>Ga0209491_10006906_pt1 | contig 15351 bp, 11 predicted proteins | sample BON02_FD_187213 | JGI IMG/M metagenome (GOLD analysis project Ga0209491, IMG submission 187213) | Freshwater microbial communities from Lake Bonney liftoff mats and glacier meltwater in Antarctica - BON-02 (SPAdes) (version 2) | ecosystem: Environmental > Aquatic > Freshwater > Ice > Glacier...
GCATCTGGGCATGTTCAAGGGGGGGGGTTCCGAAACCCCCTTTTTCAAAATAACACCATGTGCCGCAAATAGCATCTGTGCATGTTCAAGGGGGGGGGTTCCGAAACATTTTCGGCCCATATACGTAAAAAACCACCACCCACCTTTTGTGTCAAATCCGGGGCTGTTTGCTCGTCATTATCGTCGGTGGTCTCTGTGGTTTCTCGATTGTGGTCGAGCGGGCGACGAATTTGCGTGGTATCACCTAGAATGCCCAAGGGGTCATCGGAATCTGGCAGCCAGATCTCGAGATCTGTGATGAGCTGCAAGAATGCTGCGATGGGTCCAGCGGCTGAGTCGTCTTTCCAGTCCAGCACGGTGTTTGGTGGGACCCCTTGTTTGAACTGCAGGTTGTGTAGATAGATGACTTGGGACAGCTGACCTGCCAGGAGGCACACACACCCCAACCCCCAGTTCCCCCAGTTCTGTAAGCAAAGCACCAGAGCACAAAGATGATTCATACCAAAGTGCATCTACCGACAGATATGCACCTGTGTCAAAGTGCATGTAGTCAAATGCGTAGTTGAGGCGCTGGCCTGGACAGAGATTCTGCATCAAGACGATCTCGCGGAAACGCTCGGCGGACGGCACTATGTAGTAGAACTTGAGCGCTGTCTGTATGATATTGAGACACGAACGCGTGACGGTGATGTTGTCGGGTTGGTTGTACGTATCCGATAGCGAGACAATGACATCACTGAGGAGTGTAGCAAAGTCGGCGTTCATTTTCCTGGGGCGAGGGCCCAGCTTGTGAGGGCCGAGCTTTTTGACGAGGAAATCCCACGTTTTGTCTGGAGTGGGCATCACGGGTACGGGGAGGGGAACGCCCGTAGCAGCAGCAGCATGGTTGTCATGTTTGTCATGGTTCTGCTCTTCACCCCGGAGGAGGGCACGGTTCCCGGCCTCGCGAATGCTTTTGATTTTGCCGAAGCACAGACGTATGTTGTCAGAAATGTCGGGGGCCAGTTTGAAGCCATACGCCATGACTTCGTCTGCGGTGTACTTTCCATACTCGGAATGCGTCATGGTGTTGACGGTGATGCAGTGGCTGGCGTGTGAAATGGCCATCTCGCGTGCCATGCACAAGAAGGTCGTGACAAAGTGCCGCGTTGCGCGTTTCGACAAGACCCACAGGGTATTCTTGTTGCCGCCGGATGCCAGTCCTGGCGCCAGGCCATGCAAAGTGTCTGGTGGCGGGGAAGAGAGCAGAGGGTCGGCAGGCTTGCTCGTGGCGGCGTCCTGGGTGTTTGGTGCGTTCTCGCGCTCCTGTGTGTCGTCCAACACCTTGGCCGGCCAGTGCTGTGAAACAAGGTCGCCGAAACGGGCCATGCAACACACTAAGGCGTGCGACGACGCCACAATGTCCTTTGTTATCAAGACTTCCCACTTTTGCTGCAGGCTGGTCACCACAAATACCAACTCGGAATAGCACATGTCCCGTATACTCTTATGGGACACGTGGATGGTGGTGTAGGCAGGGAAAAGTGACGGCACCGTAGCACCACCGGCGGCTTCCCCCCTGTGCCCCCCTTGCCCCCCTTGCCCCCCAGGGGGGGCTGGGGCTGGGGCTGCGGCTGCCGCTTCGGGCCACAACAAAATGGCAAAACACTTGCACACCAGCATCCCGGCCAGGTGTGTAGAATTGAACGTGTCGGCAATTTCTGTTGCGTTGTTGCAGCACCGTGTCAGCCAGACGTAGTCGTGCACCATGCCCGGTAGGCTGCCTGAAATGGCAGTGAGCAGGACTGGGGTATTTCGGTTGTCTGTCCTTGGCGCATCATTGGATCCATTGGATCCCTGCAAACACAGCAGGGTGATGATATTGGAGTTGATGGATTGGTACAGCCGAGCCCGGTCCGGCTCGCTTTTTGGCCGCCCTGCACGATGCACGCGGCTTTGTTGCACACTGTGCAGCAACAGCTCGCCGCAGTCTTGCATGCTGTGTCCGCCCGCGTGTCTGAGATTGTGTGGCCTTCTTTCAGTAATGATTTCGCTGGTGGGCGTTATGGCACCATTTATTAATATATTCCCCACGTACATATATATATACGATTCCGTGGAATTGTCAATAGCCTGATCCGAATTCACACGCTTGACTCCGATCCAGATAGAAAAAGTCGAAGGCTGTCATCTTGCACAGCAAACAGGATCTGCATTTGCCCATTGTTCCAACACAATGTACGGATCTACAATGACACCAGGCAGGCTATCCGAGAGAGTCCTTACATCTAGTCAACATGAGACCTACCACAATAATACCCGCTACAACTGTTGGCGTGGGTCTAGGAGAGGTTTGGGTCCCAACACTCCAGACAGGTGTATATAGACCGCATTGCATAGATCGGCTGTGCATTCGCTGCAAGACTGAAATCACGACCCCATCGAAACGTCGCATTGCTGTGCGACCCCCGCCATTTACAAAACAACCGTGCCCACCTGTATATAACCAAGCACATGTCACAGTTGCCTGCGTCTCTATATATAGTTTCATAATTATTTGTGTGAGGTCGAGGTGGGTGTTGTCGGGGTTGTAGTAGCGCCCTGTGTACGCGTCCGTCACAAGGCTGTGATCAAGAAATCGTATGCAATCCGCACGTGACGTCGGCCACAATCTCCTATCTCTAGCACCTACACCTACCCCTACCCCTCCTGCCACTGGCACTCCTCCCAGTACCCCCCCGCAAGGTTGGGCCTGGAGTAGCCGCTTCAAGAACGTCCCTGCCGCCACTCCCACCACCCCTTCTGGTGTCAAAAAGGCCGTCCCCTACTTCTATGCGATCGGCACGGCAGACCCAGGCACCGGCAGCAAGGATGGTTATTTCTTCACCATGTCAGAACTGGCAAGCGTGGCCCATAGCAAGTGCATGCATGGCATCCAGGTGTGGCTGGAGCACGGCGATGCCTCGCGCGAAATCATCGGCGACGTGGTTTACTCGTGGTTAGACCAGCAAAACGGGCTCATGGTTGTGCTGCGTTTCGACAGCAGCACGCTGCGCTCCAAGGTGGTGCTGGAGTGGGTCAAAAACGGCCTCTTCAGCGGCATTTCGCTGGGCTACAACGCCGATGTCAAATACATCGATGGCCTGCTCGTGGTGCACAAGAAAACCATTGTCGAACTCAGCATTGTGCGCGACCCGTTCCATAAGACTTGCAAAATCGGCTTTGTCGGCAACACGCTCAGGCAAGAAACACAGTGCGCGCGTCCGGCAAGCAAGCCTCCAGAGAATGCCGACGCATGGCATCTTCTGTGGGGCGCTTAGCGAGCGCAGGGACCTTTTGTGTGTAAGAATGTTTATTACGGATTGACCTCAGCAAGAGGAAAGACACCCAGTTCGCAGCAGTAGAGCCAAAGCTAAGTTCCTGGGAGAAGCAGAGAAGCAGAGGAGAGGGGCAAGATAAAATCCCTTTTCCAACAAAAAAAAAATAAAAGTTCGTGAAGCCGCTGCACGTATATAAGTGTGTGCTGGAGCTCCCCATAATAGAACACTGGGTGGGACTTGGAATGGACACCACACAGCGCACTGCCCGCGACATGCAGGTGTGTGCCACATCGGGATGCCCGAGCTGCGAGAACACGGCATTCCGCACACAACTGCCCTACACCGAGGAAAGCTCGAGGATGCAGGCACTGAAAACGTCCGAGGCCAAAACAAAGCACGGTTTACCGTGGGCCATGCCGAATCGCGAGTCATACAGCTGTCTGGCAGAAAATGGGCAACACTACATGTGCAATCGATGCTGGGCGGATTGGACAAGGGAACATGACAAGACTGTGCTGTCTTCTTATGCAAATGGCTGTGTGCAGTGTCAAGCAGCAGCACCGTTCGTGCCCCCAGCTCGGGGTCAAGGAGAGGGCGGCGGGGCCGCGCACGAACCTGCCGAGTTGCCGATCGCAGATGGCACGGACGTCATGAGGGACGTTTCGGACAGTTTCACTGCCGAGATGCAGGGGTACCAGGAGCAGCTGGTGTCGGCCACCACGTACCGCAGCATCCGACAGATCCTGTTCCCGAAAGACCAAGACCGCACAAACGTGAAAGTGTCCCTTTCCAAAATTGGTCCCGACGCCGAGTGGGTGGATCCGGATTTCTTCCCACTGCTCCCAGGGCAGACGTGGCCGAGGGGGAGAGGACCGCAAACGGACACCACATGCCGAGGCCCATTGCGCGGCCTGATGGCGAAAACGCCGTTCTTGGCGGGACAGCCCATCGCTGTACTGGCGTACACGGGTGAGAACTACCAGGGGAAACCAGGGTTCCCTGTGCGCATCAAACAGGACCTCTACGCATACTACCCGGTGGATGACACGGACTCTGATCATTTTCAAAATCTCGGATACCTCATCAACTCCAACCAAGGACCCCTCAACCACGACGGTGTACAGACCTACTATGAGACAAACTGCATGTTCCAAGACTTCAAATGTGGCAACGAGTGGGTCGTAGTCGCAGTGACCACCCAAGATGTGCAGACGAATGAGGAATTCCTCACATACTACGAACTGCCGCTCTCGGCACCTTTCACGTGTGCATTCCACAGGGATTACCCGGGCAGGAGCGAGCTTTCACCTGGGTGAGAGAGGGGGGAGGCGTGCGCGCTGCGCAGTGGTGTGTATAGTTGCGCATTGCTGTAGCGATTTCATTGATCCACAAGACGTCGCGACTTGCGTGAGCTGTGTCGGTCCATTGTTGAAACATAGTAGGTAGGTTGCCTTGGCAATATTTCGCGCGCTGTGTTAAAAGTAAAGGAGACACATTGCACACATCAAGTGATGCGGATGACTCGTTGTAGCAGTTTGCGGCCATACCCGCCCTGTTTCGTGAGCATCGCGATGTCGGCTTTGCGGTGCACTCCTCTCTGGTCATAGATCCTCCATCTTGATGGGACCGCCCCGACGGCGACAAAAAACGCATGGCCACTGACGTGGACAATGTAGCGTGTTTTGGGAACCAAGCCGCACATGAGCCACCTGGCCAGGTTTGCCCGGTTGCGTTTTTTGTGTGTGTCTTGTGTGCTGCCTGCCATGCAATCTTCCGGCAACACTTCTTCGAATCCGCATCGGTTGTAGTGTCGGAGGAGACAGAGAGTGTGTTCAAATGAAATCCCCCCTTGGTTGCTGGGCTTGGCTGCCTCCCACGTTGACATTTTCATTGACAACACGGCCTTGACGTGCGCAAAAAAAGCGCGCAGCTGTGTCAGGTTCGCAGGCATCGGCAGCTTTGCCGCGTAGATGACAGCAAGCAGTCCACAAAACCCGAACTTGCCAAACGACTTCGGGCACGTCATTAGGACACCTCCCCCCGAAAATGGGCCCTGCCACACACACGTGCAAATATATACCAAGCACAGGGCCAGTCGACAAATCACACACTCGCCATGAAGCAACGCACAGCAGATACCCGCGCACCATGCACACAGCACACCAACCGCGGACAGCCTCAGAATATGCACATCATAGTGCACATGCATTTTCCGCGTTGTGGGCGCAGGGGGCGTGGGGGGCGTTGGTCCAAACGATGGCTGCTTTTGAACGAAATCGGCAGGAAATCGCGGCAATGTGGGCGTGTGGGGTCATGGCGGTATTTGCCATGCCGACCACATGTGTTCATGTGCCGAGGGGGGCGTGTTGTATATAAATAGGTCGATACGAAGGTTGTACGTTCGAATGACTTCCACCACAGACGAGGCTGCCTCAAGGCAAGCTGAAGGGCACGCGAATCACGACGTTTCAGCGCCAAACGCATTTGCCACGAAAGCCTCCAACGAGACCACACAGGCCCCCCCGTCGGGCGGACCTGCTCCTGGGCTCGGGGGGGTGGGTGGTGGCGGTGGCGCGACCAGCGCGACCAGCGCGACCGATATCCTGAAAGCGGCGGTGCAGGCGTCGGACCCCGACGCACTCACGAAACTGCTGGAACACATTGAGAGCCTGAAGCACTCCAATGCCGAAATGTCGCAGACGCTGGACGGCATCCAGAAGAAAAACATGGAAAAATACCACGTGGAAGTGCAGGAGAAAATCCAGCCGTGGGTCACGTCGCTCAACATCCCCGAGGAACAGAAGGCGTCGTTTCTGCAGGGCATCCAGCTGGCGTGCGAGCAGGGTATGAAGAAACGAGGTGTGATTGATTATCAGAGCAACCCTGCCTTCAGCATTGCCTGTGCGGCGGCCGAGGCGCATGGCACGGCCATCCAGTCGGCGGAAAACTTCCGCGTGCAGTTGATGGAGGCCAACACCAAGGTGGAGAGGGTGAAGGAGGAGGAATCGGCGAATTACAACAACAACCGCTTGCGTCAGCACGCAATCCTGTCCTCGGCCCTCACAGACGACAAACAGAGCGACGACTCGAAAAAGAGGAAGAGTGGCGACATGTACAACACCAGCAGCTCCGAACAGAACACGGAGCAATCAGACACAAAGTGCTGGTCGACGGTTTTTGACAGGCTTTCGCGCGCATAAACACCCCCCTGCTGCGGTCCACGGCGGGGGCCCGGGGAATGGGGGGGGAGTATACAAGTGTCCCTGCAGTATATAAGTAAGTAAGTGTGCACACCCGGTAGATTACCAAGTATGATCCTAACGACTGCCAGAACACGGTATGCCCTCTGCGCCGCCAGCTGTGTTCTCTTGCTGTGTGTGCCACTTTCAGAGGCCCAATCTACGGTGCAGACCATGGAACCACAGGAGGCCACGTCTGGCCAACTCTTCCACAACAACAAGCTCAACAACGAGCTCAACAATAACAACATCCATAAAGCCAGCGGCGTCGAAGAAGATGCTCCTGTCACCAAACCCAGCTACCAACACGTGCCTTCCTCTAATGTTTTGGTCAATGCGGTGTCCAGGCTCATGCACACGTACTTTCACAACGTCACAAACCACTCGGATGCACACGCAGATGATGTCGTGCCGAGGCTCGGCACGCCTCCTGCTCCTCTCGGCAACATGCACCGCTCCAGAAACAGCAGCAGCGTGTCCCCAGGCAGACCGATACCTTTGGGACCGAGATTTGTCCCCAGGCCGGACGATCTGAAGCCGCGTTTCGTCAAGAGGCCCAAGCCCAGGACGGCACAACTGCCCAACATGACGGTCCTGACGCACCGTCGCATCATCGCGCCTATCACAGAGAAGCAACGCATCCTGCCCTCGGTGCAACGCTCACGTCTGGCAACACAGATTCTCTAGCACACAGTCCGATCATTTCTCCTTGACAATAAACCACATAAAACACATTTCCGGCACCACATTGCCCTCCAATCACCATCTAACGTGCTAGGTGATGCTAATGCTCCACAAGGACAAACGCGCGCACGCACACACCACTCTCCACAATTAGTTACTGCTGCCTCACCTGCATCTGCCACTCAAATCCATGCTGCCCTTCTCTACTTACGCGCAAAGATTATCGGGGCTGGACTCTCGGCATGCATGTGCCAGCTCACGCCGAGTTGGAACTACTGTTCCATTGCCCTGTGATTACCCGCACACGATTTGCATGTACATGCCGGAAAAAAACAGGGATTGCCCGCACATTGCCCGCACACTGTTTTTCGGAAAACTCCCTCTCACGACCGCCCACAACCACCATTGCATTACATTGCCCTATGCTGACCCGCATCCGGAAAACGCGCGCATGCATGCGTGCAAAACACTGAGTTTTGGGCGGAACAAGCGGGTGGTGTCGTTTAGATTTGTTTATTTATTGGATTCGAAGAGACCAGCATCAGCACAGCAGGTGGGTGCGTGTATTACGGGCGCGTGGTGGGTCCTACTCCGGAAAACGTCGTGATGGCAGGGGCCGCCGATGCTGCCAGCTGCTTGCCATTGCGCACAGCAGCGACGCCGGCATAGTCGTTGCCATGGTGGCCCGAACCAGGGACGTGGATGGAGTTGCTGTGGGCATTGTTGTAAATGGAGGTGGACGTGCCTTGGTACATCAACCTGCAGCTCGTGGACTCGTTGTTGGCACAGGCGAGGGTGGCGTCCTTGACGAGTTGATGATTGTTGTTGAGCTGCAAGGACGTGTACATTTCCGAAATCTTGTGCTTGAGCTCCGCCTTGGCCACATCCCCGTCGACTCTGCCCATTGTCTTTTCGATGAATCGTCCCACGTCGGCTATGAACATGTCTGCGGTGGCTAGGGCCGTAATAGCGTTGTTGGTGTTGGCAAAGTCGCACAAGAGCATGGGAGAGGGGAGCCAGGTGAGCGGCACGTTGATGCCCACGGGCACGATGGAGTTGCCCTCGTATTCGATGTTGTAGTTGTTGGAGGCGTTGGCAAATTCGTTGACGCTTTCGGGACTGTTCATGTCCACAATCGTCATGTCTTTGCCTCCCACGTAGCCGTCGTAGGCCACGTCCCACACCCGATGCAGGTTGCGCTCGTTGAAAACAATGGCCCGCTCGTGGTACTTGTACGTCATGCCCCAGACGCCGTGCTGTCCGTCGTCAAACACGCTCATTTCGGTCTGTCCCCACAGCGTTGCCCCCAGGTGGTCGATGCCGCCGCGCCCGATAATCACTCCCAGCATGTAGTGCTCGATGTTCGGCCGGATGAGCAAAACACTTTGGATGACGTCGCGGGCTGGCTGCCCTGCTTGTGCGGGCACGTGATGCACGCCCTCGCCGAGGATTTTGTTCAGAATGGTGTCCTGGTAGTCCAGCACGGCAAAATTGTCGGCCATTTCGTCGTATAGATTGACAGAGACCAAGTTTTCTGTCTTGACGAGATAGAACTCGGCCACTCGGACACGGCGGCGCATGATGTCGCGAGGCGCCGAACCCTCGTCGAGCGAAAACGCCTTGCTCTTGATGATCTTGAGACCCCGGTACATGGGCATGTCCGGGCCCTGTTTCAGCAGTTTCTGGCCCTCCACGCCCTGCGTGTAGTACGACGTCCTTTCCTGTGTCATGGTCAGCTGGTATGTCAGCTTACCACTGCACAGCATAAAGTCGGGATCGTCTCCGCCCCAGTTTTTGATGAGCGAGCGCGTGTCCTCGATGATGATGTCGAGGGAGTTCATGTTCTTCTGCACAAACCCAAACATATCAATGTAGTCGCGGATCGATTTGGTCAAGTAGTCCTCCAGATAGTATCGCTCCCGGACCTGTGTCAGGTAACTCGGGGCATTGATGAGGGCCATGTGCACGTCCAAGTCATTGGTGTTCTGGATGCTACCGACGACCTGTGTCACTTGATTGTGGAAATTCGTCATCCCTTCGTCGCTCATCATGAAGTTGTGCTCCATCGTGATGGCGAGACCTTGGCGCACGGTGTAGCCCGAAAACGTCTGTTTGCGCTGCGTCAGCGTGCGTGCCGCCGCCTCGTACGGCACGCGCGACGCCAGCCCCTGATCAAATGTCCACACATTCCATTCGATCTTCCGGTCCGGGTAGTCCATGTACATGTACGGCAGGATGATGGTCGTAAACGGCGAATTCGTCGCATCCGTGATCAGCCCATCCACGCGGTCGGTGATCCACTGGTTCGGCCCCTGTTTCCCCGCCTTTTTGTCAGTGTTTTTTGCATGCAGATTGGCTTACGAAGAATAATACACTGGGACCCGCCACCCCAAATCATGGTTTCCCGACGATGCTTTGCGCTCTTTGCAGTGTGTTGCAGTGTGTTGCAGTATTGCAGTGTGTTGCAGTGTGCTGTAATTGGGAAGCCTTATTCAACAGCTAAAAGGCCCACAAAACAGAATTGATAACAAAGGTGTCTGAGATATATACAGCCAGATACAAAATCATATCTCGATTGAATCATTCAACCAACTTCCCTTGATCGAATGAGGACGAAAAAAAGACGCTGCAGACTTTGGCAGTATGCAGTGAACTCGCAAATGGGAGGCGAAAGATCGCCAATATGACACGAAAACACACCTTTAGCACGTCTGGCAAGTGCACACGACCCAGCTTGCGATTTCTGTTGTTGTCAGGCTGCACGTTGTACCCATTGGGGCCAAAAACGTTCACCCAGTCTTCAGTGCTGGGGTTGCTCACATCTGTGCGAGCCATGGTGGATTTTGGGTGTCCATTGGACATGGTCGACATGAGATCATTGCCTCCTACCACAGCCGTCATACTGTTTGCCACAGTTCGTCTTGCACACTACCATCGTCTTGTTATTCAACTTATATATGTTTTGAATGATGTCCGCGATACTCTTCGGCTTTGTACGCACCACAGGGAGAAAACACCGAAAGGCGTGTTTTCGTGCGATTTCCGGCCATATTCGCGGCACATCTGCTTGCAGCGTGCTCCCATCATACCGCCGAGAAACCGAGTCGCAGCGAGTTGACAGCACAGAACCCCTACAACAGGCCACGTATCGGTAGCCGAGCGCAATTTTGCACGCGAAACTGGGCATTTTCTCGACGCACGGCGGGGTGCTGTGTTGTATATAAGAGGCACGGCAGACAACGAACAACACCAGCCAACCGAAATCATGGATGAGGACGAAACGAAGAAGCTGCAAGATTTCAAAGATGCAGTGATACAGATGGCGATCAAGTACAAGGAAAAGGAGCCGCACACGACAAAAGAAGAAAGAGAGACGATGTGCAAGCAGCTCTTCCGTGGCGAGCTCGCTGCGCAGTTTGGCCAAGACTGGTACAAGGACAACGCACACCGCATACCGGATCTGATCAACAAATTTCGCGAGGAGCAAAGATTGCAGCCAACCGAAATCATGGATGAGGACGACACGAAGGAAGACACCGAACAGCACCAGCCAACCGAAATCATGGATGAGGACGAAACGAAGAAGCTGCAAGATTTCAAAGATGCAGTGTTGCAGACGGCTATCAAGTACAAGGCAAGGCAGCAGCTGGACACGCCGCTGTTCAGTGCCGAGCTCCGTGCGCACTCTGCGCGGTTTGGCGAAGAGTGGTTCAACGACAACGCACATCACATACCGGAGCTGGTCTACAAAATACACGAGGAGCAAAGATTGCACGAAAAAAAGAAGCTGCAAGAATTCAAGGAGAGCATGTCTGCCGTGATAAAACAGGCGGTCAGTGACGGGGCAACGCGGCTGAACGAGAAGCTGTTCCGTGACAAGCTCTCTGTGCTCTTTGGCGAGGGCTGGTTCAACGACAACGCACACCGCATACCGGGGTTGTTGAAAGAATTGCACGAGGAGCACAAATCGCACGTGCTGCACAAAAAAAAAATGAAACACTTTGTGGTGTGCATACAAGGAATGACGCAATCGGCGCTTGAGAAGAAGGAGACGATGAACAGGAGCAAGTGCAAGGACGAGCTAGTGCCAATCTTTGGAGAAGAATGGTTTACGCAAAATTCAAGCAGTATATCCACCATCGTGGAGAACTACATGGTCCTGGTCAACGATTCCGGTGTGCAGAGAGCGCGCATCACTCCGAAATATGACATGCCGCTGGCCATCTCTTCCTTCCAGGGCATGCATCCGACCTGCAGCACACATGCCGTGGCCTTTTGCATCGCGGCGCACCTGCACCGCATGTACGGCCAAGCGTATGCTGTCGGGCGCGACCAGATTCTGCACATTATGCAGGGCATGTGCGGGTGCTGGGGCACCATCTGCGTCGGAGCGCTGGTTGCCCGCATGCAGGCCACCATTTGTGACAACGAAAATGTGTGGTTTTCCAACGGATGGAGCGACAGGCGCCTCAGGTTCAGCGTGTCGGCAACCAGGATCAATGACTTTGAGTCCATGGCCAAGGAGCTCCGGATGGGCATCGTCGTACCCACGGTGGTCAACACCGACATCACTCCACACGCGGTGTGTGCCATCCAAATGAAGCAACGTATCACAGACGGCACGTTGCCGGCAGCCTCGCCACTCTCTCTCTCTTGCAGTAGCTGCCATGAATATCATGACAAGGCCGAGGCTCTCAACAGCTGGGGCCGCCAGCACCCAGTGGTCACCGTGACCAAAAATGACCCAGAAGGCACCGGGGAGTTCCAGTTCAGAGTGGCTTTTAACCTCAGGGTGCGCATCGTGGCAGTGAGAAGCGGAGACAACCTGGTCATACCCGTCCCTCCGTGCAAGAGCTGGTAGCGCGCGCGTTTTTTTGCAACAGAAAAGGCACAGAGAAAAGGCTGCGTTGCAGCGGAAATGTGATGTCGCCATCACAACAGCCGGCTGTAATAGCGGCGTATGTTGCGCTGGCGGAATCTTTTCGGGAACTTGTGACTGATTGTGCGGTAGAAAATATACGACAACACGCTGCCACGCAGGTGCCGCCTGCACACGATGCCGTGGTTTTCGGGCGGCGCTGTTTCCAGGAAACACTCCGCGGTGTGCGCGATCTGCTTGTAGATGTAGTTCCACTCCTTGAGGAAGAAGGTGTCGTACGATTTCTTCTTTTTCTTGGGTTTTTGGAGTGGTGCCACTGGCACGCAGTCGTCTGCAAAGGTGGGTGGTGACGAGGGCACGACGCCCTCGTGCATCTCGTGCATGCAGGCTGCACATTCGTTGCCGCCATTGTTGGCATGGCCGTGCAATACAGACCCGCCCTGCATGGCCACGAAGTCGGCACTGAAGCCCCACATGGCGTGGTAGAGCTGTCCGATGGTGCCCCGCAGCGCTTTGCGGAGGTCCTGCGTCTGCCGGTCTTGCTGCATGATGAGTGGAAACCCAGAAACGTGCCAGCGCACGATGCTCACGATCTGGAAGTGACAAAAGGCCCTGGAAAACGCCCGCACATTGTATTCGTTCTCCAGAAAGAGGTGTTTGAAAAACACGATGATCGCCTCGAGCACGACGAAATCGCTCGTCCTCAGCGGATGGTAGATCTTCTTGCTCGTCCTTGCCTGCGCCTTCGAGCCCTGACCTGCTGGCAGCAGAATCGAGATCTCGCCGCTGACACACAATACGTATTTCAACAAGGAGAGCTTGTCGGTTTTCACAGCGCTGTCGTGCAGAAACCGATTGCTCTTGTGCATAAAGAGCGAAGGTGTGTCGACCTTGCGCCCGGCTTCATACTGCGCGATGGACTTTTTCCATGAGGGCAGACAGATGAAACAAATCAGCACGAACCGCTGCTGGAATCCTTGCTGCAGCAGCTTGCGTTGCTCGTTGTAGAGCAGGCTTTCCTGGCCCACGTTGCAATCCCGCAGCATGTCGACAAACATGCGGCAAAACGTCATTTTCCGCGTGCCGAAATCGGTGACCAGCACCGGCCTCGTGCAACACACACAGGCCCCGACGTCGCTGCAAGAAGCTGTCTCGTCTTGCATGTCCTGCATTGTGGTGCTCCATAGTTGTCGAACGGGCCACTGCTGCACACCGCGCCCCACCGCGGCCAGGGCTATTTTCGGCACGTGCGTCACTTGGCCAGCTGCTGCCGCACCTGCCGTGCTGCCGTGGTATGGCAACTGCGGCTGTTTTTTCTTGGTCATTCCGCGCGCAGTGGACGTGGTGCCCTGGAATATAGTCGATTTTTTCAAGACCCCCGTGTTGCTAAAAAGGGAAAAGATCCGGGGGCGCCAAAAAAACAGAAATAGATTTGGGCAAGTGGCGCACATGTGCCACCATCTGCATATGAGCCTGGGCTACCAGGCCGGGCGGCGATGGCCTTTTCGGGAAGAAAACACAATCATCGGTCTCTGTGTGTCCGGTGCCGGCAACGATAGGAGGCCGATTCCGACACTAGCGCGCGTTTCTGCACCCTTTTCAGTGGGCAGGGCGCCCACTGCGGCTACGGGACACAAAAGCCTATATGCGGAGCGCCAAACCTATAAAAGTGCAAACACTCGGGCAGGATTCAACTTTTCGATGTCCGGCAGAGAGCTTGTTCCTTGTGTGTCGGGCGCACTCGCTGGCGGGCAGGACGCCTGCCCGAGCTGCGGTCCTGCTGGTGCTCCGGGCCTTGGCCTTGGCCAGGACATTTGCAACATACACACACTGCCAGGAGAAATCATTGACCGTATTGGGAGACACATGGGCCCGAACAATGCACGTGAACCCGCGGTCACCACGTTGCAAAACATCTTCAACCGAGCCATGGCACGCCGATACCACCCGCGTCTACCCGGTGGCGTACTTGTGGGCGGGGGGCAAGCACTTCCTCTTTCTCCCATGCACCCAGTAGCCCGGTTCGCGTCCGTCGTGTCCATGATTTCTCAAATGAGCATCGACTCTGGGGATGCGTTGTTTTATGCGCTGCACAGGGGCGCTCCCGGAAGCGAAATATCTCGCATCGTACAGCGGGGACCCTCTGTTTTGCGAGCACGGAATGCTGCTGGCAGGATCCCACTGCACGAAGCCGTGCTGCAAGGATACAGCGTGGACGTGCTGGCCACGTTGATCGGTGTGGCCTACACTGGGAACCAGGGGCTGCTGCTGGCAGTGGACGCGAAAGGGCGAACCGCGTTGCACCACGCTGTGGCGGTGCGATTCGAGCATGCCGCAACCTGTACCAACATTCTGCAAGCGTTGCTGGACGACGACCAGCAAGTGTTGCAGGTGGCAGACCATCACGGAGAGATCCCATTGCACCGCGCATTAAGCAAACACGCACAGGTGCAGACGGTGGTGGGTTTTTTACTGTGTTGTGACATCAGGACTGCGCTCACCAAAAATTACAGCGGAGAAACGGCATTGCATCTGGTATTTCACGTGTCGATCAAACAAGATGGCTCAAGGAGATCGTACAGTGTGGCTGACCGGACACAATTGGCAACTGTTTTCTTGGGTGTGCAGAAAAATATACGAGATTTGCTGCAACAAGTGCCGGGGACAGCTGCATCCCTCCAGCGGGCAGGCGACGATTTTTTGCTGACGGACGTTGACTTGGACGGGCAAACGCCGCTGCATATGGCACTAACTTCGATCTATCCCCAGCCACCGATATTACCAGATGAGCCCGGTGACATACAGCTGACACGCCTGATCCGGATGCTGGTCGACAGGAACGAAATGGTTTTGTCAATGTCGGATTATCAAGGTGACACACCGCTTCACATCATAGCAAAAAACGCGAGAATCAGCCTCCCTGTTGTGCAGGCGCTGCTACCATCATGGATTACGCCAGCGCATACTGCCACGCTGTTGTCGCAGCCGAACTTGAGAGGAGACACGGCACTACACACTGTCTTGCAAACGACCAACAGCGCTGGGAAAATGGTGCACACCAAAGACTTGATTGATTTGCTTCAGGGCGTGCAGGGCGCGGTGCTGCGTATCCGCAATCAAGCTGGCGACACCCCACTTATGACAGGACTATTACACAAGACCGACAGGTGCACAACACAACAGCTCCTTGGCATCCGTGCCCAACTACCCGGTGGTAGTGGCGGGGCTGCGGGTGGTGGTGGCGGGGCTG
>Ga0209491_10006908_pt1 | contig 15345 bp, 13 predicted proteins | sample BON02_FD_187213 | JGI IMG/M metagenome (GOLD analysis project Ga0209491, IMG submission 187213) | Freshwater microbial communities from Lake Bonney liftoff mats and glacier meltwater in Antarctica - BON-02 (SPAdes) (version 2) | ecosystem: Environmental > Aquatic > Freshwater > Ice > Glacier...
GTGCGAATTTGGCAATTCCATGTGTGTCAGCCAACGATAACGTCAAGCGTATAAAATCAAATGTTAGATATGTGCTTTACAAGAAAATAAATAAAACGAAATAAATGTGAAATATGTAAGAATTCATGTATATGAGTACACAGAACGGATGTTCGCTAGCAACCTTTCTCATCGAGACAGAAAGCCGAAATACATAAGCAAATTCTAAACAAAACATGGCGGTGATGGCAAGCAATGGCCCCTCACCCCATTCCCCTTCCTTGCGCCTTGGCCCCCCAACCCCCAGCCATCCAGACGCCACCAGTGGGGAAAACAACCGTAGTATACGCCGGCCAAGGTTAATTAATTAATTCAATGAATTAATTAGTCCATTAATTAATAAATTCATTAATTCATTAATTAAAAGAAGAAGATTTTGAGCTGTGATTTGTGAAAAATAAATTACATACTATATAAATAGGACAGAGTACCCAAAATTCTGGCTTGCGGCGCATTTTGTTTGATAAGTCTGGTTTGTGGCGCATTTTGTTTCATAATAGATCTGGCCTGCGGCGCATTTTTTTCAATTGTTTTTTGCTTAAACCGGGATGCATTTGATTTGAAGTTTCTTGTTGTGTCTATCTATTCATTGGTGGTGAAAATTATTCCAACTCCAATGATGAGTGATCATAACGACATAATTTGTACCAAACAGTAATTGAGAAAGTGTCGAATAACAAACCCTTTGTCAAATCAAACCTCTTGAGATACAGATCGCACAACACCATTTCAATTCCAAAACAATTTATAAGAAACAACGTACAAGGGGGGGAATGCCTCACCCAAAGCCTACAGATTTGGATATGACCAAGCACTCAGATTACTTTGTTTGAAAGGACACGGCAGAGCGCGTGGCTCGACGCTGCGACTACACCATTGATAAGAAGCGAGTGAATTCTTGTGTACTAAAACACTTCTCTTTGGAGGGAGTTGAGCAACCAAAAATATTGTCAAAAACCCCCGGAAATGTACTCTCTAACGTGCTACTAATGTCACGTTTTCAAAATTTCGCGGCTGACGCCGCAAAAGTTTCTCATCTTTTGGAATCTGCGCTTCGTGCGGTTTAATTAATAAATTAATTCGAATTAATTCGGGGCCAAACAATCTGAGAAATTGTTTTCTTTACTGGACGCCACCACGCCCAGTCCCTTCTAGACCCCTCATATTATGACCCAAGAACGCATCATGTCCTCAAATCCCACCCCGAGCAAGCTGCGCCTCTCTCCCGCCGCGACAATGAGCGACGATACGCTGTCGGCTCTCACTCCGCCCTTGCACTGCGCATCTATCTTGCAACCTGCGACCCCTCCTGGCTTTTGAGTCTTGGACCATCTCGGTCTGCTCAATCACAGAAATCTGATCTTTGAACCTGTGAGTGTTTTACCTTTTCTTGTTCTGCCTTTGCTTTTCTGATAGAAATGAACCGTGAAATTCAACTTTCAGACTATGCTTGTAATTTGGTTGTTATTACCACAGCAATTCCACTATTACTTTTACATTAGTTTAATTTCTTGGCAGTATCAGAAATATTCAACCATTCTGATACTTGTGCTGTGCCTTCTGTGTATAACGCCGTTGGTTTGCTCATCTTACTCAAGCTTTGCCCCGTCTTCACCTTTCTTCAGCGGCTGATGACAAAAAGATTGTGAGTTATTTACACATACACTTGTTCTCCAATGTTCTCCCGGACGCATTCTTACCATCTGAGACAATGTAAAACTAGCTTGGTTGGCCAGAGCGCAGGACTGTCTGTCCCGAGGTCGTTGGTTCGATTCCGGCAAAAACTCCAAAAATCGAGAACTCAAATCTACATTTGAGCACATAGAGCTTCCAGCAAAGCTACTATACTACTTTTTGCGTAGTGTTAAAATCAATGTTCTCCCAGACACATTCTTATTGTTCTGAAGACACATTTCTATTTTGGGACAGTGTCACAGTCAATACAGTACTGCACACAGAATTTGAGGCTTGCAAAAAACGGTGATTCTTAAACGACATATGTTTACCAGCGTAAGTTCCTGGTGCCTTGACGTCGTCGCGTCAGCCCCAGACGACCCATGTATTTGCTGATAGTAGGATTGCATTACTGTGGCATGCGCTTCGCATATGCATTGAACATGCGCCGCCAGAATCTTGTCCTCTTTCCCTGCTTGTACATTGAGTTTTTGGAGCTTGTTATAGAAACTTTGAATCATTTTCCACTACTACACCACGCCTCCCTGCCACAAAATCAATCTGTTCCAACGTCCAATCCAGGGCAGCCGCTTTGAGCCGCGGCGCCTCGATGATGCTTTTGTTTTGCTTGTTAGCCTCATCTTCCTTTACTCTCAAAAAATCCTCATTTCTGTCAGATGACCATTTGAACTCTAGGATGTATAGTGTTCGATGATTCTTAACTACTATGCCATCTGGCCTCTGATTCCAAAAACGATTTTCATAAAACCTTGTCGGGTCGAAATCATAGCGTTCCCTTTCGTTCGCTTTCATAGCGATCATTTTTTCAATTTCTGCTGCCTTTTCCGTCACGGTCAGTGATTCTCTGCTGCGGCATGAGCTGCTCAAACTTTTCCTTCTGCCACAACGTGTTCATACTACCCTCTTTATTAGCTGTGACAAACCTGAGCTTACTTGCTGGTGTTTGTGCAGCTTGCATGCTGGCATACAAATGTTTCCACATGAAGTGGTGGGCAGCCGTAACCGTTGTCGCCATTCCATCGCAGAAAGCACTGTTGATGTGCCCATACGTCTCTTCCGGCAAATTTTCAGTGCTTGCACCGCGTTGTGCTCGTGCCGTTTTGCATAATGTGCAACTTACACCTGATTGCTTTTTCATTTGTGCAAGCCATTTGGCTACCAGAATGATCCTTGCAATTGCCATCATTTCTCGCATTTTATGTCTCCAACGGACACGCGGGTCGTTCAAATACTCCCCTAAGAACGCTCTGCTTTCATTTTGCCGTAACATGAAGTCTGCCGTCCAGGTGCCATATGCAGGGTGATTGATTTGCCTTGCTCTGCCCTAGCTCACACACATGATTTCAAGAATTTTCTGTCATAAATCCAAGTGTTCTGCTGCAAGACCTTCACCATGCTTTGGTACGATGCCTTGTATTGTTGCTTGTGAGTTCAGTCCTCTACTAGGCTATGTCATCACCTTTACACCATTTCTCATATCGTTGCCGCGGCCTGAGTGTGCTCATTTGTCTCCAAGCACCTATAAGCCTCTATTCATGTTTTTGCACCTCATTCTCTGCTGCCCCATTTCGTATTGCATCCCTCACGCTAATATTAAATGTCGAATGACAATCTTGATAAGTTACTTTCCCTGCCTCGCGGCACGGTTTTCTTACGTGAAGACTGCTCGATTTGTCTGTTGGCACCACTCTTTGCCTACCTTGATCTGAAATAGCCTTATCCGCCAGATTGTTGGCTCCCTCATATGCCAAGCGGCTGGTTCTCCTCGATGTGCTTTCATTTAGACCAAGACGGTTGCTGTCCCTGCTGCAATTCTCTTTTTTAGTATCTTGATGGCTGCTGCCAGAATCTTCGAGTCCACGTCAGGTCTTCCTTCCAACGTTGCCTTTCTACCTTCAACAATCCACTTATTGCCTGCCTTCAACAATGACTGGTTGTCACACAAATACAGCGACAGCTCCTCTATCAGCATGTTACGAAGCGCAAGTAAAAACACCGCCAATTCAGGCTGATTTGAGCCGGAGCCCTCTTCCTCACGTCCCACTTTGCACTGCTGCTTTTTCTTTTTTTTTCTCAAGTTATTATTTCCAAAAGATGAGAGACGTCCAATTGATTGATTTGGCTTTTATTACTTCATAAGAAATAGTCTAGTAGCTTTGCTGGAAGCTCTATGTGCTCGAATCTTTTCTTTTAGATTCGTGAATATCGGTTTGGTTTAACGCACTGTGTGCGTTTGGAACTGCGGCAATTATTACATTATTTCTCTCTCCAAGAGTGATATTCAAAGCAATCATCATCACCTGCTCCCATTTTGCTTTTTTTTGTTTGAACCGTCACCTGCTGTTACTTGGCCCTGTAACCCATGGCCTCCGAGCATGCCTACTAGTATCCGAGGCTGTGCCCATCGAGTAATCGCGTTCTCTCCCTTTCAATCACACTTGACATTCGACTTTTCTTCCTGATCACATAGGCTACATCTTGATGATGAATGGTGGTCCAATTTCGTGGAAAAGTCGCTGACAAGATTATGTCTCTCTCTCAACTCCAGATGTTTAATTTGTACCAGCCAGCCAGCCAGCAACTCAGGAGGTGGCATATCTGCGCGAGACACTCTGTGATCTCAGATACCAGCAACCTGCTGCCACTGACATCCTTGAAGACAACTTGGTATCAATCACTATGAGCTAAACCCCTGTGCCCCAAAAATATTCTTGACACATTGACATCTATTGATATTTTTTTCGTGAGTTGGTCAAAGCAGGAATAGTAAAACACTTCCTGCATCGTACACACAAAATGGTGGCTGATGCATCGCCGAAAAGTCTGCCTTCACCAGCCCTTGTTGCTCATTGCAAAGTCATTTTGGGACATGTCCCCTTTGCTTTGAATTTTTTGGGTAACTGTCAAACAAGCATTGCAACACAGCAATCCAAGGTTTAAAATTTGTGGACACGCCTTATGCCTAGCCTTGTAGAAAACATGAATTTTCTTTTTCTGGGTGATTTTTTTGGGGTTGCCGATACCTCCACAGTGTGCATGAGGGGGAGTGATAAAGCATAATGACAACACGCTCGCGAACAAGATCTGCCGTCACGCGCAACGGGCCGCCTACAAACCAGATCGGATCACCGTGACAAACGAGAAAGTTTAGTAGGCTTCCTGTCTTTTGTTTAGTCTAAGATGGTTCAGGCTTCCTGTTTTTAGGTCATAACAATACAAATTGTCCATTCCGAGGCCTTTCAGTGCTTTGCTCCTCTGAAAAAGGAAAGTGCAGCGCAGATTGAGATTACGAGTTTTAAATCAACAAACATTCATGTTTATCCAATAACCCCACTACTCTTCTCCATCATGCATTGACCTCAGACTCGGACAGACTTGCCCCAACTTGAAGCATCAATGTGGTGGATCAAAAAGCTGTCACAGAGGCTTGTAGGCTTGATTCATGACTTAACCTATGACCTGACTTGTGACTTGTCACTTCAAATTCTGCCAACAGTCGCAAATTGGCTTGAGTCCGTCTGATTGCCACCTGTGCGACAAAGAAAGAATGCCCGTGAAAGAGGAAACAACAGTGCGGCTGGTGCAATTCTTGATTTGATTCCAAAACAGCAACCCTACCTTTTTAAAGACAGCAGAGACACAATGAATTTTTTTTAACAAGGTGCACCACTGTCAAGAAACGATCAAACAAGCAACAAGTGCCAATCAAAAAGCAATGTGGGACGGACCAGGTGGCCAGACCAAAAAATGAGGCAAAGTGATAGACTCAGTCGAGCGATACATGAGGCACAAGGATATATGAAAGACACGGATAGACATGGTGATATCGCATATCCCACTCGCCGCCGCTTACATACACCTCAAACTAGTCCAACGAACCTTGTACATCTACCTCAAACTAGTCCAACGAACCTTATGAATCAGCGGGGATGACTGAGCTAGATGCTCATGATGAATCTATCTACTCCGTATACAAGTTAGCGGGAATCAGCGAGTCTGGCTTGTTCAGAACACCGTGCTTCGATTCGAATTGTGACTTTGTGGGAGTAGTGTCCGAACTAGGTGTTTATGATGATTCTATCTACTCCGAATACGAGTTAGCGGGGATAAGCGAGTCTGGGTAGTTACGAACACCGTGACTCGACTTGAATTGTAACTCTCTAGGAGTAGAATCATGGTACGTAGGTCGTGCGTTAAGGGAAAATCCTTTGTTGGAGTAAACTCATCTGAAATCGAAGATGGCGTCATGAAGGATGTCAAGGAGAGACTCACGTGTTCCCATTTAGGACCACTGAGCATGGAGAGACTCACGTGTCCCCTACCAAGCAACACTGAGCATGTTAGCTTGAGCCATACAAAAAAAAGTTGTTTTCAAGTTTCCTAGCAGGCTCAACCTGGAAAAATCGAAAAGAAATGGTGGTGGAAAAGATTAACTGTCCGTATGGGCTCTGGCTGACTGCGAGTGGCGCGCGGCGGATCCAGGGCTAAAGCCCCTCCGCTTGCCGCGCGCCCAAAGACAGTGCAAGAAACCGGCCACATTCCAGACTGCAGTTTCTGTCTGCCAGATTATATGTGCCGGAACTCTAATGTTTCAGTCAAGCTTCATCCCGCGCACCTCATGGTAGCATTGTGGGCGGAGTGTAAGGGGCACCCTGTCATGGCATCACCACAATTATGATGTGGGGGCTAACGAGGACACCACCCTCCAAGGGGGCGGAGTGGGGAGGCTAGACAAATCAGTATTTGATTAGAGAGAAACCCAACTTTTTTACAACACGGGTGGGGTAAAACGAAATTGCTGTCTTTCCCGCTGCACTCAAGTGAGTGTCCCTGATGCCACCGTCAGTGTCTGCAACAGCCAAAGCCTCCTCGTTCCATGTCGTGTGGCACCGCACGTTTGAATCCAAATTTTGATTTATTTTTTGTAGGGGCGGAATTCACCCTTATCTGTTTGGTCGCGTTTCTGCACCTGAGATGCCGAGGACAAATCTTGTGCATTTGAGACATTCCATGTGCGACTTTTTGGCGTCCTAAGACAAACCTAGTCCCAGATGCATCTTTCGACTTGTGTCGAAAAAAAGACTCCGATTGTAGTCGTAGCCTTGTGGCGCACAGTACCTCGTGGTAAAAACTCTCGATGCAGTACACCTCGCCACCGCGCGCGTGGGCGCGCGGCAAGCAGTTTTTTGAAAACAAAAATTCTCTACAAAAAAACCTTTTTTTTTCAGAAAATCCGGCACAGAGCAATGCCTCTCTCTGTGCGCGTGTGCCTACCTGCCCGCGAGGATTGTATCTCTTCGCCAAGGAGCCAGTCTGTTGGCACGTGTCGGCGGCGCCTCTCCGCTGCCTATTTCTGCTTCTACACAAAGCCTTTTTTTCTCACGTTTTTGTTTGGCGTATCCTGGATCGCATCGCACCTAATCCAGCATTTTTTTCAATCCTCCTAAACTGCGGCGCCACAAATCGACAATTCTTATGTTTTATGTATTGTGCAACTCGAATTTTTCCGCACGTTTTGTCGCATGGGATCCTGTCCTGGAAAACCCCTTCCAACGAAATCCCCTATACCTGATTGAAAATACCTGAAAAAGGGAACTCCCCTCGACGACCCCCATGTAACTCCAGCTCCCTTTTTTCGACTGGTATTGTCACCGGGCTGTACCGCACACAAATTATTTGACGAAACATTCTCTTCATGATTATTGAACATCGCAATGTTTTTTGTTGGAGGTGACACTATGATGGTCTTGGGAAGCAAATTAGGGTAGAGAAGTTTGCAAAAAATGAGGCTAGTGTAATGAGGGGAACTCCCCTATATAGACTAATCCCATTACACGCCCCTCTTTTCCCCCAACTCTGGCCCGCTGCAGGGCAACTGTGCGCGAAAGCGCTCCGTCGCCGAGCACCCCTTGTTGGTTTCATTTGGAGCTACTATCATCCCTGATGATGCGGAGCAGCTTCGGCGCCAAAAAAATCCCCCTGGTATGGTCGTGGCGCGTGGCAGCTCGGAGCGGGCGCGCGGCGAAGAGCCCCCCTCGCCTCCGTGCGCCCAGTGCTTTGACTCAAAGCGAATGGAGGTGGTGCACCTCACGGCACTGTGGGTAGGCCCAGGTCCTTGTCGTTGACGACGACGGTAGACTCCTTGGGAGCGCGTTGCCGAAGAAAATACAGCTTACCACGCTTCTTGCGCTTCGTTGGCTCCTGCTCACATCCTCTCATCTCAGAAGATCACTTCACACACCGTACCTCAATCATCTCACAAATGCGTGGCTGATCGTGGGCCGCTGCAGGTCTCGACAAGAAGCCAACGGAGGGCAGGGGGTCGGCAAAGAAAAGAGAGAGGTAGGCACCTTGAGCATGCGGATGCCGCGGAGAAGCGGTGAGTGGACTGCAAACTGCTGCTCGACTGCAAAGCCGTCAATGTGGTTGCGTAGCGTGAACGAAGCTGCCAGCTGCAGCACACATGACCATGTCAACATGATTTTTTTGTGCTGTGCAATTACTCCCGGACTGGCAATGCTATAAGAGCGCGGAGAAAAGGGGGTAGCAGCTCACCAGACCACCTTTTTGCGCAATGCAGATGCCAGAAAACGTGGCGAGCTTTTGCGTGTTCCACACATTGACAAAGCGCACGGCCACTGAGTCGCCGACCTGTGGAACTCACGGGAATACAGCAATCACGGGACATGTCAGCAGATTCCAATACCGTGTCCCATTCACCATCCCACTGCACACACAGCGAAGGGACTCACGCGAAAGTTGTCAAAGTTCGCAGGATCACGCGTGCCCTGGAGCTCCTCCGCGGTGCGTCGCTCCCAGGCCTCGACCACGTTGCCCACGATCTTGCCTCTGTGCACAGAGCCCACGCTGCGCACGCCCTCAGCCGCCTTGCTGCTGCTGCTGACGATACCGGCGCCCGGCAGCAGCGCCGCTGTTCCGAACCGCGGCTGTAGGAGCCCCGCACTGGCACTGGCAGCAACGAAGGTGTTGGCATGGGCGAAGGTGTGAATCCCAGGCTGGCGCTGGTGGCTGCCACCGCCGATTCCGACAATACCAAACTGGGCGCTGGATGCAATGCGCTGGCGTGGAAGAACCCACGAGGTCGACCAGCCGCCCCGCACCACTTTTGCGTTCGCTGCCCTCATGGGTGCTGCTCGAAATTGTATGTAGAAGAGAACTAGAAGTTGGTTCGATCACTAAAAGCTGCGTGCAAAGAAACATTGCAGCGAGAGAGGTGAAGGGGGCCGGAGGCAGGTGGCGAGACACAGGATGGCAGCGCGGAATGCGGTCCGCAATGTGGTTGCAGCCGTGTCGAAAACTGGCCTCATGCCTTGTGGCTACCAGGTCCACAACAAACACACATGAAAGTGCTTTGATTTGGACGTTCGAATGTGTGTATGCCGATTCTCGCGTCCGCACCGTCCCCAGTCACTCCAATTGCAATCCATGATCACTCGCCCCTGCCCGGATTCGCCAGCTCGTCTCCCGCGCTCCCCCACGTACCCCCCGCCTGTTTTGTCCAATCAAGAACCAGAACCATTGCTGCGCAGCGCGCTCAGAAAATGTGTTGGAACAGCATGCAAATGCTAGACTTGGTGTGCGAAAGGGTATCTACACCAATGGGTGATGTTGCTGTCTGTTCGGCTGCGGAGAATGTCCCCTTGAGTGTGGTGTCTGCTGCCGCCCACTGACAAGCCTGTGGTCGGTGCAGCGAACTCTGCGGAGTGGACTGATTGCAGTGAAGAGTGGCATGACAGCAGCGTGGGATAAGAATGGAGCTAGACATGCGCTGACGCTCCTTCAGGTTCCGCTACTCGCCTGCTGCTGCACGCCTTTTCTTACTTGTTTGGCGTCGAGCTCTGTCTCGGGTTTTGGCTCCACCGTGGGCGCGCAAAGCCCGAAACGGACCATTGACCTGAAGTCAAATTTGAGGTTTTGCCTGCATTTTGGGCATCAAAATGTGGTCACTATGCTCACCGTGTCTGTACTATATGTTCATTTACTTGGGTCTGTGCAGGTGAAGCAGTGCCAGGTGGTGCAGGTGAAGACACTCGCACACGATGGCTACAATGCTCTACAGGTGGCCATACCGTGATTGCTTCTTCTTTCCACAATTTTTGTCCACACAGACTGGGCGCGCGGCGGCGAGTGTCTGTGGGCGCGCGGCAAGCTGAGGGGCTTGGGCGCGCGGCGGCAAGGGGCTGCGAGGGTTGGTTAGGGCTGGTTAAGGGCTGGTTTAGGGGTGGTTCAGGGTCGGATCGGTTCGGTTAGTCTTTTTTTAGACCCTAACTGACTCTAACCGACCCTGAATCACCCCTAACCACCCTTCACCAGCCCTAATCTACCCTCCCAGCCCCGTAGCTGCCGCGCGCCAATCGAAGTTCGGAATTCCTGCAGGAGGATATGTGCATTTTCCTTGATGTTGTGTGTTTCACAGACTGTTTTATACTTTGTTTCCCGGTCAATACATTGGTCTCGATTATGCGTCTATTTACCTCCACAAAATGTCATCTTCAAATCGACGTCCGATCAACGCACTAATGCGTGGGAAAAAAATCGATGGGAATTCCCATCGATGGGAATTCCCATTTTTTTTTGTCGCGCGCCAGTCGCGCACTACAGGAGTCGGACCAGAATGTCTACGTAGTTTTTTGCCTGTTTTCACGTTTCCTGCGGTATCCTGCGGGTTTCTTGCCCGGTTTTCTATTTTTTTTGAGATCGGACGTCTCCCGACTCGATTGAGATCGGACGTCTCCCGACCCGCGCACCCCCCCCGCAATTGGGGTGCGACCCTGCTGTGTTGAAAGGTGCAGAGCGTGATCGTGGAAAGGAGACAGGGCGGTCGGGCCACCGTGCAAGGTGATCCGATTTTCCCATGAAGAGCTGAGACACGGAACTCGAATGGTACTCGTGTTTATCTCACATATGGATAGCGAGGGGACAGATTGTGACAGACTGAGATAGATTGCTATAGACTCATGACTCAGATAGATAGATGCCAAGACAGATGGCGACAGACACAGATAGCGAAACACGCAGACTCGGAATGCCCCGCACCACGAGTGTTTTGTCCCACAATTAAGTCGTGTAATGGGATTAATTTTCCACAATTTAGTTTTGTAATCTCATTACACAACGGAATGTAAATGTACAATCAAATTCTGGGAATTTTTTTTTCGGGGAAAAAATGTTTGACACCTCCCTCTGGGAGGATTTTGGACCCTCTGGGAGGATTTTGGACCCTCTGGTCTGAAGTTGTGGGCGCGCGGCGACGTCGGGCAAAAGCCCTCCGCCGCCGCGCGCCCCCGGTGAGATCTTGTGCAGTAAGGTTTAGTGACGCAAGACAAGCGCAGGTGGGGTCGGCAGATAAGGAGGCGCGCAAATGCAAGAAGCCAGAGCTGCTGCACTTTCAGGCGCACGGTGTGTTGCCCAAGCACGAGGTACACGAGTTTCGTGTGTCCGAAGACGCCATGCTGCCGTCCGGCGCCGTGCTGAATGCACGGCACTTTGTTCCGGGGCAATACGTCGACGTTACAGGCATCAGTATTGGCAAGGGCTTCCAGGGTGCTATGAAACGCTGGGGCTTCAAGGGTCAGTCTGCCACGCACGGTAACTCCAAGAGCCACCGGTCCCTCGGATCCACAGGCCACCGCAAGACCCCTGGCCGTACCTGGAAAGGCAAGAAGATGCATGGGCACATGGGTTGTGACCAGATCACTACTATGGGCTTGATGGTCTATGGCATTGATGTACATCCCACCCTCCCCCGCCGATTCCAGTCTTGCTGCTCCCAACTCTCCATTCCTCTCATGCAGCTCGATCTGACACGCCTCGATCTCTTGTATGGAATGCTTATTTTGGATTTTGTTGCGGGGCGTTACCCTGCAGTGTGCTGCAGTGTATTGCAGTATGTTGCATTGTGTTGCAGTATGTTGCAGTACGTTACATTGTGCTGCAGTTTACTGCAGTGTGCTGCAGTGTACTGCAGTGTGCTGCAGTGTGCTGCAGTGCCATTGTGTGCTGCAGTGTGCTGAAGAGTTGACACACCTCGAGATGACGTATTGACAAGCGCACACCATCGCGCACTGTACAGACTGCCTCCTTTTCGTGTCTCGCCCGGGTGAAAGAGGGGGCTGTACCTTGATACACCCGGGTGGAGGAGAGGCGAGTGGGGGAGGAGGCCGTAGCACCCCAAATCCCCCCCAAAGGGGGGTATGTGGGGGTTTCGTACCCCCTCTTTGGCCATCAAAAGGGGGTTACAGGAGGGTCCCATTCCCCTTCAAAGGGGGCACGGGGGGGTCCCGTATTTTGGAGACTGGCGCAGGTGGGAAGTGGGCGTCTTGTCTTGGCATTCACTTGGTGTGTGCCAAGTGCACACACGCTCTCACATACACACGACTAGTTAAGACAGAGGGTGATGCGACATGTCTATTTCAAGTGTTGGGTGTTCCCAAAGCGACTTGGTGGCTCCCTTGTGGAGGTGACGTGGCACAATGCTCTCGACACGCATAGCTTAATGGATCGCAATGCTCTAGACACGCGGACCTTGAAGTAATCCATTAGCCGTCTACTTCTCGACACTCAGCTGTGTGCTTGTCATTCAACAAACAGCTGGGCACTGTAAAGACATGGGAAGGGAAGGGTGTTGAAAGAGAGGGTGGTTACAGTAGACAGGTGCTCACACAGGCGCTACAGTGTGACACATGGTGACAGACAAGAAATGTCCCACAGGTCTTGACAGACTGCATGCCACAGACATCTGACAGACAGCATGCCACAGACATGTCACACACCACCTACATGACTGCATGCCACAGACATCTCACACACCACCTACATTCCAGATGGCCCAGAGATCTGACATGTTGGTATGGGCAAACACAGGTGGTGAACAACATCATAGCTCTCAAGGGTGCAGTGCCAGGGCATGCCAATTCATACATCTGGGTGCGAGACGCAGTGCGCCTGCACCATTGGCAGCACAATCAAAAGCTGCCGATAGTGCCGCCCGTGCCAACAGCCCAAGAGGATATCCAAGGTCTCGACCCAGGGCACGCGCTACATGGCGTCACCTTCGTGCCCACCGAACTCCTCAAGAATCCTTTCGAAGTGCCGGACAACTAAGCCTTTGATTTGGTGCAAGCGCGCGATGACGAGGCCTAGACACCTGTGCCATCTGTCGTCAACCGACCCTGACTTGTGCCTCACAACAGGAAAGAGTAACGGAACTAGGGGGCGAGAGGGCGAAAAAAAAAGGATGTTAGCGCCACCTCCGTTGGCTTGGAACCATCTTTGCTCCAGCCTTGTCTTATCAATGAAATACCGTAGAATGGAGTGTGGTAGCCCTCTTGATCGAATCGCAGCCTCCCTCCCAGAGGTCACCCAGTGCCAAGTATGCCAAAGTCCCTTCGACGAAAAAACAATGTGCCTCGTGCGTACAAGTTCTGAATTTAACCAGATACCAACGATTCGCGAGCGTAGACGTTCTGAAAGAAACCAGGCACCACGTTCTGAAATTAATCAGGCACTTCAGGAATCTCAAAAATACAGGTTGAGCAGTGGGGAAAATACCGTACTATAGGCCGGCCAAAGGTTAATGAATTAATTCAATGAATTCATGAATTCATGATCTCATTAATTCATTAAAAGACGAAGATTCTGAGCTGTGATTTGCGAAAAATAAATTACATACTATATCAATAGGACAGAGTACCCATTAGGACTTGGTCAAAAAATCTGGCCTGCGGCACATTTTGATTGATAAGTCTTGTTTGCGGCGCATTTTGTTTCATAAAAAATCTGGCCTGCGGCGCATTTTCCTCAATTGTTTTTTGCTCAAACTGGGATGCATTTGATTTGAAGTTTCTTGTTGTGTCTACCAATTCATTGGTGGTGGAAATGATTCCAACTCCAATGATGAGTGATGATAACGACATAATTTGTACCAAACAGTAATTGAGAAAGTGTCGAATAACAAACCCTTTGTCAAATCAAACCTCTTGAGATACAGATCGCACAACACCATTTCAATTCCAAAATAGTTTATAAGAAACAACGTACAGCAGGGGGAATGCCTCACCCAAAGCCTACAGATTTGGACATGACCAAGCACTCAGATTACTTTGTTTGAAAGGTTACGTCAGAGCGCGTGGCTCGACGCTGTGACGCTTCAAGGCTTCTTATCACCGTTGATACGAAGCGAGTCAATTCTTGTGATAAGAAGCGAGTCAATTCTTGTGATAAGAAGCGAGTCAATTCGTGTGTACTAAAACACCTCTTTTTGGAAGGATTTGAGCAACCAAAGGTAACGCCAAAAAACCCCGGAAACGCTCTCTCTGACGTGCTACTAATGTCACTTTTTCATAATTTCGCGGCTGACGCCGCAAAAAAAAAACTGCGCTGCGCGCGGTTTTTTCAAACCGCGCTTCGCGCGGTTTCAATTAATTCATTAATTCGAATTAATTCGGGGCCAGAGATTCTGGGAAGTTGTTTTCTTCACTGAGGTTGTGCCGGCTCAACCTGTGTTTTTTCCAGACAAATCTGGTTGAGCCGGCTCGACCTGTTTTTTTCCTCAAAAAAATCAGGTTGAGCCGGCTCAACCCGATTTTCCCCGAAAAATATCGGGATTACCCATATTTGCCAAAATGATTTTCGGAGAATTTTGGGGCAATTCTGAGTCCAGGTTCAACCCGAAAAATGTGAAAACCCCCGGTTTTTTTCGCCTGTCCGTATAGGCACTAGCTGACTGCGAGTGGCGCGCGGCGGCTCCTCAGTTTGCCACGCGCCTGGACATATGTGACAGTGGTTGGCATATCAACTGCCTCCTCTCTGGGGCACCCCTCACCACCAAACCAGCATCCATGATATCTGCTTTTCTGAAAATAAACCTTTCACTCTTCTCAAAACATGTACGTCTTTCGTTCCCTCTCGACTTCCTAGTCTCTGCCTGCAGCAGTCTACGCCACTGCGTTTAGGTCCAGGCTTTCCCTGGTTATGAGCTGGGTTATGAGCGGGAAAACATGACAAAACTTGCGGCCACAGCAGTGGCCGCAACTCGAGTTTTATCAGCACCTCAACTCGGTGACTATAAAAAAATCAACTTCCACCGACGCGGTTCGATTAAATCCAACCTAAATGCCAGTCAATGCTGGCACTGGTATATCTCCCAAGTTCGCGCACCTCCAAAAACAGGCCCGGGTGGGGAATCTGCGAAAACACTGGCCCGGGCACTCAGTCTGCAGTCGACATTCAAGTTCGGAAAATACCGTCGATTTGATAGCCTGCCAGTGAGCCTCAGGCACATACCTGCTATATTTATCATCGACTTCTTTTGGATACCTCTCTGATTTCTATTTATCTCTCCACTCCACAAAAGCAGAACGGTCTTACTTTCCTCGCTGTGTGACAGCACCATTACAACATCCAGCTGCAGACATATCACCCCGCCCTCTCTCCCTCTCTCTCTCCACGTTCTCCCTCTCTCCCCGGCTCTCTCTCTCTCTCTCTCTTTCTCTCTTTCTCTTTCTCTTTCTAAAACTTTGTCTGTCTCTCTTTCAAGTTCTCCCTCGCCCTCTGTCCCTGTCTCTCCACCCTCTCTCCCTCTCTCCCTCT
>Ga0209491_10006909_pt1 | contig 15341 bp, 13 predicted proteins | sample BON02_FD_187213 | JGI IMG/M metagenome (GOLD analysis project Ga0209491, IMG submission 187213) | Freshwater microbial communities from Lake Bonney liftoff mats and glacier meltwater in Antarctica - BON-02 (SPAdes) (version 2) | ecosystem: Environmental > Aquatic > Freshwater > Ice > Glacier...
GCCACTTTTGACGTGGTCGAAATAAGAAGCCTGACAGGGGATGATTTGGAGATGTGGTTCACCGAGCGGGCGCTGGCGGCAATCACGCAACTCGTACTGGAGAAAATAGAATGAGCAGTAAAGCAACCGAAATACAGGAGGGAGGTGACCATTACCGGGCGATGGAGATACAGCCCATAGAGTTCATCTTAGCGAACGGGCTCGGTTTCTGCGAGGGAAACGTGGTTAAGTACGTCTCTCGGCACAAGCGCAAAAACGGCGCGGAGGACTTACGAAAAGCCATCCACTACTGCCAACTACTGCTTGAATCTGAGTACGGTAATTAAACTAGACACGAAAACGGCCCACCCACTACAGAGACAAACGGGTGGAAACCACTATAAGGACATGGTTATACAACCTGCCGAGTACGCGGAGAAGAACGGTCTATCTCTGCTGGAAGGAAACGTAGTGAAATACATTTCACGCTGGAAGAAAAAGGGGCAGCCGCTAATCGACCTTGAGAAGGCGAAGCACTGTATAGATTTGCTAATCGAGATACACAACGTAAAATGAAAAAAATAACGATAGAGCTAAGTGATGCTGATATAGAAGATATATTGGGACTTGTACACCGCGCGACTGGCGTAGTGGATAGGTTAGAAGCCCTAGTCGACGAGCTAGAAGAAGACGGGGCCTTACTGGAAGAACTAAAAGGGGCGCGAGGGATCGCGGGTATCCGGCAATGACTACAACAAGCATAGACATACCTACGATAGAACAGCAGGATGAACTTCGCCAAGATATAGAAACACGTACCAAGGAATTTCTAGATCGTGGTGGCAAGATAACGGTATGCCCCGCTTATACGTTCGCCCATGTAGAGATAGCATGTCGGAAGGAAAAGGGAGGGGCGGCGTAATGGACATAATAACAGTAGATTTTGAGACGTACTACGATAAGGAATTCTCGCTAAGTAAACTAACTACCGAGCAGTATGTGCGCAGCCCCGACTTTGAAGTCATTGGGTTGGGGATTAAGGTAAATAACGACGAGACTGTTTGGTTAAGCGGGGGGCACAAGGAACTTAAAACTTACTTGCACACTAACTACGATTGGAAAAATTCTGCTGTACTCGCCCACAATACTCTTTTTGATGGCGCTATTCTTAGTTGGGTTTTTGGTATTCAACCTAAGCTATGGCTTGATACGCTTTGCATCGCTCGCGCACTACACGGGGTTGAGGTGGGCGCCTCGCTCAAATATCTTGCCCAGATGTACGAGGTCGGGGAGAAAGGGGACGAAGTAATCCACGCATTGGGTAAACACAGGGGGGGGTTTAGCGAAGCTGAGTTAGAACGGTATGGCGACTACTGCATACAGGATGTGGAGCTTTCATACCGTCTGTTCAATATCTTCATGAGCAATAAAAAGTTCCCTAAGAAGGAGCTTAAAGTGATTGATATGACTCTGCGTATGTTCATTGACCCCGTGCTTGAGCTGGACGTAGATAAGCTAGCGGGGCATCTGGACAGTCTCCGGGAGCAGAAAGATTGCTTGTTGGAAGAGTGTGGGATAGGGAAGGACGAACTCATGTCTAACCCTAAGTTTGCTAAGGCGTTACAGACATTGGATGTTATCCCCCCTATGAAAACAAGTTTACGAACAGGCAAAGAGACATTTGCTTTCGCCAAAAGCGATGAGGGGTTCAAGGCGTTACAAGAACACGAAGACCCTAAAGTTCAAGCCTTAGTGGCCGCCCGCATTGGGCTTAAGAGTACGTTAGAGGAAACACGTACGGAGAGGTTTATTGATATAGGTGTGCGCGGTACGCTACCCGTGCCTATTAAATACTACGCAGCCCACACAGGAAGATGGGGCGGTTTGGACAAGATCAATCTGCAAAACCTGCCCAATCGTGGGGATAATGCCAAGGTGTTGAAGTCCTGCATCCTAGCACCCAAAGGGTATACGCTTATACAAGCCGACTCTGCACAAATAGAAGCCCGCGTACTAGCATGGCTGGCCGGACAGGAAGATTTGGTGGCGGCCTTTATGAAAGGGGAAGACGTATACAGCATGATGGCGTCGGCTATCTATAGCATCCCTCTAGCAGAAGTAAGTAGCAGTCAGAGGTTTGTCGGCAAAACGACAGTGCTCGGTTGTATTTCCGAGGGAACTCCCGTGTTGTGTGCTGGGGGGTGGAAGCCCATAGAGCAGGTAGCACTAACCGACAGACTATGGGATGGGGAGGAGTGGGTATGCCACCAAGGGTTAATAACGAAAGGCATGCAAGAAACGTTGAGTCTCTGCGGGACTTGGTTAACAGCAGACCACAAGATATTGTGCGGGACGCAGTGGTTGGACGCGCAGTCAGTGGTGCAAGACGAAAGTACCCTCTACCAAGCATTGGCTACAGGAGTGGCAAAATTACCGTTACAGGCTACGTTTTGGGCACAAGGGCTGCAAACACGCGCAATAGAAGAAGCATCAGAGCCATGCAGAAAGAAATTGCAGACTTACGACATCGCCTACGCAGGGCCGAGGAGTCGCTTCACGATCTTAACGGCTAGGGGGCCAGTAATAGCACACAACTGCGGATACGGTATGGGGGCTACACGATTCCGCGAACAGTTAAAGGGTATGAAGGTAGAAATAGGGGCAGAGGAAGCTGCGCGAGTCATACGGGTGTACCGGGGTAGCAATGAGAGCGTAACGAACCTATGGCGGCAAGCCCAAACTGCTTTGTCGAACATGTACCAAGACTACTCTGCTGATCTAGGGCGTAAGGGGGTGCTAACCGTAGTGCCTAACCTAAACGCTATACAACTTCCGTCAGGGCTTATGCTGCAATACAACAAACTCAGAGCCGAGGAGTCAGAGAAGGGGCTACAGTTTTCGTATAAGACCCGCATGGGTTGGACGCGGATATACGGCGGTAAAGTTGTAGAGAACGTGTGTCAGGGAATTGCGCGATGTGTTATGTCTGACCAAATGTTAATGATATCAAAGCGATACCGTGTGCTACTTACCGTACATGACTCTGTGGTATGCTGTGTTAGAGACGAAGAGGTTGACGAAGCCGCCACCTACATAGACTCTTGTATGCGTTACACGCCAGACTGGGCCGAAGGGCTTCCAGTGCGTGGAGACGTGGATATCGGGAAAAACTACGGAGACTGTATCGAATGGAAACCAAACCAACGTGGTCCTTCAGCAGCATAAAGACGTTTGACCAATGCCCTAAGAAGTACTACCACTTAAAGGTTAAGAAGGACTACGTAGAAGACTTTAATACCGGGGCCGTGTTGTATGGGAATGAGTTCCACAAAGCGGCAGAGTTGTACGTTAGGGGGGATGTTGAGACACTAGACCCGAGGTTTACCTATGCGCTGGCTACGTTAGACAGACTTAAGAATATGAAAGGCGATAAGCTCTGCGAATACAAAATGGGGCTTACCGAGAAACTTGAACCGTGTGGGTTCTTCGATAAGGATGTGTGGTACAGAGGTATAGCGGACTTAATTATTGTAGACAGGGAGTCTGGGGTAGCCAAAGTCTTTGATTATAAGACAGGTAAGTCTGCTAAGTACGCAGACAAGGGGCAGCTTGAGTTGATGGCGCTTTGCATCTTCAAACATTTCCCCGAGGTAAAGACGGTAAAGGGAGGGCTGTTGTTCGTGGTGTGTAATGCGTTCATCAAAGAAACATACACCATAGAGAACCAGCCAGACCTGTGGCGTAAGTGGCTAACTGCTTACGGTACACTAGAGAAGTCTTACGATAACAACGTGTGGAATTCTAGACCAACAGGTTTGTGTAGAGCGCACTGTATAGTACTTGAGTGCCCCCATAACGGTAGACGATAGGAGATGTAGAGATGCCATATAAGAATAAGCCCCGCCCCTACGCGAAAGAGTACCAACAGCAGAAAGAACGCGGCGAGCATGAAAACCGTATGGAGCGCCAACGCGCTAGGCGTGAACTAGACAAGAAGGGTAAAGATAAGAACCACAATGGCAAAGCTGATATGCGTGAAGGCAAAGATGTTAGTCATAACAAAGCCCTAAGTAAGGGTGGGTCGAATGCAGATGGGTACAAGATAGAAAGTAGTAGCAAGAACCGGGCTAGGAACTACAAAAAGAAACCTACTAAGTAGCGACTTCAAGGGATAGAAATGCAAATCATAGACAACAGAGGCTTGCTTCTGCGGGTTCGTAACCCCGAAAAAATCACAGCGGCAATACCCAATAGTAGGAAGTTGAATGATAACGAGGTTCTTGTTAGGTGGGGTATAGACGAGTCCCGAGTGCTACGTAACCTTAATGTGAAGGACGTGCCCTCACCCATACTGGGCAAGTACGCTTGGCCCGGGCGCTACACCCCGTTTGCACATCAGAAAACAACTGCGTCGTTCTTAACACTTAACGCCCGAGCGTTTTGCTTTAACGAGCAAGGCACGGGGAAGACCGGCTCCGCTATATGGGCGTCTGACTTCCTAATAAAGGAAGGCTTGGTTAAACGTGTTCTTATTATATGCCCCCTCTCGATTATGGATTCCGCATGGAGAGCTGACCTATTTAATTTTGCTATGCACCGCACGGTAGAGATCGCCCACGGCTCTAAAAAGAAACGCCAAGAGGTGATTAATAGCGGTACTGAATACGTGGTCATTAACTACGATGGGGTAGGGATAGTAAGGGACGAGGTAGCCAACGGAGGGTTTGATCTTATCATTGTAGACGAGGCAACCCACTATAAGAACGCGCAATCTAAGCGTTGGAAAGTACTGGCGAGTGTTATAAAACCAGAAACTTGGCTGTGGCTTATGACTGGTACGCCCGCCGCCCAGTCCCCAGTAGATGCTTACGGCCTAGCTAAACTTGTCGCCCCTAAAAACGTACCGAAATTCTTTGGGGCGTTCCGCGATATGGTGATGTACAAGGCCACGCAGTTCAAATGGGTACCGAAACCAAACTCAAAAGATGTCGTGTTTAGCTCTCTCCAACCAGCCATTCGTTTCACGAAAGAAGAATGCCTAGACCTACCAGAGATGACCTACGTTAAACGCGAGGTAGAGCTTACTACCCAGCAGAAAAAATACTATGCCTATCTGAGAGACCAACTTGTTGCGGTAGCAGCAGGGGAGCAAATCTCGGCGGCGAATGCTGCTGTAAGCATGAATAAGCTATTACAAATTTCATGTGGTGCGGTGTATACCGATAGCGGAGAGACGGTAGAGTTCGACATAAAGAACCGATACAAAGTGCTGCAAGAAGTCATTGCTGAATCTAGCCAGAAGATACTTGTATTTGTCCCGTTCAAACATGTAATCCGCATACTGGCCGAGAAGCTAAGCGCCGATGGGGTAACTAACGCCATAATAAACGGTGATGTTTTCGCACAAAAACGCACGGAGATATTTAAACAATTTCAAACTACCCCCGACCCCCGCGTGCTTATTATCCAACCACAAGCGGCTGCGCACGGCGTGACCCTTACAGCAGCAAACACCATAGTGTGGTGGGGGCCAACTTCTTCTCTTGAGACCTACGCACAGGCTAATGCTCGTGTACACCGCTCGGGGCAGAATCACCCCTGTACCGTGGTGCAACTGGAAGGATCGAAGGTAGAGAAGCACATATATAAGATGCTAGACCAACGGATTAACATACATGCGGAAATGATCGACCTCTATAAAAATATACTTGACCTGTGATACTAACTGCAATAAACTTAGCATAACTGCACATAACTGTGGGAAACTAAGTAAAATATAGACAGGGGATAGATATGGAAGCCGGTGCGCCATCACTAGAAAAACTCGTATCTGTGTACATAAAAATACGGGATAAGAAAAACGAAGTAGTCGCTAAGGCCCATGAAGAGGAAGAAGTCTTCAACTTAAAGCTAAGAAAGATAGAAGAACTCCTGCTAGCACATTGCGCCGACAACAGTACCGAAGCTGTCCGCACTGAGTCTGGCACGTTCTACCGCTCTGTAGTGCAAAAGTTTTCGACCTCGGATTGGGAGTCTATGAACAAGTTTATTCTTGAACACGAAGCACCTGAACTACTTGTAAAGAAAATTCATCAGGGCAACTTGAAACAGTTCCTTGAGGACAACCCCGATTTGCTACCACCGGGGCTAAATTGTGATAGCAAATACACTGTAACTGTACGGAGAAAGCGATGATTAGCCCTAATAGTTACGTTCCAGTCGAGGAGCTAGCTAAATATCTTTGTGTCAAAGCACCTACCGTCCGCGATTGGGTGGGGAAAGGGTATATACCAAAAGAGACTTACATCAAGGTTGGTAGTACGTACCGTTTCAACATCCTAGAGGTGGTAGCGGCTTTGAAGCGAGAAGCTCCTGAACCCATTAACGATAACCAAAACGCGCCAGTACAACTTGAACTGGACTTCAACGATGAGGAAGATTTATGAGTGAGTTAACTCTGTTTGATAACATGCCAGAGGAGTATAAAAAACTTCTGGCGCAACTAAAACCCGATACTAACGCAACAGGTCATTCGCAATCTGCGGGCGGGAACCGCCTCAGTATTAGAGGCGGTGTTTTTAGAAAGGTCGTTAACGGCCAAGAGGTTGGGGAACTGGAGCAGCGTTCCATCCAAACAGTGCTTGTTAAGACTGCACCAATTTCTCGTATGTACTTCGCAGGTCAGTACGTGGCGGGGCAAACTAGTCCTCCCAAATGCTGGTCTGCTGATACTAGCTCTGGTCGCCCTGCTCGTGACGTACTTGCTTCTAACAGGCAATCAGAAACATGTTTTGACTGTAAACAAAACATCAAAGGCTCTGGTGCAGGGGAAGGGCGTGCTTGTCGTTACTCCCAGCGTGTAGCACTTTTACTTGCTGATGCAGGGGGTAATATAAAATCTGGGCAGACCTATCAGTTGTCGCTACCCGCCACTAGTGTATTTGGTGACAGCAAGCAGAAGATGGGACTCCAGACATATGCTCGGCAACTAGATGGACAGGCAGCCCCACTAGCTGCTGTACTTACAGAAATACGTTTCGATACTGAATCGTCTACGCCGAAGCTGTGCTTTAAACCTCTTCGTATGTTAACGCAGGAAGAGCTAGAGATTGCGCTGGAGAAGCAACAGGACGCAGAAACGGAAAAACTTATTGCGATAAGTGTAAAACCCAAGGAAGATAGTACCCCCGTTGCTGCCCCCCAACTACCGGAGTTAAAAGATAAGGTAAAGTCTGCTACGCCGAAAGTTGTAGAAGCGGCAGTAGAGGAGGAAGAGGAAGAGGTAGAGGAGCCGACGATTAAGGTATCTAAGAAGAAGCCGAAATCCCCAGCGGACATAGACCTAGTAAGTCTACTAGATGAGTTCGATGACTAACCCTACGGGGGTACTCTGGTGCCCCCTATTTCTCTGGTGCGGAAAATTATGGAGACCAAAGAGTTTCTTAGTACTATTCTTGGCGATGAGGGCTACTACTGCGTAGTAGGTATAAGAAAAAGTATAGACGCAGAGGGCGAAGAAAAAGCCACAGTCATACCTAAATTTTATAAGTCAGTGGATGCTATGGCAGAAGCTGCACACAACTTTGACGTAGAAGGGTTTGATGCCTACTACACCCCCGCTACTTTTGTAGATGCTACTAAGGGGCGCAAAGCTGACAACGCTTTGCAGATGAAGGCTTTGTTTCTGGACTTAGACTGTGGGCCGGGCAAGCCATACAAGACCCAAGGCGAAGCTCTTATTGCGCTACGCAACTTCAGAAAAGCATACGACCTACCCCCCTGTACTGCGGTAGTGAACTCAGGACGTGGCCTCCATGTGTACTGGGTTTTGACACGCCCGTATTCTAGACAGGAGTGGGTAGTGGTAGCAGAGCGGCTTAAGGCAGCGTGTTCGGTGTTTGGTTTAGAAGCTGACACGGTTGTTACTGCTGACGCTGCGCGTATCCTACGTGTACCTAACACACATAATTTTAAAGGTGCTTCTCCGCTCGATGTCAAAGTCGTAGGTGCGCTGAAAGACTATGTAGATTTGGATACATTCACTGCCAAGCTACCCCAAGCAGTGATGCCAGTTATCGCAGCAAGAGAATACAGTGCCGCAGATACACAAGATATTGCCCGGGCAAAAGGAAACAGCAACTACGTAAAGAAGTTTTCTAAGCTGCTGGTTGCAACAGCTATGGGTAAAGGTTGTGGGCAAGTTAACCGCGCTATCATGCAGCCCAATGATTTGTCCTATACCGATTGGCTCCATGTACTGTCAATCGCTAAACACTGTGACGAAGATGGTGAGCAAGCCATTCACTTAGTTTCTGGTAGGTACGATGGGTATAGCGCAGCGGAGACGGAGAAAGTAGCCGCCTCTATTGAAACCCCACACCTATGTATGACGTTCGAGAAAGATAACCCGTCTGGCTGTGAGGGCTGTCCGCATAAGGGGAAGATTAAGTCTCCTATAAAGCTGTGCATGGAGATACGGGAAGCTGAGTCCGCTACGGTAGAAGTGCCTGTGTTCGACGACCAAGCAATTATGGCCGAGGGAGAAGACGCCCCGACTGCCGATCTACCTAGCAGAACAATATCAGTAACAATACCCGACTACCCTTTTCCTTATAAGCGCGCAGCCAATGGGGGGATATACATAGTTGTTGAGAGGGCAGACGGGACTACTGCCGAGGAGACTATATACAAAAGACCGCTGTATATAACTAAGCGATTAAGTGACCCAATTGATGGCCCATCGTTTGAGTTCAAACATCACACAGATAGGGAAGGGGTCCAAACTTTCGTAATCCCAATGACTGACCTAACTTCAAAGGAACAATTTCGTAAAGCTATGGGCCTTAAAGATATTTTTATTCTTAGTAAACAGGCGGACGCACTTATGAGTTATGTCGGCGCGTGGATTAGTAGACTACAAGGTAGCGGTGAGGGGGGACAAGACATTGTGGAGGTACGTACGCAGTTCGGTTGGACTGAAGATATGGAGGGGTTTGTAGTAGGCGATAGAGAGATACGCGCCGACAAGATTACAGTAAACCCGGCAAGCGCACGTACCGCGCAGTACTTCCCGATGTTCCACAAGAAAGGCACGTTGGAAAATTGGAAGAAGGTAACCGAGTTCTACAATAGGCCAAACTTTGAAGAACACCAGATGATGTTTGGGCTGTCCTTTGGTGCCCCCCTTATGCAGTTTATACCAAACATAGCGGGGGCTATCTACCACTTGATGAGTCCCTCAACCGGTTACGGCAAGACTACGGGTATGTACGGCGGGGCTTCAGTTTGGGGCAACCCCAAGAAATTGGTACTGCGCGGAAAAGATACGGGTAACTCAGCATGGAACCGTGCAGAAATCTGGAAGAACATAGTCCTCTATATAGACGAGATTACGAACTATGAACCCAAGGCCGCCAGTGAATTCTGTTACGCCGCTGTTGATGGTGAACAGAAGAACAGGATGAGTAACGCGGGGCAGAACTCCGAACGCTATCGGGGTACAGAGTGGGCGCTACTAATAGGCACTAACGGTAATACAAGTCTACAGGACATAGTATCGCAGCACAGGGAAAACGCCCAAGGTGAGGTAGGCCGAATGCTTGAGGCTACTGCGACCAAACAGTTGTTTTCAAAAGAAGACACCATGCTAGCCAACGCATTAAACGACGATCTGGCTAGCAACTATGGGCATGCGGGTGAGGTGTATATCCAGCACCTACTGAATACCCTGCCGCAATCAGAGGCACTCGTACTGAAAACTAGGGACAAGCTACTAGAAGCAGCAGGTTTAGATACACAGCACAGGTTTTGGGTTGCCGAAACGGCTACAACATTTGCCGGTCTAGTTATTGCGAGAGAGCTAGGGCTACATAGTTGGGACTTGCGTACTCTATACAAATGGATGGTTTTTAAACTAAAAGAGGCTAAAGCTAAAATGGATGTTATGGTTATTGATATAAACGACTTAGTAGCCCAGTACTTGAACGAGCATCCACGCGGCATACTACGTGTTAAGAGTACAGACGATGCAAGGTCTAGAGACCCAGAGATGGACAACCTAATTTTGCCGGATGCGACCCCCCTCTATAACTGGATAGGCAGGATAGAGTACGATGTAAATAGGCTCTACCTAGTACCGACCCCTTTTAAGGCTTGGTGCCTTAAGCGCGGACACCACGGGGCTACAGTAGACGATTTAATGGTAGCCCATATGGGGCTTATTAAAACTAAGTTCCGCCTAGGCAAAGGGACAAAAATGAAACTTCCGCTACAGCACGTATGGATAGTAGAGTGGGATGACTCCAATGACGAGGTTGATGGTCAATGATATTTCGCCGGATGGTGTACGGGTGGTGATTAACTGGGGCAAGTTTGTGCCCGGGGCGTCAGTGTTCATACCGTGCATCAATACCCACAAAGCAATAGAAGATTTAATAGATGCGGGCGCACTACGTAGGGAAGATATAGCCAAACGTATTCGTATAGAGAACGGGAAGTACGGCGTACGAGTTTGGCGTTTAAAATAACTGTGGTATTATGCGCCAGTACTATCCCGCACCAGAGACTTAGCCCCCCGTAGTGGGGGGCATTTTTTTAATACCCCTCGTCAAACTCGCTGTTTGATTGCATTATCTCACTCAGTACGTTCCTATCCACTGGCGTCCCACCAGTCACACTCGCAGTGGCTGATCTTACTGCTCTACCTTTTATAGACTGCTGGATAGTGGATACCTTAATAGCGGTACTGGGGTGGTCGGCGTTATACGCTTGCACATCCTCTATACCGGCACTTACTAGTTCTGGTCTGTCGTTCTGTAAGCCATACACTATCCTGTCTATTATTTTATTACGGCGCTCTTTTCTGCCTGATTCTGTACGGATATTAAGGGACAGCTTATCCCGCGCCGCACGAGTAGAGATTGGAGAGAACCCAAGCGCTTGTTTAAGCACGTCTCCCATTGGCAGCTCCCCAGTAAGGATTGCGTCCCCTCGCCCTGTCTCGTACCCTTTAGTCGCAAAGCGGTAGGCTTTAGCTATATTAGACGTGCCAGTTGGGAGGATAGCTTCGATAGCCCGGTCTTTGTTAGCAGGATCATCACTGAACAAGTCTAGTAGTCCACCCCCAGCCCGTTTTGCTACGCCAAAGGCTGGGCCAGCCCACGCTTCTAGGAGTCCTTCCATCTGGCTGGTGGGGCGGTAATTACCACGGTCTTGAATCATTAAGTTAGTTAGGGCGATACGGTCAGTGATATCCACACCAAACATCTGAGATATTAGACCGTAGTACTTATCTTGCCCTGCCATCTTCGCAATAATAGTACCGGCATCGTCGTCATCATCATCTAAGAACAAGTTCATGAGGGCGATAACCGTACCGTACATGGGTATACCCTTAACGCCAACTAGCGCAGCGCCAGATGCAGTCAGGTAGAAGAACATATTCCGCAAGACCCTAGCTTCTTCACGTTCAGCTTCGTTCCTCGCCTTGCCAGTGGCATCATCGAACAGAGTCTTAATCATACTGAGGTGGGTGTACAGGAACTGTCCCGGCACACGTTTGAACTGCCACACCAAACTACCAACTGAGGTCTGCGCAATACGTGGTGCGGTAGTTAGTTGTGCAGAGCTGTTCACATACAGGGCGGTATCTATAGCGGTCTCAGCGGCTTGCGCCCCAAACTTTTTTATTTCTGCGGTAGATATCTTATCGAACTTCTTACCGGTAAGTTTCTCCATCTCCAGCATGTACGTACTCATGGAGCTTATCTGTCGAATGGCGCGCTCAGAATGGCTAAATAAAAACCCAGCCCAGTACGTAGCCTTGTTAACCCAAGGGGCTGTCGGGTTATCTAGCTCAGAAGTTTCAGCGGCTATAGTACGGGTATCAAAACCACGCTCTTTAAACAGGGCTTTTAATGGGTTGAACGGGGCGAACTTCTTTTCCTTTTCGGGGCTGTCTGAGAAATCGTTAGTAGCGGAGAACCCACCAAGTTCTCTCTTAAGCACAGCCGCACTTAGTGGCTTGCCGTTTTCGTCTACGTCTACTATACCTTCGCGTGACACACTGCCGAATGTGCTGGCATACAACGTAGCGGCTTTAGCGGTAGCCATGGTGGCTTTAACCCCACCGTACTGCGCAGCGAGTCTAGACTGTAAGACCAAGGGGAGGATAGACGTGTTTACCGCTACGGAGCTTATGTTGAAACCGAGCGTCCATACAAAGGTACCCGAACGCAGCCATCTAGATATGGGGGATATGTACGGATTTTTAGCAAACTCAATGTAACTAGGCAGCTTACCGAACAACTGCATCTCGCCGGTTTCTTCTTTAGTACCTGCGACAATAGTAGCGGCCTCGCGTGCCAGTTCTTCCCCTTCAGGCAGGGCATCACGTTCTGCCCGTACTTCCTTACCTGCTATCTCTAAGTCCACAAGATGCGTCAAGTTAGCTAAGCTGTTTACAAATTGGGGTCCGCGTTGCTGGAAAGAAGTAAGCGCATCACCCTCGAAGAAAGCAATGTTCTGACGTACCATGCGCGACTGGATTAGGCTCTGGTCTGGCAACGCACGCAGCATAAGGTCGGATATAAAAGCATCTACCTGTGCCTTACCATCGGCGTCCTTTACATCCAACGCCTTAATCTTGTCCTTAAGGTCGCTCAAGAACGGGAGGGGTATTTGATTGTTATAGGTACGTTTCTGTATCTCTGCAAGTGACCTTACTCTGATAGTTGCTTTGTCTACATTTGGTAGCTCCCTAAGTTTAGCCATAGCTCGGCTGCGCTGTAGCCAACTGTCAAAAGACCCCGTACCGTATGTAGTCTGCCCATTGTCATCTTTGTAGCTAAACTCTAACCAGTATTCTCCAGAACGTGTTAGCGGGAAGTAGGGGTCAATAAACCCGGCTCCTAGTTGCTTAAGGAACATCGTGTCCCGAATAGTTTTCTTAACCCCTTCCTCTGTCTCTAGCTTGTTTATGTTGGCTTCTTCAGCCGCAATGATCTCGCTATTTATGTCTTTGTAGAAATTACGTAGGCTTATATACGCCCCACGTTGTGTTGGGGACAGCGACTTAAATAGACGGGCGGACTCCTCGTACTGAGCAATACGCTCTCGGGTAGGCTCTATAGCTTTTATTTCGCCCATCATGGTAGAGGTATTACCCGCGACTTTATCGGCTTCTTGGCGCGCTTCGAGTTTAGTTTTCTCCGCATCCATCTTAGCTTTAGTGTCAAACTTCACTTCTTTGCGGGTGTACTGCTTAGTCTTAGCGTCATACTCCCCGTATACCAACCAATGTTTTTTAACCCTATCTTCGTCTACCGTGGGGTCCATGCGGTTAATAGTAGAAAACGACACTAGTTCATTAAATACCTTTCGTGCCGTACTGCTTCCTTTAAACGCTTCCTTCGCATCGTTAAGAAGGTTTGTGTACTCGGTCATGTACTTAACACGCATACCATCAACTTTGTACAGTAGCTGCTCTACCTTCTTGGCCGAAGGAACTCTTAGCTTTAGGAAATCAGTAATAGCTTCCAGACCAACACCATTTAAGAAGTTAGCCCGTATTTTCTGCTCGACCCGGCTCCCCCACGTAAGAAGTTCTTCCCCAGTAAGCGAAGGAGCATCTTGTAGGAACCCCTTTCCACCACTTAGTAGATGGGTAGCTGCCTCCGCATTTTCACCCCTAGCGATAGCCCCCGGTACTGTGGTTGCCATTCTAGTACTTGGCTCAGTAGCGAGGAGGGTGTCTATTAAAGCCACAGTCTCAGTACTAGCGGAAGTTGTATCTATACCAAACACACGCCCTACTGCTCCCCAGAATCTCTCCCATCCAGTTTTCTTGTCCCCACTAGCTTTGTATGCGGCTAGCTTGGCTTGGAATTCGGGGTTGGTGAATGCCTCGGCAACAAACTCCTTAAGCGACTCCATACCGTACTCGTCTGGCATTTTGTCTTTTAAGTTGTTGTATAGGGTGGTAAGTGCCTTAGTTGTAGGGTGGCTTGGATTATTGAGTACTTTTACCGTAGCGGCGTGCGCGGCCTCATGCAAAACAACGTGAGTGCTTAGCGTGATAGACCCGTTTATGAGTATCGTGTCGGTAGCTTCGTCGTAGATACCCGCAAGTTGGTTGCCTTTAGCATCAGTAAGGTCTTTTACTACAGTAAGTTTAACGCCGCGAACGGCCTTAGCCAGCGCAACGGCTACTTTACGTACTTGAGGATTAACGGACGAGTCATAGATAGCGCCCAATGCCCCTAAGATATTACCTTTATCTATTTTTTCCACAACCGAAACGTCAGCCGTTGCCATAGTAGCTGCGATTGCATCGGTTTTTAGATAGTCTTTTAGGTAGTCTTCCAACGCCCCGACCTGTTCTCGTACCGCGTCACTATCTTCTGCGGTTGTCGTACCAGCATTTTCATTTTGGAATTCTATGAGGTCGTCGATAACCTCCATAGTCAAACCGTCGTTGTACTTCGTATCTGCTCCGGGGTTGATGTACGCCTTTATACTTTTTGCGTCTGCCGCTGCCTTGTTCCTTCTCCTCTGCACATTGTCGGCGTTACTTTTACTTTTGGGCGAACGGCGCAAGTCCGCGTTGACACGTGTTGTCTCTTCTTTTCCAGCCTGTGCAGTAAATGCATCCAATGCTGGTAACTTGTCGGGCATATTCTCTTCTACCCATTGCCTAGCTGCCGCAGATGTTTTGCGTACGTTTGCCGTTTTGATTGTAGATTCTCTTGGTTTAACGGCGTCAAACGCTATCGTACGAAGCGTCACATCCATGTCTTGCTCGGCAAGGTCTAAATAATTCTTCATAGCCCCTGCGGGCTTGTATTTATTACTCCTAGTAACCTTCGTTGTCTGTACTTCCTCTAGCGGAGTTTTCGCTGCTTTCTTAGCTGCGCGCCGCGCCGAAACTGTTTCGGACTTCTTGGTACCTTTGGTCTTGGGCGTCTTAGCCTCGGTCTTGGGTGTCTTAGCCTCGGTCTTGGGCGTCTTAGCCTCGGTCTTGGGCGTCTTAGCCTCGGTCTTGGGCGTCTTATCTTCTGGTACTACCGCAGCTTCAACCACCGCTTCTGGTACTACCGCAGCTTCAACCACAGGAGTCCCAACCACAGGAGCTTCAACCACAGGAGCTTCAACCACAGGAGCTTCAACCACAGGAGTCTCAACCACAGGAGTCTCAACCACAGGAGTCTCAACCACAGGAGTCTCAACCACAGGAGCTTCAACCACAGGAGTCTCAACCTTGATGGCCTTGGCTTTTGGCACAAACATATCCATCTGAACCGCAGCTTCGGCGGGGGCCTTATTCAGGAAGGCGTTTATGTTAACTTTAGCTTGCCCACTTATGC
>Ga0209491_10006910_pt1 | contig 15340 bp, 16 predicted proteins | sample BON02_FD_187213 | JGI IMG/M metagenome (GOLD analysis project Ga0209491, IMG submission 187213) | Freshwater microbial communities from Lake Bonney liftoff mats and glacier meltwater in Antarctica - BON-02 (SPAdes) (version 2) | ecosystem: Environmental > Aquatic > Freshwater > Ice > Glacier...
GGGGCGTCATTCCGGTCGGGCTACGCCCTCCCTGCATGACACCCCATATCGGAATAATGAGGAAACAACCGGCAGACGATCCACTTATCTTTTGCCAATCACTGTGCAGACAAACCGAGCCACCTCTAACAACCTTCTGGTCTCTGTTGTTCCTTCTTATGATAAGTCTCGACGAAGCTTACCCCAATAAAAACGGCTCGGTCCTCCTAGACCGAGCCGTTTTTTGATTTCATAGCCTATCTTGTAGCAGGAAGACGTCAGGCCTCGGCTGGAGCAACCTTTTTCTCGGCCATCAATTCGCCAAGTTCGCCAGCTTCGTACATTTCCATCATGATATCGCTGCCGCCGACAAATTCGCCTTTAACATAGAGCTGCGGAATCGTCGGCCAGTCGGAATAATCTTTGATTCCCTGCCGAACTTCCATGTCCTGCAGCACATCAAAAGAGTCAAAACCAACTCCCAGATGTTCCAATATGGCAACCGCACGACTGGAAAAGCCGCATTGCGGGAACAGCGGGGTGCCCTTCATGAATAGTAGCACATCATTGCTGTTCACGACTGCTTTGATTTTTTCGTTCACATCGGTCATAAATATTCTCCTAGTCGGGAATGGCTGTGGTGAGTTGCAACGCGTGCAATTCCCCACCCATTTTGCCTTTCAGCGCAGCGTAAACCGCCTGATGCTGTTTAACCCGGTTCATATCCGCGAACACAGCGGATGTTACCTTTGCGGCATAATGATCGCCATCGCCCGCCAGATCGGTAATCTCTACCGAAGCATCGGGGAAGGCTGCCAATATCATCGCCTCAATATCTGCACTCGCCATGGGCATCTGGCTTACTTCGCCTCTTCGATAAACTGGCGGCGGGCTTCCACCATTTTTTCACTCAAAGCGGTCCGGATACCAGCATCGTCCATCTCGACGCCTGCCGAGGTCAGATCGCCCAGAAGCTTGCGAATGACATCTTCATCGCCCGCTTCCTCAAAATCGGCCGCTACAACTTCTTTTGCATAGGCATCGGTTTCCTCGGACGTCAGTCCCATTTTCTCTGCAGCCCATTGGCCGAGCAGGCGATTGCGCCGCGCGGGGACCCTGAACTGCATCTCTTCATCGCGTGCAAATTTCGATTCAAACGCACTTTCGCGATCTTTAAAATCTGTCATGAGTTTCCCTTGGTATCTGTTGTTCTAAAAATAGGCATCACCGATGCTTCCTGCAAGTGTGGCCGGACAATCAGTCAGCGACTTTGACGACCAATTTGCCAATGGCACCACGGTCTGCCATTTTCTGGATCGCCTGCCCGGCATCTTCAAAAGCAAAAACCTCGGATACACGCGGCTGGATATGGCCCTGATCCCACAGCTTGAACAGCCGGTCGATATGCGCGCGATTGCCTTTCGGATCGCGCATGGCATAAGCGCCCCAGAATACACCGCAGACATCACAGGATTTCAGCAGCGTCAGATTGAGCGGCAGCTTGGCAATGCCGGCCGGGAAACCGACCACCAGAAAGCGACCTTCCCAGGCAATCGAGCGGACCGCAGGTTCGCTATAGTCACCGCCGACAGCATCATAGATGACATCTGCGCCACCCGGGCCAACGGCTGCCTTGAACTGTACCGCCAATGCCTTGGACTGGTCCTTGTCGAACGGCGCCCGTTCGTAAATCACAGTTTCGTCCGCGCCGGCAGCCTTTGCGAAAGCAGCCTTCTCTTCGGAAGAAACGGCGGCAACAACGCGCGCGCCGAAAGCCTTGCCCAATTCGACGGCCGCGATGCCTACGCCGCCCGATGCACCGAGCACCAGCAGAGTTTCACCCTCCTGGATATGGCCGCGATCGACCAGCGCATGAATCGAGGTACCATAAGTCAGCAGCAGCGCCGACGCATCTTCGTAGCTGACGCTATCGGGAATTTTGAACACGCTATTCTGGTCGACAACAACCTTCTCAACCAGACCGCCATGGCCGGTGGTTGAAGCAACCCGGTCACCGACCTGCAGATCAGCCACGCCTTCGCCGACAGCGGCGATAATACCGGAAACTTCTCCGCCTGGCGCGAATGGCCGCGGCGGTTTGAACTGATAGAGATCCTGAATAATCAGCACATCGGGATAGTTGATCGAACAGGCTTTGACATCGATAAGAACCTGTCCCTTGCCCGCAACCGGATCGGCGACGTCGAGCATCTCCAGCGTGTCCGGTCCGCCTACTTTCGTTGACATCAAAGCCTTCATTTCATTCCCTTCCCTGGAATTTTTTAATTCTAAACTGCGGCTGGCACGAGCCAGGGCTGCGCAGAATCATGGATTTTCTCGTGTCGTTCTATGGCATCGGACTTGGCCATTGTCAGGTCTATTTCGTCCAGTCCCTCGATCAGGCACTGGTGCCGGAACGGGTCCATTTCGAATGCAAAGCGATCCTGGAAAGGCGTGGTGACGCTCATGCTTTCCATGTCGATCGTGACCGGATCGGTTTTGGCGACTTCCATCAGCCGATTGATCGCTTCCTGCGGCAAGGCAATGGCCAACAAGCCATTTTTAAACGCATTGCCGGCGAATATGTCGGAAAAACTCGGCGCAATCACCGCCTTGATGCCCATGTCATCCAGCGCCCATGCCGCATGTTCCCGGCTCGATCCGCAACCGAAATTGTCACCGGCGATCAGAATTGAGGCACCGGCATATTTCGGATCATCGAAAATATTGCCTTCTTGCGCGCGGATCGACTCAAACGCGCCTTCCCCGAGCCCTTCCCGCGAAATCGTCTTCAGCCATTTGGCCGAAATGATGACATCGGTATCGACATTTTTCTGACCGAAGGGGATGGCGCGACCTTCAACGCGATTGACAGGTTTCATCTCTATTCGTCTTCACTTTTGGCGACGAGACCATCGTCATCGCCGTCGTCATAATAATCCGGCTCATTTTCATATTTTGGCAGCGGCTTGCCCTTGACCGGCTTGAAATCATCATGTTTTTTCATCTGATGCCGTCCGGCGTACATGAGCGCGGCCGCAACCGCAGCCGACCCGATCGCCGCACCGACCTTGGCGCCGGTCGACCATTTCCCTGAGTCATTCGGTTTCGAAGACTCATTCTTGCCGGACTGATCGTCAGACTTTTCGTCGGACGGCTTGTCATTCTTGTTGTCGTCGCTCATTTCAACCTCTTATCTTGTCAATTCACGCACATCAGTAAGCTTGCCGGTTACCGCGGCAGCCGCAGCCATGGCCGGTGACATCAGATGCGTTCTAGCACCCGGTCCCTGCCGTCCAACAAAATTGCGATTGGAAGTGGATGCACAGCGTTCACCTGCCGGCACCTTGTCCGGATTCATACCCAGACAGGCAGAACAGCCCGGCTCGCGCCATTCAAAGCCGGCATCGGTAAATATCCGGTCGAGCCCTTCGGCTTCGGCCTGCGCCTTCACAAGTCCGGAGCCCGGTACGACAATCGCCCATTTGACATTGTCGGCTTTCTTGCGGCCTTCCAATATCGAAGCGGCAGCGCGCAGATCCTCGATCCGGCTGTTGGTGCAGCTGCCGATGAAGATATTTTCGACCATTATTTCGCGCAACGCCTGCCCTGGCTCCAGCCCCATATAATCCAGCGACTTGCGCGCGGCATCCTGCTTGGACGGGTCGGCGAAGCTTTCTGGACTCGGGACAATCCCGTTAACCGGCACAACATCCTCGGGACTGGTCCCCCAGGTCACGGTCGGCGAGACATCGGCCGCATTGATCGTGACGCTCTTGTCAAATATCGCGCCTTCGTCGGTCGGCAGCGTCTTCCAATAGGCTACGGCTGCATCCCAGTCCGCACCCTTGGGCGCCATCGGACGGCCTTTCAGATAGGCAAATGTCTTGTCATCCGGTGCGATCAGGCCAGCGCGCGCGCCGCCTTCGATCGACATGTTGGAAACGGTCAACCGCCCCTCGATCGACATTTGTTCGAACACTTCGCCGCGATATTCGATGACATGGCCGGTGCCGCCAGCCGTGCCGATCACGCCAATGATATGCAGGATCAGGTCTTTCGGACTGATGCCGGGACCCAAAAGGCCGTCGACGCGGATTTCCATCGCCTTCGAGCGGGTCAGTTGCAGCGTCTGCGTCGCCAGCACATGCTCGACTTCGCTGGTACCGATGCCGAAGGCCAGAGAACCCAAGGCACCATGCGCTGCAGTATGGCTGTCGCCGCAAACCATCGTGGTGCCTGGCAGGGTAAAGCCCTGCTCCGGCCCGATGACATGGACAATGCCCTGATTGATGTCGCTGGCGCCAATATATTTGATGCCGAAAGCCGGGGCATTGGCTTCCAGTGCTTCCAGCTGCGCCGCGCTTTGCGGATCGGCAATCGGTATCTTGTCGCCCTGCGCATCAAGCCGAGCCGTGGTCGGCAGATTATGATCGGGAACCGCCAGAGTCAGATCCGGCCGCCGCACCTTGCGCCCGGCCTTGCGCAATCCCTCAAAGGCTTGCGGACTGGTGACTTCGTGGACCAGATGCCGGTCGATATAGATCAGCGCCGTGCCGTCATCCCGCTGGTCGACAACATGGGCGTCCCAGATTTTCTCGTAGAGGGTCCTGGCTTTGGTCATATTTTCTTTCGTTCCGTCATTCCCGCGAAGGCAGGAAGCCCAAGCGATGTAGCGACTAAACTCGCGACATTCCAGACAAGTCCCCTTTCCCGGTCGAAATAATTTCGGGAAAATGGGCTTCTGGCATGACGATCTAGGTGAAAGCATCTTCTATTTCACCTGAAAAACCACTATCTCCGCTGTATGAGCTTTTTCGCCATCCTAGCAACCATCCTTACCTCCGTCATCGCGATGGAATTTGTCGCCTGGGCGAGCCACAAATATATCATGCACGGCTTCGGCTGGGGCTGGCACCGCGACCATCATGAGCCGCACAATAATGCGCTCGAGAAAAACGATCTCTACGGCATCGTCGGCGCGGTGATGAGCATTTCGATGTTCGCCATCGGCAGCCCGCTGATCATGGGTGCCAGTGCCTGGGAGCCGGGCACATGGGTCGGTCTCGGCATCATGATCTACGGCATCATCTACACTTTGATCCACGACGGACTGGTGCATCAGCGCTACTTTAAATATGTTCCCAAGCGAGGCTATGCCAAAAGGCTGGTGCAGGCGCACAAGCTGCACCATGCGACCATTGGCAAGCAAGGCGGGGTCAGTTTCGGCTTCGTCTTCGCCCGCGATCCGGCGAAGCTGAAAGCCGAACTGAAGCTGCAGCGCGAAGCCGGCACCGCCGTCGTCCGCGACGCAGCCGGATAAGCCAGCAGCTTGCCAAAAATCTGCATCCTGACGACGGCCCCCGATTATTTCGAGGATCTCGGCCCTGCGCGCGCTGCCTATCAGCGACTGCTCGGCGACGATATCGCCTTCCGCCACTGGACCGACTCCGGCGACCTGGCGGAATATGATCTGGTCCTGCCGCTGCTGGTCTGGGGTTATCAAAGAGACTGCCCGCGCTGGTTCGCTTTGCTCAATCAACTGGAACAGCGGCAGATAAAACTGGCCAATCCGGTCTCGGTGCTGCGCTGGAACAGCGACAAAGCCTATTTGCTCGAACTGGAAAAGTCTGGCGTGGCCGTCGTGCCGACCCTGATCAGCACCGCCTTGACGGCGCATGACGTGGCAAAGACGGCACAAACATTTGGAACCGATCAACTGGTGATCAAGCCACCCATATCCGGCGGAGCGGATGGCACGTTCCGGCTAAAGGCGGGCGAGCCTCTGCCCGAATCCATCGCGGGCAAGCCTATGCTGATCCAGCCGTTCCAGCCCGCCATTACGCAGGAAGGCGAATATTCGCTCTTCTATTTTGCCGGGCAATATAGCCACGCGATCCTCAAGCGCCCCGCGACAGGCGATTTCCGCGTCCAGGAATTTCTCGGCGGCTCGGAAAGCGGCACTGACTGCCCCGCAGGCGCGCAGGATCTGGCAGTGCAAGCCCGCCAGGCCGCCGAGCAGATTCTCGGCACCGAAACCTTGCTATATGCCCGCGTCGATATGCTCCGCGACACCGACGGCAAATTCCGCCTGATGGAACTGGAATTGATCGAGCCGTCGCTGTTTTTTGAACATGCGGCGGATGGTGGGGCTTTATTTGCGAGCGCGGTTAACGCAACTTTGCCTGGCTAGTCATTCGTCATTGCGAGCGAAGCGCGGCAATCCAGAGCGGCACTCGCAGACGCTCTGGATTGCCGCGTCGCTGCGCTCCTCGCAATGACCTCTAACTAGGCCGCGGCAACAACACCGGTCCGCCCAGTTCCACCGTCTTGTGATAGCCCGGCCGCCCCACCAGCGCTTCGAAATAGCGGGCGCAATTCGGACGACCGTCGAGCTGCCCCAGCGCCGCGCGCCCTTCCAGCATATAATGCAGGTTGATATCGGCGCCGGTAAATTTGTCAGCGACCAGAAAATCCTTGCCCTCCAGTTCAATCTCCAGATGATCGAGCAGCTTGTCGACTTCGGCCTGCAGAAACCCGCCCATGATTTCGGGCAATCCGCCTAACATCGGTGCAATGCCGGTGATGATGAAGCTCATCCCCATTGTGCCCTCGGCAAAATGCAGCCATTCGAGATATTTGGCGCGTTCCGGATGATCCGGTGCGACGCCGAGCGCACCATCGCTGTGCCGCTCGATCAGATATTCGATAATCGCCCCGGATTCGACCATGGTCACGCCGTCGACGTCCACCGTCGGCGCCTTGGCCAGCCGGTGCGCCTCGGCCAGTTCCGGCGGCGACCGCCGGGTAACCGGATCGCGGTGATAGGTCGCCATTTCATAATCAATCCCGCCCTCCTCGCAGAGCCATATGATCCGGGACGAACGGGAATAGTCGAGATGGTGCAGCTTGATCATGGGGGGCTCCTCTTTATGTTTGGAGCCAGTTTGCTGCAAAGGCGGGACGGGGTCAACAGGTGTTTGTTCCCCGGCGAAGGCCGGGGTCCATCTCTGCATTTCCGTCGCGAGGGCAAGAGAGAATTGTGCGTAAACTAGCGTCCATACACAAGCGAACCATGCTAATTGTCGCGACTTCTCGAGATGGCCCCCGGCCTGCGCCGGGGCACTATTTCCCGCCGATTGCCCACCTAATGCCCGACAATCCCCAGACTCTCGAACGGACGATCATTCTCGCTATATTTCTCGACCAGAGTCGCGCTCGCCAGATTCAGACCGATGACCTCGACTGTCTTGCCCTCGTTTTTCAGACGCTCGACAATCTTGTCCAATATGCCGGTGGCGCTGATGTCCCAGAAATGCGCGTCATGGACATCGATGATCACGCTGTCGATCTCGTCCTCGTTAAACTCGATCGCTTCATAAAGCATGTCGACCGAGCCGAAGAAGACTTCACCGGCAAAGACATAACGATGGGTGGTGAATTCAATAAAGTCCTGAATGCGCACCAGCTGGCGGACCTTCCAGGCGAAGAATATGCCCGAAAGCAGCACGCCGGTGAGCACGCCAATCGACAGGTCATGCGTTGCCACGACCATCACCACCGTTGCGATCATCACGAAATTCGAAGGCCATGGGTGATGGGTGATTTCGGTAAAGCTCTGCCAGCGAAAGGTGCTGATCGAGACAAAGATCATCACCGCGACCAGCGCCGGCATCGGAATTTGCGCAACCCATGGGCCAAGGCCAACGATCAAGACCAGCAGCATCACGCCCGCAACAAAGGTCGAGAGCCGCCGCCGGCCGCCGGATCTGATATTGATGACCGACTGACCGATCATCGCACAGCCGCCCATGCCACCGATCCAGCCGGTGACAAAATTGGCAATGCCCTGGCCATAGGTTTCGCGCTTCTTGTTGCTGCGGGTTTCGGTCAGGTCATCGACGATCGACGCGGTCAGCAGAGATTCCAGCAGCCCGACCGCCGCCATCGCCAGCGAGTAAGGGGCGATGATCTGCAGCGTTTCCCAGGTGATCGGGATTTGCGGGATATGCAGCCACGGCAGACTGTCGGGCAGCTCACCCATATCGCCAACCGTGAACACATCCGCCTTGAACGCAATGCTGAGGCCCGCAAGCACGATGATCGCAGCAAGCGGTGAAGGCACCAGCGTCGTAATCCGCGGCAAGCCATAGATGATCGCCAGACCGCCGGCGATCATCGCATAGGTCTGCCAGGTGAAGGCCTCGCCGGTCATCTGCGGCAGCTGCGCCATGAAGATCAGGATCGCCAGTGCATTGACGAAGCCGGTGATCACCGATCGCGAGACAAAGCGCATCAACAGGTCGAGCCGCAGCAAGGCGGCTATCGCCTGAAATATTCCCATCAGGATGGTGGCGGCAAACAGATATTCAACGCCATGGTCGCGCACCAACGGCACCACCAATACGGCCACGGCAGCGGTAGCCGCACTGATCATCCCCGGTCGCCCGCCAACCATCGAAATGATCACCGCGATTGAGAAGCTGGCATAAAGCCCGACCCGCGGATCGACTCCGGCGATGATCGAAAAGCCGATGGCTTCGGGAATCAGCGCCAGCGCCACGACCAGCCCGGCGAGAAATTCGGTTCTGGGATTCGACAGCCAGTCGCGCCGAAAATCACTGTGAATCGCCATGGGATATCCTTTGTCCGAAAGTCATAATGCTGCAATGCAGCATGAAGCGCCCGGCCAATGGACTATTGACCCGGAGCCGTCAAGTTTAGGCCGGCTAGCGCGTGGCCCGGAAATCCGCCGTTACCGTCGCCGCCGCCGCAATCTCCGCTTCGTGGCCAATCTCGCGATCCGTTTCGGCCAGCGCCTGGCGCTCCCAATCCTGCATCGCCGGATGGGCAAGGATATGATCCACCCAGGCGCGGCCCGTTGCGCCAATATCGAGATCAAAGTTGCGCACCCGATAGGCAACCGGGGCGTAAAAGGCGTCGACAATCGTGAACCGGTCGCCGGCGAGCCAGGGCCCGCCAAAACTGTCCAGCCCTTGCGCAAACAGCTCTGCGATCCGGTCGATATTGCGTTGCAGGGGTGTCTCGATCTTGTGCAATGTCGCCCGGATACCGACGTTCATCGGACAGATATTCCGCAGCGGTGCGAACCCGCCATGCATTTCTGCCGCCGCGCAGCGCGCCCATGTCCGCGCATCGCCATTGTCCGGCCAGCAACCAGGATGCCGCTCCGCCAGATATTCGGCGATTGCCAGCGAATCCCAGATCGTATCCGTGCGGCCATCGTCGCGATGATCTTTCAGGCACGGGACCTGGCCATTGGGCGCAAATTCCCGAAACCGCTCATAATTTTCTTCTTCGAAATAGATGATCTGATCCGAAAACGGGATTTCCAGCACCATCATCAGCACCCAGGGGCGCAACGACCAGCTCGAATAGTTGCGATTGGCGGTGATCAGGGTGTAGGTCATATTTCTGTTTTCTTTCGGCGGTAAGCGCTGGCAATATTCTAACCGGTCTCTGATAGCACCGACAACAGGAAGTTTGAACGATGACATTATCCCGAAGAGATTTTATCCGGTCCGCGCAAGCCGTCGGCCTGTTCTATGCTTCCGTCTCAATTGCTGGATGTGCCCGGGCACATAGTGCCAATCGCTCTTTCGCTCTGATTCCCGACCCGGCCAAACGGCTCGATCTGCCGGAGGGTTTTTCCTACACATTGGTTAGTGAGACCGGTGGGATAATGTCCGACGGTTTTTTCCGGCCCGGCCGCCCCGACGGCATGGCCTGTTTCGCGCATCCCGATGATGCCGACAAATGCATATTGATGCGCAATCACGAGAATTGGAACAGCATCCCCACCGGCAGTCCGTTCGGCAAGGACAATGAACTGCTCGACCGGGTTTCGGAGAGCCAGCTCTATGATCGCAAGGCCGACGGCTCACCCTTTTTTGGCGGCGTCACCAAGCTGGTTTACGACCTCAAGCACAAGCGGATGGAGCGGGATTTTCTGGTTCTGACCGGCACCGCCGCCAATTGCGCCGGCGGGCCAACCCCATGGGGAAGCTGGCTCAGCTGCGAAGAGGAAATGCTCACCGCAGGAGAAGAATCTGGCAAATATCACGGCTTCGTGTTCGAGAACCCGTCCAGCGCCACCGGTCTGATCGATGCCGTGCCGCTCAAGGCCATGGGCCGCTTCACCCATGAAGCCGCCTCGGTCGACCCGAAAACCGGCATCGTCTACATGACCGAAGATTCCCGGACCGGGCTATTTTATCGTTTCATCCCCAATATACCCGGGAAATTGCAGGAAGGCGGCCGCCTGCAGGCGCTTGTTCTGACCAACAGAAAAGCCGCCATTACCTCCAACTGGCCGAAAGACTGGGGCGGCCAGGGATCCGAGACATTTGTCGTAGGTCAGGACCATGTTGCCCAATGGATTGATCTCGACGATGTCGAAGCGCCGGGCGGCGATCTGGCAGCGCGCGGCCATGCTGCAGGAGCCGCCCAGTTCATGCGCGGCGAAGGGCTGGACTATGCCGTGCGCACCGATGGCACGACGGGTGACTTCTACTTCACCTGCACCGAAGGCGGTGCGGAACGCGTCGGCCAGATATGGCGCTACACGCCCGACCAGGGTCAGGATAGCGGACCAGAAGCGGGCGGATCGTTGCAGCTGTTCTTTGAATCAAACAACGCCGATTCGCTAGACATGTGCGACAATCTGGTAGTCGCGCCGTGGAACGATATAATCCTCTGCGAAGACGGACGCGGCGACCAGTATCTGCGCGGCCTGTCACCGGACGGCGTGATCTATGACATCGCCCGCAACGCCCATAAGGACCAGAGCGAATTCTGCGGCGCCTGTTTCTCGCCGGATGGCACGACGATGTTCGTCAACGTGCAGGAGCCCGGCTATACTTATGCGATCAATGGACCGTGGGAGACGTTGCGAGTCTAGCCCGCCCCGATCAATTCCCGCCCAATCAGCATCCGGCGAATTTCATTGGTACCCGCGCCGATGTCGAGCAATTTGGAATCGCGCCAGTAACGCTCGACTGGCCAGTCGGTGGTGTAACCGGCGCCGCCCAGTGCCTGGATCGATTCCTCGGCAACCCGCACGCTGCACTCGGATGCGTACATCACTGCGCCCGCTGCATCGAAGCGGGTGGTCTGACCGGCATCGCAGGCCTTGTTGACATTATAGACATAGCTGCGCGCGCTGTTCAGCCGGACATACATATCGGCAATCTTGCCCTGCATCAGCTGGAAGCTGCCGATCGGTTTGCCGAACTGCTTGCGCTCGCGAACATAGGGAATGACCGTATCCATACAGGCCTGCATCAGCCCGAGCGGGATCGCGGCGAGTACCGCGCGCTCATAATCGAGGCCGGACATCAATACGCCGACGCCGCCATTGAGCGGCCCCATGACATTTTCCTCCGGCACTTCGCAGTCATCGAACACCAGTTCCGCAGTCGGACTGCCCTTCATCCCGACCTTCTGTATCTTCTGGCCGATGGAAAAACCCTTCATGCCTTTCTCGATCAGGAAAGCGGTAATCCCGCCCGAACCCGCATCGGGCCGGGTCTTGGCATAGACGACAAGCGTATCGGCATCGGTCGAGTTGGTGATCCAGAATTTCGTGCCATTGAGCACATAGCCGCCCTGCACCGCTTCAGCCTTGAGCTTCATCGACACCACATCGCTGCCCGCTCCGGCTTCCGACATCGCCAGCGCGCCGACATGTTCGCCCGAGATCAGCTTCGGCAGATATTTGGCTTTTTGCTCGGCACTGGCCCAGCGGCGGATCTGGTTGACGCACAGATTGCTGTGCGCGCCATAGCTGAGACCCAGTGCGGCACTGCCGCGACTGACTTCCTCGACCGCGATCGCATGTTCGATATAGCCGAGCCCCAGCCCGCCATCCTCTTCGTCCACAGTAATTCCGTGCAGGCCGAGATCACCCATTTGCGTCCACAGCTCGCGCGGAAACCAGTCTTCGCGGTCCATTTTCTGGGCCAGCGGCATGATCTTCTCTTCGGCAAAGCGCCTTGTGGTGTCGCGAATCTGGTCCGCCATTTCGCCCAGCTGAAAATCAAATTGTGGAGTGGCAATCATTGTCGGTCCTTTGCATATTTGCTGTCCGTGTAGCAGATAATATCGGGGTTTCCAGCTTGCTGTGCCCCTGCGCAGGGCGCAGGCGACGAAAGCTTCCCCAAAGCTTTCTTAAGCCGAGCGGTCCATCTCCAACCAGTGCGTCTGGACGAAACCGCGGGAGATGGATTCCCGCCTGCGCGGGAAGACAGCGTCTGAATCATTGCGCACAACGCACACCAATGCCATAGCCCGGCGATGCTCTACAATCTCGCAAAACCCTTCATCTTCGCGCTCGAAGCCGAACGGGCCCATGGCCTGACCATCGCGGGCCTGAAGACCGTTCCGATGGGGCCTGCCCCCCAATCCGATCCCGTTCTGGCGGCGACCGTCGCCGGGCTCGACTTTGTCAATCCGATTGGCATGGCACCCGGTTTCGACAAAAATGGCGAAGTGCCCGATGCGCTGATCCGCCTGGGCTTCGGCTATGCCGAGGTCGGTACGCTAACGCCGCTGCCGCAGGCCGGCAATCCGAAACCGCGCATCTTCCGTCTGGTCGAGGACAAGGCGGTGATCAACCGGCTCGGCTTCAACAACCGCGGTCAGCAAGAGGCGATTCCCCGGCTCAAGCGGATGCGCGGGCGGATGGGCAAGGGCGTGCTCGGCATCAATATCGGTGCCAACAAGGATAGCGACGACCGGATTGCCGACTATGTTATCGGCGCCAGGAATATGGCGCCGCTGGCGGACTATCTGACGGTCAATATCAGCTCGCCGAACACGCCGGGCTTGCGGGCGCTGCAGGACAAGGGCGCTCTGGCGGAACTGCTTGCTGCGGTGATGGAGGCGATGGGGGATTCCCGGACTCCGGTGTTCCTGAAAGTCGCGCCCGATCTCGAACCGGCGGATATTGACGATGTTGTGGAAGTTGCGGCGGAGCGGGGGATTGCGGCGTTGATTATTTCCAACACTACTATCACTCGCCCTGCCCTGAAATCCAACAACCGGTCCGAAAGTGGCGGGCTGTCGGGGGCGCCGCTGAAGGATCTGGCGCTGCAAAGGCTCAAGGATTTTCGCACGGCCAGCGGCGGACAGATTCCGTTGATCGGGGTTGGCGGGATTGCGACCGCGGAAGATGCCTATGAACGGATCCGCGCCGGAGCCTCGCTGGTCCAGCTATATACGGCGATGATCTACGAAGGCCCGACCATCGCCGCTGCAATAAGTTGCCAGTTGGCCAGCTTGCTCAAGCGGGACGGCTATCAAAATGTCGCCGAGGCGGTCGGCACCGCATAGCGTCTATCGTTGGGCTATTCGTCCGTACCAACCAGCACGACACCCTCGCGGCGCGGGTCAAAACCGCCATCGACCTTGCCATTGCGGATCATCACCGCGTGCACGCCGCTATCTTCGCCCTGGCCGGGCTTGAGAACAATACTGCGCGCGGCCAGACCTGCCACAACCCCCGGAGCGAACTCGTCAACTTCACCGCCAAAATTCGGCCCTCTGGCAACCAGATTGGGCAGCGCCAAAGCCTGTTGCATCGACAGGTTCCAGTCGATCGCCCCGACCAGCGACTTGGCGACATAGGCCAGGATGCTGTTGCCGCCGGCAGAGCCGATCGCACCCGCGAACTTGCCATCAGCGTCGAGCAAAATCGCCGGGGTCATCGATGACCGTGGCCGCTTGCCCGGCGCCACCGCATTGGCCGCAGGGCGCCCCTCTGCGTCGACCGGGCTGAAAGAAAAATCGGTCAGCTGATTGTTCAGAAAGAAACCGTCGACCATCCGGCCGCTGCCAAAGATCGATTCCACGGTCGTGGTGATCGAAACGACATTGCCCTGTCCATCGCGGACGATGAAATGCGATGTTCCGGCGGGTTCCAGCGTATGATCTGCCGCCGCCTGCACAGCGCCAGCCGGTGTCCCTGCCGGCGGCTGCGGAGTCATGGCAGTTTTGCCGATCAGGGCCGCGCGCGACGCGACATAGGCCGGCTCCAGCAGGCCTTTGACGGGAACCGCCGCAAAGGCCGGATCGCCGACATATTGGTCGCGGTCGGCGTACATCAGCCGGCTGGCTTCGGCAAACAGATACCAGGCCTGCGCGTCATCGGGGCCACGGTCGGCAATATCGGTTTTTTCCAGCATCGCCAGCAATTGCAGCAAGCCAACGCCGCTCGACGGCGGCGGTGGCACGCAGACCAGATAGGCGCGATAGGGATTGCACAGGGCGTCCCGCTTGACCGGCTGGTAATCGGCCAGATCGGCAATCGTCATCCGGCCTTCCAGCGGTGCGGACCGGGTCTTGCTGACAATCTTTGCCGCCGTTGAACCAGCATAAAGCGCGGCAGGACCACCCGCCGCCAGACGCCTCAGGAAATCGGCATATTCCGGATTGGTGATCCGGTCGCCTGTGGCCTTCCGCTTGCCGTCAGCACCGCTAAAATAGGCAGAGGCATCGGGGGTCGCCAGTTGCGGAAAGGGAATTTCCAGAAAACGGCCAAGCCGCGGGCTGATGACAAAGCCCTCTTCTGCGGTGCGTTCTGCCGCGCCGAACAGGCTGTTCCAATCGAGCGCTCCATGTTCCTTGTGTACCAGCGCCAGCATCGCGACCGCGCCCGGCACGCCGGTGGCCCGGCCGCTGGTTACCGCTTCGCGATAGCCGAGCGGCTTTCCGTCGGGACCGAGAAACATCGTCGGGCTGGCCTGCGCCGGTGCGGTTTCCCGGCCATCATAGACGGTCAATTTGCCGGACGCGCCGTCATAATAGGTCAGGAAGGCACCGCCACCGAGTCCGGAACTTTGCGGTTCGACCAGCGACAGCATCGCCTGCACCGCAATCGCCGCGTCAATCGCGCTGCCACCGCGTTTCAGGACATCCTGCCCCGCCTGCGCCGCCAGCGGATTGGCGGCAATGACGAAAGGCTCCTGCTGCCGGGTTGCAGAAGCCTCCGACGCGGAAACCGACGCCGGTTCGGGCATCCCGGTCTGGGCACAGGAAGTGGTGAGCAGCACTGCAACAGCAGCGACAAGACGGATGATTTTCATATGACGCAGAGCTATAGACCAGGTCGAACGGCGATGTCCATTGGCAGTGATTCTTGCGATCGCGGATCAGAAAACGGCGACCCGTTTTCACCTAAATAATTGCCGAGCGGTTGCAACCGCGCTAGTCCTTAGAGGTGGCTCGGCAAAACTGCACAGCGGGATAGGTGGATTTTCTGTCTAACGTCGGCCAGAGCGGCCGCATGACAGGAGCATATATGAGCAAACGACCGCGCCGGAACCACAGTCCGGCTTTTAAG
>Ga0209491_10006912_pt1 | contig 15339 bp, 18 predicted proteins | sample BON02_FD_187213 | JGI IMG/M metagenome (GOLD analysis project Ga0209491, IMG submission 187213) | Freshwater microbial communities from Lake Bonney liftoff mats and glacier meltwater in Antarctica - BON-02 (SPAdes) (version 2) | ecosystem: Environmental > Aquatic > Freshwater > Ice > Glacier...
CTCCCCTCCCTCCCCTCTCTCCACGGCCGGTATCCACCCCTCCCGACCGAAAGCTCGCATTCAGAACCTGACGACTCGTGGCCCTCTGCGCAGACGCCGCCTTCTTCTTCGCCGCCGCCGCCTCCCCCACCCCTTCCTCCCCCCCGTTCTCCCCCTCCTTCTTCACCAACACCAGCTTGGCAAATTCGAAGGCATCGACCTCGCGCTCTTTCACCTCCCCAAACAACTCGGCATTCCTCTTCTTCTGCTCCGCGAGCTCAGCCTGGTACTCCAAGTAACTCTTCGTAGGGATCTCGGGCTCCGGCTCCGGTTCAGGTTCCTTCTCCCTCTCCTCCCTCCTCTTCTTCTTCCCACCATCTTCCCCCTCTCCCTCTCCCTCAGCCTCGCCCTCCACGGGCTCTATAGGCGCCACCTCCTCCTCCTCCCCTCCTGCGACAGGGTCAATGGCTTCCACCACCCCTCCATCATCCTCCCCATCCTCCCCCCAGTTATACTTACCACCACCATTCCGATGCTGCTTCCTTGCCTCCCGCCCCGTCCCATCCTGTCGGTCACGCTGACGGTGCTCGTCGCGGGCGTGTTCCTTGGGTTCACGGGGCTCGGCCTTGCCGTTGGCATGCGCACGACCACCGCGCTGCCCGCCCTTGGTGCCGCTACGGTGTGTGGTGACGGCGTCTTCGGTCTTGTTGGAGCTAGTGGCGGGTGCGGCGACCGCGACGGGCTTTTGGGGGGGGCCTCCGTCGTCGTCGTCGTCGGCGAGGAGGGCGAAGCGGTTGGACTGTGTTGGGTGTTGGGGGAGGGTGGAAGGGGTTAGAGGGCGTGGAGGGGAGGGACGGAGTGTGGAGAATGCCGGCTACTCAACACGTTCAAACTTGGCGTATTATGTCGCTGGGCCTTCTGAGAAGAAGAGGACTTTATCTCAAAGCATAATCGATAGCTAAGTCCTTATGGTGCTGCTGTCCCATTACAGACATCAGACAGACGAGACGCTGTCGGTCCGTCAAACCATAGCCCCCCCCCCCCCCCCCCCCCCCCCCCTCCCATCCACCGCCTTGCTTGGGCTGAAAGAGGACACAAGCACAGCCATAAAACAATTTTCTGCATGAGCACACTCTCCTCCTTTACCAAAGCCGAAGCACTTACCATGGTTTAGTGGTGCGAGTAGAGGTCGAGCCGGTCTCGTTGGGATGCCCCGGCTTCTTTCTTGCTTGGCTGCTGCTACTGGCTTGGGGATCAACGACGGCACGAATGCACCTGGCTTGTGGCTAGCTTGGCTGTGTTGTGGGTGTGTGAAAGAGTGTCGAGGAGAAGGGGTTAGTGTTTAGAGTTGCTTTGGGTTGCTTGTTGAGGTCGGGCGGCGTGGAAGAAGTAGTGCTCTGTTGATTGCTGCAACAAGCCTTGAGGCGACGCAAAACTGAAGCACGCACTGCAGCCCACGACTGCGGCAGATTTAAATTCGGGACGCACAAGGCGGTGCCCCACACTGTGGGGAAGGTGGCAGGGCATGGGAAGGGCGTGTGCACAGACCCACGGACAGGGATAGCCGCAAGCTCCGAGGCGGCGGCGGCTTCTTCACTCACTCGCCCATTCACTCTCCATGGAGCCTCAAACACCTCACAACACACCACAACCACACAGAGCACGATGAAGGTCAAGGGCCTAGGCAACAACCGGGTGGGCATGGCGCCGGAGCTGGAGCAGGCCGTGGGGAGCAACCCGACTGGTGGGACAACAGCAAATCCGGCGTCGTCCTCCTCTCCCCAGCACCTAGGCCCGCCCCACCCTCCCCGTCTTCAGGAGCACCACCACACTCCAGCACCCCCAAGCCGCGCTCCAAGCCAACAACAACAACACCCTCAGCATGCCCACGAGCCGCCAGCGCCGCCACGGAACGCCTCAGAAATGTACGAACAGCTTTTGTTGGGCATCATTCGCCCTCCTAGACTAGCATATGAGTTCCCTCGGGCCTTGGGTCCTGCCACGCTCTCCTTTTCGGACGGCACCGTGTGCCACCGCACGGACTTTGAGGTCTATAATGGGCGAGGCCAGATGTTGGGATGCAGTTTGTGGCAACCAGCAGGGGCCGAGGCGCGGGAAGCATGGCCCTGCGTGGTTTACTTGCATGGAAATTCTAGTAGTCGGGTAGAGGCAGTCAAGACCAATGTTCTAAAATCTGTGATGGCCAGTGGCTCGGCCTTGATCGGCTTCGATTTTACTGGGTGTGGCAACGCCGAGGGCGATTACATTTCCTTGGGTTGGCACGAGGCAACCGACACGCGCCACGTGCTCGACGAGCTCCGACGACGGGGATGCGGGCGAGTCGTTTTGCACGGTCGGTCCATGGGCGCCGTAACAGCCTTGCAATACACCATTCAAGCCTGCACTGCTTCCTCCTCTTCTTCCTCCTCCTCTTCCTCTCCTATGATAGTCCCTGCCGGCCTAATCCTCGACTCCCCCTTCTCCGGCTTCAAGAAACTCGCTTACGATCTCACTAGTAAGGGGATGGTCCACATTCCCTCCTTTGCCACATCCACCGTCCTCTCCTTTCTCCGGCGCTCCGTCCGCTCTCGCGTCGGCTTTGATTTATTCAAGCTCAAGCCGCTGAAGCACGTGTATCACTGTACGACCGTCCCTGCTCTCTTTTTGGTGGCGGAAGACGATGAATTGATCCCTCCTTGGCATGCTGAGGGGCTGCGAAGCAAGTATGGAGGGCCTTCGCTTGGGATAAGGTTTGAAGGGTCTCACAATAGTCCTAGGCCTGCTGTGGTGTATGCGTTGGCGAGTCTGTTTATTAAGACGGTGAATGAGAGAGAACCGAGGTTTGGTTCTGTGAGTGTTGATTTAGCGTTGCATCTGATGGAGAAAACGGCTGTGGTGACCAGTCAGCAAGAGGAGGAGGAGGAGGAGGAGGAAGGGCACAGCGAGGAGATTATGCAGGATTTGCCCTATGACGACGGGTATGAGAGTGATCCTTTCTCTCCTCCCCGTCGCCGTCCGCAGCAGCAGCAGCAGCAGCAGCAGCAGCGCCGGCGCCGGCAGCGGTATCGAGGGCCTTATCGGTATTACTATGACGAGCCCGCCAGCAGCAGCAGCGGCGGCACATCCTCATCACGCACTAATACCAAGGGAGGAGGGCGTCTAAAAAAGATGACCAACAAAATCAAGAGCAATAACGGAAAACATATCAGCACTAGGAAGAGTAAGAAGAGCGAGGGAGGGGTGGAGGGAGGACCGCAGTTCATCCACACGGGAAGTCGAAGCGTGGATAATATCGCAGTGACGGCGAAAGGGCTGATTGGCGCGTTGGATGTTAATTTAGCAGCGAGGGCAGTGGAGGAGTATTTGTTGGAGGAGCTGGTGGCGATTGCGGTGGCTATTGTACAGACGCAGGTGCAGGCTGTGGTTTTGGCGGAGCAGAAGGAGAAGCAGCAGAAGGAGCAGCAGCAGCAGGAGGAGGGGAGTGGTAGAGACCATGCGGTGTTGTCGGCTTTAGCGGCTGGACCGCCTCTGAGTAAGACGGAGATTTTAAATGTGGGGGCTCGGACGCAACGCGAGCTGGCAGCAGCAGCGCCCTGGGCCTCTCCGAGCAGCAGCAGCAGCAGCAGCAGCAAGATGAAGAAACAAAGCACCTCTTTCTCTCCCTCCAAAGCCTTAGGGCTCTCTCTCACGAGTTGGGAATCGGTCATATATGCAGAAGGGCCAGAGCAGTGGAACGAGACACGTCGCATTGTCAATGGTCTAAAGCAACTCCACCTTTTCGTGCCTCCGGGCGTTGCCCTCCCTGCCTCCTCTTCCTCCATTTCGCCTGCTCCTGTCTTGCCCTCATCCTCGCCAGCAGCATCAACACCGGCACTTGCAGCATTGATCGGGACCAAGTTTTGTTGTTTTGACCCTCGCGACGCTTACCTCTCTGAGGGTCAGGAAAAGGAAGCCGGGCTAGTCCGCGTGGCTGAGGCCATGTTTAGATAGATTGCTCACTTTAAATCAGGCATGCTTGACTCGTCAATTTGTAGGTTGTGTTTGACGAGCCTCATTTTGCCTTGAGGGTGATGCAGGGGCAGGCGCAAAAAATGTGGCTGTAAATGGTGGCACAAACGTGTGAGAATCAAATGCGGAACAAAAAAAGGATACTGTACAGAAACACAAGAACAACAAAACAAAGCGACCGATAACAGAGAGTTTTAAGCAAAAAGCATTCCTTTAAGTCCTGTACTCATTCCTTCTTTACTTTCTTTCCTTACTCCTCCTTCAAACCCCACCAGGTGGTCCTCTCCCAACCCCCTTCATGCGCATTGCCAGCCTCGCCTCTGCCGCCGCCGCCACCGCCGCAAGCAGCAGTCGCCTGTTCATGAAGCCTCTCGTCGCCGTGGGGCAGCTCACCTCCACGGGCGACCGAGTCCAGAACATGCGAATATGCAAGGACCTCGCAATTCAAGCTAAAGCCCGCGGGGCCGCCTTGCTTTGCCTGCCGGAATGTTTTTCATTAGTAGGTTCCTCCTGGCGAGAGACGGTAGCAGCAGGTCAGGCCTTAGATGGCCCTATTGTCACTGAAATGCGGGCTCTGGCCAAGGAACAAGGCTTGTGGCTCTCCCTTGGAGGATTCCCTGAGAAAAGACAACCATCAACCAGCACAAAAAGCGGAAACGAAGGAAAGGAAGAGAACGAAAAAGTGTTCAACACCCATTTAATTCTCGACGACAAGGGAGACATCCAAGCAGTCTACCGCAAAATCCACCTTTTTGATGTCAACATCCCCAATGGCCCCGTCCTGCAAGAAAGCAAATACACCGCCCCCGGCTCGGAAGTAGTCGTCATCGATTCCCCCATCGGCCGCCTGGGTCTCTCCACCTGCTATGATCTACGTTTCCCAGAAATGTACGAAGCTCTAGTCAGAAAAGGTGCAGAAGTCCTCCTCGTCCCCTCAGCATTCACCGTCCCCACGGGACAAGCCCACTGGGAGATCTTACTCCGGGCCAGGGCAATTGAAACGCAATGCTATGTCTTGGCATCCGCACAAGCGGGGGAGCACAACGACAAGCGTGCGTCATACGGTCACTCTCTAATAGTAGATCCGTGGGGGAAAGTGGTGGAGGACGCGGGAGGGGAGGCGTCGCCGGCGCTGGTGATGGCGGAGATTGACTTGGAAAGAGTGCAGGAGATTCGGGCGAAAATTCCTGTACAGCAGCATCGAAGGCGGGATGTTTTTTTTGGGGGTAGTGCTGGTGGAGGAGGAGGAGGAGGAGTAGGAAACTCACCATCATGACTATGTAGAAAAGGCTGAAGTTTTGAACAGACGAGAGAGAAAAGGAAGTATTTGTACAGAGAAAGGCGCGACGAGTAATGCTGACAAAATATAAAATACCTGTGTTTGTCTTACGTTCTTTGTTTTTTTCTTGCTCTTGCTGATACAAAAAATGCTGAGCTTCTGTCTTTATCTACAAGCATCAAATCCTGTCCCTCACTCTCTGCTCTCTCCCTTTCTCCATTTTCTTTCTCCCTTTTTCTCTCCCCCACAATTACTGACTCGAACAACTTCTCTTTTGCTTTGCCTCAAACAACATTCAACCCCTTAGCGACTCATCATCTATTTATCTTGAAGGCGGCGTGTTCTTAGCAGCCCCAGCGGCAGGAGGAGGCGGCGCGGTGGTCGCCGCAGCTCCAGCCGTCGTGCCCGAAGAATGAATGACCTTCCCAGACTTGTCCTTTCGTTCAAGGACAGTGATTGCTTGCGTGAACACCTGGTAGGCTGGCACGAGAATCATCGCGTCCTCATCCGTGAGTAAGCGGACATAACGGGAGTCAATCGACAGGACCGTGCCTTGGTAAGAGCCGACCTTGATTTTCCACCCTGTGCGGAAAGGCCGTTGGAAGACGAGGAGGATCCCCGAGAGGACGTTGGTGGCGATTTCCTTGAGGGCGAAACCGACTGTTATTTTGGGAAGGGAAAGATGGAGTGAGGGAAGATGAGCATCAGGTATATAGTTTTCTTGAACACTTCTTCGCCCGCCCTCTACCCACAAGTCAAAACGTACCAATAAACCCGGAAACCCCCAGACCAGCAATTATTGGCTTAGTGTCGAGACCCATCGTGCCCAAAATGGAGGTGATAATCATGGTGAAAGCCACGAACGCAATAGCGCGAGCAATGAAGCGACTCAAGTCCCTATCGTGAATCGTGCCTGTGCGCAATAAAAAAGACTCGAGCGGCCGCGCAATCAGAATAAGGTCACGCACGCCCCGGCAGTATTGCTTAAAGGCCGTCCAGCTTCGAAGCGATTGGAAGAAGCTCTTCATATGTAGGTGCGGGTACCGCTGGCCGTTGGTATTATTGGTCTCTTGCGGCTCGCCATTGCTGCTGCGGGCCTGGCCGGCGTCCCCACCTGCCGGCGACGAGCTTAAGGCACTTCCGGTCACACTTACTTTGTTGACGCTCCCAGGAGGGTGCGGCCTCAAAAGGTCGTGGACCGATGCGCCCGCAGCGGTGGCATGCGGGGAGCTGCCCGTGGGAATGACGGAGTTGCCATGAGCGCCGCCTTGGTGACGAAAGGGGCTTAAGAGGAAGCCACCCTTGGGGATCTGCAAGTGCGGGGCATGCATGTGCGGCAGGTGCAGGAGGCTACGCTCGGTAGTGGTGGTGCTGGAGGTGATGCTTGACGTTGTAGCGGAGGCTGCAGTGGCCGCTGCTGCTGCGGGGGCCGTCGCTGCTGCGGCTGCCTTGCTCGAGGCTGTTGTCCTAGTCACCGCCACGGCCACGATTGCCAGGACGAGGACGTGGCGTCGTGCCATCGTGGAGGAAGTGGGTGCAGGTGGGACGGCCGTGGGAGGCAAGGGCAGGACGGGCTGTGTGCAGTGCTATGGAAGGAAGAAGTAAAGCGGACGGTGATTACACAGACGGACAAGGGGATTGACTTTGGGGAATGGCACGTCGCGGCCTACCGCTACTTAGAAAGGTGCAACAGACACATAACTATCCCAGTCTCAAAGGCATGGGTATTTCAAGCAATCAGGCAAGCAGAACACGCACGGCAAGGAGAAGAGGGCAAGCATGGCCCGGAAAAGAAGGAAGCCGACGTTCCGGGCCCATCTGGGTATGCACCTATGCACCACCCCAAAGGGTGTATGTCTCTTTTGGGACAGCGACGCGGAGGCCACACGAGATAAGTGGAGGAAATTTTCAGGGCATGTTTTCCGTCCATTTCTTTACTTTGATAGCCACACGCATTATTTCGCTAGCTGCATTTTGTTCTAAGACCACGGGACCGCCTCCCCCCTCTTCGTTTCACACAGTGAGGGCTATTTTACAAATTCAGTTTCCTAACTCTCTCTAACATACACATTTCTTTCACATCAATTTCACAATTCCTCCTTCTCCTCTGCATGCCCCTCCATCGTCGTCTTCCCCAATCCTCTTACTTCTATCCCTAGACTTTCAGCCAGAAGAAGCGCATTTTACAAGTCCTCCTTTTCCTCCGCATGTCCCTCCATCGACATTTTTTCCTTTCCTCTTCCTTCGAGTCCTAGACTTTCAACCAGCAGAAGCGCGCAATTCCTCGCAGCAATAGCCGATATTTCCATCGCGCTCACTGCCGTTTCCAAAGCATTCACATAGCAAATTCTCTCTCCCGGTTGAACCAAAAAAGGGGTCATTTGTTCTGGTGGGTGATAGGAAGGGTAAGCAAGCCACTCGCGGTGATGGAGCTCTTCCCATCCAGAAGAGAAGACGGAATCGACAAACGAGTCTTCGAGCAAAGCTGAGCTAAACAATTTGTAAATCCCCGTACCGTCCGTGGCGTTCAAGGTGATGTGCAGCGACAAGGAGGAGATAGGCACACTGGCGTTTTCGACCACATAAACGGAGGAGGGGATGCGATGTTGTTGAAGGGTTGAGGGACCAAAGAACCCCGGGCGGACACGGCCTTGAATGAATGTGGCATGGGTGTCAGTAAATTGCTTAGGCGGCAAGTCGGTGATGACAGACTGTTTATCCAGCCCTAGGACGGCGAGCTTCGAAAAGGCAAAGGGTGTGGCGATAATAACAGCATTAAAGTCTCCCTCCTCCTCCTCGTTCTCGTTCTCATGCCTTACCAGCACAGGCTGCCCGTCCTCCCGAAGCAATCGATAACTCTTCTTCGTCCCCTCGCCACCACCACCCATAATCTGCACCAAGCGCACAGTCACATTCAACACCAACCGAGCCTCGGCCGCCTGGATCATTGCCACGGCCATGGCAGCATTTCCTTCTTTCACACTCACCACCTCGCCAGTCACGATCGGACAGAGGGAGACGAGGCCCGCAAGAGCGTTTATGTCGTTGTTGCTATTATAATTGACACGTTGAATGGAGCCCACAAACTCCGTGACTAGTTTTGAATCGGGTGCTCCTACACCTTGCGCTGCCAAGTAGTCACGAATGCTCAGTTGGGTCAAGTCAAACAGACCCAAAGCCTCCCAAAGCGCTTCCGGCGTCTCGAACGCAAGCCCGTTGCTGCTGCTGCTGCCGCTCAACGTGCCATTTTGTAATACATAAATCTGGGTAAATTTGTCCAACGTCGCTCGTACCACGCGCCTTAGCTTGAACATGCCCCAGCCATAGCGCCAGAGCACCCGAAAGGCTGTGACGAGGCTCCACGGACTACTTTGAAACACGAGTCGATTCCCATCCCATATGCCCGTCGTACCGTCGTCGCTGTCAAACACAGGCGGACCCGCATGCAGCTTGAGCTTGTCGATGGCCGTCACCAAGTGGTTGTTACCACTATGGAGGATAGATGCCCCAATTTCCAAGGGTACGGTGGCACCGGTCGCATTGGTGTAGGAGACATTCTCAACCCGGCCTCCCACTCGAACACTTTCCTCGAAGACCGTGATGCTTGCACTGTCCCCTAACAGCTCCCTCAGGTAGTAGGCTGAAGCCGCGCCGCCAACGCCCGCACCGACAATGGCAACGCGCAGTCCCAAGGCTGGGGTGGCGGCCGGGGCAAGGAGGAGGAGGAGGGGTTTGACGAACATCTGATGCCAGCTTGTTGCTGCTGTGTTGGCGAGTATCTTGGAATGTCCCGCCTTGCTTGCCCTGTGGTTGTGATGGAGGGCGTGGGAGGTGGTGGGCGTGAGGAGGAGGAAGAGAAAGGCGTGGTGCAGGTAATGCTGGAGTGGCTTGTGAGGGCTTGTAAAAGGAAAAAGAAAAAGAAAGCAAATGCTCATTTGGTCCGACCCCGCGTCATTATTTCACACCCTCGGCCTCGGCATACAGGCTCTCACGACACACAGGCTCTCACGCCCTCCCCACCCTACGACGCTACAGCATGCGGGTGGCTTCCGGTGTCCTCGTCGTGGCGGCCGTGGCGATCGTCCTGCCCCTGAGCACCCACGCGTTCCTGCTCCGCCCCCTCTCCTCCGCATCATCAGCCCCTACTACAACTACAAGGCACGCTGTGACGGTAGAGCCGCCCTCCACGCCACCCGCTGTCGTAGACAACCCCCAAGTGACCTTTTCGGCCGACGAGAAAGAGGCCGTGTTTTCCTTTGAGCGTCGTCTGAAGGACTCGGGCGTGGTGGCGGAGGGGTTGGAGCACGCCCTCTTCTGGCCCGTGGATGACGCAGCCCCATCCCGCGGCCTCAAGACCAAGATTGATGCCCCACCAAACAAAGCGCTGATCGAGCTACCACGGGGTCAAGCCATCTGTTTAGACGAGGGAGAAGGCACGCCTTTTCCCCTATGGGTCCCAGCCAAGCAATGGGAAAAAATGCCTTGGTACGCGCAACTCGGCCTCAAGCTCGTCTACGAACGCAAGACCTCCACCAGCGCCCTCAAGGCCGGCTATGCACAGCTCCTCCCCCCACCCAAGGGCCTCCCAACCCCTTTCCATTGGTCCGAGACGGATTTAAACGCGCTTCGAAGTGTCTACCCTGCTTTAGTCAATAAGGTGGATAGACAACGAACGGTCTGGGCAGGGCTTTATGACACCTTGGGGAAAACACGCGCGGTGCGTGAGGATATGGATGAGGATACCTTTGTGTGGGCCATGGAGAGTGTCCTTTCACGTGCTTTCAAGGGGACATTCGGCACGGGTTTTAATAGCTTGGCGCCTTCCTTGTTGTTAATGGGCATATTTGCCGGGATTTATTATATTGACCAAGAGACGATTCAACTCGTCAGCTACGCCTTGGAAGAATACCCTTACCTCGCCGCCATCCCCGCGGGGCTGACTCTCCTTCCTTCTGTTTTAGAATTTTTCAGGTCGAAGAGTACGTATATTTTGGCGCCGATGATTGATTCATTAAACCATCGCTCGACGGTCCCGACAGATTTGGATTATGACTCAATTAGACAGAGGTTTCGGTTGTCTTTAGGGGTGGGGTATAAGAAGGGGGAGCAGGTGTTCATGTCGTATGGGAGTAAGAATAATGATGATTTAATGTTGCATTATGGCTTTGTGGAAGCGGATGCCCCCGCGGATGTGTTCGAATTTGGGGATTTGTTGGGGTGGTTGGTGGAGAAACGGGCGGGGGTCGTGAATGATGATAGGGTCCAGACGTTGTTTTCCAAGGGCCTACAAGAGAATGTGCGTGGGTGTAAGCTGGGCAGAAAGGGGAGAGTGGTGGATGAGAAGGCCTTGGAGGGGTTGAGGATTTTGTTGGCGTCGGATGATGAACTGAGAGCGGAAAATGCGATTACGGAGAGTATTATTCAGACGCCCATGTTCTTAACGATGGATGAGTTTCAGGACTCGGTTTTCAAGAGGGAATTGCAGAGCCCGACGGAGCTGGCGGTGTATGAGGCGTTGCTTGGGGCGTGTTTGGAGCAGCGGCAGCTGTTGTCCCTGACGAGGGAGGAGGAGGAGGAGGTGAGGCTGGCGAAGGCGAATAGGACCAAGGTGGGGGGAGGGAAGCAGAATGAGGAGAAGGCGCCACGGTTGCTGACGTTGGTGTTTCGGGTGGAGAAGTTACGGTTGTTGGATGAGGCGATTGCAAGGTTTAGGAAGTTGACGGGGATGGAGAAGCAGTTGTTGTTGCCCTCGTCGACGAGTAGTAGTAGCAGCAGCAGCAGCAGCAGCAGTAGTGCAGCAGCGTCTAAGCAGGGGGCATAGGAAGGGAGAGAGGAAAAGGGAGGGTAAGATGATGGAATGCAGCAGAGCGAAGATACAAATGTAACAAATATAAATTAAGCGAAGGAGAGGAATTCTTTGCTTAGCTTGCCTTGCTCTTCTGAATGTACTTTATTCTGTCTTGCTTTGTCTTTTCATGTGCTTGCCTCTTCTTCCTCTACGTCCACAAACACACTTTTCCTACCTCTACCCAAACGGCTTAAATTTCCTCGCTGCCTTCATCCTTACTATCCGAGCCTTATCCTCCTCAAACCTAGTCCGAAGCCGAGCAAGCTGCTCCCGCTTGGCCTCTCGCATCTGGTGCGCGTAAAAATTCTTCAACTCCGTCTCCTTCTTCTTTTTCTTGTGACTCCCCGACCTCCCCCTCTTCTTCCCACCATTCGCTACCTCCTTCCCTGCCCCCCCTACTCCACCTCCTCCCCGCCGACGCTTGTTACCATAAGACACAGTGACGAACCCATCCGCATCTGGTTGCGTTGCTACCTCTTTCCTCTTCCGCTCCTCCTCCGCCTCGGCCGCCTCGAACGAAGCCATAAAACTGTCCACTTCCTCTTGCAGCACCTTGGCCTGTGGTAATCTCGCCCTGAAGCGCCGTACCAACTGCTGCACCTCCTCTTCGGCCGCTGCTGCGATGGATGGCTTGTCCTCTTCTCCTCCTTGCTGCTGCTGCTTCTTGCGTTGCCGTTTGGAAGGCTTGTACCCGGGAAGAAGCGCGTCACTCGATGGTGGGGACAGACGGGAGGCATCACCACTCGCGCTCAACACAGCCTTGAGGCCTTTACTAGTCCGAAACACGAGGAAGCCAATGGCGCATTTGCTGGTGTAGGAGGCGGCGGCATCGTCGTCGGGTTCGTCCTTGACCCTGACCTCTTCGACCTCCCCATACCGGGCAAATGCCTCTTTCAAGTATGCCCCTGTGTTTACGCCAGTCCGCGCGGGGACATTGGCCAGGAAGAGCGTCCGTCCTTGGGGTAAATCCTCCTCGCTATGTATGGGTTGGTGGGGTTTGGGTAGGGAAGGTGAGCGTGGGCAAGAGCGCGAGCAGAATCGAAAGATACTTTGGGGAAAAGAGAGAGGGGGCCAGGACGTACGTACCCTTTGCTGGAGTGCTGACGGACATAGAGAAAAGAGGAGAACGGGCTGGAGGCGTCTACGCCTAAGGGCACGCCGAGGACCTTGTAGCCTTTAATTTGCATGGTAGTAGGCTTGGAGGAGGCGAGAGGTGATGCTGGGGGCTGGGAAAGCGAGTGGTGGGGGAGGATGTGGACGCGAAAGAAGACGGCAAGGGCTGCGTTTGGAGGCGCTTTCAGCTCCACGCGCGGCCGGGAAGACAAGCAGGCGTTCTCACCCGTTGTGTGTGTGGTGATAGTGGGGGTGGTGAGTGGTTGTGAGTGAGGGACAAGACCAAAGAGGGCAGGCCCTTCAACGGCGTTCGTCGATGGGCTTCGTCGACCTCCCACCCCACCCCTTCCTCTCAAAACGACAAATAATCATAGAAGCAAAGCCTTTAAATGCAGATTTTCATTCTTTGTTACAAGCGTATCTCCCCCGAGCGGGGAGTTAGAGGGATTCTCTGCCTCTTTGCCTTTCATTTTCGTCTGTATGTACACTCTCTCTACATCCCTTCCTTTCCCACTCACACTCTATCCTCTTCTCAAGTGTGTGTGTGCCATTCATGAAATCAACCTTAATAAAACGCCAACACCATCATCCCCACCACCGACGACACCAACAACGCCCTCGTCGCCATCAACATATAATGCCCCGGGGGAGGCCTTCCCAGCTGCTGCTCCAGCACCCGTGCCGCCGCCGCATTCACAGGCGGCCTTGGCATGCGCTGCACTCTCTCCATAAACCTCGCAAGCATAATCCGAGAGACATACGCCATGGACGTCCCCACGGTCCGGAACACAATCCCCTTCATTAACTCCCAGCTCCTCCCAATCGAAAGCATGCCCAAAGCCAAGCACAAAAAACCCATCCCCCTTATTTTCGCCCCCGGCTGGTCCGTGTACCTCCTCAATCTCGTCCTCCCCTCCCCCACAGCCTCCAAAATGACATTCCCCCACAAATAAATCAGCGCGTGATTCAAAAACATTTCAAGAATAATCGAGGCGGCCAACGCACGCCACTCCACAAGGTACATACACAACCCCAACACAAATCCCTGCACTACTGGCTTCTCTAACTTACACCGAGGCGCCAAGGACTGCAACGCCGTCGCCGGGATCAAGCTTAAACCCAACGCACAATATCTCACTAGCGCCGAGCCTTTCAGAAAGGGGGGGAGGGAGAAGAGGGAGGGAGGGAGGGAGGGTGTGTGTTTATAACCACCACCTAGGCAGTAGCAGGCCCAGGCGGCAGCGAATTGGAGGAGGTACTCGCCGTAGTAGAAGGAGATGTTCAATGTGGTGGGGAAGGAGGTGGAGAAGGAGGAGGAAGGGGTGGAGGAGGAGGAAGGGGTGGTTGTTGCTGGTGGGGTGGAGGAAGAAGAAGAAAGAGAGGCTGGGGTCGCTGCTGGAGCGGCGGTGGGGGAGGAGGAGGAAGTGGTGGAGGAGGAAGAGGAGAAAGGCCAATAAGGACGAATGCAGTCCTCCATCCAGAGGACCCACAGCGCTTCATCTTGCATTTCGAAAAATGCGACGAAAACGACTACAATGAATACAAGCCAGGTGAGCTCAGGAGGAACGCCTGCTAGACACACCACCTCCACCTGCTGCTGCTGCTGCTGCTGCTGCTGCTGCTGCTCCGGCAGTGCTCGAAAGAAGGAGGTGGAAAAAGTGTACAAGCCCAAGATGGAGGAAGAGATGGTAGAGAAAAATGAGGAGAAGGAGGGGGAGGAGAAGGAGGAGAAGTTCGGAGGAGGGAAGCAGTCTACACCAATAATAGGTGCAGGGTAGCTAGCGGCCGGTGGGTATAGTAAGTAAGACCCTTCCTCCCTCCCGCCCTCCCCCCCCCTCCAGGCGTCTGGAGAGCCACGTGCAGAGATTTTGAGGAGGACGAGGAGGAGGGGGAAGAAGTGCATGAGCATGGCTGTTAGACGGAGGGAGAAGGCAGTGTGTGTCCACCGGTCGAGTTGGGGGAGCCAGAGATAAGGCTCCCAGAAGAGGAAGGCGAGGACTTGTACGTGATGCCAAGGGTTGGAAGGAGACCGACGATCGAGCATACGGAGGGAGGCGGTGTGGGATGCGAGCATCTGCTGTTGCGATAAAAAGGCGTTCTCCCACCCACGCATGGCGGCGGTGACGTGTTCGTTGGATTGGCGGATCTTGGGGAAGAGGCCTTTGATTTGCTCGTAGGGACAAACGGTCAGGTGGGCTCGTAAGTCCTTCCTGGCAGTGCGGAAGCTGCAGCCGTGTGGTTGGTGCGGACAAAGGGCAATGCCATACGGGCACTCATCCTGATGACGTTTGCTTTCCAAGGGAGAAATCAAGGCGCCACAGCGTGTGTTGGGGCAGCGGACGCGGGCGGCTCGCATTTCTAAAAGGAGGGGCTCGTGACGTCGTACTTCGGAAGGGATGAATTCTGAGCGACACAGAGGGCAGTGGGGAGGGAGTTGAGAGGGTGCTGGTGATTGCTGCTGCTGCTGCTGCTGCTGCTGCTGCTGTTGGGCGGTGAGGATGTTGCGGACGATGCCTTGGATGCAGGTTTTGCAGAAGGTGTGAGCGCAGGAGGGGAGCCGGCAGGGTTCGTCGAAGTTTTGGAGGCAGACGGGGCAGACCCACGCGTCCTTTGGGATGTCTTCTACTTGGGTGATTTGACCGAGTAAATCTTGAGGGGTGGGGGGAGGAGGAGAGAAAGAAGGTGGTAGACGGGCTGCTCCGATTCCTGTTGTTTGGGGAGGAGGGACGCGGGAGCCATTGGCTGCTTGGAAGGCACCGCCTTGTCCTTGCTGCTGCTGCTGCTGCTGCTGCTGCTGCTGCAGCAGCTGGGGTCGGCGCATGCGTAGATTGTTGCCGTTCCCTACCAAGGGTACGCCTGTAATGGTCACGAGGCCGGGCAACGGCAAGGCGTCTGCGTCTGCGGGTCCTGCGTATCCTGCGTATGCGGGCGGGGGCTCGACAGCGACGACGCTTCCTCCAATTGAGGAGTGGTGGCGGTGGTGGTGGTGGTGATGGTGGTGATGCGATGGGTTGACAATTGGGGGTGCCGCCATTGTCGTCGCTGTAGGCTCAGGCTCCTCCTCCTCCTCGGACTCGGTCTCCTCGTCTTCTTCCTCCTCCTCCTCGTCCTC
>Ga0209491_10006913_pt1 | contig 15336 bp, 13 predicted proteins | sample BON02_FD_187213 | JGI IMG/M metagenome (GOLD analysis project Ga0209491, IMG submission 187213) | Freshwater microbial communities from Lake Bonney liftoff mats and glacier meltwater in Antarctica - BON-02 (SPAdes) (version 2) | ecosystem: Environmental > Aquatic > Freshwater > Ice > Glacier...
ACAAGAGTGACATATCCACATTCGGCGCGTCAACAGCGGTGCTGTAAGTGGCACTGCACGCCACTAAAGCCGATATTTTTCGTACCAACAAACTCTCCACTGCAGGTGGTCTCAATGGCCGGTGCTCACTTGCATAGTAGCCACTTTCACGCCATGGTACGTGCGGTGGGCGGGGCAGGTCGGGGGGAAATGTGTGGCACACGAGGTGAGAATTCCACATTTGCGAGTGTGTTACTGTGTGCCGTACCTTTGCATGATGTGTTTATATACCAAACGCGCACAGTCACAAAATGAACTTTATTTCTTTACATATACGAAACTCGAAAATATCGACATGCACCGTGTGAATGCAAAGATCGACCAAAAAGGAACGGGGGAATGCAAAGGAACGGGGGAATGCGCTTTCCTCCGTACATGTTGAATACGTTGTAGAGAATATCATGCACCAAGCAGTACACGATGAGAAGATAAAAACACAGCGTGCGGCGCATGATGAGGCAAAGAACACAAGACAGGAAAAGGGCCGTGGCAAAATCAAAAAGACCAATGATGCAGTGCAGACATCATTTCCCCCAGGCGTCGCAGATCAGGAGGAAGACAGGTTTACACAGTTTCTGATTGAGCGAAGAAAGAAAATCGAGCTGCTCGACAAAGCAACGCAGTTGTGGAAAACCAAAAATTTCGCCGCATGGAGCAAAAAGGAGTTGTGGCAACAGGAGCGGGATCGTGAGCTGTCATTTGCTGTGTACAGACAAGGCCACCCCAATCCTTACATTGACTTCCGTTGATTGCGAGTTTATTTTTCTCTTTCAAGAAATGACACACACAATGCACATAAAAACACGCTACATTTCGGCCTCGCACACGCACAGAGCGCTGTTGTTTTTCAGACATTTTTTGCAGCAAAACAGCTTATGGATCTCGACGAGCTCCGTGTTTGCGCCCTCTTCAATGCGCTTGATCTGCGCACGTATAATTGTCATCAAGACCAGCAACTTGGCATCAAAATCAGTCTTGGCGCAGCGAGCTTCTCTGTTGGGATCGGGGTTAAATCGAATAAATATGTATTTGCATGAATTTGCCATGAACAAATCACTGTATCGATGCTCCTCGTCGTCTTTCTTGTAGCTGCGGTGGGCGAATTCGTCTGTCTCGATACAAAGCATGGTATTACCCAGCATACACCGGTGATCCACACTCCTTCGATGAGTACAACAGCTCCCGGTCAACATAACCTTGTCGTGGATGAAATCGTAATTGGCGAAATTTATAGTGATGTACTCCTTTACTATAATTTCTTTGGTCTTTTGACGAGAATTGATGCTCCTTTGATCATCGGGGAATAGGTGCACGAAACATCGGCAGCAGTACTCCCCGTAGGACGGGTTTTTCCTTTGGGCGTCTGGCCATTCTATGCAGTTGATACATCCTTGTTTGGTTTTTTGTGCTTGCCTACTAGCATTGAATGCATCAAGTGCTTCGCCAGTGCGAGGGCATTTTTCACACTTGTATTTGACCATGCCATGAACACAAATACCACCTCCTTTGCACAATGTGCAACTGAATACAAGCCTGTTGTGAATGCAAAATAAGTCGGGACTACAAATCTGGCATTTCTGCTTCCTTGCGTTGTGGTCGCAGCCTGAAAGCTTTGATTTTTTGGCTGCATCTCCTAGGCATTCTTTGCAGCGGCTGGCCTTGCGATTGTGTTCGCAATAGTATTGTTTAATTGGGGCATTTCCACATTTTCGACATCGATGCTTCCATGTATTGTGAATGCAGAAATTATGTGGGGAACAAATCTGACAATTCTGTTTCGTTAATTTTTGATGTGGACAGCGAGACGGTTTTTTGCGTGTATTGCCACATTTTCGACATGAGTATTTGTACACATCATGCACACAAAAATTGTATGGCGAACAAATTTTACAGTCCTTTTTTGCTTTTCCATGAACACATTCGATTCTCTTGTACTTTGTTTTTGGCGTGGGTTTCCAATTGCCACAATCGCGACAATTAGAACGAGGGTTCCCGTGTCTGCACCAAAGATGTGCAGAACATACGCGGCATTTTTCTTTGGAAACTTGATGTGTGCATATTGGATATGTGTATTTTTTTTTGGCGATTGAAGGCATTACGCCAATGTGCGCATGTGTATTCTCAACCACCGAACGAGCAACGCCAGGAGACAGTTCATGTGCGTTTGGAACATCAAGTTGTATTGTTTGGTTTAATTCAAACTGGAACGCAACAGCTGTCGTTTGTGTATATTTTAATCTTTTTTGTAGATGAACTTAGATAAGTCCAACGTGCTTTGAATTTTGGCAGGCTCCACTGCTTGTTTGACAGGTTCAGGAATGTCAAACAAGATCGTCAAAGACTTTTTGTGCCTAGAGAGCGCTACAAACGCCACACAGCGCTCGCTTCGGTCGACGGACTTGGCACATGTCTCTTTCTGTGCTGCCTGGATGATATCCATGTGGACTGCGGTGTTGTCGCATTCGAAGCCCTTAAGCATGTGAATCGTTGAAACGCAGAAAGTGGGTGTATTTTTCAACTCTTTGATGCTAATATCGCGCTCGGTGAGGAATTTGAGGACAGCTGTGAGTAATCCGTCGTTTTTGAGCTTTCGGGCGAGTTTTGCTAATCCATTTTGTCCTACAGACATGCTTGCTGCTTTGAGCATTGAGGCAATGCGGACGCCTGCCATCACACGAAGATTGGTTTTTTGGTATTGAAGCACAACTTTCACTACACTTTCATGGCTTCGAGTCATCACCAACGTGTTTGGCTCTGTGATTTTTGTCTGCCAGCGAATCATGCATTTGTCAGTTCGCTTGGACACCATGATGATGTTAGTCATGTCTTCCAAGAAGGACACTGTCAACGGACAAAGACGGTATGTGCTATACCACTGAATCTGGGTGGGCATTGCTGGGTGTGGCACTTCCATTGGAAATTTGCAGGGCGATCGCTTGTCGCAGTTGAAATCATTGATCTGGTGAACGAAAGAGTTTATGGACTGGTTGTTGTCGCCGACGCACACAACGGGGGTGGTGGATTGCATTATGAGTCTCATCTCTAACGAACTTGTCAAATCCTGGCATTCGTCCATCACAATTAAATCATACTTGCCCAGCACATCAACTAGCATCTTATCACGGTCGGCCACATAGCGACGAGCAGCGAATGACGACTGTGAGTCGATGATGCGCTTGAGAGGAAAGTCATAATGGCAGCCGTTCCATGGTTTGGCATTGTCAGAAGCGTGTCGCAAAGAAAGTCTGGCGTGATTCTTACAGATGTGTACCTTGGCTTTGGGGTGTGTAAGACGTGCCTGCATGAGAGACGCTGCACCGCTGCCTCCTCCATACTTCATGTGATCAGAGTAATGCCACTCATCATAACAGGACTTGCTGAAAGAAGCATCAGAGAAATTTGCGTCGAAGTCCAGTAGCTCTTCCACTTGTGATTTCTCATCCACGTTGTCCTCAGCAACATCATCATGAACATTTTCATCGTCTTCTTCCTCCTCCTCCTCAGCACCACTCACGCAATCATCATACATTTTGGTAGGATCTTCAGATTCCATTTCATTTTCGAAGTTGTCATTACATTCAGCTTTGAGACGCTCCTGCTCGTCTTCGTCCATACCCTCGTCGTACGACGGCTCAAACCGACACTTGGTGACACTGGCAATGAGTGCATCCAAGGTGCGCACCGTGCAGCCTTTTATGCCCTTTAATTCGGCCTGTAGTGCTTCCTGATTGCTTTTGTTGAAAATAATGATCAGTACTTTCTTGTTTTTCCACGCACGCACGGCCTGTTTGAGTGCAGTGGTTTTTCCAGACCCCGGCCCTGCATTGAAGATCGTCAAAGGCTTAGTTGGAAAGACTTTGAAAAAATCACGGTGCATTGTGTCGACGAAGAGACGACCTTCCACACTTAATACCTGCAGCGGAAGCTCGAATGGGGTGCATTTGACAATTTGCAAGGGACGCGGTGGCCAGTCCATCCCCTTGAAATAATCATTGACGGCAAACTTCATTGCATCGTCCATTTGTGTGAAAAATCGTACAGTAAGTTGACGCTGACCCATCATGACGACGACGGATTCGCTGCACGTCTGCAGGAGCCGATTGTCGCTGCAATGCACCAACACAGTGGCGTCTTTGGGCGATTGAATGCCGTTGTCGCAGCAGAAAAAGAGGGGTTGTTTCTTGTGCTGAAAGGTACCATATGCAAATAACTCCGTGCGAGTGGCGTTAAAAATCGTGATTGGAGGTTCTTCGGGGTAGTCGCGATCTTGCAAGACAACAGCGCAATCGTGAAGCTCAGTAGAGATGCAAGGTGTTGGGCGAAGACGGTTCCAATGTTCTTGCCACGCAAGATTGACGGCATCTACGGGTACTACCGTGTCAGTCTCAGAGAGCAAAGAGGAAGACGACGTTGGCGATGACGACAAGAGGGGTGACGACACAGACGTTTCTAGCGACTGTGGATTACGGAGAGTGTGTCCACAGGCCGGATTGGGCACTTTATGTCGGAAAAATCGAGAATGTGACAGTGCATTCTTGTCAATCGCTGGCCATTTTTTTTCTAAAACCAACACCACAGAACAGTGGCAGTCAATGCAAACGAAGCCATTCTTGCTGACGTCGTAACAATTTTCAGCAGCGATGCACTGCATGGTATCACAGTCGATGCAGGTGAGCATGAATGCGGCAGTTTTTTGTGTAGTGAGTGCTGGGGCCCTGGCGATGAGATTATAAGCAATTTCGTCAGGGGTGTCGCTATTTTAAGGGTTTTACTCAAACACTGTGTCCAGGTAAGCTTGGTCGATTTCCGCATCATCTCCATATGGGAGAGTGTCGACGGATGTGCCAGCAGGTATCGCAAAGTCCACATACACGAAAAGATCACGCGGCACAAAGGGAGACGAGGATGAAGCAGGCAAGAGTAAACTATTATACGCAAGAAAGTCGCGTTCTTGGAGACGAGTCTGGAGCGTTTTGTCCGTGTCTGAAGATGCGCGATCGACGAGCGAAATAAAATGCAGAGGAAAGTGCACTCTGTCTGACAACACAGATCTGCGTTCGAGATCAAAGATCCACAGATTCATGGTTGATGGTTGTGGAAGGTGCAGAGCATCGCGCACCAGAACTTCCAACGCCACTAGTGTGTTTTCAGTAGAAACATAAACGTAAACAGGGGGGTCTGTGCCGTTGTAGATACGATTGACAACAAGACGCAAACAAACCATATGCCCTACTACCCGTAAGGATGATGTTGTGTAAGATTTTTATTATATAGGATATTTGGCTGATGACGACTGTGGTGGGGGAAAAGTACAGTTTTGTGCGAGTTGGTGAAAATCAACGGTAGTAGTCGTGATACATTGGCAGTGGACTCGGAGTGGAGGGATAACTACAAACGATGTTGTTTTCCTGCATTGCGGTGTCGATAGCATCCACATCGAAGCACCGTGTGTGCATGCACAGCAGAATACAAACAATGCAATTGTACAGCGGAACGATAAAATGCATCTCTTCTGTATAAGCCGCGTATTCTTCTATCCATTGCATCAAGATTGCCAACTCATTTTCGAGAGTGGCCTCGTTGTATCGCATGAGAGTGGCGAGAATTGTTTTATTGGACATTGTTTTAAGTCTCGCCGAAATCGACACTTCCGACGAAACCCATTCTACGGCCGGGTCGGGAGTGATTGGGGGTCTCAAACTGCCATCAATGTTCCGCAAATATGTGTGATCTTGCAGTTGCTGTACCGTCGGTGCGCGCTTTGCCTGCATTTTGATGAAAGCAGTATTTGCATGTACATTTATCGGACCTATATAGTGTTTGGTGTGCGACTCACACGAATGCAAAGACTCGAAGCACTATTGTGTTTTTACTTATTCGTAAACGATTCAATTTTGCAACTTCATTAACGTTGTATCGGTCGATTGTGAACTATGTCTGGAGAGCGTAAATCGTCGACTAATCACTTTTTGTGCTATGCTTTACATTTGGGGCAACTCAATCTGCTTGTATGCTCTGATCATTATTGGAACTGCACTTCGTCGTCGGTGTCTGTATCACTTTCGTCGTCATATTGGTATGTCAGTGCAGCAGTCGACACACCAATTTGGGGATGGTCTGGGACAATCTCTACACCAAGGAGCATGTGGACAGGATCTTCCGGGGGTATTTCGCCTTTGAAATACGGAACGTGGATTCTCGAGTATTCAACAAGATCGGGATCTTGCAGACGTTGCTGGAGATATGTATGAAACTGAGTTGAATTATGCTGAAACAGTGACAGATAATGCTGTGGGAACTGGACAGGCAATAACGTTGTGGGCAAATTACTTTCGGAATACAGCCAGACATTGAAGCGAACATGGTCAGGAAGACACACACCATGCCTTAGAAGAACGCGTAGATTATCGAGCGTGTTTTCCGACGATGCCCTCACACGGAAAATGCGACGGTCTTCCGAGTGCAAGAGTTGTACTTGAATGTTGAATTGCACCATGAATGTATGTGTTGGTAGATGCCACACGTGTCTTCTCGCGTGTAGTATGTCAAATCATTTTAATGCCTGGTATTATATAGGACGACGTTGGTAGACGTAGGAAAAAAAAATGAGTTATCGGTTGAGGCGACAGGAACGCGTCATGTTGCGTAAAGGAGCGAATCTGTCGTTCACAACTTCGGGATTACGGTCCATGCACACTGGAGTCATTGTCGATTTTACGGCTGGGATGTTTGACAAGACGGACGAAATGTACGACGTACTCTTTGACGGTGAAGATGAAATTCGGTACATTTTGTTCTCGGATCTACAGCGAGAAAATTAGTTTGACCAAGACACGAGCATGTCCACCCTTGATAAAGATGACGGCAATTGGGAAGACCCGGTGACTTTTCTGAGTTCCAGTTGTGGATTTCTCATCACCACATGTGGCATTTTCCACAAATGCATGTATTGTTGGATTTTAAAGGCAATTATTTCTCGAATGGTCGTTTGGGATGAATTGTGCAATAAAATTGTTTTTGTGTGAATGCTGTCAAACCAAACTTGCATGTTGCAGGACCATTCGCTCCTGGTGTCGTCTCGAATGCTTTTGCCTAGTTCCGTGTAGTCCTCTTCTTCGTTTTCTAATAAAAATTCTGCCCAATTTGCAAGCTCTTGTGTACTTGAAAAGAGCGCAAGACGTGGCGAAATAATGCATCTGAAAATAAATTCACCCAGCTGTCTTGCTCGTACACACGTTTCTTTTTTGGCCAATTGTATAGCACACATCATCCAATACTTGAGGATATTGTGTACCTGCGCACGAATTGTGAGTCGAAAGCGTTGTTTATCGACAGCATTTGCACTCGGATCATACGGTGGTCCGTCATATTGACAGATGCAAATGTTTTTGTAACACCGCACATGCATCGCGTGCAACATTATCTACGTACACTTTAGTTTGTACTTGGATAAGCATGCAGTGAGATCTGAGTTTTCGCAAGGGTTACACTTTATGATCTCGAGTGCCCCCCATGATCTGTGCTTCTCGCAACAACATTCCAACCACTGGCGGACTGTACACATAACACGAACTTTCTTCTTGTTGAATTCGAACGTTTGTGTGATAAAATTGATATGGCATAAGCCGAGTTCCTTCGCAGACATGCATTAATTCAATCGTTTTGACGGGTGCAAGTAGATTGCCTGAAACCCCTATTAAATGACGTATTATCGGCAACCAAGACTCTTCGGTCACGCGCCCGCGCTCGCGAAGCATGGATTCCAGAGCAACCTGCAGTGGCGTGCGTTCTAAATCGTCTTGAACCAGAAGAACAACTGAGTTCATTTCCAACAGCGAATACACGAGCGACGGTGAAATGTCTTGGAAGCGCTGCGATGCCAGGGTATGCATTGGAGTGCAACCATGCTCGCCTGTCACCAGCATTGCTTGTGGATATGCCTGCATTATGAGCTCCATTTGATAAGATCGGACGCGAGCCGCCAGTTCAAGAGGTGTGCAACGTGCGACATTTCGTGTCACAAATACGCGTTCGCACGGTATTTCACCTAGTTTGCGCTTTTTGCAGTGTGTTGCGGTTGGTGGCGTTGACATTTCAACGAGGAGTTTTATAATGTTAGTATTTGAGCCAATGTCTATGGCCATGTGCAGTGGGGTATTTCCTTGCTCGTCTTGTATCAAAAGCGACGTTTCACCAGCTTTCACGAGATATTGCAGTGTTTGCATTATCATAGAGTTGCGCTTTCGATGAGTAGCTATGTCACAATCGTCCTCGCGATCCTCACCTGTCTTTTGCTGTCGAATCGCCATGTGCAGCGCTGTATTTCCGAAGGCATCAGTGTACTCCAACACGTTGTCGGTCGGATGCGCCTCCGTCAGAAATTGTAAAACACACGGATGTACACAATACCACACTGCATGGTGAAGAGGAAGTAGTAGCGTGGCACGTTGTCTGACACGCGCATCATGCCAATTTGCATCATAGTATCTTGATGCATACGCAGAGTATGCTGGAGCTGAAGAATACGTTGTCAAGACGTCGTTATCGGCCTTGACGATACTCTTGATCACACTCAATGCCCGCTGCCGCCGTAGAGCAATTTCTAACACACTTGTACCGGGATACCGCGAATACTGTCCTGATGATTCACGAACATTGCGACATGAAGGTATGGCATGAGCATCCACTGCATGCGTGCGCACAATGAGACTTTCAATGAATTTGGTCGGCCATTTGGCTTTGGAATCATCCGTGACCATCTCCAACGCCGTCATCACGGGAAGATATAAATTGTCGTTCTTCACGGCGAGGATGGCCGGGTCGAGTTTTAGAAGATGTGTGATCACCTTGTGATGTGCTCCATTTATCAAGGCTATGTGTATTACAGTGTTTCCTTCGCGAGATTTCGCCTTGAGGTCAATGCTCGGATGAAGAAACAGTGAAATACGATCCATTTTGACTCCAGATTCACTCATCGCAATGTCAAGTGCAGTTGCGTTATCTTTGTTCCTCACATTACATGTTTGTGCTTTGTCGCCAGTCAACTTAACAATGATCTCTTTCACCGCTTCCGTCTTGGCAGCAATGTGCAGTGGTAGATTGCCCATGTGATTCGGAATTGTCAACAAACGAATACACGTGTCAGGGCATAGCATTTCCAGAATAGCCAGCGGCATTCGATTTTCAACGGCAATGTGCAAAGGTGCATTATTACGGTGATCAAGCATCGTCAGCACGGCCTCGTCATTGGAGAGCAATTGTACTTGCTGGATTTGTGTATTGATTTTTCCAAACCTGAATTTGACACAATCTACCAAAAAATGCAACGGTGTTTTCTGCCGTTCCGGGTGTATGTAGAGAAGGATTGCCGGCGATTGCTTGCCGATCAGCACGCGCAAGATGACAGGTTTACTCATCCCGTACATGCACGCCTTCAGAAGGGGTGTGTCGCCATTTTTTGATGTGAAGGTCAAGATGCTGTCGTCATCAGGCACCAAAACTTGCAGAAGAGAAGCTATTTTGTTGCAATCTTTATCAGGATAAATTGCTTTGGCGTACCTTGATACGGCTATTCCCAAAGGAGTGTATAGACCACCACACCTGAGTGCTCGCGCCTCAGGACCCCGTTCGACCAGAAACCTGATAATGTCCTCATTGATTACTTGGATTTTTTTACTGGTGATAGCAATGTGAAGGGCGGTTCGACCACATTCGTTTCTCAAAAACAGTGCACTTTCATTGAGATCGACCAGGTACCTGACGTTTTCCAGCGAAGGACAACGTGACGAAATGGCAAGATGCAGCGGTACTCTGTTTCTTGGCTTAGGATCCACGAACGGGTGTGTGAATACAGGTGGTGTTCCAAACACGTCTGGGCAACCTGGATACACAAGTAGCCGCAAAACCTCCAGTGAACAACCCTCGCTAAGAGCTACACAGAGAGGAAGCAAATGCGCTATTAAATTTCTTCTTTTCAGCACTATCTGATCCCGATCAATTAGAATTCGGATTATGTTGGCGGCACATTTGTGATGGATTGCGTACATCAAAGGTGTGCCATAATGGCCCTCTTGTGTGAGGATGGCGCTGTTTGCTCGTACCATGTGATCCAATACAGCAACACTACGGTTCATCTCGATCGCAACGATCAATGGAGTTTTTCGGTCTGAATTAAACAAATTCAGGGCGCCAGGATTCATGTCGATCAAGTCGTGCACGCTAGCGTCTGTAAGATCGTTGATGCCAAATAACAACGCACTTCCATTTTGCACATCTTCGTCGTACAGGACGGACGACAATCTGGCAACTGGTCCTGTCGACTGTGTATGAGGAATTCTTCTCGCCAACACATAATTCAAGTTGCTTTGTTCCCTATTCAAAATCGGATGCGGTGGTCTTACTGGTACAGGTGCTCCTGCCATGGCTGGTATGCCCAATGGTCGTGGATTTAAGAATGCATACACTTTGCGGAGCACACCCTCTTCCATCTGAAAGAGCGGATGCGAGAGTCCATGCGCGACAGCATTTGTGTCCGTCATTATTGTCCTACACAAGCACCTGTAATATTTTATTGTATTTATATATGTTGTGAGTAGTAAGAACAACCGATCGAGCAATTTTAGCTCTTTGTTGGTGCCTTTTTAGCAATGGTTTATTTGTAAAACCATTGAACATCACTTGCATGTATATATATATCAGCATACTTTCCTCGCACCAAGAATTCGAGCAGCAAGATCAACATGTTACATGACATGTATGAGACACAGAGAAAGAAATTGGACAAATTATTCCATGAACACGCAATGCAACAGGAAGCGGAGCGTGCCGCTAGATTTCAATTTCTAAACGCAAGATACGGGCGCGCATTTGCCCCACCCTCTGGCCCGGTTTTCTTGGGAGGCGTTCGGCCAATGCTCAGCGCAGCACCGTATTCCAAGCACACTCCTGAGCAAATTGCCGTTTTGCAACGCGAATATGCAGCACGAGCGATTCAACAGGCTGCACTAGAATTGGAGCAGAGTCATGAAGCGACAACACGACAAAACATGCAGCACATGCAGCGTCAAGCGTTGCAGGAAAGTATCGCCGCATGCGAAATGCAGCACGTGGAAGCCGAACGCCAGGAGAATTTCCACAGAGCAGCGCGCGCGGAACACGAAGGGTCTATGCACCGTGCACAGAAACACCTGCGATATTAGTGTTGCGAGTGCACAGACACTCATGATGACTTTTCTCTGGAGCGTACTTACACGGAACTTATGTCCTGCAATCACTGGTCAACTCGAACTATGTAGTCATACACAGCAATGCTGCGTAGTTATGCAAATGATGGTCTCAGGTCGAATGTAGAAGATGCTTATGTTCCTTTTCGAGGTGAGTTTCAGCCGTTGGATGTATATAAACAGCAAAACGTTACACGCGACTTGAATTCATCCGTTTCGAACCATGGCCACAGTCGAAGAGGTATTGACAGATAAAATGAAAAATTGTTTCGGAATACAGAGACCCATGGGAAAGAATGTGAATGATCTGGCATGGGTAGATAAACTTTGCACCGATGCATACTATAGTATAACAGGAAAAGAGAACGGATGGGGTATACGCATAGAATGGCATGAACTCACGTCTCCGCTCTTGATGTACACAACAACCGCGAACAAACCCCTGCCCCTTGGACCTTGTCTGGAACAAGAGCTCAAAGATTGCTTTGAAAACGTAGACATCACAGGAACCATATATTGTGAAATACTGGGCAGAGATCCTAAAAACCACACACGAGATGGATTTGAAATGGCACAAAATATTCTCAGCCACGTCTGTGAGAAAACACCCTTAATGCTTTCAACGTTCAAGGGCGCACAGTTGGTCATTGTGGCATTGTACGAAAGCGACCGAGATGGCATGCCACCGACAGCTGGCAACCGATTGGCGCGCTTGAAGCGATTGCCTCGAATTTCCACAAGCGATGTCGGTATCACGACATATCCCGAAGACTCACACGTGGTGTGTGTGGAGATTATTGATGAAGAGGTGGATCAGCGTTATCTTGTGCGCGTTATCACACAGTGGCTGAAAAGATGTCGTCTAGACAAAGCTACACCTCGCGAGGGGTTGGTAATACGCGTAGAGGAGGGTAAGCTCGTTCGATTTGGGGTGGTGCAGCCGATCGCCCGAAATTATCGCTCTCCCGTTACATGGAAGGTCAAACAGATGTGCCAGCAAACAGTGCAGATTTTGAACAGTAATCTCGACGGTAAGATTGCCATGTTCAGAGACGCGTCGGGCAAAAGCGTCCGAACCATTCCGATTACGGCCAAAATGCGTCACACTGTGAGTGCGTGGAATAAAAAGAAAGACTTTGTATTAGAAGCACGGGTGCTCTTGATTTACGAGGACGTGGCAAATGAAAGTCCAGTGCGGTTTGCAATTGTTTTGAATCTGCTTGATGTGAAGGATCCGAATGAGAAGCACAAACAGCAAATCCAAGAATTGCACCAAAAAAGACAACATCTGGCACAGCAACGTGCCATTGCAACAGGCGAAGACATGGAGGATGCGTTTGGATTCGTAGATGGGCTCACTCTCAAAGAATGTAACGGGTGGATTGCAATGTATGTGGAAGAACATCGCAGGCGAGCTCTGGTTGACGAGTTGGTAGCGGCCGAACAAAGGGAACGTGATTTCTGGGCAGCACAAGCTGTGTACGCACAAGAAGAAGAGTTGTGGCGTAAAGGACTTGGTCCAAAACCCGATTGGGGTTCGGAAGTTCGCGAACTTCAACGGCAGGAAAGACTGGTACGCGACAGACATGAAGATGTCATACGAAAACAAAAGGATGCGGAACAAAACGAACGTCTCATCGAACAGGAAGAGAATCGTAGGAAAGAAAAAGATGTACTTGAACGCGAAGACACGAGGAAAAAAGACGAACAAATAGCACACGAGCACTATTCATGGGCATATCATCATTCAACTTCAAGCATTTTACGCGAGGCAGCACGCGTCACTCTGGAACTACATGAAATGAAAAATGCCAATGTAAAACACCTGCAAACTCACATTGATAACATGCAATGTCCTTTTATTGAAGAGGGTATTCGAAACGCGGGTGTGGATATTGATCGGCGTCTAGAGCTCGAGAGACCACAGCGTGAGAAGTATTATCAAGAGGCACGCGCCATACGACGCCGCTACTAGAAAGACCAGCGTAAAAAAGACGGAGACTACATCAGTGAAGAAGAAGGTGATCATCCCGTCGGTCCAAATGCGGCGCACACTGTGACACAAGCTTTTGTCACCAATGGGGCCGCTACGAAAGATGCCATGATTGCTCAACGCACCGCGGATTTGGCTGGCAAGAAAATGAAACAGGTGATACCACAGGCGGCAGCTTCAGCTCCAACTTCCGCTTCTGTCATATGTCCGTCCCCTCACACGCCAATCTTATCGCCGAAAAGGAGCTCGACAGTCGAAAATCTAGCATTGACGCCGAAGAAAGGGAAAATACACCAAGCAACCTGCGTTCAATCACTTCTCATGCCGAATGCACGTAATACTGCTGGCAGTCGCGGAAGTGTTGTGAATGTTCCATGCGGTCATGTTTCTATTGTTGAACATCAAAGATGTTTTAAATGCTACAGCACCAACGACTTCACTCTGGCCCTGCCTGTAGAGACAGTGCAGTGTGCTCGCGAAGGATGTGTCCGCAGCGCATGTACAATGTTTGTGCCGTGTGGCTGTGTGATTTTTTGCGGCGAGCATGCTGAGGAATACATCGATCTCCAACCATGCCACCAGGTTATGTGTCCGAATTTTTGGACAGCAGGCTGTTCATTCCACATCGACAGCGTTGTACAAATATTATAGAACTACCAGAATGAGAAGGGTGGGAGAGATACTCAGTCGAAAAGCAAAAAGTGATAGAGAGCTTGTTTATTTGCGACTCAATTTCAATAAAATGGGATTTACATTGCTACTCTCGCATAACTCACACTCCTGCTCCTTTGTCCACAAGTTCCGAAAATCGAACAAACGCAAGCTGCCACGCGTCGTTGATCTGCTGCACTTCATCGCATCTGTGGTATTTCAGATACAAAAGTTTACACACGTCGTTGTCGATCACACATTGCAAGTTGGAAGTCTGATTTTGACACAATAAATACAATGCACTGAGCGCAGAGACACACAGATTTTTGCTCTCCGTGCACGAGTTCCTGGCAAACATGACGGTGCTGATGCTAGTGAGCAGAGTGGATGCCTCTGGAATAATTTGTGTGGTAGTTGTGTCGATAGGGTCGCCAGATAATCCACGCAATATTGCCAAAAGCAATGCAAAAGTAGCATTCATGATATTAAAATCAGCGCCGAAGCTCGTCAGGGTGCGTTTGCACAATTCAAGAGTACGCTGCCGTTCTTGTACGATGTCGGAAAATCTAACATTCAGATCATACAAAGCTTTGAGTGGCTGTAGAACGCTTTTATTTGTTCGCAATGCGAAAGCAGCAAGCAGAAGTGACTCTTCGACAAGCACAAAATCTGTAGTCCATATGACATCAGCATTTGCGTAGGGCAACAAGCGATGCAATGTCAAGCTGCCATTATGCTGCATTTCTGAATTTGTGGCATTGGCTTCGTGCGTCATGGCTTCACACACTATGTTCATCAGATCGGGATTGTGCAGCATCACGTCACTAGTGTTACGACAGCTGAATTTCTCGACGAGTTTGACACCCGCAAAGCAAACATGTGCACTTCCCGTGTCAGTGTGGGTGTTTCTTTGCAGCATTGCGATCGTGGTGGTGATGATGTACGTCACAAGATCTGGAGACCACTGCAAAAAATCGTACATGTCGCTCAAAACATTGCTAGCGTCAATGAACATATCGATATCGCTCATGTGAAAGCGCATGACTTCTGCAACAGAGTAGTGAATATTGCTCGTGGACACCATACGTAAAAGTCGCTTAACAGGTTTCATTTCAGGGGGACCTGTCCGGAGATGTGCCCGGAGCATTCTCATGATGCTTTTTTGGGTCTCCAAATGTGGCAGATACTCGATCATGCACTCGGCAAGTGTGTCGTATTCTCCAAGGCCGAATAATTCACGTATGTGCAGATAGGGCTCTTGTCCTTCAGCCAGAACCTCGCCCGGAGAGAGCTTGTGACAGAACTCGGCTGCCGCTGTAGAAAGAAGTGCACACCACCCTGCATTCGACCATTGACGATCAACAACGTATCGAAGTTCTGTGCACGTACACCAAAGTGTTCGCAGATCCGCAAATGCTTCTCGCGAGGGAG
>Ga0209491_10006914_pt1 | contig 15333 bp, 12 predicted proteins | sample BON02_FD_187213 | JGI IMG/M metagenome (GOLD analysis project Ga0209491, IMG submission 187213) | Freshwater microbial communities from Lake Bonney liftoff mats and glacier meltwater in Antarctica - BON-02 (SPAdes) (version 2) | ecosystem: Environmental > Aquatic > Freshwater > Ice > Glacier...
GCTCCTTGACCGCCTCGGCCTGCTCCATCAACTTAGAATAGCCGTCGAGCAAGCCCATGCCCATGGGTCCCCCACCGAATTTGCCCCGAAGACGCACGGCCTTGCCAATCGACGAAAACGAGTTGGGGGCCCGCCGGCGCAAGCTGCTGGTGCGGCCGTCGCCACCGCCATTGCCGCTCTTGGCCGTCCGCTTCACGCCCTCCCCAAAGCCACGGCCACCTTTTTGGGTGCTGGTGGTGGTGCTGCTAGAGGAAGAGTCGTCGCCCGCCCGCATCACAACGTCGTGAGGGCGTCGGCGAGACGAGGAGTGGGAGACGCGGGAGGTGGGCAAGGGCAGCCGCGTTTGGAAGCCGGCCACGTAGGTCGATGTGGACGACAGGACCACGACGACGAGGGCGAGGAGAAGGAGGAGGGCCGGCGGGAGGCGTGTCGTGCGCATGATTTGTGAGGCAGGGGTGTAGATGGGACTGCAGAAAATGGCGGCGGTTTAGCGCTCTGGACGAAGGAAGGAAAAGGAGCGAGTGGCAACCGACAACAGCGCGCAAGTCTCCCGCCCTTGGCAGCCGGCGCTCAAATGTGCCTTGAAAGGGTTGAGTGGGCGGAGGACAAGGCGTGCGTGCCTGTGTTGTGTGTGGTGTGGTGGGTGGGACGGGGTGAGGGAGGGAATGTGAAGAGGTTCGGCCTTGGCACTACTGTGTCAGAGAATGAAAAGTGCTGCTGCTCTCGTGTCTTTGCCTGAAAATAAGCGCAACGCTAGGTCAAGACCTGCGCCCACCGATGCCTAGAAATAGGACGTGATGCCTGTGCGATGCTGCTGGGCGGGCTTTGCGTAAAGTATTGCAAGCTGCAGTAGAGTAGGGTCACTTCACACTTGCGCAAAAGCAAAGACAGCGATTCCTGGCCCAGAAATCCTGGGATCTGAGATCGTCATCAAGCGCCGGCAGGTCGTTCGCGCCTTCGACGACAGAACGAATGCAGCAGCAGGCGTAATCCAAAGTCACAAGCCACACACAACAAGCCTTTGCACACAGCATCTCACCCCCACCGCCTCCACTTTCCCCTCCCTCATCACCGCGACAGGCGTTTCGTGTTGTGCATGCCCTCAACCCGCAAGACACACCCTCCTCGCCAAAGCAGCAGCAGCAGCGCGTTTCTTCTGCTCCTTCTCGTCGTCTCTATCGTTGCCGTCGTTGCCTTCGCCTCGTCGTCCTCGTCCAACGCACCACCAGCAGCATCGGCGGCGTCATCCCTCGCACCAACAGCAGCAGGTAGGAGTGTAGAGGCATGTGGTGGTGGGGTGGGCGGACGGGTTGAGCAGGCGAGCGGGTCCTAGTGAGGACGAGAGGACGAGAAGGAATGGATTCCTTTCAACCAATGAGCCTCTCTATGCGCCGTGCCCGTGAGCAAAGCAGCTTTGTTAGTCTGTGCCGGGCTCGTCAGCCGCAGCCGCAGGATGATTTATTATCTACATCGCCTCAGCTAGCGCAGAGGCATGCCCAACCATGCTTGCGACCACCACAGCCTCTCAAATCTCTATCTCTTGGCCCCCCCACAAACAAAACGACAGGCACCCCAAACGACAACCTCATCGACAACATGGCCGACAAGGACAGCAGCGACAGTGGCAAGGGCACCGGCGCCACCTTTTCCGCCAAAGATTTAGGCTTCAAAGTGCCTGGGACTGGAAGCGACCCGATGGACGAGCGAATTTTCAACCAACCCCCCAAGAGCTGGCCCGAGCTTGTCGGTAAGTAATTAATTGGGAATAGAAAGGAAAGAGGGAGCAGGATCTGGGTCTGTTGATTGGAGAGACGTATGGAACTCTTTGATTGATTTCTTGATGGTCGTTGGTTCCAGAGAAATTGCGGACGTGCGGCCGCAGAGAGGCATTTATAGTAAGAAGGGCGGGGCGGGAAGGGACCCACGGAAAGACGTGTTGCTGTTGTTAATGATTACAAAATAAGTCTGACTTTCCGATACAATATTGCGAAAGAAAACACATGACAGAAATAACAATGCTTTGTCATGAAACAACACACACCAACACAAGATATATAAGGAGGATTCGGGAAAGGGAGGTTTAGAGAGGAGGACGAGAGAGAGAGAGAGAGAGAGAGAGAGAGAGAGAGAGAGAGAGAGAGAGAGAGAGAGGTGGGGCATATATTAGCTTGACGCAGAGACAGGGCGAAGAGCCAAAGAGAGTGTATACCACACCCTGGCACAAAGAACTCACTCATTCGCCCATTCTTTTTTCTTCTCTGTCTGACAAAGGCGTGGACGCGGAAGAAGCCAAGGCCCGCATTAACAAGGACATGCCGGGCTTACACGTGATTATCCTTTCAAAGGTACGCACAGAGAGAAAAAAGGGAGAGTCAGCCTGTGTGTTTTTAATCCCTTCTGTCTTTTCTAAGAGACGAAGTGCGCCTGCTCGTGTGTGTGTTGATTGTGTTTTCAGCCTTTGTCTGTTTGTCTATCTCGGCTCTATGTGCGAGAGTGTGACCTTTTTCTCCCTGCAGCGATAATGGCAGCCAGATTATTTGCGTGCGAAAACAACTAGAATAATCACAAGAAGTTCGGGTGCAATGCAGAAACGCAATCTCTCATCAAATCACTTCAAACGCACTCATTCCTTTCTAACCCTTCTCTCCCTCGCCACACACCCCCTCTACACATAACACACGCACAACACAACCCCACTCCACTCCTCCGCCCTATCAGAATGCGCCCACTACTCGCGATTACCGGTTGGACCGGGTCCGCGTTTTTATTGAAGAAGACAAGACGGTGGCCCGTACCCCGGCGCAAGGCTAAGGGTGCGCACGCACCTCCATCACTACCACACTACCCACACCTCTCCCATACACCACAAGAAGAGCCATTATGAAGTATCAACACCAACGTCATCCAACACAAACATGCACAAAAATTACAGAATAGCCCAGTCACGATGGACTATCGCCTGGAACGAGTTCGGATCTTTGTGGAAGAGGACAACAAAGTTGCGATGGCGCCCGCGCAAGGCTAGGGAGGAAGGACAGCGCTATCTGTTAGGGAAAGGAGAGGGAAGACAGCAAGAAGAAGTAGAGGAAAAGGGAAGACAGAGATGGTAATGCAAGAGTAGGGTTTAGGGTGTGAAGAGCAAGACGGGTGTGAAGTGGGGTTAGGGACATAGGGATGTTAAAGCACGGGGAGATGAAAATAAGGACAAAGAATGTGTGCAAAACATGCCTGGTCAAGACAAGGGTTGATCAAAACTAAAAGAAACAAAACAAAACAACTGGGTGTGAAGGAGTGGGGTAGAACACGGTTTCTCTGTCTTGAATTTTTGAATGCTCGTCGGCGGCCGTTCGTTCGGCGTCGTGTGCTTCCCCAGCCTCCTTCCTTCGTTGTGTCAGGTCGATCGATGCCCGTCCATTTTTTGGCTTGTTGGCCCTGCTCCACCTCGAGCTTGAGGTGCAGGGCATTAATAATGCCAAGCTCTCTTTGTTGCCGCTTGTCTCGGTCGTCTGTCTTCCCCACAACCACGCGCATTGGCCCTCGTCCACCAGGGACGTCATAACTTCTCGTCCAGGCGCCGGCGTCTTCCTTCGTTTACATCTTACTTACGCAGGCACTCACCTCGCGCTTCACGACCCCCCCCCACACACACACGTACACAGCATACACACGAGCCATGGCTGCCTTAATGGCTTTCCGCAACAAGGACGAGGCGCTGGAGGAATTGGTGACCAGTGAAGAACGCTACGTCAAGGCTCTCAAGACCTTTCGCAATGTAAGTACATACACATGGGAGGGCGAGGTGCCGAGGTGACACTCGTAGGCTAAGGCCGCGAGTGATGTCTATGTGTGTGGACTGGTCAGGGCCCCTGCCCTTTCCCAAGCCTCTTTCTGTCTGCCTGCCCGGCCTGTAGCATACCCATTCTCTTCTGGTCTGTCTGCCTTCCCGCCTTACTCACCTTGGCCAAAACCCATCCCACCCCACACCCACAACACACACCCCACACACAGGGCTTCATCCAAGAGATCCGGCACCGCGACACCGAGGACCGACGCAAACTCTACTACGGGCACCGTGCCGTCTCGGTCGCCTGGGAGATGATCCACATCCTCCACGCGCACAACCACCAGCTTCTCAAGTCCCTGCAAGTGGCGGGCAACGACGTCGAGGCCGTCGCCCGGGCCTTCCTCAGCTTCGCCGCCGCCGAGAAGGCCTACTCCATTTACTGCGCCAATCACGCCGAGGCTTTGCTGGGGCTGGACAAGGTGCTGGGCCCTACCCTGATCAAGTACACCAAGGACCACCCCGTTGCCGGGGGTCTCACCGTGAGTCGGTATCTCAACCTGCCCTTTGAGCGTTTCCCCCAATACGTGGAGTTCCTCCAAGCCGTCAAGGCCCTGACTGCCACCTCTGCGGGCGCCTCGGACTCGGAGGAGGATGGGATGCCTGCTGCCGCGTCGTCGACGTCGGCCACGCTCGAGGCGGCCATTCAGGCCATGGAGGAAGGGCTGCGATGCGTGACCGTGGCCACTAACGAGTTTGCGCGCCAGAACGAGCTAGTCAGCCTGCAAGCCCAGTTCATGGGGTACGTGGATTTGTATGCACCTGATCGCTGCCTGGTCAAGGAAGGCCTGCTCACCAAGATCTACCTGGACGGGAGCAAGCGGAAGCCCCAGGAACGCTACACCCACCTGTTATCTGACGCGTTTATCTATTCCAACACCTTAATGGGGCCTTACAAGTACAAGCTCGCCAAGATCCACGGCCTCCACCTGGTTGCGGCCGCCGTGCCCGTCGCCGAGGACCCCACCATGTTTGATCTGACCAAGGCCGCGGGGGAGGGGGAGACGATCCGATTCCAGGCTCCCGACAAGGCGACGGCGATCGAGTGGATGGACGCTATCAATGCGCAAGCCACGGCGCAGAAGGCCAAGGCTGCCCTGCAGAACGCGGCCGTGCATAAGGCGGCGGCTGCCACCGAGCCGCGGGAGGCACGGGTGAATGCCTTGTCGTTCCTGAAGAAGCATGGAGCTGCATTGGAGGGTTTGCCGGATCGCTCCAAGACGATTGCGTATGGTTTGAAGGCGGATTTGACGTATTGCGAGTACCTCAAGGTCTTTGCCCGCGTGGTGGGGGTGACGCTGGACGAGCTTTCCCGGGGGATTGGCGCTGTGGGGGGCAAGCGGGGGTCGGTCGAGAATGGGGACGCGGAGCGAGCGAATGGCCTGTTCGAAACCAAGACCAAGACGTTCAACCAGCTGACGGAGGGGACCGTGAATCGGGTCAAGGCGGCGCATGCCGGCAAGCCGCTGCAGTCGCCCGAGATGGCCGTCTTCCTCAAGGTTTTGCCGGTGCTCGAGTCCTTGTCGCAGGCACTGGTGGAGCGGTTGGAGGAGAGGCTGACGGCGCATTCTCAGACGGGCGCGGAGTTTTGCATTGGGGATATCTACCTCGACATGTCGGCCTTGTTTGTGGCTTACCAGAGCTACGCCTCGGTGATGGACGAGGCGGAGTTAGTGTTGGGCAACCCGGCGCTGGTCGAGCTGGCCGAAAGCCTGAGCGATGAGCTTTCTCCTTTGACGATCCAGCAGCACCTGACGGCTCCTTTGGAGGCGGCCCAGCGCATGGCCATTCAGATGAAGGCCGTGTTGGAGATGACCCCCGAGGAGCACCCCGACCACCAAGCCCTAGCCCTGGCGACGTTGATGATGGAGCAGACGGCAACGGGCATGTTGTCGAACCAGCAAGACACCAAGGATTATTGGAAGCTGGTGTCCATCCGCGAGGCCATTGGCTCGATGGAGTTCAAGGACTCCCCGCTTGAGACGCTCGTCACGGCCGACCGCAAGCTCATTCTGGAGGGGAACCTCCTCAAGGCCTGCCGCAGCAAGGACAAGGCGTACATGTTCTGGCTCTTTACCGACGCCCTGCTCTATGCGACCCAGCTTGCGACGAGCCACCTGTACCAGCTCAATCGCTGGATGGCCTTGACGGAGATGAACGTGCAGGCCTCGGTGCAAGAGGCGACAGGATTAGACATTCTCACGGCGGAGAAGAGCTTCACGGTCTTCACCAAGGACGTGGCGGAGCGTGACATGTGGCTGGAGCGGATTTCTGAAGCGGTCAACCAGGCGAAGGAGGCTGCGGGGATGAGCACCGACCCGGCCAGCCTGCAGGTGGCCCCCATCCTCGTCCAAACCTCGGACAGCAAGGACTGCGCGCTGTGCCACACGGCCTTCACCATCTTTATGCGTAAACACCACTGTTTGAGTTGCGGCAATGTGGTCTGCGATAAGTGCAGCCCATCCCGCATGATCTTGCCGAATATTCACAAAACGGAGCGGCAGCGTGTGTGCAATGCCTGTGTGGCGGGGGAGACGCACCATATCCGTGCCGTCAACACGGCGACTGGCGAGCTTGGCATTCACCCTGCCCTTGCCCCCGTCGAGCCCAAGGTTGCCGCCCTGGTGGAGGAGGAGCACGAGGGGGTGGAGGAGGAGAACGAAGCGCCCCAGCGCGTGGCCCCCCTTCTCTTTTCGCCCGGTGCCGGCAATGCGGCGCCTTCTCCCTCTTGGTTGACCTCGCCACAGCATTCTATCTCTCCAGGAGGCCTTGCCTCCCTCAAGAATTCCCCGACGGCAGCAGCAGCTGAACCGGTGTACGCCCCCGTGATGGTCGATGGTTGGACGGCTTCCCAGGCGTATGAGCCCGAGGACAATGCCAATCCTTTTAGTGGGGATGGAGAGGGGCTTGCGATGCCTGAACCTATTGCTGCTGCTGCGGAAGCGGAGGTGGAGGTCGAGGAAGAGACGGAGACGCCCGCCGTTGAGGAAAAGACCGAGGCAGCGGCGCCTGTGATTGCCGTGGAGACGACCGTTATCGTGCCGGCGCCCGTCGCTTCCTTTGCCATTGAGCCCGTCGTCGTCGCGCCTGTCGTAGAGATCGCTGCGCCTGCTGCGGAGTCTACGCCTTTGGATTTCGAGCAAGCTGCGGCGATCGAACCTGTCGAGGAAGTGAGGGTGTTCGAGACCAACGTCCCTTTCTTTGAGGCGGCACCTTTCGAGACCCCTGAGCCAGTTGTGCAGTCGGCGGTCCCAGCCTTCGACACGTTCGATGCCCCCGCCCCCTTGCCCTTGAGCCTGACGTCTCGCAAGCTCTCCTTGTCTGCCTCCGCTGGCGTCGCGCCTTTGGCGGCGGCCGGGGAAGGGGAGGCGGCAGTGGTGAATGCGCCGGCGCGTGAGGCCGTGTCGGCGGTGGAGTTCAATGACCCGTTTGACATTTAGAGAGTGAACGAGTAAAGAAGAGGAGAATCAGAGCCAGTATAGAGAGAAAAAATGCGTGTAGGTGCAGCGTATGTATGGGGAGGGAGGAGAACACTGATATGAGAGAGGCTTCACAAGATGTATGTGTATGTACATGACAGAAATAGAGAAGCGATGAGAATTAAAAGCATGCCAGGAAAACAGTAGAGGTAGAGAGAAAGAAGACATATCGCTTGTACATGTTGAGTGAGACACGATATTAAAAGAGGAGAAGAGACAGCAGGAGAAGAGAAGAAATTTCACCCCAACCCATTTCACCAACCACACAAGAGAGAGAGCACAAACAAGAGAATATCGATGAGATTATTTATATTCAGAACCGAGAAGGCGACGACAAAGAAAGAAGAAACACGATGCCATGTCTACAATAAAAAATTGCTTTCTTATATTTGTCACATACTGTTTCTCTCTTTCCACCTATGCCTCTATCTACTCTTCATCAGGCGCAAACGCCCAAGGCACCAACTTTAGATACGGCGCCTCATCCACCACCTGATTCATCTTCCAATCATTTCTAAACAAAAGCACCGGCCTCCCCCATCGGTCCTTACATTTCATCGCCCCAAAAATCAACCCCTCCTCGTCCGCCTTATCAATCTCCTCCCACGTCGCTTCCGACCACCGCGCCGCCGTAAACGTCAAGGGCTCCAAGCGCGTCTCCACCCCATACTCCTCCTTCATCCGATACGACACCACCTCAAGTTGCAACGGCCCCACCGCCGCCAGAATCGGCGACGTCTTCCCCTCATCATTCCGCTCATACAGCAACTGCACCGCCCCCTCCTCCAACAACTCATCCACGCCTTTCTTGAAACTCTTATACTTCCCCGCCGACGGATTGAAGATATACGCAAACACCTCAGGAGAAAAGGAGGGAATCCCCGGAAACTTCACCGTCTTGGCCCCCGTAAAGATTGAGTCACCAATAGCAAACAAACCCGGGTTATTCAACCCTACCACATCCCCAGGATACGCCTCCTCGATCGTCTCTCGATCCTGCCCAAACAACATCGAAGCCTGCGCCAAATTGACCTGCCGCCCCTTCAAACGCGAATGGGAGACCTTCATCCCCTTCTCGAACTTCCCCGAGCAAATTCTCACATACGCCACCCGATCCCGATGCTTCGGATTCAAATTCGCCTGCAACTTAAACACAAACCCAGTAAACTCCGGATGCTCCGGTCCAATCAACCCTGCCGTCGTCTCTCTCGGCGCCGGCGGCTCCGAAATCGACAAAAACTTATTCAAAAATAACGCCACCCCAAAATTCGACATGGCCGACCCAAAAAACATGGGAGTCTGCTCCCCCCGCATCACCTTAGCGATATCCAAGGCAGGCATCAACGCATCCAACAGCTCCACATCCTCCTTCAATTGCTTAAACAAAGCAGGACCCAACAAATCAGGTAACCTCGAATCCCCCAACGGCAGCTGCTCCAGCTCCGTGGCCTTCTCCGTGCGCCCCTGCCGTTCAAACAGATGCACGACCCGCGTCTCCCTATCATATACACCCTTGAAATCCTCCCCATCCCCGATAGGCCACACCATCGGCACCACCTCCAAGCCCATCTCCTTCTCAATCTCATCCACCAGGTCCACAGGACTCTTGGCCGGCCTGTCCATCTTGTTGGCAAAGGTATAAATAGGCAGTCCCCGCAAGCGACAGACAGTAAACAGTTTCCGTGTTTGCGCCTCTAGACCCTTGCCGGCATCGACAAGCATCAGGGCGTTGTCGGCGGCGGAAAGGGTGCGGTAGGTGTCTTCTCCGAAGTCGGCGTGACCGGGGGTGTCGAGGAGGTTGATTTGGAAGCCGGAGTACTGTTTTTGGAGGAGAGGGGGAGGAAGAGGAGGGAGGGGGAATTGTGAGGAGGGGCGGTTTGCGTTGGTGGTCAAGAAAAGCAAATAAGAATACTAGATGGTCCAATTATCAGAGGCCGATGAAAGAGGCATGAAAGGGAAAATCAACAAGCAACCTAGCCATCCACCCCATCTCATTCACCTAATCCCCCCTTCCTGTCTCCCGCACACGCAATCACCAATCACATACACCACGTACATCGAAAGTCATGACAGTGGAACTGATGGAAATCCCACGCTGCTTCTCCATTTCCATAAAGTCTGACTGGGTCTTGCGTTGCGAGGCCCGGGAACGGACAGCGCCGGCTTCGTTAATGGCCCCGCCGTACAGTAGCAGCTTTTCGGTCAAGGCTGTTGATTTAAGGCAAGGTAAGGAATGGCAATGAGGGAAGGCGCGGAGGGTGATTGATATATTTCAAGCACTCAATTATTGGACTGGGTGAGTGAAAGGATGTGCCTCGCCTTAAATCCTTCACAGGACAGAGCTCACGCAAGACGCCCAAGGCGCAAGGACATAACCAAATCATTGCACAAACGGCTTAAGCAAGAATAGAACACGCACGTCGATGTGCCTCAATCCTTGTCTCTCCTCTTGTATGACCTCATTGTGTACGTACTCGTTTTGCCCGAATCGGGGTGGGAGATAATGGCAAAGGTCCGGCGCTCCAAGATCTTGCTTTGCGTGGTCTGGACTGTTTTGGTCACGGTTACACCTGTATCATAATAGAGAGAGGTGTGATTAGCTTGTGGGCAAAAGGGGCGCCAGCGTACCACCACAAGAACTATTATTACTACGCACCATCGTCTTCCAAGGCCTGCGTCGGCGCCTCTTGCTCCAAGGTTTCCGAGGAGTAGGAAGGCCGCGACCGGGGCAGCGAGACGGGGGCAGGTCTCAAGGGGATGAAGCCCTGGACGCAGCAGCACGACAAGGCCGCAAGGAGCAGCACGGGGGTGGGGCGGCGGCGTCGTGGCGCCATGCTTTCCCTAGGGCACACCTTGTTGCTGTTCCCAGGGGGTGGGGAGGTCGGAGTGGGGGAGGAGAGGGCGGAGGGGTGGGCAAGGAGCTCGATGTTAGGCCGTCTGCAGGCCTCGTGCACCTGGAGGGAAGGAAGAGGGGGAGACAAGAGGTGTTTGAGCAGCTATCTAGGGGTAAATGCGATGCAGCAAGGGCATGGACATGGCCGGCCAGAGCAACTGAAGCAGCACGAACGCGTCGCTGGTGGAGTATGCGCAGCGACGACCCCTTCCTCTGTGGTTCTCCTTTGCTTCCCTCATCGAATGCCTTACACTAACTAGACCTGCATCCCGACCATATCAAGCAGGCAGTGATAGCTCCAAGGCCTAGGACAGGCGCGGCGTGGGACTGCGGCCCCTGCAAGCTCGTCCAATCCCTGCCTGCACGCCCTTCATCATCAGCAGCCGCACAGGAGGAAGAAAGCAGCGATAGGAGACTCATTTTGCTACCCATCCCACCCACGCATAAACCACACAGCCAAAACCATGAACGTCGTGGCCTCGTACTTGCTGCTCAAGCTGGCGGGGAAGGACCCCAAGGCCGCGGACATCTCTGCTTTAATCGCTTCTGCAGGTGGCGAGGCCGATGAGGCCAAGGTGGAGCTTTTGATGAAGGAGATGGAGGGCAAGGACGTCGAGGAGCTGCTGAAGGAGGGCAAGGACAAGCTCAAGAGCGTCTCCATGGGCGGCGGTGGCGGTGGCGGCGCGGCCCCGGCGGCGGCGGCGGCTGGTGCCGCTGCGCCCGCGGCTCCGGTAAAGGTGCGTGTTTGTGGGGTTGGGTTGCTTATGGAGGGAGTGCGAAGTAAATGCAGCAGAATCGACGAGCCCAAGGCGCTTGCTCTGCTTAGTTCAATTATGCCTTGTCTTGGCGCGGTTGTGTGGGGAATGGAAGACCTTTGATTACCCTTCGCCGCTTACTTGTGCTCATATAATCCCCTAACATTACCTCTTTCCTCTTACCCACCTATCAAAACACAGGAGGAGAAGAAGGAGGAGGATGCTGATCTGGCTGGAGGCATGGATATGTTTGGGGTAAGTTAAGGAGCAAAGGAGGAGAGTGTGTGTGGTTTGTACTTCTCCGTCGTTGCCTTTGTGTCCCTCTCTCTCTCTGGCCCCACGCATGAAGTAATAATGATCCACACTCACACAACCGTTTTCTTTCCCCCCCCTTGTCCTCTTCCTCGTCACAGGGCGGCGGCGACGGATACTAAACGCAGCACGGGTAGAAGATGGAGAGGGCTTGTTCGACATGCGCTGGCACGCTAGAGGCCGGAGGAGGATGAGAGGAGGGTGATGCCGCGTTATGTGCGTGTTGAAAGAGCAACGGTCACGCAAAGGAGAGGAGTGCGTGGTCAAGGCAACTTTGGGGAAAGTATCCAATATTTCCCGATTAAAACGTGTGCACGTAGTTGTGTTTCTTGTTTTAATTATTGCTTTGGTCGCTTTTGCCCTACATAATCCACACTATGAAACGACATCAAATTAAGCAGCGCTTTTGTTTTTTAATTTCAACCTTGGCAGGACCAAGGAAAGCAAAATAGCGGATAGAAAGCAAAGAATGTAGCGAATGCCACCACCAGCACACACAAGATGAGCAAAGTGCCCCCTGTTTCAATTCGAGAGTCTTTGTGAATCATTCTTCTTTTTCGTCTCACAAACCCCCATCCCCTCCCCCCCTTGTAGTAGCGACGGTCTCCTCACTCCTCCCTCTCGGCAGAAAGCAGCAGCCACCAACAACACGCAAAAACAATCAACAAACATCATCGGCGACGCTTGCCATTTTGTGTGTGTGCCAAAACTGTTAGTCTTTCACGTCTTCCTTCTACTCCTATTAGATAGGAAGCTGCCCTCCCTCCCTCCCTCCCCTTCCTCCCCCATCCTTCCGATGGAGATAAGAGGGAAAAAGGGGGCAGACCGCATCTGCCGTCCGCCACGTCATCAATTCATCTTCTCCTCTCTTTCTTATAATTTTTCTCTCTACTTACTGGTTCTTTTCGTTTCTTCCATTTCTCATTTTGTGTGTGTGCGTGTGTGTGTGTATGTGTGAGCAGTCTCCGCACTTTTAAGGAAGTGTTGGTACTACATGCGCTGGCGCTGCTGCTGCTGCTGCTGCTGCTGCTGCTGCTGCTGCTGCTGCTTGCACTCTTTGCTCATGTAGATCTCCATCACCTTCTCAAATTATGCATCCCCCGCTCCTTCCTCTCTCACTCTCGTTCCATCTCATTCTTTCTTCTCCTCTTTCTGATTATTCTCGCAAATATGTATATACAATCAGACTGCACACAAGGCAATACACTACCGCCACGGCTCGGCCTCTTATTGCTGTTGTTGCTATGGTTACTTAGGTGGGGGGTTCCTCTCTCCTCTTCTCTCTCTCTTCTCCCCCTGGTTGTTTATGGCGCTTGCTTGTTGCTTCTCCTCTGTTCTGTGCATGTGTACCTCCTCCTGACCCTCCCTCCCTCCCTTCCCCCCTACTGCTCCTTCAAGGTCTTTGTCCGGGTCTGCTTGAAATCGGCCATGTTATCCCCCACGCCCATAAAGTCATAAATAAAATCACGCACTAAGGCCGGCACACCGTTGGTCACCATCAGGATGTAGGCATACCGAGGCATGTTCAACAGGTTCCGGTTCTTCTCCGCCGCGTTCAAAATCGAGTTGGCCACATAGTCCGGTTGCAAGATAGGCAGCAAAATAGGAGCCTTGGTCTTGGCGCCGGTGAACATGCCAGTATCGATGAAGTAGGGGTTGACCAACGTCATCCTCACTCCGGGGCATTTCAACCGACGAATCTCCGTGCGGATCCCCTCATGGAAGGCGATAGCCGCCGACTTACTCGTGCAGTAATCCGCCAACCCATCCACCCCGACCAAGCCCGCCGTGCTGGCAATGGTGATGATGTGCCCGTGGTTCATCTGCACCATGGCGGGCAAAAAGGCCTTGACCGTCCAAAAATGCGCAATCACGTTCACCTCCATCGTCTTGAGCGAGTAAGCATCATCTCCCTCTAGAAAAGGCTTGCCCGAAACGATCCCTGCGTTGTTCACCAACACGGTCACGTCCTTCCCGGTTTGGATCTTCATCTGCTTGGCAACCTCGTAGACACGCTCGCGTTTGGTCACGTCCACCTTGTAGATGAAGGCCCGGGCGCCCTTGGCTTCAATTTCCTTGGCTACTGCTTGCATGGCCGTCTCGTTCAAGTCCCAGATGACGACGGTGGTGTTCTCGTAGGCGGCGAACTGGGGTTGTGTGGGATGGGAGGGAGGGAGGAGATGAGAATTGGGGGGTGGGAGGGGAATATGTGTGACAACAGAAAGCAGGGGTGTGGGGGAGAGAGGAGCGGAGAACACGCCCCACGCACAAACATCACACTATCCAAAGGGAAGGAGGACACGCGAGAGATGACATGTATGATTCGGGAAACAAGGAGGCACCCTCATCTAGCCTAATCCACCCCAGCGCAGACAAGTCACGTACCTTCAAGGCCATGAGGCGCCCAATCCCACTTGCGCCGCCTGTGTGTGAGGACGAAGGGGGGAGAGCGAGGGGAATCAGACACAAGCTCTGCCTGCCTTAACAGACATTGCTTATAGCTTGACAACCCCCCACCGGCCACGGCAGAGACAGCACTTGACTTCGTACCTGTGATGAGGACGGTCTCGCCCCGGAAGCTCTTCCGCTTGGGAAACAAGAGATCAAAGCACTCGACCATCAGGAGGACACCCGCCCAGCATATGGCACCCAAGCACTGCACAAAGCCGTAGATGTGCGCCCACACGTCCACGGCCACGTCTTTCCACGGGCTCATTTTTACACGCGCCGGCTTTTCGATTCGAATAGGAGGGCGTGAGGCTGACGAGGAAGGAGCAAGAAGGCACTCGAGATGCGGCTTGTTCCTGTCAATTGGGGTAGAGGGGTGGGACAAGGTCAGAGACAATAGGAAGGACGTGGTGGAATCGAAAACGTGCCTGTCAAATCAGTGCCCACGGCCAATGTTTAGGACAGGAACATGCCTTTTGCAGGTTTCAAAACGCGAAGCAAGCAACGAGGAGGGACGCCGATCAATGATTGACGCCGATGACTTCACCCTTCACCCATCGCCAACGCCCGGGTATGATAGGAAACCTCTCTTATTAGTCCTTACAGGGCACCACCAAAAGCAACTGAACCAACCGAAAACAAGAGAGAGGGAGAAGAAGAGAAGCTTGCTGCAAGCCACACGTTATTTTGGTGGTTGCTTGTTATGTTGTTGTTTCCCTTTTCTTCTTTGTAGTACCCCCGGGGCTGCCAAGCCACTCAACCGCCCTTCTTATGTTGCTTCCAACCTTGCGAAACGAACAAGCCCTCACTCACGGCCAGAACTCCTTCGTTCCCCCCTTCCTCCAGACACCCCTTACTGCCGATGCCCCGCGTCTCCCTTCTCTACCTCTGATCAAGCGCCTGTCCCATTTCCTTCTTCCTCCCCGACCAAAATCAAGCCGCTCTCTCTCTCAAAGCACAGACACAAAAAAGACAACACGTGACACCCAACAGCAATAATGTTGCGTCTACTCTCCTTCCTAATAAATCAGCAGCACAGCCCAAGTCAAGCAAGCCTAAGTCTTACTCGGCCTTGCCCGAGGCGCGTCTAGAGGAACGACGCTTGGAGACGGCGGACCGGCGGGACTCCTTGCGCTCGTTGAGGCGTTGCTGGAAGATGCGGTGGTACTCAGCCGCCTCCGTCTTGGCCTTGGCGGTGGCTGTCTTCTTGGCCGCCACACGCTGTCGCTTGCGCTGTGGGTGGTTGGGTGAGGTAGAAGGTGGAAAAAAGGGGAAATGAGTGAGACACAGCAGGAAAGAGCCTGTCATCGATAGGCACAGTATTTATTTATGCACATTATGTAGGAAATCAAGAGGTTGTGTTGTGTTGATCAGATAGTGGTGCATGTCGTGTCACACACGTAGCGGGAAGCAGACGAAGGAGGCAAGAGGGAGGAAAAAGAAGAAAGGTTTATTCAACCCTTCTTCCTCCCCCGCCCTCCTCCCTTGAATCCCCCATCCGCCCCCCCAGGTTTTCAGAACAGGTCTGTGACATGGTGTTTTATCATCTTTTCAATCCTCTCCTTTTTCTCCTTCCTCCTCCTCCTCCTCCTCCTCCTCCTCCTC
>Ga0209491_10006915_pt1 | contig 15331 bp, 21 predicted proteins | sample BON02_FD_187213 | JGI IMG/M metagenome (GOLD analysis project Ga0209491, IMG submission 187213) | Freshwater microbial communities from Lake Bonney liftoff mats and glacier meltwater in Antarctica - BON-02 (SPAdes) (version 2) | ecosystem: Environmental > Aquatic > Freshwater > Ice > Glacier...
CCCTCCCTGCCCTCCTCCTCCTGACAACGGCAACGAAGCCGAAAAAGAAGAGGAAGAAGATGAAGAAGGGAGGGGAGGAAGGGGGGGAGGGTGGGACGTACGGTCTCTCTCCTCCCATTCCCCTCTCTCACGCTTGGATGTCGCAAGGGGATAACGTCGATAGTCCTCTGCCTCTCCTTTTTCCATGTGTGTCGAGAAGCGAGCCGAGGGCCTAAAGGCATCGTCTTCCTCCAAACGCTCATTCAGGACACTGACGCTGCTGCTGCTGACACCTCCACCAGCACCAGCACCAACACCAGCACTACTACTGCTACTACTGCTACTTGCTGCTGCTGCTGCTGCTGGGGTGCCACCCCACCCTCCCGACACAGGTCCTCCTACCATGGAGGGCACTGCCTTGGCTTCAGGCGCTGGTGCCGATGCTGGTGGTGGTGCTGGTGGCATCAACTTGTTACCCCAACCTCCCTCCGCGCTTCCTGAGGCTGCCGTTAAAACCGTCGCCATCATGCCTCCCGCGCCCGCCCCTCCCCCTGCCTTGCCCCCGTGCCCCGCAACTTGCGCGGCCGTCGGTGCCACCATCCGCTCACTGCCCACCGCACCACTGCTGCTGCCCGTCTTGAGCAACGTCAAGCGATGGCTAGCGGCGGTGCTGGCAGTGCCACTCCCCCCTGGACTGCCGCCTGTGAGGGGGGACGAGAGGGCGGCAGCAAAGGAGGAGGAGGAGGCCGCACCCACCGCGCCAGCAGCCGCGCCGTGGGGAGAGGAGGAAGGATGGTGACCTTTACTTCCCAAGCTCCCCTTCACGCGCGAGACCAGGGCTTGCGTGAGGTTCTTGGCCGCGTAGGTCTTGCGGGGAGGGAGAGGAGCAGGGGAGGAGGCAGAGGAGGCAGAGGCAGGGTTAGACGACGCCCCACCGGCGGCTGCTGTTGCCGCCACTGCCTCCTTTTTCTCACCCCCCGTGTCCGCCGTGGTCGTGGCGGTGGGTCGCCCCATCCTGTGTGGTTGTGTGTTGGAAGAGGTGCGAGGGGTGAGATGTGATTGATGGCTTCGTCATGCTTCTTCTTCGTTCGCTTCCCGTCATCAAGAGGTGGAGAGGCGGAGGGGACCAAAGCTGTGGCCTGCTTCTCCCCGGCACCCCGTGGACTTGCCGCATGTAGACCTAGTCGTGGTGCGAGGCGGCGCGTGTGGGTTTGATTGGGAATGGTTGAGATGGGAAGGGGGGAACTAGGGCGCGCGCAGCGAAGGAATAAGCACAGTGAGCGAAAGGCGGGGGGTTGACACGGAGCTGTTGCTGCCGTTCCTTTGGTAAGTGAAACACAATGCTTGTTGTTTGTATGTAAAAATGTAGGGCATGCACGCACGCGCCCGCAAGAATGAGAAGCGGGCGTTCGGGCGGTGGGTTTGATGTTGGGGGTTTGGTTGTTGGTAATGGATGGTATAGAGAGGAAGGGGTAAAATAGGGCATGGGCCCGGGATGCCGGGGATTAGAGTTAGAGCAACAACAACATCTAACGACGTGAAGGCACATTTTTTTGGGGTATCGCGTCGTTTACTTTGATTTTTGGTTTATCGTGTGACCGCATAGTGGATTCATTTAACCCCACTTTCGTGAACATCTCGCTCTCTCCCTCTTGTCTCGGATTTTATCGTTTTGTGGTATCAGCGGGCGGTCCCGTAAGTGGCGTTGCCTTGAATATCCGCACGTCTGTCAACGGCCTGTTTTTAGACGAATAGGAATAAGTGAGTGTGTAAGGAATCAAAGACTGAAAGTGAGCTGTTACCACCTGGCCCCCATCTCTCCAAACCCTCCCCTCCCTCCCTCCCTCCCTGCCTCTCCCTCCCCTCCTTCTTACTTACCTGTCTCCGTCCCCCACTTTGACCAACCCCAACTTCTGCACGATCGGCATGCCCTGTGAGACACGCCCAAAGATAGTGTGTTTCCCATCCAGCCAGGGCGTGGGGGCAAGGGTCAGGAAGAACTGACTACCGTTCGTGTTGGGACCAGCGTTTGCCTAGGGAGGGTAGGGAGGGAGGGAGGGAGGATTAGGAGGAGTTGGAGGGTGGAGGATGAGATACAGAGATGGCTATGAACGTACCATGGAAAGGATGCCGGCGCCCGTGTGCTTGAGGTCCCGTGTGATTTCGTCTTCAAACTTGCCCCTATATGTGTGTGCAGAAATGGGTGGATAAGTGGATGTGATGCTTCTCCCCTTTCCTGTTGCCTCCTTTCATCATGCATCTCCCTCTCTCCAACCATTTCCTGAAATCGAGAACTTACCCATAAATAGACTCGCCTCCACGCCCTGTGCCCGTGGGATCTCCGCCCTGAATCATGAAATCCTGTGGGGGTAGAAGAGGAGAGCGAGAGGGAGAGGGTGAAATCACGCATCTGAAAGGCAAGTCGCTCCTTCCATCTGCACGACCGTACGAAGCCATTCCTCTCTCAGTGTTTATTTTTACCCTTTCCACGTACCTTTATGATGCGGTGGAACATTGTGCCGTTGTAATAGCCGGAGCGGGCGAGCTCTGCAAGGGGTGGGAGGGAGGGAGAAGGAGGAAGGGAGGGTGAAAGGTGGATTGGGAGACAGAGGAAAGAGAGAGCAAGCGGCCGCACGTACCAGCAAAGTTGTGACATGTCCGCGGGGCGTGTTGAAAGTAGAGCTCCACGGTGAAGTTTCCCTGTTGTATTATGTTGCGCGTAAGACACGGCACCCCATCGCATCATCACCTGTCCCTTTGCTTCGCCTCCCTTCTTTTCCAACCCCCTTCTCCCACTTACCACCGATGTCTCGAACCGCACGTGCGTCCAGGACATGGCCTAGCTCTTTTTCTTCTCCCTGTCCTGTATCGTAAGTCGTGAATAATAGAATATGTGAAAGGTGTTAGGTCCAGGTGGGGAAAGATGCTGAGCGGGGAAGTGCGCGAAGGAGGTCTGTGGGGTAATGAGTAGAGCTGTCTTTCGTCCTTAATTTCGTTTTTTTTGTGCCACACACACGGCCAAACGTAGGTTCCCGGCCACTGTCAGAGGGCGAGGCGGCTTATGGTGCTTGCATCCTCTGCCCACAAGGCTCTGGACAAGAGGAATGAAAGCCAGGGGGTAGCAGCCGCCACATGGTTGCTCCTAGCTAGCATTACTCCTCAGGCTGGCTGTGTGTGTGAAGGGGGTAGTTCGAGGTGTGTGTGAGTGTGCTGTGGGTGGATGTCTCTCTCTGTGAGTGCAAGAGCTCGTCGTCCCCCCAAGGCAGCCCCGTCTCCGCTCTCTTTTCCACCGCGTCTTGCACCACACGCCCTGAGCGACTACTGCTGCTGCTGCTTCTTCTTGTCAAGCCAACTCAGGCTGGCATGTCGCATCAAAACTCGCAATCATTGGATAGCCAGGCACTCACCACACATGCCTTCCCCCTACACACACACACACAGCATCCCGCCCGCCGGCAAGGGCCAAGCTAGCCTAGGGGGAGGCGCAAAGGCGAGGGCCAAAGGGCCAAGGGGGCTTGCTTGTGGTGGAAGGCCAGCACCAAGCAACGGCTCAACCGACGTCCACCCACACAAAAAAGGTGCGTGTGGCATTTCTAAACCCTCCACCCTGCATGCCCACAGCCCTCCCTTGCCCGTTCATGAGCTATGTAAAGATGTGCCCTTTGTGTCCTCGTGCCCTGATTCGAGAGCGCGTCCCTCCCTCCCCTCCTCCCCCTAGGCTAGCTTGGCCCTTGCCGGCGGGCGGGATGATCTGTGTGCGTGTGTAGGGGTTAGGCATGTGTGGTGAGTGCCTGGCTATCCAATGATTGCGAGTTTTGATGCGACATGCCCGTTGGATTGACAAGAAGAAGCAGCAGCAGCAGTAGTCGCTCAGGGCGTGTGGTGCAAGACGACGCGGTGAAAAAGAGTCCTCTGGAGACGAGGCTGCCTTTGGGGGACGACGAGCTCTTGCACTCACAGAGAGAGACATCCACCCACAGCGCACTCACACACACCTCGAACTACCCCCTTCGCACACACAGCCAGCCTAAGGAGTAATGCTAGGAGCAACCATGTGGCTGCGACTGCTTCACGGGACGCGGCATGCAGGGGCGGGGACATGGAGTGGAGGAACCACCCCCCTCGTCTGTCGTCAAGGTAGGTGCGAAGGGCATCCATGTGTGTGCGTATCAGTGTCTCTCTCCCTCTCTCCTCTGTCTGTGATTGTCTGTGTGTCTGACAGTGTCAGTACGCTGATTGTTGCGGCTCACGGTGGGGGACTGTGTTTTTCCGGGAGCCTTCAACATCTCATCACACATACACACGCACGCAACCACACGTAATAGCAGGAGGCGGAAGGGGCTTGTCGAGGCTGTCCGGGAAGGAAGTGACCGACGCGAAGCAGGTGCTGGTTGTGGAACTTGAAGATTGGAAGGTCCTGGGCACCATCGTGGGCATCAGCAGGCCAAAGAAAACCTTCGATCATCTTTTCTTACGCGTGTATCTGTTAATAGTGCCTATCACCACACACTGCAGCTTCTTTGCGCCGAAAGAGGGGACGACCTCTTGATTTCTTTTATCTGATGCAGTACGTCTACACTTAGAGAGAGCGTTGACTGTTTGGCGACCTGAGGAGTCGACGAAGAGGCGACGACCTGGGAAGTCGACAAAGTGCGAGTATACCGTCTACACAACGCAGCCCGTGGGCGCGCCCTGAGCATCAGGTGGATTACACAACGACTTCGCGCGTGGATCGAAATGTTGCGCTATGCACGGCCCAAGACTTGGGGCAGGTGGAATGATACAACGACGCTGATGGGATCGAAATGGTGCGATACGCACGGCCTCTCCCTAGGAGAAGGGTAATAGGATCAGACCATCTAGACCAATACGTAGCAGTGTACACGGCCTGCACCCCGAAGGGGAAGACATCGGGGAGGCATCCCACACCAACAAGTATTGACTGCAAGGAATTGACACAGTACAACAGTCAATTACGGTCAATTACAGGCAATTACAGTCAACACGAGCTCTCTCAAAGAAGTGCTGTCATTTTGTTGATCTCCAAAGAAACTTCAAAGATATTTTCTTCCTCTCTTCCTGTGTGATGGTGTGTGCGCGGCGCTTTGGTCGCTGGTACCTGAATTAGTTGGTGGCCGGGCCGTCGTTGGCGTTTGGGGTCATCAATGCGGTATGTACGTCCTTCCATTTTTCCTTCCTTTCTTCCTGTCTGCTTCTCACCCTCCTCCTTTTCTCACCTCCCACCCTCCCCTCCTTCCCCCCACCCTCCCTCAGATAAACAATATGGTGATCATGGTGCTGGATGTGTTGATCGGCAGAATTCTCGACGAAGGCAAGACGTACGAGCAAATTGTGTAGCCCATGCTGGCGGGTTTCGCGTTTTTAGGCCTCCTGACGACGCTACCATTGATGAAGCTGCTGGCGGGGAAGGTCAGATTCGATGCGACGGCAGCAGCAGCGGGGGGAAGGAGAGGAGGGGGAGCAGTGGTTGGGCATTAGTGATGGGTGTAAAAAGGGAGGAGGGGAAAGGAAAAGGAGTGTGAGGATTCTTGGAACTACCCCCCCAAAAAAAACTATGATTTTAGGTTATATCACAAATATTTGAAAGCAGAAAGAGAAAGAAACGAAGAAGACGGGTAGGGCGGGGCGACTTCGCTGAGGAGTGTATTCGGCCGCTCGCAAAGCAAAGACCAAAATGGGAAATGACTGATGTATCACAATTACGGGTAAAGTGCAGAAAGAATGAAGAAACTATGGAAATGGTTGGTTTTTCGCTTCTGTTCTTCGTTTTCTTCCAACCCCCCCTATGATGGGTAGAGAGGTGCGGCGGCGATGGTGAGGCAGTGGCAAGGGGGATACATATTTTCTAACTGGGGTTGAAGGCGTGGGAGGGGGTCAAAATGAGTTAGCCAAATCTCCACCCACCCCCACACTATGGAATCCCACCAAACTTGGCCTGTGTACTCGTTGAATGTTTCTCTTTCGATTCATGTGCTCAGGTCCCGGTTTGGTAGGGGGTGTGGGTGTGGTTGGTCCGAATGTGGGTTTCAAGCCTCGTGTGAAATGTCTTGAAGATCGGCAATATGTCCAGGTGAGGATGACTAGACCGCCCGCCCTGTGTCCTTATCGGTACAGGCTTACGAGCGAGACACCCTATCAATGTACGTAGCATAAATAGGGAGGCACACAGAGGCCAAAGCGCCTCCGCAGGCACCACCACGTGGCCCGCAAAAGGCTAGGCGGTGGTTAAACAAGACGGTGTCCGACGGACTGCTGTGCAAGCTACCAAATAGCGGCCTCTTTTTTGCGCGACACCACAGGCGCCCGCCGTTAGTCTTATAAGTTTTGAGACAAAGTAAATATTGGCTCCATATTATAGTGGACGGCCCACACCTGAATGTATATCTGGTAATGTTCACCGCCAGCGATAGAGACACGAGGGGCTACCCTCACTATGAGCTTACGCGTCCTGCGACTTCTTTCCATGGTATGATTCAGTATTTCGTTTTTCATTGGCCCCAGACAATTCATAAAAATGTCAGGTCAGGCAATGGTCAATGAACAATGAAGTCATACAATTTTGCTGTTACCGAGGACCCCGAGGAATGTATTTATATATCAACACATGTTGCTTGGTTGTCAATAAAAGATGCATGTGCAGATATATATCTAGACACAGGGTGTCTCAATGTGAATGTTGCGATGCTTGATCAAGATGACAAGCTACTACGCTTCTTGTTGAACGTAACGAAAGACTGTCTAAAGTGGTCGTTCCCTTTCATGTGGCTGATTACAACCACACCCCCAAGGATGAACCCTGACATAACGCACGGCACAGGGACGTGCAAGACGGCCCGTTGGTTCCTCATCTGTTACATTGTCTTCTTAAATGCAGATTACCCGAATATATGTAAGGGAGTCAGTGCATGCCCTGCCACACTAGCCTGTTTATTACCTTCAATACCGTCTCATAACGCTCCAATAGGAAGGCTTACTTCATACAAGCTATCGGGGACACTTGATCGGGGACTAGGTCGGTCTGCGGAGCGCTTCTCCGGGCTTTTGGATCGACTTGTTGCACGCAAGGGCACTCACCTCGTCGAGAGGCTGCCTATATATTGGAGGGGGAAATTCTATTCAGAGAGCAGGGGGCAGGCAGGCAGATTTAACGAAATGCTGGTTTGGGAAAGCGATTCTCTATTTTTTGGAGGGGTCCAAACTTTTTTCCTTGCCAAACGGTGTTCAACGGGAATGATCATTTCTTCCCCTTCCTTCCCTTCTGCCCGCCAAAAAGAGAAAGGCGCGCGAAAGAAGGAGGGGGACACACAACATAACGGTGTTCAACGGGAATGATTAGGAACGAACGAGCAGGCTGCCGTCGAAAGCCCCACTTCTCCCCTATCCGCCGAACCCTCGCGGTGCTCGTTGGGCTTACAAAGGAGGAAGACGTGGAAGAAAAATCAATCCCATGCCCTCATTGGGACCCTCTGACAGTACCCAAAAAAAGTCCAAGCACTCCATTCACTACCTATGGCTCGTCGTAGACACATATACACATTCACACACATTCACAAAGGTAGAGTTGATGGGGGGTTGGGGGAGCTCGCTGACGGCACGCACCTTTCCCCTCGGCCCCTTTCTTGGCGCCCCACCCTTCTTCTCTCCCTTCTTCCGTCGGTCTCTCACGCATCATCTCGCACACACACGCACAAATCCCATACACACAGCACAGCGCATACCTTATCATAAATGTCCCCAGGCCAGCGTACCAAGAAGCCAAGGGTAATTTGAAGTAAAAGAAGCAAGGTCTGAAGGTAATGGGCACCAGCAGCGGCAGCAGATTTCAAGCATCACAAGCCTCCTTTTGGTCTACGCTCACACCGCCCCTGTCGTCCGTCTTTCTCCATCGCCCCCAAAAAGAAGAAATAGAGAATGAGCGAGGGAGGAAGGGAGGGAGGGAGGAAGACAGGAGGGCAAACAATTCATTCTTGGAAGAAGGATATCATAGAAGAGGGGAATGCTGTAGTGAAAAAAGATTGGAAAGTTACTCGAAAAACAAACCAAGATCAAGTCCTCCCTTTAAGGGGAGGGAGAAAGGGGGAAGAAGAAGGGGAAGAAGAAGGGGCGCAAGAGAATGCAGTCCTCGTTTCCGCGTCTGGGGAGCAGCTGGCCCAAGCCCAAGCAATTCTCTCTGCCTTGAATCTGTTGACTTCTTTTCAGTCATCAAATCGTTGCTTTATTTCTACTGTCTTTACTGAACCACTTGTTCCATCGGCTGTCTTTACTGAACCACTTGTTCCATCGGCTTGGGGTCGTGGGCGTCAGGGTTCGGGGGGGGAAGCGGTCTCCGGCCGTGGCCATGGGCACCTGGTCACCTGGAGGCTTTGGGTGTGGTCGGCGGGAAGGCACCTGTTGTTTTTCCTTCAAAGGATTGTTTTTGTTTTTATCTTAATGTCTTTATTATACTGAAAATATAGCGAGGAATCGCTCGCTTCCTCGTGTTGCGGCCCCACGTGTGATCTTTGCCACTTGCTTGAATCTGCCTTGAGGGGGCAGCAACGCCCAGGTTATATGCTCCCGATACACACGGAGCTGGTGGTGAAAGGTGCCGTCCTCCTGAGCTTGTGTGCGTGGAGACATGGACAAGACTTGATCCTTGTCTTCTTGGCATTGATATGACAGCTGCTTGCCTCCTGCACGCACTGCACACACGCAGAAGCATTTTCTGTCCCCCTTTTTTCCTTTCCTGGACACGCATGGCACTGCCACTCATTCATTCCACCCCTTCCCACGCCCAACCTTTCAATCCACAGGTAGTTCAGCGGGCGACTCAGGGGCGCATCCCTTCTCCAACCCAAAGAGCAGAATTATGGCCGCGACGGTGATGCCTTCAATGTCTGTCTTCGACCCGCCTCCTGTGCAGAATCACCACCACGAGAACGAGGACGGCAATAACTTGCAGGAAGAGGAGGAGGACGAGGAGGACGGGGAAGAGGGCCTGATGGTCCCATGGTGGGCGCAGCAGTTGCAGCAAGCTCCCCCAGCGGAAGAAGGGGGGAGGTCAGATCAGCAGCAGTACCAGCACCCGTACCAGCACCACCAGCACCACCACCACCAGCAGCACCAGGGTGGTTGGAATAAGGGGCCGTGGACTCACTCCCTCCGCCAGCTCTTCTTCCCGCTCTTGAGGCCTCTGTCCGCGGCGCTCAAAAAGGCGCAAGGGCATGCAGTAGGACAGCAGCAGCAGCAGCAGCAGCAGCACCGCCACGATCATGAAGTGGAAGGAGGGGTGCGTGCGAAGCAGCAGCATCAGCAGCAGAAGAAGAAAAAGAACGAGAAGGAGGAGGAGGAGGGTGGGGTAGTGTACCTGGACGGGCCTTTGATTTACTCCTGTGGGGTGTGCCGCACGCATTTGGCCACGGATATGGAGGTCGTCTCGCGGGTAAAGAGAAGAGAGAGGGAGGGAGGGATGGATGGATGGTCGTTTAGAAAACGAGAGGGAAAAGGTGTTGGTGTCTAATATCTGACTAAATCAACAACAACAAAAAACACCCACTCACAGGCATTCCAAGGACGGGGTGGACGGGCCTTTCTCCTCGACAAAGTGTTAGTACTTCCTTCCTGTCCCTTCCCTCCCTCCCTCCGTCCCTCTCTACTTGTTTTGAGGCTCTGTCTCTCTTTCACGAAAACGCGATACTGATTTCCATTTACGTTATTCCCTTCCTCCCTTACCCCCTTCTTCCTTCCTTCCCTCCCTCCCTCCCCCCTCCAGCGTCAACATCAACCCTGGCCCCTCCGAACAACGCATGCTCATGACGGGCCTCCACTCTGTCTGCGACTTGAGTTGTGCCAGCTGCCACACCGTGCTGGGCTGGCGATATGTAAGCAGGGAGGGAGGGAGGGAGGGAGGGAGGGAGGGAGGGAAGGAAGAAGGGAAGAAAATGACGGCCAATGAGAAATGTATGCTCATGACAGGCCTCCACTCTGTCTGCGACCTGTCCTGTGCCAGCTGCCACACCGTGCTGGGCTAGCGATATGTAAGCAGGGAGGGAGAGAGGGAGGGAGGGAGGGAGGGATGATGAGAGGTTTACTCTGTGTGACACCGTGTTGGGTTGGCTCTATATTAGAGGGGAGGAGGGAGGGAGGGAGGGAGGGAGAAAACAAGAGGCCGACAATGAGATTGCATGAGGAGAAGAAAAGTGAGAGGGAGGGAGGGAGGGAGGAAGGGCAGAAATGACGTCTAAGTGATCCCCTCCCTTCTATCCCCCTACACGTACACACACAGGACAAGGCCTTTGAGCCCAGCCAGAAGTACAAGGAGGGCAAGTTTATCCTGGAGAAGGTGCACCTGCGCGAGGAGGAGGAGGAGAAGGAGGAGGAGGAGGAGGAGGAGGAGGAGGAAGGAAGGGAGGAGGACCGGTGGTAAGGGGAGGAGGGAGGGAGGGAGGGATAGAGAGGGAGGGGTGATGAATAGAATAGGAAAAAAGGCTGTTTTCCAGGAATATAAAAAGGGGAAGTCTGTCTTGGATAAGGCGCGCACATGCGCTTGGAGGAGGAGGAGGAGGAGGAGAGGGAGGAGGAGAAGTGGTAAGGAAGGAAAGGGGTGAATAGCGAAAAGGAAGAAGGCGCTGGTGTGAATGACGAGGGAGGAGGGAGGGAGGGAGGGAGGGAGGGAGGGTGTACAGACGGACGACATATATCGATTCAAACAAGGGAACGGAAGCAAGTGAAAGGATCTGCACATGAAGAAGAAAAGAGGGAACAGGGACTCAAGACAGAATAACGGACGAAGAGAGAAGACCAAACGAAAAGGAAGAAGAGGGAGAAAGAGGACAACGTCTGAGAGGAAGAAGAAAAGGAGGGAAAAGAAGAGAGGAGGTATCCATTCATCCTCTTTTAAGTCCTACTACCCTCCTACTATTCGAGGGGAAACAGACAAAGAGAAGAAAGGGTCAAGGAAGGAGAGTTGGGTAAGAACCAATATGAGAGAAGAAGGAAAGAGAGGAAGGAAGAGAGAAACGAAGAGACCAGAGAAGAGGCTTTGACACTGCAAATCACACACAAACAGCACGCTGAAAACTCAACGAGAGACTGACCGGGAGCGAAGGGGAATGTGTGTGTGTGTGTGTGTGTGTGTGTGTGTGTGTGGCTATCCTATTAATACTCGGCGTGTGTGTCTCTCTATGTGAGTAGGTGGGTGCAAGGCGAGAGAAACCGAAGCGAAGAAGTAGAACATGAGTGCAGAAAAGGAGACAGAAAACAACATCAGCGTCCTTCTTACGGGAGAGAGCACACTCTATTTTCTTCCTCCAATTTCCTTCGTCTGTGTTGTCATGAGCAAGGGAGGGAGAGAGAGTGTATATACATACAGCATAGACCCGTGTGGAGAGCAGGAAGAAGAAGAAGAAGAAGAAGAAGAAGAAGAAGAAGAAGAAGAAGAAGAAGAAGAAGAAGAAGAAGAAGAAGAAGAAGAAGAAGAAGAAGAAGAAGAAGAAGAAGAAGAAGACCAAGAAAGAGAAGAAGAAGACCAAGAAGAAGACTAAGAAGAAGAAGAAGACCAAGAAGAAGAAGAAGAAGACCAAGGCATCGAAGGCAGGAAGAGGACGACGAAGCACAATGAAAGAGGAGTTTCGAAAAAGGAGAAAAAATAATACAAGGACCAAAAATTACCAGAGCTTTTCGAAAACATTCCTCCTTTTTTCTTCGCGCGCGCTCGCTCACGGTCCTTTTTCTTCTTCTTTCGTGCTGCTATTTGGCCAATGTCTGTGTGCTTTGTCGTTGCTTTTTTACTTGTATTTGCTGCCGCTTTCGGTTTAATTTTCCTCTCTTCCTCTCCTCCCATCTCTACTTCCTGAAATTTCTTCTGCCAAATCTCTGCCTTCATACACTGACTTTTAGGTTGCTTTGCCTTTATCGCTCCTCCCTCCCTCCCTCCCTCCCTCCCTCCCTCTCATCGCTTAGGCTTTCTGGACCGCGCCGTCCATGCACTCGTTCACCTCTTCACATACCTCCTCCTCTTCCTCCCTCGCTTCCTCCCCCTGCTCCTGCTCCTGCTCCTCCTCCTCCTCCTCCACCTCCACCGGACACGCCTCCACCACCTCTTCCTCCTCCTTCTCCGGCGAGATCTTCACACCTGCCGGCACCTTGTTCTCCCTCCCTCCCTCCCCTCCTCGTGCAGGGAAGAATCGGATCCGCTTGTCATCGATCCGAGGCCGAGAAGGAAAGGAAGGCGAGGACGAGGAGGAAGAGGAGGAAGGGGGGGTAAGAAGCACGCTTCGTCCCAACAACATCACCACCACCGCGCACATCAGCAGACATAGAAGCTTCCAAATGTTTATGCCCTCTTCTCCTCCTCCCCCCCTTCCTCCCTCCCTCCCTCCTCCCCTCCTCCTCGCCCGCACTGGCTGCTGATAAATGTCCGCGTCCGAGGAGTCCCCTCGTGAGCCCCCTCCCTCCCTCCCTCCCTCAATTCCTCCCTCGCTACCTTCTCCTCCCTCTTGCTCCTCCCGCTCACTCTGCTCTGCCTCCTCTTCCTCTACTTTCTGCTGCCCCCCTTCTTCCTCCTCTCCCTCCTCCTCCTCCTCCTCCCCCTGCTCTTCCTCCTCTTCTTCCTCTTCCTCTTCCTCCTCCTCCTGCTGCTGCTGCTGTTGCCGCCGTTGCTGCTGCTCTTGCCGGCGACGCTGGGCAGGGTCAAGCGCCCATAGAGGAGGAGCGGTGGAGAAGGGAGGAGGAGGGTGGGAGAAGGAGGAGGAGGAGAAGGAGGAGGACGAGTAAGAGGACAGGCGCGGCGGGGGGGGCTGGGGTTGGTTCTGCTGCTGTTGTTGCTGTTGCAGCTGCAGCTGCCTCCGTTGATACGCAGAGAGGAAGAAGTTGGACGTGGGTGGCAGTAATCCTGCCCTCTCTCTCTCCTCCTGTTCTTGCGTCCGCTCTCGCTCCCTCCTTCGCTCCTCCTCCTCCCGCTGACGCCGCTCCCAGTCTTCCTCCCTCCCTCCCTCCCTCCCCCTCATTCCTCCCCCGGCCACGTAGCGAGGAAAGCGAGTGTTGGGTGTCGGTGTGTAGGTGTAGGTGGGCTGGCGAAGGCGGGAGGGAGGGAAGGGAGGATGGAGGGAAGGAGGAGGAGGGTTGATTTCGTGGGGGTAGGGCGAGGAGGAGGAGGAGGAGGAGGAGGAGGTGGAGGAGGAAGTGGTGGAGGAGGAGGAGGAGGAGGAGGGTGGGTAGCGGCAACTGTCTCTTTTTTGTCGCTTATGCGTCTCCTTCTTTCCCTCTGCGTCTGCCGGGCCACCTTCGCCGTTGTGCACCTCCTCTCCCTTTCCCCCTCCCCCTCCATTCCTCCCTCCCTCCCTCCCTCTCTCCTGCTCCTGGAGCTCCTGTTGAAAGTGCCGGGAGTGGATGTGCTGGCTTTGCTTGGCGGGTGGTAACAATCGCATCTCTGCCGCTTGCGAAGCAGCCGCAACTAGGGGGGGAAAGGGGCCGCTGCTCGCCCTCCTGTGTGCCGCCTGCTCTTGCTGCTGCTGAAGGAAGTAGGGAGCGGCGTGGTGTTGTTGATGCTGTCCTCCTCCTTCTCCTCCTCGAGCTTGTTCTTCCTTCTCTTCTTCGTCCACGTCCATCTTGTTGGCTTCTTCGTCTTCCTCCTCCTCCTCCCCTCCCTCCTCGTCCTCCCTCCCTTCCTCGCGTTGCTCTCGTGGTGGGGAGGAGGGAGAAAGGAGGGCGAGTGGACCTTTCACTTCCCCTTTACCTTTCCCTCCTCCGCTCTTTTTTGTACAGACCGGGGTATGAGTAGAGGAGGAGGACGGGGTGGAGGAGGAGGGAAGAGGCGGGGGGGAGATTTGCAGACGGGCCAGGATGTCGGAAGGCGGTTGATAGGCGGCGGAGGAAGAGGAAGGGGAGGGGTTTCCTTGCTGCTGCTGCTGCGGGTGCTGCTGGGGGTGGTGAGGATCGTGCTGGCCATTGACATTGGCTCGCGGGGGGGCAGGCTTTGCTTCTGCTGCTGCTTGTGGTGGCCATGTAGTTTTATCTGCTTTTGTAGCGGAAGGGGAAGGGAGATCAGGATTCGAGGATGCGCAGCGCTTTTCTTTCTATTATGACGGTTTCGCCTTAACCCTCCTCATTCAGTCATTCTTACGCTTCTCCTCTTCCCCTTTCATCGTCCTCCCCTCCCTCCTTTTTTCTCACCTGCGCCTGCGTGCCCGTCTTGCGCTCCGCCCGGCGACATGGTGGTTGGTATATCGATTCGACGATGCGGTGGAGAGCGTGGCCAGCCCTCTTCTTCTCCTTCTCCTCCTCCCTCGGCTGCTCCGCCGGCTGTGGCTGCGAACCCGAGGAATATGGACGGAGGACGACGCCCGTGCCTGTGTGCAGGGTGGGTGGGTGGGTGTTGAGAGACCGCGGGGGAGGGTGGTGGGAGGGAATCTGTGTGATGGTGGGTGTGGGGGTGAACGCTCGCTTCCGCTCGCCAATGACCGTTTCTAACACAGCCCTTCCACGAGGCCCTCCAGCGCTGCAATTGTTTTCAGGGCCTTTATGCGTTTCGTATGGCTGTGCTGGGAAGACAAGTCCCCTTGTAAAGTGGACAAAGCGCAGGCTGAGTGTCCCTCAATTTGCCCGCTAACCTCCCAACCCCCCACACCATGAATAACCCCCATCCCATGAAATGGTGGCCTCACCCCACGTCCACGCATACCTAGCGCCAAGGGGGACAGTAGACGGCAGGAGGGAAAGAGAAGAAGAGGAAAGAGAAACAAGAAATGGCACAAGTTACCCGAACTAAGGCAATCCCGACCCACCCATGCCATTTGAACGCTCGCACTTCCATTTTGCTAAATAGTTGGTTGATTTTGGTTGTTTTCGTTTTTACGTTATCTGGCTTACTTACTATCATACGCACATCGCATGCACTGACTAAACCTGGAATAAAGATATACTCTACCTAATCACACATCCCCTCCTCTCTTTTTACTCGATACCCCAACACCACAAACCTTGTCTCAAAAACTTCTGCCTTCCACCCTACCCATCCTCCTTTTTTCTCCTCAATTTCCCCCCCAATTTCCTTCTCAACACTCGCCCTTACCTCCTCCTCAGCTTACGACCAAATATCCAGCACGTACCGCTGCCGCTGCTTCAACTCTGGCCATGCTGCACCAACAGAGCCTTCAAATTGGCATGCACGTCCCTCGCCATATCCTCGGCATCCCCACACACATACAGATACGCCCCCTCCTTCAACAACAACCGGGCCAGCCTATCCCCCTGCTCCCGCATCCGATCCTGGACATACACCTTGCCAGCCTTCCCCCCCTCCCTCCCTCCCTCCCTCGAAAAGGCCGTATGCAACTCAGTCAACACCCCCTGC
>Ga0209491_10006917_pt1 | contig 15327 bp, 9 predicted proteins | sample BON02_FD_187213 | JGI IMG/M metagenome (GOLD analysis project Ga0209491, IMG submission 187213) | Freshwater microbial communities from Lake Bonney liftoff mats and glacier meltwater in Antarctica - BON-02 (SPAdes) (version 2) | ecosystem: Environmental > Aquatic > Freshwater > Ice > Glacier...
GGTGGTGTGCCCCTGCTGCCTGTCCTCCGTCCTTATCACGGCGCGTATGTCGCGATGACGGGCAAGGCCAAGTCGCAGTAGACGGAGAGAGAGAGAGAGTATAGGAAGAGGCAGAGAGTGAGCGAATGAGTGAGTGAGCAAGGTAGCGAAATAAGAATTTATGTGTGATTGTGATTGTGTGTTTGTTTCTCAACTGACAGGATGTACGGTTGCATGTGTGTTCCCTCCATTTTTTTGAAAACGACCTTTTCGGCAGCCAAACAGTGCGTCGTCCGCCTCCGCGCATGAGAAGAGACGGTGGACATCCCCTCCCCCTTAATCCTTATAATAGCAATTTGCGTGTTTCTGCCCCCCTTGTGTCTTTTGTCTTCCGACCCCACACACACGTTGAGCGTCGTTGGTTTTCTCATACCTACCTCGACGGAAAGAACCTAAAAAGAGAACAACAACCCCCCTTTCCACCAGCAGCTTCTCAAAGACAAATGGTCAGAATCAACATAAAGTAGCCAGCTGTTTAGCAACCAATGACGACGACGACGACGATGCCGAAGAGAGAAAGAGAGAGGACGACGAGAAGTTGAGCAAAAACCAAATTTAAGGACATATATAATAGGTGGACAGGCTGGTAGATCAAATTGTAGGGGTGGAGCAAGTAGTAAGCAGGACAAAGGAGAGGCAGAGTAGGGTATATGATTTCCGAAGAAAGGAAAAGCACCACTTGGTGAGTGAGTGTGCTGTCTGTGGGTTTGATTGATCCCATACAGTTGGCGTGAGTGAATGAGTGAGTGAAGTACAAGCATCCAAAAAAATACCATTGACACACATATTTTGAAGACGTGCGTGCCCCTGTCTTTCTAGATGAGATAATAGGAATTTGACCATCGTGTGTGTGTTAGTAGTGGTAGTGGTAGCTGTGTTAGAGAGAGTGAGTGTGTGTGCGTGTTTGTGCTCGTTGTGCGCTAGGAGAGAGAGAAGAGAAGAAACCGAAAGCAGTAGAAAGAATCCTGTCTCTTTTTAGGGCGCTGGCGATTGCCCGCACTAGTGAGTCCTAGTCTTGTGCAATACACTATGCAAGAAGTACAAACAAAACAACAACAGCGAGAGCGTGGAAAAGGGAGGCGACCGACAAGGAAAAAGAAAGAAACGTAGAGAAAAAAGAAGGAAAACATTGGGAAAGAATACGTCCGTCTCTTGCTACTACTTTATAATCCCTACAATACACGTTATGTTCATTAACTTTGTCATTCAAAAGGCCTCTCCCCATCTATCTAAATCAAGTCACCACGTGCTTCGCGCTCCAGGCCAAAAGCCATTTTAGGTCCGTCAGCAGATACTTGAGAGCACGAGTCCATGCCGCCTCCTCCCCCTGGACAAGACTAATGGGCAGCCCGCCTACCTTCCCGCCGTCCTGGATGCGGTGTGGCAGGCGAAGGGTCGGGTCTTGCTGCTCGACGTAGGTCCCAAACTCCTCCACGCACTGCAAAAACGCGACGAGCGCCGCGTTCAGATTTCGCCGGGGGAAGAACACCAGGTTGGCGTCGTCATAGTACAGATTTAGCGCGTTACCGCCGCTGGCGCGGGGACTGCTGGGTACCAAATTTGCCTCCTCTCCTCCCCTGGCACCCCCAGGGGGAAGTTTTATTATCTTGGAGAAGGAACCCAAGGGCATCAGCTGGTGGCTGCGAAACCGAAAGCCCGCGCGTCGTACCAACGTGTCGAGCAGAAGCACAACCTGGCCGAGGCCTGCATTGATATCCACCCACTCCACCGTCATGTAGGCAGGAAGGCGGCCCAGGCGGCAGCCATTGATGGTGGCAAAGGGCCCCGCATGCCAAATGTAAAAGCAATCGTTCGCCGCGTTCAGCTGCACCAGCGCCTGCAGCCGGGCCTCGGCACGCGCCACGTCTTCCAGTACGGCCCGTCGATTATCCGCCAACTGAACGAGCGTCCGCTCCGCGGCGTTGTTGCTGACCCACCATTGTGATTGCAGCCACTGGAGACGGCGCCGTTTGCCTTCCACCTGGGCTCGCCGCCGACGCACCAGGGCCCGCTCTGCCTCCACCGCCTCGAGCTCCTCCTGCAGACGCTGCACCTCTTGTTCGTCCTCCTCCATTGCGTGCTATTGTTTGATGGCTGTTCTCACCAAGGCCCGTGGCTAGGCCGAGTCGTCATGCGTTTAGCCTCCTTACCCTATTGTAGAAGGCGTTCCTCTGCTGCTGCCGCACATTTCATTCCAGCCAGCAGGCTACGCCTTCGGCCGCGGGTTGGCCGGGCACGCACAACACGCCCTTGCTCTGCTCGGCAAGCCTGTCGTGGGTGTGTGGGTGTGGTGGGTTAGCAAATGTAAATGTGCGCATGGCTTGGGTTCATCAAAGCGGGCACGCAAGCAGCACTCCTCCCCGCTGCGAGTCGCTCTTGCCGTCATCGCCGACATTTCCGTTGCGCCACCGCACCACTCAGCACACACACCCTTCCCCCCTACAGCCACAGGCAGCCTCAGGTCGTCGTCGTCTTGTGCCAGCAGCAGCGCTAGCCAGAAGGAGGGCCGGAATCAGGGTCAGCGCGGGGACGATGAGAGCAAGTGGCAGCAGCCTCCCTCCTCCCACGAATGCGGAGGGCAGTGCCAAACAGCGTGTGGCAGAAGCCTTCCTAATGTCCAGTTGTGCAGGCCAGTTTCAGCACGTCTTGGATGGTAAGGGCAGATTTTCTCTCTTGCTAAATGTCGTGCTGTGTGGTTCCCCCTTCCTCCCCCTCTCCCCCTCTCCCCCGTCTCCCCTTCAGACCTCCGCAAGCTCCTCCCGCCCGCCGTGCTAACCGAGACCTTTGTACAAACGGTGGCCAAGGCCTACCACTCCCAGCAGGGGAAGATTGTGACCATGGACGGCGCCAAGGTCAGTAGAGTGGATTGGTCGGAAAGTGGAAGCCCGGCGTGTCTTGGTAATTCTCACCCTACCCTCTCCCTCTCATCCGCACTCCTTCAGGTCTTGCTGCACAAGCTTGGCGAGGTGAAGGACCAAGGATACCTCGACCCGAAAACCAAAAACATGTTGATAGTGGATGCCTTAGCAGAGGTATGTCTAGACGATTTAAGAACGTATCTATAACGCATGCTTACTTACTCACCGAATCTCCCTCCACTCTTCTCAATCAAAGGTGGTCTCGACGGACAGGGAAAATTGTCAGACGTTAATGGACGCCGCCCTGGAGCCCGCGCGAGTGGAGCTGGAGCAAGCCGTGGCCAGCTACGTTGCGACACACTACGCAACAGAAGCGGTGAGTAGGGGGTCTGAGAAGTAATGAGTTGGCGACTTTGTAATTTACTCTTTATTCATTAAAACACAGGCTGCGAGTGCCGTGTACGCCTGGGGAGGGGTATTGCACGTGGTAATATACGGAGAGCGTCTCAATTTGCGGAACTTTTGGTCGGGTTCGTGGCTGTCCGTGTGGGAGATCAAGGACAAGGAGCACTCTGGCACCATTAAGGTACCATGTCCTCTATACCTGTTTGCTTTTCACCACCAATCGCACTCATTCAATTCTTGAAACCTCTCCAGCTCCGCGCACATTACTTCGAGGAAGGCAACGTCCAGATGCAAACCACCAAGACCTTGCCGCCCACCCCCCTTCCTCCCACCAACGACGAAACAACGGCTGCAGTCGCGGCGGTCGATGTCATCCAGCAAGCCGAGGCGACGGTGCAGGTGGGTGGTGTGGTTGGATGTGACCGGTACCCTTATAAATTCACATTCCTAATTCCACCCGCTGTTGAGTCTCACATAACACATTTATCTCATCCACAGCGGGGTTTGGAGGCCATATATAACAAGCTGGGCGACGAAGACTTTCGGTCGTTGCGCCGAAAATTACCCGTGAGCAAAATAAAGATGGATTGGTCTCGAGGCCAGGCACACAAATTGAGCAGGACACTCAATGACGGCAGGGGTTGATGATGGTGATGACGTCGTAATATGTTTTGTAGTCGGCTTGTGAAGTTAAAAGGCAACAAAAGAAATAAAATAGCTGGGGCGTATTTGACCTCCCCAACTCCCTCCCAACTCCCACATGCAACGTACATATTTGCCATTTGCTTCCTTGCTTTGCCCCGCGCTCTACTGCCACGTCCCCAAAGCATGGGTTCTGACGATACCCTCTCTCTGCATCACTTACACACTGATACAGGTACGCCCATGAGATGGTGGTGGCCTTTCGTGGCGGCCGGCGGGCTCGCACTTGCCGTGGCCGCTAGCCCTACCATTCATCGCCCCATCCGTCATGGTATCCAGCAGTCCACTTGGACACCCCGCACCGCAATAGCAGCAGCCTGGGTCACGGCGCTCCCCGCACAAAGGCATGGAGGAAGAAGGGCCTACAGAAGAACATCGGTGAGCATGCAGCTCCCTTCCGACTTTTCCGCTGCTAGGACTGCTGCTGCTGCTACTGCTGCTGCTGCTGCCTCCGCCTCCTCCGCCTACCCCCTGCCACCACCAGACCTGGAGCTGGACGAAATCAAGCGCTACTCCCGACATCTCATCCTGTCTCAAGTCGGCATGCAAGGGCAGCGGAAGCTTAAGGGGAGCTCGGTGCTGTGCGTGGGCGCGGGTGGCCTGGGGTCTCCGCTGCTGCTGTACCTGGCCGCGGCGGGCGTGGGTCGTTTGGGCATCGTGGACGACGACGAGGTGGACGTGTCCAATCTGCAGCGACAAATCATCCACGGCCAGGCCAACGTAGGAGAGGCCAAGGTCCGTTCGGCGGAGCGTCGGATCAAGGAGGTGAACCCGAACGTGCAGGTGGACATGTACGAGGAGAAAATGACAGTGGAGAACATCTTGCGCATCCTGGCACCCTACGACGTGGTGGTTGACGGGACCGACAACTTCCCCACCCGGTACCTGGTCAATGACGCCTGTATCATGCTGGGGAAGCCCTTAGTATACGGGGCTATTTTGCGGTTTGAAGGCCAGGCGTCTGTATTCAATTACCAGGGCGGGCCGAATTATCGGGACTTGCTGCCCGTGCCTCCCGCGCCGGGCGACGTGCCCTCCTGCGCGGAAGGGGGCGTGCTGGGGGTGCTGCCAGGGATCATTGGTTGCATCCAGGCTACGGAAACGCTCAAGCTTCTCACGGGTATTGGGAAGCCGCTGTCGGGTCGTATCCTTATTTACGATGCTCTGGGGATGACCTTTCGGGAGGTCGGCCTCCAATCAGACCCGGACGCCCCCAAAATCACGTCCCTCATCGACTACGACTGCTTTTGCAGCAGTGGAAGTGGGAAGCCACGAGAGCAGCAACAGGCTCAGCAACAACAGCAAGGAGAAGTGCCTGGGCCGGCGTTCAAACGCGTATCGGTCAAGGAGGCTCGACGCAAGTTCGAGGAGGACGGGTGGGCCCCTTTTGTGCTAGACGTGCGGCTGCCGCAGGAGGCGGAGATTGTCCAGCTGCCTTTCAGCGACCTGCTCTGCCCACATCGGGAAGTAGAGCGAGTGGCGGCCCAGCTCCCGAGGGATCAGGACATCCTCGTATACTGCAAGGTGGGAGGCCGCTCGGCGCAGGCTTGCGAGAAGCTAGCAGCATTTGGATTCACAAATCTGGTCAATTTAGACGGAGGCATTATCGCATGGGCGCAAGAGATAGACGCGCGTTTGCCGGTATATTAAGAGAAAATATGATGGAAAGAAATAAAGAAAATGTCGTTCTGCTCGTATAATTATTTTCATATGTCCTTGCTTCTTTTCTCTTCAGTGTGCTTTTATCCTTGGGTGCTTCCGTTTTGTTTGCTATTCCACACTTTTTCTTCTCGTACCACCTCTTCAATACTCACTCACTCACAGTCTTCTTTCGTAACCCTCTTTTCATACTTCGATCAATTCACCCTTCACTCTTCTCCACGTACCAGTACACACAAACACATATCCTTCCCATCCGCCCCTCTCTCTCTACGTGGGCTTCTTAAGCTTGGGGATAGCCCCCTTGTTGATAAAGGAGGAGAAAATAGAGTTCTTCTTCCCTGCCTGCGGCGGCTTGAAAGCGTTTGCTTTTGCCGCGGACTTAGTGGTGGGCATGGCTGGCATGCGTGGGACCGGAGCAGGGCCCGCAGTAGGAGCCTTGGCCATGGGCGCGGGCTGCTTCTGAGCGACAGGCGCAGAGGCGGGCACCTGAGCCTGCTCGTTCGCTGCGCTCTTGGACTGCTCCCCCAGTGGTGCCGGTGCCTTTGCAGCAGGCGCCGCTACCGGTGAGAGAGTCTTCTTACGCAAGGAGCTGCGGCGCTGAGGCCCAGTAGTGATGGTTGCAGGGGCTGCCGGGCTCGCCATTTCTGTCAGGGCTTGCGTCGGCTCAGACAGAGAGGCACCACGGGATCGCTTGGCAGAGGGAGGCGCAGCAGGCGAGTACTCGTTCACTTGTGTCGCTTGCTCTTCCGATTGCACCTCCTGCACCACACGCTTGTTGCTGGAAGCACGGGAGGCGGCGCGCTTGGAGACGGGAAGGACCTCCTCCTCGAAATCGTCGTCGGCGTCGGCCTCCTGCATGGCAAAGACATTCGGGATCTCGTCCACGGCATCGGCAAGTGAAGACGGCAAAGCTGGAGAGGAGGAAGGCGCACGTGCTGTGGCTACCGCCGCCACTTCTGGGGCCACCGGAGCTGCCTTGACCGCTTGAACTTGCTCCGGCTCCACCTCCTGCTCCTGGGGCACAGGTGCCACCACCGCTGCCTCCTTCTTCGGTTGGCGGCTTGGGGCAGCCTTTTTGGCCGCGGGTGCTCTCTTGGGCTTGGCTGTGCTGGTGGTGCGCTTCCTGCCGCCCTTGGCCTTGGCCGCTGCGATAGGCACGTACTCTTCTTCCTCCTCCTCCTCCCCCTCTTCCTCCCCCTCCTCCTCTTCCTCCACGTCCTCCTCCCGTACCTCTTCCTCCACCTTCTTCACCGACTTCTTGGGCGCTGCCTTCTTCTTGGTAGTGGCCGCCGCTTTTGCTGCCTTGGCCGCCGCCGCGGCTGCTTTCGCCCCGTCGTGACGAAGCTTCTTCAACTCGTCCTCCAACTTCTTGATCTCATTCCCGCGAGAAGACACCATGCTTTCCAGGCGCCGGACCTCCTCGTCCGCCCGCTTCTCCGCCTCGGTCAGCCGCTTCTCGGCCTCCATCTTCCCTTCCTCCAGCTGCTGCAACTCCCTTTGCTGGTCTGCCCCCCGGTTTGCCAGGCGGGCGATCTCGGCCGCCGACTCCTTGGAGGCCTGGGCAGCCTGCTTGCTGGCCTCGGCCCCTTGCTTCTGCAGCTCCCCGCGCTGGACCTGGATGGCGCCCTTCACCTTGCCCACGCCCTTTTTCACCCGACCCATGAGCTCAAAAGCCTTGAGTGAGACGGTGCGCCCAAAGGAGCACATGGTGCTGTAGTCGTGCAGGTAGGTGGACCGGGCGTCGTAGGAAGCCGCCTCTTGGTGCAAGAGCTTGATCTTGAGGCGCCGTTCCCGCTCGCACAGCCGGTCAAAGGCACGGACCGAGGCCGTGAGCTCACATCGCGCCTTGAGCTGCTCCAACTTGACGCGGTGGGCCTCCATGCGGACTTTATCCGTCTCCTCCACCAGCGGCGGAATGCGCTCCTTGGTCGTCGTCAGGTCCCGGGTGAGGCGGCTCACGTCCACGCTCAAGCGTCGTCGCTCCCTCTGCACGCCATTTAACTCGGCGCCCGACTCCTTGAGCGCCTCCTGCGCCTGTGTCCAGGACTTTATCAAACGCTGCGACTCGGCCTTTTGCTTGACCAGGCTCTCGCGCAACCCCGCAAGCTCGTCCTGCAGCTCCGCCTCCTGCTGCGTCAGCGTGGCCTTGGCCGCCGTCACCATGTCTTCCTCCGCGACCGCCTCTTCAGCCACCTCCTCCATCGGTGCCGCAACAGAGGATAGGGCAGCCGCCACCGCAGCAGCAGCAGCAACAGCAGCAGCAGGCACGGGAGCCAGAATGGCAGGAGAAGCGCTGGTGGTGGCCACGGCTTCCCTCTCCACGGGTTGCAAAGAAGAGGGCACATCGACCATCGTGGCAGTGGGGACATCCAAAGCCTCCTCCTCTTGCTCCTCCATGGCCGTTTCTGGTGCATGGGTGCTGGTGAAAGGGACTGCCACAGGGGGCGGCTTCATTTCGGTGACAGGAGCGCCCTTCTTCATGCTTTGGGTAAAGTTGCGAATGTTGAAGGCCACGTGTGCCGCCGGCAAGGACGGAGGGGGTTTGCTGGCCTTTTTCGTGAACATGATGGGAGCGGGAGCAGAGGCTTTGACAGGCAAAGGCTGCTCCTCTTCGCGGGGGGACGCCGTAGCCATGCTCGTGGTGCTCCTTGTCGAGGCGGCAATCGTCGCCCTGATCGGGGCCCTTGAGGAAGAAGAGGCGGAGGAAAGGACGTTGGCAATCAAAGACCTCGCCGAGGGGGCGGCTCGAGCGGGAGGGTTCGAGACGGCTGCAGGCGCTGGTGCGGGCATGACGGGCAGAGAAGAAACGGGTTGCTGGGCAGCTGCAGAGATGAGAGGGGAGGAGACCACGGGCGGCGGCGAAGGTGGCAATGCTTTTTCAACGGCTGCAGGGGCACAGACTGGCGGAGGGTTGCTCTGCTCCAGTTGTTGCTCTTGGTGCTGCTGCTGCTGCTCCTCCTCCTGTTGTGTCTGCACTGGCGCCGCGGCGTCCTCGAAGTCGACCTTCTTCTGCACTTCCAAAGCCGCCGGTTCCTTCACAAGGAGCTCCTGCGTTGCCTCGACTGGTACCACTGTCTCTGCTACTGAAGGCTGGGGCAGCGGGGGGCTTACTTCCTTGCTTGCAGCGACAGGGGGCACATCTTGCGTCTGCTGCAAAGGCTCGACTGTCGCCTCGAGAGGCGGAAGAGCAGACACGCCGGCTGCATCTTCGCTCGTCTCAGCGATGGTTGTCGTGGTGATAGGCGCCGCTTGATTGATGGGCTCGGGGACTGGGATATACGCAACAGGGGCCGCAGCGTGCGCCTCGACGAGGGGTGGGGTGGCCGATGCTTGCTCTTTTCCGTAGGTCATGGTGGTGGTGAAGGTGGTGGTGGTGGTGGTCTTAGGAACGCCGGCCGGGATTTCCACAGCTGTAGCCTCCACATTCTCCGACGCTACTGTTGGTGCAGGGGGCGCTGGTATTGGGGCCTCGGGTGCGGGCACGGCGGCAGCAACGGGCGCTTCAGTTGCCGCAGCCAGGCCGGCGGCAATGCGGGCGAGGGTGGGGACGGGAGGCGAGCGCATAACCCTCGGCTGATGCTGCTGCTGCTGCTGCTGCGCCGGCACGGGAGGGGAGCGCATGACTCTCGGCTGCTGCTGTTGCTGCTGCTGCTGCTGCTGCTGCGCCGGCAAAGGAGGGGAGCGCATCACCCTCGGCTGCTGCTGCTGCATAGGCATAGCTGGGCCCGTTGGCGCAGAGGGTTGCTCATTGTGGGCTGCCGGCGGCTGCGCTGCTGGCACCAGCGGCGGCGCCTTGACAGCCGCTGCTGGCGCTTTCGGCTTGAGCGGCGGGGTGCGCGCCAACCTTATGGTAGTGGTATGTGGTAATGCAGGCGGGGTGAGCACCGTAGCAGGGCCTGATCTCCCCGTACCTTCAGCCTCACCTGCGTTGCGCCCGGAAGGGATTGAGGTCGTCCATTTTGCTTGCGCACGGAGAAAGTGTTGCCTGGGTGGCAGGACCAAGCGATGCGACGGAGGAGAAAACGTGCCTGTGGGTATGGTGAATTGGACGGATATAAGAATGGGGGTGCATGTTTTGTCCTTTGTCTTGTCATCTCTTGGCCTTTACAGCGCAGAGAAGGGCCTGCCTGCTCAAGCCAACCTTAGGAAGGCGGGAAAGCTGGGGCTCGGAACGTCTTCTTCGTGTTTTAGGGCAGCAGCTGGCATGCGGGGTTGAAGAGAGAATCTGACCTCCTGCCTCTCGCCCCCTGCGACGTGGCCATTGCCCTTTGACGTTGCCTTCCTACCTGGGCCACGCCGCTTTGGCTTGGAGCAAGAGGACGAGAAGCTTGTGAAGGTAAAAACAAGACATACACACAAGCCCCAAATGGGCCATTCGGTGACATTTGGACAGATAGTCGGGCCGGCGATCGAGCGCACGTCGTTGCTTCGGGCCTTGCTTTTGGATTAGCCACGGTGCTGCGAGCGGCCTGTAAACGTAAAGGCGCGTCTTTGGCTTGCCTTTCACGTCCAAGTCGCCTTCCTTTCTAGTGTAGAATCTGGCTAGCGCCCGCTCACATTGCCCTCGTGCTGCCATCAAATCCACCCTGATGCATTGTTCTTCTTAGGATCAGCAGCAGCAGGTGTCAATGCAAACTCAACCCCTTACTAATGCCCCGCTTTCCCTCCTGCACACACCAATCAAAGCACAGGGTTTCGCTGCTGTGTCGGACGCCTCGCGTAGCCTCCCTCTCGTCCTGGGCACCCACGCAAACGCTGCGGAGAGAGAGGCCCAAAGCCGCACACCAGAATGCTACCCCTACTACCTCACCGCGCGGCAAAGTTCTTGCTGGTGCTGCTTGCCTTGGTCCCTAGCGGCCAGGCCTTTGCGTTTGGACGTCCAATCACGGCACCCTCCCCCTCGACGACGACCACGACGACGAGCCGCTCGGCGGTCACAGCCCCGGCGCCGGATGTCAAGACGCCCGCCGTAGCCACAACTACCGCCAGGCCGCGTCATTCCAGCAAGCAGCAGCAACTCAACCGGCTCAATCTACGCAGCCCTTTCATCAGCTTGGAAATCAAGCCCGCGACGCGTTTGGAGGAACTCTTGGCCGTGATTGACCTGCGCGCCGAGGTGTTTGCCAACTCCTCAGTGCCCTTGACAATCGAGTCCAAGCTGCGGCACATCAAGCACTTATTGACACGGCGGGCCAAGGGGAGCGTGGTGCTGGTGGCCACGGCGCGGGATTTGCTGTCGCCCTTCAGTGAGGAAGTCGTGATTGGATCTTTGGAGTGTTCCACGCACGAGTTTGAGGACGGAAAATCTCCCTTCTTGCATGACGCAGCCCACATTTGCAAGCTGTACGTGACAGAAATGTGTGTCAAGGAAACGTTTCGACGGCAGGGCGTGGCTTCCTCCCTGCTCAAGGCGGTGGATGGCGTTGCTTTCAACACGGGCGCCGCCTATGTTTGCCTCTTTTGCGAGCGCATCAATCAGGGGGCCTCTCGCTTGTATGACTCGTTGCAATACCACGAGGTAGGCCACAGCCCCTCGGTTGAGGCCTTTGCCGAGGCCCTAGGTCTCCCGACGACGTCAAAAACGTTCGGCTTTTTTTACAAGCAGTTTGCCCTGTCCTCTTCTGCCGCGGGGAGCACCAAGGAGCGATCGGGAGGGGTAGGCGCAAGAGCAGGAGCCGCAGCAGTACCGCCTTCCCTGACACTGTCAGCCGCACACACGTGTGTGGCAGGTCAGCAACTGAACTTGTGGGGCAAGAACCACTTCAGCTGGTGGTAGAATGCTTTCTCTTTGTCCAACTACAAGCTCCATTTTTTTGTACACTTAAAGAACACATTTTGCATGTGATTTTGTTCCTTTTCATTTTCATACATATCGCACCCCGACGCGTGCTTAAGCGTCGGTTGTACAGATTTTCTTGGCCGGGCGTATACTAGAGAGGCAATGACGAGGGAGGGAGGGAGGGAGGGAGGGAGGGAAGCAGGTACTAATTTGTATTCGCAATATTCATATACGACTGCTTCACTCGTATTGTACATATTTAAATCTCTTGAAGAAAGACAAGACGAGGAAGGAAGCTAATTAGCCGTCTATGGCGACGCTTTGAGCAGATCTTTTGCAAGAAATCACCAAAGAAGAAAGAAAGGCGTGTGCAAAAAAAGAAAGCCTTCATTATTTTCTAACTAATCGAGTCACTTGCTTCCGCTTTATTTGGTGCTATTTGAAAGGGAACAATCCCCTGTTTCTTTCTGTACATGAAACCTATGTGCTTGCCCCCTCTTTTCTACTCGATCTCGTTATCGGTTGGGCTCCGGCGCCTTCCCAATGGCCTTGGGCACCTTCTTCTTCTGCGAGAGGTCCTCGATGGAGGCGGCATCGTAGTAGTGCTGGGCCACCTCCAAGAGCCACTGTGGCTGGATAGGGGTGATGGAGCGCATGTACTCCTTGGACGTAAAAGCCAGCTCGTGATAGACCAGGTGGGAGTGCAACACGCCCTCCCGCTGATCCCGGGCCAGGACGGAGGAGGGATGGATGTAGACAGTGTGGGTGTGTTTCAAGGTCTGGTAGTCCTGGGAGCGGGTGAGGCGGGCGCAATTAAAGAAAAACCCGGCCGTGATGGCCTTCCGGATATCGTCAGTGTCAGCCGAGGAGACCGCCTCAATCTCCACGCGCTCGCACAAGCCCGTCAGCTGCTCCCTAATATCGCGGGCCTTCTTCATGGACCGGACCTGCACAAAATTCTCGTAGCACCACTGCGTGGAGAAATTGCTTTCCTCCCACTGCTGGTAGCAGCGGAGCAGGGCCAAGTGGTCGCCGCCGCCGCCCCGGGCAAAGTTGAAGCGGGCGTTGTCGGCGTGCACGGCGCGGTCCTTGGGCCGGTAGAAGATGGAGTTGCCGACCGTGAGCATGGCCAGGATCGTGATGATGTCATCGGCGCACTTGTATTTTTCGGAGGCCAGCAGGGCCTTGGAATGCATGGGCTCCAGCGGGAACTCGGCCATGCGCCGGCCGAGCTTGGTCAGCTCCCCGCGCTCGTTGATGGCGGCCAGGGCGTACAGCTGCTGCAGGGCCTGCATGATGGCCTCGGTGGGCGGCTTGTCCATGAAGTCGAACTGCAGGATGTTGTTGATTCCTAAGGACATGAGCATCAGCACCACATTGCCCATGTTGGTGCGCTGGATCTCCGGCACCGTGTCCTCGTCCAGCTCGTTCTGGAAGGCCCACATAGTGTACAGCCGGAAGCACTTCCCGTCCTGCGTTCGGCCTGCCCGGCCTTTGCGTTGCTCGGCGGCCGCGCGCGAGACGGGCGTGACGATGAGAGACTCCATACCCGAGCGCGGGTTGTAGGACTTTTGCTTGCAGAAGCCTGTGTCCACCACGTAGCAGATGCCGTCGATCGTCAGGGAGGTCTCAGCGATGTTGGTGGCCAGCACCACCTTCCGGGCATTGGGGGGGGCTTTCTCGAAGATCTTGGCCTGCTGCTCTGAGGGCAGCGTGGCGTAGATGGGGCAGATGATGAGCTCCTTGATGCGGGAACCTAGGCCCTTGGTCCGCTTCGTCAGCTCCTCGGCCGCCGTCTCGATCTCCTCCTGGCCGGTCAAAAACACCAAAATGTCCCCCGGCACGGGCTGGGAGATGTGGATGTGTAGGACCGAGACCACGGCCGCGTCCAGGTAGTCGGCCTCGGGCGCCTTGGTATAGTACACGTCCACGCTAAACATGCGCCCGGGCACCGTGAAAATAGCAGCCCCGTCAAAATAATTCGAAAACCGCTCGGCGTTGAGCGTGGCCGAGGAAATGATCAGGCGCAAATCCTCCCGGAAGCGGGCGATATCCTTGCAAAGCCCCAACAGAACGTCCGTGTGCAAAGTCCGCTCGTGGGCCTCATCGATGATAACCACCGAATAAGAAGCCATGTCCGGCTCGGTCAAAAACTCCCGCAAAAGCATCCCGTCCGTCATGTACTTGACCACCGTCTTCTCCGACGTGCAGTTCTCAAACCGAATGGAATACCCCACCTCCTGCCCAATCTTGGTGCCCATTTCTTGCGAGACACGCGCCGCCACACTCATAGCCGCCACCCGCCGAGGCTGCGTGCATGCAATCATGCCCGCCTGCGTGTAGCCCACCTCGTGCAGATACTGCGGGATCTGCGTCGTCTTGCCCGAGCCGGTCTCGGCCGAAAGCACCAGCACTTGATGGTCTTTAATAGCGGCCAAAATCTCTTCCCGGTACTTGAACACGGGCAGCTTCTTCCGCACCGCCTGCAGCTTCTCGAATTCCGTCAGGGGCTTGCCAGCGCGGGCCTGCCATCCCTCCCCCTCCCCCTCTTCCTCCTCCTCCTCCGACGAGGCCTCGGTGCTGCTCGTCTCGGCCTCCCCCTCCCTGCGCATCTTCTTCCTTTTCTTCTTCTTCGACTGAATCTTCTCCCCTACCAGCTTGTTCTTCAAAAGCTGATCCGAGACAAAGTCAATCTGATTCTCAAACAGAAACTCCTCCAACTCCGCCTCCTCCGCCGACAGCTGCTTTGCCGCGCCCTTATCCTTAGCCCCCGGCCGAAAGGAAGCCACGCCCACCTGCTGCTCCTCCCAGAGCTCCTGCTCCGTCTTGTATTGCTCCTCCTCCTGATAGCGGGCCATCAAGGCCGCCTCCCGCTTCTTCGTGTCCAGCTTGCCGTCCACTGTCTCGTACGCCTCGGGCATGCGATAGCCCCGGTGCTCCGTGTCGAACCGATCCTTCTCCTTCGTCATCTCCAACACCTTGCGCTTCACCTCCCGCCGCTGCTTCTCCTCAGCCGTGATCTCCATGTCCCCAAACAAAAACTCCTCATCCCGCAGCTCCTTCTCAATCAGGGCCAACTCCTTCTCCTCCCTCTTCTTCAAGTACTCCCGCCGGGACACCTTGCGGGCGTCGTCCAGATATTCCTCCCCTTCCTTCGACACGGCCCCCGTCGTGGCCAGCTCACGGATTTGCTCCGCCGTCAAGCCACCCCCCGGGGCTTTTTGCTTGGTCTTCTGGTCCTCCTTCTCCAGCATGCGCTGCACAAACTCGTCGCGTTCCCGAATGTCCTCGTCCAGCTGCTTTTGCTTCCGCCCTCCTTCTTCCAACTCTTCCTCGGCCTTGTCCTGGGCAGCTTTGGCCGCGGCGCCGCTCGTCACGTCCCGTACGCGCTTCCGCACTGCCGAAAGGTCCTCCTCCTCTTCCTCGTCGCCAACCGCGTCACCCGACTTTTTGCGGGAATGCCGCTCCTTCTTGTCCTTCTTCTCCTTCTTGTCTTTCTTGTGAGGTTTTGACGACCCACTCTTGCCATCCTTCCCGTCACGAAGGGCCCGGGCGTAATCCTCGTCGTCGCTCTCCACCAAGGTGTATTGCTGGCTCTGTCGAATGAGCTCCGCGTTGGTAGGCTGCCGTCCCCGCATGCTTGACGCCGCCGCTGCCCCGCCAACTCCACCGGCACCACCCCCAGGCCGTGCGGTACCGCCTTTCTTCTGATGTTGCATGATGCGTTGGAAGAGGGCCTCGGCAAACGGGCGGACCCTGGGGCCCTCGTCAATCCCGCTTGCGAGAAGTTGCCCGTGCAGCGCCGTGGCAGAGGTGGCCTTGTTAGCCAGGGACAGGATGAATTGACTCAGCGTCTTGTCACTGTAGCCCACCACATCGTGC
>Ga0209491_10006918_pt1 | contig 15324 bp, 9 predicted proteins | sample BON02_FD_187213 | JGI IMG/M metagenome (GOLD analysis project Ga0209491, IMG submission 187213) | Freshwater microbial communities from Lake Bonney liftoff mats and glacier meltwater in Antarctica - BON-02 (SPAdes) (version 2) | ecosystem: Environmental > Aquatic > Freshwater > Ice > Glacier...
GGCTATTTGGATTTTTGGGGGTATTTACTGCAAACCAGTTTACCGAAACTTTTATGATGGTTATAAAACCCGAGGAAACCTTATTTGCAATGGAAATTGTAAATTGGAAATGGACAATTGGCATTGTTTTAGCGATAATTACTTCTTTCGTAATTTTCGGAGGACTTTCTAAAATCGCAAAGGTGGCATCGGCAATTGTACCTTTTATGGTATTTATTTATTTAATTGCTGTAATTGTGGTAATGGTTTTAAATTCTGAAAAAGTACTCCCTGCGATACAATTAATTTTTGCTGAGGCATGGAATTTTAATACCATTGTTACTGGAGGTTTTTGGGGATTAGTGATTATTGGTGTCCGAAGAGCAATGTTCTCAAATGAAGCTGGTTTAGGTAGCGCACCTATGTATCACGGACAATCAAAAACAGACAACCCAATAAAAGAGGGGCTAGTAGCCATGTTAGGACCTTTTATTGACACTATTTTGGTATGTACTTTTACAGCTATTGTCATTATTTTAAGTGGTGCTTATACTGAAGATATAAGTGGTATTTTAATGACGCTCGAAGCTTTTGAACGTACACTTTTCGGGTATGGTGATGACCTTTTAATGCTTATTGTTACTGCTTTTGCATTATCTACACTATTTACATATTCTTACTACGGAGTAAAATCACTCTCATTTTTAACGAATCCTAAAATTGGCAAATTATATAATGTATACTTTGTTATTATGATTATTTTTGCAGCCGTAGCATCTTTAGATTTAGTAAAAAACTTAATAGATCTTTCCTACGCCTTAATGGTAATTCCGAATATGATTGCAGTTTTATTATTGGCTCCAAAAGTAAATGTTGCTGCAGCTGCATATTTTAAAAAATTAAAGAATGATAAAGCATAAAGCAGGTTTTGTAAATATTATAGGAAATCCCAATGTAGGCAAGTCAACCTTAATGAATGCCTTTGTGGGAGAAAAATTGTCGATTATTACCTCAAAAGCACAAACGACAAGACACCGAATTTTAGGTATTGTTAATGGAGATGATTTTCAAGTTATTTTATCAGATACGCCAGGGATTATAAAACCCGCTTACGAGTTACAAGCTTCGATGATGGATTTTGTAAAATCTGCTTTCGAAGATGCTGATATTTTAATTTATATGGTCGAAATAGGCGAGAAAGCTTTAAAAGATGAACGTTTTTTTGATAAACTACAAAATAGTAAAATCCCTGTTTTGTTATTATTAAATAAGATTGATACCACAGAGCAAAACATAATAGAAGAGCAAGTGCAATACTGGCAGGAGCAATTACCAACAGCAGAAATACATTTAATATCTGCTTTAATGAACTTTAATATAAAGGGTGTTTTTGAGCGAATAATAGAATTATTACCAGAATCACCAGCTTTTTACCCCAAAGATCAATTAACCGATAAGCCAGAGCGTTTTTTTGTGAATGAAACTATTCGCGAAAAAATTCTACAACAGTACAGCAAAGAAATTCCATATGCAGTAGAAATAGATACTGAAGAGTTTTTTGAAGATGATAAAATTATTAGAATGCGGGCTGTAATTATGGTAGAACGTGAATCTCAAAAAGGAATTATTATTGGCCATAAAGGTGCCGCTCTGAAAAGAGTAGGGGTAGAGGCTCGTAAAGATTTAGAAAAGTTTTTCGATAAGCAGGTACATTTAGAACTCTACGTAAAAGTGAATAAAAACTGGAGAAGCAATGCCAACCAATTAAAGCGGTTTGGGTATAATCAGGGGTAAAAGCCCCTTTCCACTTTTAGTTTTTCACTTTTCACTTTTCACTTTCAGTTTTTCACTTTCCACTTTCCACTTTCCACTTTTCTGCCTTTTGTGAAATAATTACAGTACTTTTGCACCAAATTAGCAAAGTATGAGTGCCATTGTAGCCATTGTAGGAAGACCTAATGTAGGGAAATCAACTTTATTTAACCGACTTATTCAACGTAGGGAGGCTATTGTTGATGCTGTGAGTGGGGTTACTCGTGATCGTCATTACGGGAAAAGTGATTGGAATGGCGTTGAGTTTTCTGTGATAGATACAGGTGGTTACGTAAAAGGTAGTGATGATGTTTTTGAGTCAGAAATCGATAAGCAAGTAGAATTAGCGATTGATGAAGCCGATGCCATTATTTTTATGGTCGATGTAGAAAGTGGCGTTACAGGCATGGATGAGGATGTGGCGAAATTACTTCGTAAAGTTAAAAAGCCTGTGTTATTGGCGGTAAATAAAGTTGATAATGGTAAAAGAGCCGAAAATGCGGTTGAATTTTATGCTTTAGGTTTAGGAGAATATTTTACCATAGCAAGCACCAGCGGAAGCGGAACTGGAGATTTACTTGATGCTCTGGTAAAAGTATTGCCAGAAAAAGAAAAAAATACCGATGATGAGTTGCCTAGATTTGCCGTTGTAGGCAGACCGAATGCGGGAAAATCATCTTTTATAAATGCCTTAATTGGCGAAGATCGTTATATAGTTACTGATATTCCAGGGACAACTAGAGATAGTATCGATACCAAATATAACCGTTTTGGGTTTGAATTTAATCTGGTTGATACTGCCGGAATTCGCCGTAAAGCCAAGGTTCGTGAAGATATCGAATTTTACTCTGTTATGCGTTCTGTTAGGGCTATTGAACATTCTGATGTGTGTATTATCATTATGGATGCCACTCGTGGTTTTGATGGTCAGGTACAAAACATTTTTTGGTTGGCACAACGCAACAACAAGGGCATTGTAATTTTAGTAAATAAATGGGATTTGGTGGAAGACAAAGAAACCAATACCATAAAACAATATACCCAAAAAATAAAAGAAGCGATGGAACCTTTTACAGATGTACCCATTGTTTTTATATCTGTATTAACCAAACAACGTATTTTTAAAGCGATAGAAACTGCTGTTCAGGTCTTTGAAAATAGAAATCGCAAAATTGCAACTCGTAAGTTTAATGATGTAATGTTGCCGTTAATCGAAAATTATCCACCGCCAGCTTACAAAGGTAAATACGTAAAAATTAAATTCTGTACCCAATTACCAACGCCGTATCCGCAGTTTGCATTTTTCTGCAATCTACCGCAATACGTTCGTGATCCGTATAAACGTTTTCTTGAAAATAAACTTCGTGAAAGTTTCGATTTTTCAGGTGTTCCTATTTCTATTTTTATGAGGAAGAAGTAGTTGTTGGGTGCTCGGTTTTAGGTGCTGGATAATGGGTTCTAGGTTAAAAAAGCTTCAGGTTTAAAGTTCAATTGATAAGTGAAAATGGAAAATGGAAAATGCTCTTTGTTTAACTATGCCTAAATACTTCGTATTCCTAATTTCCCATCTACGTTTAGTACCAATTGGTCAGCATTAACGGCTGACGCTTGGCGTCGTTTTTATGTGTTGCGCCTGCGGCAAAAAAATGGAGCTTAGCGTTTGTAATGCCATCGCCATTTCTTTTACACAAGCTGTATATACTGTTTTTCCAAAGTTACGTTGAAATGAATATCTGCTTTCAATGCTCTAAAAACTTTCAAAATTGTGTCAATGGTTGCACTATTAGCATGACTTTCTAGTTTAGATATTTGCGATTTTTTTACGCCGACAAGACTTCCAAGTTGCTCTTGTGTCAAGTTGCGTTCTAAACGTGCTGTTTTAATCATTCTGCCTAATACATCCATACGAAGTTCATACTCATATTCGTCCCGTTCTTCTGTTCCAAGTTTTCCGAGATATTTGTCTTTCATTTCGACAAGTGAATACGATTTTGTTTCTTTAGTTGCCATGTCTATTTATTTATTTAATTTTTTTTCAAAATACTTTGCTCTAATGTTTACAGCTCTCTCAATTTCTTTTTTTGGAACTTTATCTACTTTTTTAACAAATCCATGAGTTGCCAATACCAATGTTTCTTTATTATCTTCTTTATCCCAAAAAGCAAGAAGTCTTATTTGTTTTCTGGAATATTTCACTCTAAATTCCCAAATGTCATTTTGTAATTTTTTAAATAACTTTGGGTCATTTGTTTGTTCGGCAATGTCAAGGTTGTAGAAAAGTTTCTTTATCGTTTTAAGATCAAGTTCAGAAATAAATTTGTCTGCTTCTTCTAAAAATCTTGTTTGAAAGTACTGCACATTTAATGTTTTATGCAAATATATAAAATGTTTCTATATTTAGAAACTTTTACAGTCTGTTTTTTCTTCATCTTGCGTTTTCATGGTGTAACATAACGAGTGGCTTCTTCGATAATTTTTATTTCTTCTTCGGTTAAATCATATAATTGATATACCAATTGGTCGATTTCCGATTCTAATATTTTTGTGTCTGCTTCTGGGTTTGCGGCTTTCGACGATAAAATTTCATCTATTTTTTCAATCATAGAACTTTCCAGTTTTTTAGAATATATGAATGGGAAATTTTTGACATCAATTGTTTTTATTTGAGCGAATGCCTTACCTCCCTCTTGTTTATATTGTTTTAAATAATAGTCAATTAATGTACTGTTCAAAATTCCTAGAATATATCTTAGGTCAAAATTAAAACTCGATTTGTTTGATAAAATATGTACGGTTTTATCATTGAAATGTTTTTTGTAATCAATAGTTGCAATAATATTTTTTGAAGTTTGTCTGTATATGATTTTTGGGGAAATTTCGAAATAATCTTGGGAAAATCTGAAAACATCGACTTCAGTTAAGTAATCATTATAGTTGTGCCGTAAATAATTGTTTGGTTTTGAGTTGTAATATGTATAAATATTGCCACCTTTTAAGTAAGGTTTAATTAATAAGACAAAGTACGAAATTAGAAATTAGAAATTAGAAATACGAAGTACAAAGTATTAAGACAAAGTGCGAAATTAAAAATACGAAATTTATTTTACCTAGCCCCAGATAGGAACTTAAAATATTTATGGGAAATCGTTGTTCTTTGATGGTTGTTCATTGCTCGTTGCTCGTTTATCGTTGCTCGTTTATCGTTGTTTGTAGCTAGTTTTGAGTTTATTTTTTTTAGTCTTAATACATTGTACTTTATACTTAATACTTTTTTTGAAATTAAACTTTTCTCAATTATTCAGTATTATTTATAAATTTGCTAAACGCGTAGTCTAAAAAATATAGCTCGCATAAAACTTATTTTTAACTAAAATGAAAAAACAATACTTAGTCCTTCTTTTTATTCTATACATCAGTTGCCAACAAGAGGAGCCTAAAACAAGCTCGCTTTTGACATACATTCCTAATAACGCAGCTGTTGTTATTAAAATTAACGATTTTGATGTTTTAAAAAGTGATTTGAAAAACAATTCCTTTTTAAAAGACTTCCAAAAAACAGAACAATATATCCAAATTATAAAAAATCTAAAACCTTTAGAAAATTTAAAGATTAGCGATAAATGTGTCTTATCTTTTACAGAAGTTGGCAAAGAACAATTTGAATTTTTATTAAAAATCAATGCCGACCAAAAGTTATTAGAGGTATCGAACATTAAAAATAAAATTATTGAAGAGTTTACTTATGAAAATAGTAGCTATCAAAAGATAAGTATGGACAGTTTGCCGGCAGTGTATAGCTATACCCTAGCTCCTAATACATTTATTAGTTCTTCGCAATTGTTAATCGAAAATCTAATTAGGACGGAAGAATCTCAAAAAATCGATGATAATTTATTAAAATTATTTTCAGCTTCTAGCAATACTAGATCTGCCGTTGTTTTTATCAATACCGAAAATGCAGATGGCATTCTAAATTCATGCGTAGCTCAAGAAAATAGTTTTAAAATTTCTGAATTTTGTAAATGGATCTCTTTGGATGCCGAAATTGAGCAAAATCAAATTAAATTCTCAGGGATTAGCACTGCAAATCAACCTACTAAATTTGCTAGCATATTTAATAATATAAGCGCTTTAACCAATAACACCCCACGTTTTGCACCTCTTGCATCAAAAGCCATACTTTCTTATACTTTTGAGAATTATCAAGACTTTCATAAAAATCAACAAGAATATTTAGAAATACAACCCAAAAAAGATACGGTATTTAATGCTGTTTTCGAATTAGGAATTGTTGACTTAAACGCTAAAAAAATAGTAATGCTCCAAACCTATGGCGCAGAAAATATCATTAAATATTTAGAGGGAAAGTCAACAATAACGACCACGTATCAAGGCAATGAAATTGTAACGCTTACAGATAAAAATGTATTGAATACTTTTAAAGCCTTAGTGCCAACTTTCGAAAGCAATTATTACACTATTTTAGAAAATACCTTTGTTTTTTCAGAGGACGTAGAGTCGCTTCAAAACTGTATCAGCAGCTTTAAAAATGAAGCTACTTTTGATAAATCTGAAACTTATGTTACCATAAAAAATACGATTGCCGACGAATCGAATATTCTCTTTATTGCTACACCAGAAGGTCTAGATAGTTTTATAAAAGAAGATTTTAAAAAAAATATTGCTGGTAACCTTAAAAATTTAGATGTATCAAAACAATGCCTAGCTATTCAAGTAGTTTCCGATAACAATTTTTTCCATACCAGTCTTATTTTGAAAAAGATAGCCTCAAAAATAACACTTAACATGACCGCTCCATTATTTACAGTGCGGCTAGATAGCGATATGGCAACGCAACCACAATTTGTGCGTAATCATAGAACCAATAAAAAAGAAATTGTGGTTCAAGACCAAGACAATACGCTCTATTTGATTGATACTGATGGAAAAGTAATATGGAAAAAAGCTATTGAAGGTAGAATTTTAGGAAAAATTGAACAGGTAGATTTGTATAAAAATGGCCGCTTACAATTGGCCTTTGCAACGCCCACTAAATTTATAATTTTAGACTACAACGGTGAAATTGTTCCGCCTTTTAATAAAACTTTTGGCGATATTCCCCTAAGTGGATTGGCTATTTTTGATTATGACAATAACAGGGATTATCGGTTTTTGCTTGTCCAAGATAAAAAAATGAAAATGCTAAATAATAAAGCGGAGCAGGTGCAGGGATTTAACTTTAAAGAGGTTAAATCTAAAATAACAAAAACTCCAAAACATTTCAGAATTAACGAAAAAGATTATATTGTTTTCCCCGAAGAAAATGGAGCCTTAACTATTTTAAATAGGGTTGGTGATCAAAGGATTTTGGTAAAAGAAAAAATAAATTTTTCTAAAAATGAAATTTTCAATTACAAAAACACATTTACCACAACAGATGAGAGAGGCGTTTTGTTTCAGATTGATGAGAAAGGAAATAGCAGCACAACCCAACTATCATTGAATAAAGACCACGGCTTACAAGCAAGCGGCGCCATTTTGGTTAGCATGAACGACAATGTATTAACTATTAAAGAAAAAATAACGGAGTTAGAACTTGGCGTTTATACCAATCCACAAATTTTTACAATCAATAATAAAATATATGTGAGTGTTACGGACCTTCAAAATCAAAAGATTTATTTATTTGATAGCAATGCGGAACCAATTCAAAACTTCCCTGTTTATGGAACTTCTGCGATAGACTTAGCGGATATGGATAATGATAAAAAGTTAGAGCTTGTGGCGAAAGACCTAGAGAATTCTTTGATTGTCTATAAAATAAACTAATTTTTAATCCATTTGCACATAGACAAATACTTCTCACAATTTTTTTTAGGATCATTTTCTAAAGCTTTATAATTTAGTACTTGAAATTAATTTTATAAAACACTACAATAAGAAAATGATTTTACGGCTTATTTTTAAAGGTGGATTTTGTTTTTGGAGGTAAACTGCTTTTCATTGATGATTTTTCAAATGATGTTTAGGGAGCTTTCCAAGGAAAATGGAATACGAACGGCACTAGAGAAGTTGTTTCTTTTAATGATGATTCAGGAAAATGGTGCGGAGTGCATTCAACCACAATCTATGGGTATAATTTTATAAATTGAGAGATAATTATCATAAAGTGCAAGGTTTAAACTTCGGTTTTTTATTCAATAAATTGAGCGTCAAACAACACTTGAAAATGTTTAAGAAGTTTCGCTTTCACTTCTTCTGTATCAACTTCTTTTTTTCCTAATTCAACATTTAAAGACGTAACGGCTTTACCTTTTATTCCGCATGGAATCATTAAATCAAAATAACCTAAATCTGCATTTATATTTAAGGCAAAACCGTGCATGGTAACCCATCTACTCGCACGAACACCCAGTGCGCATATTTTACGCGCAAAAGGAGTGCCAACGTCGAGCCAAACACCTGTTTCTCCCGCTGAGCGTTCCGCTTTTAATCCGTATTCAGCCAAAGTTAAAATTACCATTTGCTCTAAAAAACGCAAGTATTTATGAATATCCGTAAAAAAATTGTCTAAATCTAAAATAGGATAGCCTACAATTTGTCCTGGACCGTGATAGGTAATATCGCCTCCTCTGTTAATTTTATAAAAAGCAGCTCCTTTTTTCGCCAATTCCATTTCGTCAACCAACAAATTAGTCATATCACCGCTTTTGCCTAAAGTATAGACATGCGGATGCTCCACAAAAAGAAAATAATTCGCCGTTTCAAGAGCCAAGGCTTCTCTTCTGTTTTTGACTTTTGCATCGATAATGGATTTAAAAAGCTGTTCTTGATAATCCCAAGTTTCTTTATACTCTTTTAAACCTAAATCTTGTAGTTTAACCTTTTTATTCATTCCAGCAAAGATACGAAGTCTTTAAAATATATAAATCAATAAAGAAAAGGCCTTAAGCTTTAAGTTGTAATCATTAGGCTAATGGCATAAATTGTAAAAAGTTTAGTATTTTCAAATCCGTCAACTGCCACTGAATACTGTTTACCAACAAATATTGATTGAAAATAAATGAATAACACTACTATGGAGCCAAAAAAACTTAAATTAATCTGGCCTATTTAATATAACCAACGCAGCGATAACACCAGGAACCCAACCGCAAAGGGTTAAAAGAAAAACAATAATAATTGAGCCACAACCCTTCCCGATAACAGCTAATGGCGGAAATAAAATGGCTAAAATAACCCTCCAAATACTCATTTTTTTTGATTTTGATTGATGAATGTATGTATAGGTCGTAAAACTAAGGCATTTGTTACAATCCATTCAAAACTACTATTTAAAAACATTTACTTTTTTTCAGAGGAATGATTTCGAGCTTTGTACCTATATTTGCAGCTTTAATAAAGTAAAAAATGCAGCTTTCAGAACAAGAAGTTATCCGAAGAGAGAAACTTATTAAATTACGAGAAATTGGGATTAATCCCTATCCAGCAGCTTTATACCCTGTTGATGCCACCTCCAAAACTATAAAAGAAGCCTATATAGAAGGCAAAAAAGTGATTGTGGCTGGGAGATTAATGCGTAAAAAAATACAAGGAAAAGCTTCTTTTGGAGAATTGCAAGACAGTGAAGGGCGCATTCAATTGTATTTCAATAGGGATGAAATTTGCCCGGTAGGCGACCATTCTAAATACAATGAAGTCTTTAAAAAATTATTAGATTTAGGCGATATTATCGGTATTGAAGGTGAACTTTTTACCACACAAGTAGGTGAAAAAACAGTTTTGGTAAAAGATTTTACGATGTTGTGTAAAGCGTTACGCCCACTGCCTTTGCCTAAGGTTGACCCAGACGGGAAAGTGCATGATGAGTTTAATGATCCTGAACTGCGTTACCGTCAGCGATATGTAGATTTGATCGTAAATCCGCATGTTAAACAAACCTTTATCAAGAGAACAAAAATCACGAATAGTATCCGTCAGTTTTTTAATGATAGAGACTATCTAGAAGTTGAAACCCCCATTTTGCAGCCTATTCCAGGTGGTGCAGCTGCACGGCCGTTTTTAACACACCATAATGCGCTGAACATTCCGTTATACCTTCGAATAGCTAATGAATTGTACTTAAAACGATTGATTGTAGGTGGTTTTGATGGTGTTTATGAGTTTTCTAAAGATTTTAGAAACGAAGGAATGGACAGAACGCACAATCCAGAATTTACGGTGATGGAATTGTATGTGGCGTATAAAGATTATAACTGGATGATGGACATGACAGAGCAACTACTAGAAAAAGTAGCTTTGGATGCCAATGGAACGTCTAAAATTAAGGTAGGTAAAAATGAAATTGAATTTAAAGCGCCTTACCCAAGAATTCCTATTTTGCAAGCTATTAAAGAGCACACAGGGTATGATGTGGCAGAAATGGCAGAAACAGAATTGAGAAGCGTAGCCAAAAAATTAGGTCTAGAAGTAGATGAAACTATGGGTATCGGAAAACTCATCGATGAAATATTTGGTGAAAAATGCGAACATTTTTATATACAACCCACTTTTATTATAGATTACCCAAAAGAAATGAGTCCGCTTACCAAAGAACACAGAGATAACCCCGCTTTAACGGAACGTTTTGAGTTGATGGTGAATGGAAAAGAATTGGCGAATTGCTATTCTGAGCTCAACGACCCCATAGACCAAAGAGAGCGATTTGAAGAGCAATTAAGATTATCTGCGAAAGGTGATGATGAGGCCATGTTTATAGATCAAGATTTCATTAGAGCTTTAGAATACGGGATGCCACCAACCAGTGGAATCGGGATTGGTATTGATCGTTTGGTAATGCTTTTGACCAACAACTCCTCCATTCAAGAAGTGTTGTTTTTCCCTCAAATGCGGCCAGAAAAAAAGCAAATTGAACTTTCTGAAGGCGAAAAAGTGATTTTTGATATTCTAAAGAAAAATAAAGAAATGTCTTTAGAAGCACTTAAACAGGCCTCAGAATTAAGCAATAAAGCTTGGGATAAGAGTATTAAAGCCTTAAGTAAAATGGGCATTACCAAGGTAACCAAAACAGAAACAGAATTAATGGTATCACTTCAGGAATAAAATTTTGTAACATCAACATTTGAAGGGAAACAAATAAAATTGTTTCCCTTTTCTATTTTAAAATTATATTTAAAAAACACCAAACGAAACAAAGCTTCTGATCAACAGAAGCTTTGAGTCAACTAATTCAAATTTTTGATTTTTATATTGATTAATGAATACAATATTATAGACGCTTTATTCCTTAAAATGTTACATTTTCTGCTATTTTTTAACATATATTTTTGATTAAATAGACAGAAGAGCCCAAAATATTAGATTTTTTCTTTAAGATTAAAAATCAAAGAATATCTCATTAAGAAATACTTAACAATAATTTAATTTTTATTTTATTTATTTGAGATATACTAATTAAACCTTACAACTAAAATGCTAAGAATTACTATCCAAAGAATGCTCTTTGTTTTATTACTCGTAGGTTGTTTTTCAACAACTGAAGCACAAATTTTCAAAAAGAAAAAGACAGAAAAAACCAGCGAATCAGAAAAACCAAAAAAAGGGGGTATTGAACCTTATGAAAAAGTCATCACCAAAGAGGCAAAAACCGATAAAGGTCTTTTTGATGTTCACAAAATAGATAGTAAATACTTCTATGAAATTCCAGATTCTTTATTCAATAAAGAAATGCTAATGGTAAGTCGTATTTCTAAAACGGCGACAGGTATTGGTTTCGGTGGCGGAAAAATCAATACTAAGGTGTTGCGCTGGGAAAAGAAAGACAAAAAAGTTATTTTACGTGTTGTTTCTTATGATAATGTGGCATCAGATTCTCTACCCGTGTATGAGGCAGTCGTGAACTCTAACTTTGAACCAGTGTTATACGCTTTCGATATCAAGGCCTTTAAAAAAGATTCTCTTAATCCCGCTACTGTTATTGACGTTAGTGAACTTTTCGAGAAAGATGTTAATGCGCTAGGCATGCCTGATTATTACAGAAAACAATATAAAGTTTCAAGATTAGATACTGATAAAAGTTATATAGAATCCGTAAAAAGTTATCCTTTAAATGTGGAAGCAAGGCACGTAAAAACTTACGTGGCCAGTGAGGCACCATCCAATGGAACTTTAGGATCTATTTCTATAGAAATAAATAATTCTATGATTTTGTTGCCAGCAGAACCTATGAAAAGACGTTATTTTGACGAACGCGTAGGTTGGTTTGCTCGTGGTCAAGTGGACTATGGTTTAGATGCCCAAGAAAGTAAAACTATTACTTATCTAGACCGATGGAGACTAGAAGTTAAAGATGAAGATCTAGAGAAATTTAAAAGAGGAGAACTTGTTGAACCAAAAAAACAAATTGTTTATTACGTTGACAGAGCTACTCCAAAAGAATGGGTTCCATTTATAAAACAAGGTATTGAAGATTGGCAAGTTGCTTTTGAAGCAGCCGGTTTTAAAAATGCCATTATTGCAAAAGACCCACCAAGCAAGGAGGAAGATCCAGAATGGTCGCCAGAAGATGTTCGTTATTCTGTAGTACGTTATTTAGCTTCACCAATCCCTAATGCCAATGGTCCGCACGTAAGCGATCCAAGAACTGGTGAAATCTTAGAGTCCGATATCAACTGGTATCATAATGTAATGACCTTATTGCGCAACTGGTTTTTTATACAAACAGCAGCTATAAATGAAGATGCAAGAGGTGTAAAATTCAAAAATGAAGTTATGGGCCGTTTAATCCGTTTCGTTTCTTCTCATGAAGTTGGGCATACTATAGGCCTTCCTCATAACATGGGTAGCAGCGTTGCTTATCCCGTAGATTCATTACGTTCGGCTTCTTTCACGAAAAAATATGGCACGGCACCGTCTATTATGGATTATGCACGATTTAACTATGTGGCACAGCCAGGCGATGAAGGTGTTGCTTTAATGCCAGAAATTGGTATTTATGATAAGTATTCCATCAACTGGGGCTACAGACCTATTTTCGATAAAACTGCGGAAGAAGAGAAGCCTATTTTAGATAGTTGGATTTTAAAGCATGCTGGCGATCCATTATATCGCTTTGGACGTCAACAAGGCGAAGTAATTGACCCAAGTTCTCAAACCGAAGATTTAGGAGACGATGCTGTAAAAGCAAGTATGTACGGAATTGCCAACCTAAAACGTATCGTACCAAATTTAGCTACTTGGATAGGTGAAGACGGTAAAAATTATGACGACTTAGGAACCTTATATGATGAAGTATTTGGGCAATACAACCGTTATATGGGACACGTATCTAACAATATTGGTGGTGTTTATGAAATATATAAAGCCTTCGGACAAGAAGGAGCTGTTTATTCACCAGTACCGAAAGAGCGTCAAAAAAATAGTATGTACTTTGTTCAAAAGCAATTGTTTGAAACTCCTGAGTGGTTATTAGATCAAGATATATTCAACAAAATAGAAGCTTCAGGTTCTGTAGAACGCTTGAGATCTATTCAGGTAAGAACTTTAGACAATATTTTAAACTTAGGCAAAATATCTCGTATGATTGAAAACGAGACCGCAAATGGCAAAGTTGCTTATGCATTAACCGATATGATGAAAGATCTAAGAACAGGCATCTGGTCTGAACTTTCAAGAGGTGCTAAAATTGATACCTATCGTAGAAATTTACAAAAAGCACATATTGACAGACTGAGTTATTTAATGACTGCTGAAAGCCAAAGTGCCAGAAGAGGTGCTAGCGCTATCAATACCAGCCAATCTGATATTAGATCGGTAGCTAGAGCAGAGTTAAATATTTTAAAATCTTCGATTAGAAGTGCCATTTCAAGAACATCAGACACTATGAGTAAATATCATTTACAGGATGCTGTGGAGCGTATTGACATGATTTTAGACCCTAAATAAGTATTAAAAATTATTCAGATTTATACAAAAAGGATATCTTAAAAAGATATCCTTTTTTTACTTATTGATATTCTAGTCACAGTTTCACGACAAAATAATATACTTTCACCAGAACAAATTTGGAAAAGACAACAATGTCTAAAACCGGCTTCTTCTTTTGGCTATTTTTAGGAACCCAAATTGTACATCTCTAAAACCTAAAATTAAAAGTCTATTGTATTCAGCTTGTTTTGGCCTTTGTGATTTACTTTATTATCAAATTGAAGAAAACGATAAAGTAGCTAAATCACTAAACAATCCTATATTATGTATCTGCTGAAATAGAAGAAACAGAAAGTCCTGAAATTAATACGGCAAATGAACAAGCCGTTATTGCTGAAGAAATAAAGTGATAAAAACCAAAGAAACCTGTATAAGAAGCAGCAAAGCCTTAGAAGAGATTTGCTATTTTTTTATTAAATAAGTTTCCATTTAGCGTTAAAAAATGATAAGTTTAATAAAGAATTTTAAATCTTTTTTAATCTTGATGGTATAATCTTTAAAGATCGAAAAAATGAAAAATGTAATTTTAACTTTCGCCTTGTTCATAGGACTTTATTCAGGCGCACAAAACAGACAAGGCAAAAATGTAAGTCAGGAATAATTTGTGAGCCTTGCCACAAAAAAAAATGGCGAAAGAGGCTATAAAGGAAGTGGTAAAAAAAATAGAATGGAAAAGAATGAATAAATAAATTTCTTGGGTTAGTAAAAAAAGAGAGGCGCAAAAACCTCTCTTTTATTCTCTTTTTTACAAAAATCTAATTATTTAAGCGTGGGTGCAAAAGTTTCCAAAGCTTTGATAGTGGCATCAATATCTTCATAAGAAAGAGCATCATTTAAAAAATAACTCTCAAAAGCACTAGGTGGCAAATACACGCCATTTTTCAACATGCCATGAAAATATTTTTTAAAAGTTTCATTATTCCCTTTTGCAGATGATGCAAAATCGACTACAGGTTCTTTGGTGAAATGCACAGAAAGCATACTTCCAATTCGGTTTATTTGATGATCAATACCATGTTCTTTTAAAACTTTTTCTAATCCTATATGCAAATACGCTGTTTTATCTGCCAAGCTTCTAAAAATATCAGGATTATTATTTAAGGCCGTTAGCATCGCTAGTCCAGCACTCATGGCTAGGGGGTTTCCACTAAGTGTTCCCGCCTGATACACTGGGCCGTCGGGCGCTAAGTATCCCATGATTTCATTTCGGGCAGCAAACGCCCCCACAGGCAAGCCACCACCGATAACTTTACCAAAGGTTACAATGTCGGCGTCAATTCCTAGAACTTCTTGTGCTCCGCCTTTTCCTAAGCGAAAACCAGTCATTACCTCATCGAAAATCAACAAAATATTTTCTTTAGTACAAATTTCTCTGAGTCCTTTTATAAAATCTTCTTGTGGAATAATACAACCCATATTCCCTGCAACGGGCTCGATAATGATGGCTGCAATTCCTCTTTTATTAGCATCCACAAGAGCTTGCACACTCTCCAAATTATTATAATCTGCCAACAGCGTATCTTTTGCGGTTCCCTGGGTAACACCAGG
>Ga0209491_10006919_pt1 | contig 15321 bp, 12 predicted proteins | sample BON02_FD_187213 | JGI IMG/M metagenome (GOLD analysis project Ga0209491, IMG submission 187213) | Freshwater microbial communities from Lake Bonney liftoff mats and glacier meltwater in Antarctica - BON-02 (SPAdes) (version 2) | ecosystem: Environmental > Aquatic > Freshwater > Ice > Glacier...
CAACTTCAGGTGTAAAATTACTCACGGCGTATTTCCTTTTGTTGGTTATGATTCTCGAAAATCAACCAACAGGATACGCCACCTACTTCAATCCGTCATACACCAGATCTGACTATAACTCATGAAAACACTGGGTTATGCTGCCTTGACAGCCGTATTATTAATCACCGTCGCGGTGGTTGCCGTCGGTTTTTTACCTGCGGGCCCCATCGTTGGCGCTATCTTAATGGGTCTGTTTGCCATAGCTAGCATAAGTGCTTACATGGAATGGAGCACGGAAATATTAAATTGACCGCGGCCCAGGATAATATCAAACATGCAGACCAGAATAATCGTACGTTAACCTGTCAAAAAAACGATTTGACCAAGAAGATTTCAGCTTTACAACATAAAATTTCCGAAACCAACCAACACATTGATGATAAGCAAAACTTGGTGCTATATAAAACACATGAGGCAGATAAAACTCATGCGCTGGTTCAGGCCATGACCCCTGACAATCCTAACCCAGTTGTTTTGGACGATGGTCAGCCAAGTGCTCCTCCATTAGCTACTTTCTCCTCCGGACTGGGGATATTTAGTGATATGAATATTCCTGTTGCGGTTGCTGTACCTGCTTCTGATTCTGATTTTTCCATGAAATGACCGATGCTCCCTGCTAAAGATATTTAATCTGTAGCAGAGGGCAAATTAAAGTCATTTAGATAGCGTCATATGCACGTTTAATACCTGACTGTTTAGCTTCGAGATAGGTGTCATCCATGTATTTCTGCATGTCATCTAAAATATTAGACGTCGATGAAGTAAATAATACATGTGCGTTTTGTGGTGCATTAAACAGCATATACAGTGGGTGGCATAACGCGTTATCACGCCCTGAGCTAGAACGCAAAATAGCTTGGAGTAACACGTGATGCGCCGCGGGTTTGAGGTTGCACAATGCCGGGGTTTGTAGTCGGACCCAAAGCGCGTCACGGTGATGGGCTAATGCGGTCATTAAAACGTTGTTTTGTGCTAGAGACTCACGTAAAAGACTAGGTTTTTCAATGAGTTGAGTAAAAAAATAGTCTCTGGCACCGTTGTTGGATAATAAAGCGTTCACAACAGGAAGATGACCCTTGTAAGCTGCTACGAATAGGGGTGTTAAGCCATGGTTATCAGCCTGATTAGGCAAAACTCTTTCATCCGCCAATAAAGCGTTCACAACAGGAAGATGACCTTGTTGAGCGGCGATATATAGGGGTGTTAGAGTGCGCCAAGGCTGATTAGGATTAAGGTCGTGTGTTAATAATTGACGAACAATATCAACTGAACCAGCCTGCGCTGCTAAAAACAGCGATGTTTGTCCATCTTCATCCATATAATCGGGATTGAGTTGTAGTTGAAGCGCTATATTCGCTGCAAGTGCATCGATTAATTCCTGCACCCCTTCTAATGTATGCATGCCGTGAATTTTTAGTTGGGGGTAGCGGTTAGTTAATCGCGTATAGAGTTGGGCTATCTCATTTTTTTCATCATCACTTAATGGAAGAACCTCAGTCATGATGTCGTCGTTCAAGATTTTTGTTGAGCGATTATAAGTCAAGAAAGTTATGGCCCCACGGGTTAAGGGGTCAATCATAGGATTGACATCAGGATGATTGTCAGTGTTTTCCCGTAGCAGATGATGCGCTATCGACACAAAGTCATAAGTTATGGACTCGTTTGTGAGAACGGGAACACGTGGGGCATCTAGAGAAATAGGGCATTTATAAGTAGATATAGGCATCGTTGCTTCGCTATCAATAATTTCTGAGGTGGCATGTATGATAACCGTATTCCAGTCTCTCGTCGAGCAAATAACGAGCACTATGTTTTTTGTGATGTATAATAAGTTGAGTTTAGAGAGGCTAAGAATTGTAAAATCTTTTTATTTCACAATACCAAGAAAGTATTCACAATATCTGTGGGTAAAGATGTGCATAGGTCGTGGTTAGTTAGGTTTTATGCGGCCTGAGCTTGTGTTTTAATGTTGACGCACCTGGAAAGAACATCACGCGAGTTGCTTTAAATGCGAGAGAAATGCTTTGATAAAATTAAACATGGCTCTTCTTTACGTGTTTGTTAAGATCTTTGTACGGTTGGACAAAATTAGGATTTGGGAAGCCGGTGTGGCACATGCTATGATGATTCTTTTTTTCCTGAGTACGCAGACGGAGTAAGCCATGTTTGAGAAAATTCAAGTGCCTGAGGCAGGTGCGTCGATTACAGTTCATGCCGATGGATCGTTAAATATTCCTAACCATCCTATTATTCCATTTATTGAAGGAGACGGTATTGGTGTTGATGTAACGCCTGCCATGTTGAAGGTCGTGGACGCCGCTGTGGCCAAAGCTTACGGTGATGAAAAACGTATTGCATGGATGGAAATTTATGCAGGTGAGAAGGCAACCAAGCATTATGGCGCTGACGATTGGTTACCCCAAGAAACGTTAGACGCGATTAAGGCGTTCGTTGTTTCAATCAAAGGGCCTTTAACCACACCGGTCGGTGGGGGTATTCGTTCGTTAAACGTTGCGATTCGTCAACAGCTTGATTTGTACACGTGCTTGCGTCCGGTACGTTATTTTGAAGGTACACCGAGCCCATTACGCGAGCCATGGAAAACCAACATGGTGATTTTCCGTGAAAACTCAGAAGATATTTATGCGGGTATTGAGTATCAAGCGGATACAGCAGAAGCAAAACAAGTGATAGATTTCTTACAAAACACCATGGGTGCTACGAAAATTCGTTTTCCAGAGCATTGCGGTATTGGTATTAAGCCTGTGTCACAAGAAGGTACAACACGTTTAGTTAAAGCCGCGATTCAATATGCGGTTGATCAAGATCGTGATTCTGTGACGTTGGTTCATAAAGGTAACATCATGAAGTTTACCGAAGGTGCTTTTAAAGACTGGGGTTATGACGTGGCACGTGAGCATTTTGGTGCAGAGCTTTATGAAGGTGGGCCTTGGTTGTCGTTTAAGAATCCTAAAACAGGCCGAAAAATTATTATCAAAGATGTGATTGCCGATGCATTTTTGCAACAAATTTTATTGCGACCTGAAGATTATGATGTGATTGCGACGTTGAATTTGAACGGTGATTATATTTCAGATGCACTTGCGGCGCAGGTAGGTGGTATAGGTATCGCACCGGGTGCAAACTTAGGTGATGGTATTGCCGTGTTTGAGGCAACACACGGAACGGCACCCAAATACGCAGGCCAAAATAAAGTGAACCCAGGCTCGCTGATTTTATCAGCAGAAATGATGCTACGGCATTTGGGCTGGCACGAGGCTGCAGATTTAATTATCCAAGGTATGGAATATTCTATTAAAGCAAAAACAGTCACCTATGACTTGGAGCGCTTAATGCCTGACGCAACACGTTTAAGCTGTTCTGAATTTGCGGATGCCATGATTGAAAACATGAATTAAGCATGCATGCATATTTGGATAAATATGGGGGGATGAAGCAAGTTTACTGGCTTTGTCCCTTTTAGTTGTGTTTTTGGGTCTAAATTTATTTTAAATAAGGTCATATATTTACTGGCTAAATAACGTGGGAGAGACTATAAATTTAGTAAGAGGAGTTTGCGATGCCGAAGGAATTAACGACTGAACCTGTTGAGCAAGTCGTTGTAGAATCATCGGTTGTTACGGCACTTGAAATGCCAAAAAAATACAAAGTTGTTTTGTATAATGATGATTATACACCGATGGGATTTGTGGTTGAGATATTAAAAAATATTTTTTATTTAACGGAAGGGAATGCAACACAAGTGATGTTGGAAATACATAAAAAGGGACGTGCCGTTTGTGGTGTTTTTACACGTGATGTAGCCGAAACGATCGTTGGATTGGTTAATGATTATGCACGGTTAAACCAGTATCCGTTGTTGTGTGTTTTGGAAGCTGAGTAAGCCGAAGCCATAGCCATAGAGGAGCAACGAATATGTTAAATAAAGAACTTGAATTTACATTAAATTTGGCTTTTAAAGAAGCCCGTGAAAAACGCCATGAGTTTATGACGGTTGAGCATTTGCTTCTTTCTTTGTTAGATAATCCAGCGGCAGGCAATGTGTTGCAAGCTTGTGATACGGACATCGATATTCTGCGACGCGATTTAATCGAGTTTATTGATGAAACAACACCAAAGATTCCAGAAATCGAACTTGAACGCGAAACCCAACCCACGCTTGGATTTCAACGCGTGCTTCAACGCGCTGTTTTTCATGTACAGTCGGCCGGTAAAACTGAGGTCAGCGGCGCAAATGTCTTAGCCGCGATATTTAGTGAGCAAGAAAGTCAGGCTGTTTATTTTTTAAGGCGCGAAAACATCACGCGACTCGATGTGATAAATTATATTTCTCATGGTATTTCAAAACAACAACGAGAAAACTTAAACGACAACATCGGTACAGGATTTGATGAAGAAATGATGGGGGGTGAAGCTCATGAATCGCCTCTAGAAAGCTATTGCTTGAACCTTAATAAACGTGCACTTGCGGGAAAAATCGATCCCTTGATTGGCCGTGAAGAAGAGGTGCAACGCAGCATTCAAGTGCTTTGTCGTCGTAGAAAGAACAATCCTTTGTTAGTGGGCGAAGCCGGTGTGGGTAAAACGGCCATTGCAGAAGGTTTAGCTCGACGTATTGTGAATAAAGAGGTGCCCGAAGTCATTCAGCATTGTGTTGTGTACGCGCTGGATTTAGGTGCATTGCTTGCAGGCACAAAATACCGAGGCGATTTTGAAAAACGCTTAAAATCGGTATTGAAACAATTAAGCGAACAAGATGGCGGCATTTTGTTTATTGATGAGATTCATACCATTATCGGAGCAGGTGCTGCATCGGGTGGTGTGATGGATGCGTCTAACTTGATTAAGCCGTTACTTGCAAACGGTGAGCTCAAATGCATGGGTTCAACGACCTATCAGGAATACCGTGGTATTTTTGAAAAAGACCGCGCGCTGGCTCGACGGTTCCAAAAAATCGATGTGAGAGAGCCTACCGTCGATGAGACGTTTGAAATTCTAAAAGGCCTCAAAGGACGTCTTGAAGATCATCATGGTGTTAAGTTTTCTATTCCTTCGTTGCGACTTGCAGCTGAACTGTCAGCTAAGTATATCCATGACCGCTTCTTACCTGACAAAGCGATTGATGTGGTCGATGAAGCTGGGGCCTACCAAAATTTACTTTCGCTGTCTAAACGTAAAAAAATTATCAGCGTAACCGAGATTGAAGAGGTCGTTGCGAAAATTGCACGAGTACCTGTGAAAACAGTGTCTGCACGTGACAAAGACGTACTTAAAAACTTAGAGCGTGATTTAAAACTGCTTGTCTATGGGCAAGATCAGGCAATTACGGCACTTTCTTCCGCGATTAAGCTCGGGCGCTCAGGGTTGCGAGCCGAAGAAAAACCGGTTGGAAGCTTTTTGTTTACGGGTCCTACAGGGGTAGGTAAAACCGAAGTAACTCAGCAACTCGCCAAAGTATTAGGTATTGAACTGATACGTTTCGATATGTCGGAGTACATGGAGAAGCATACCGTTTCTCGATTAATCGGTGCGCCTCCAGGCTACGTGGGTTATGACCAAGGTGGTTTGTTAACCGAGGAAGTTCATAAACATCCACATGCGGTCTTACTGCTGGATGAAATTGAAAAGGCACATCCTGATGTCTTTAATTTGTTACTGCAAATCATGGACCACGGAACACTGACTGATACCAACGGTCGTGCAGCGAACTTTAGAAACATTGTTTTAGTCATGACCAGTAACGTGGGTGCTCAAGAGATTAGTCGGAACTCACTGGGCTTTTCAGAGCAAAATAATACGCTGGATGGAACGGATGTATTAAAACGACAGTTCACGCCTGAGTTCAGAAATCGTTTAGATGCGATTATTAACTTTACGAGCTTGGATGTAAGTACCATTGGGCTTGTGGTTGATAAGTTCATCATCGAGTTAGAAGAGCAGTTGAGTCAAAAAAATGTTTCGCTCACGGTGGATAAAGAAGCACGCGCATGGCTGATTGAGCATGGGTATGATAAGCACATGGGCGCACGTCCGATGGCACGTTTAATTCAGGATGAAATTAAACAACCTTTGGCCGAAGAGCTACTGTTCGGTAAGTTGACGAACGGCGGTCATGCGAAGTTAACGCTTAAAGATAAAAAGCTGCATTGTGAAACGAACAGTTACCGTGAAGGGGTATGTTAAGTTTTATCTTCGCTGTTAATATTTATTGAATACAAAAACCCCGCTTGATGCGGGGTTTTTGTATTCAGACCATGAGACATTCGGGCTCATGATAATCAAGGGATGAAGCTTTAATGTTATCGACGGAAAGTTCCCATGTTTGATTTTGACATACTTCCATGAGTTCTTTGATTAATTGATCATCTGTTAGGCAATCTAAATCTAAATTTTTATGTTTAAAAAGCAGGCGATTAAAAGGAAACATTTTATTATATGTTGGGTTTCTAATCGCTTTTAATATCGGTTCCATGGCACGTGTCTGGCCCCAAGCTGCTTGAAATAATCCTAGAGGTGTTTCCCGGTAACTGCCCACGACACGTACCAAATTAAAAAAATAAAAGCCCAGTTCTTCATCACTCAATTCTGACTTATTGGACACGTCTTCAATTAATTTGGTGAGTAAACATCCTTTGACTCCGCCAAAGCTAAAATAAGGTAGGTAGCTATTTTTATATTCATATCGACTCAAAGAAGACATGTGTTCAAGGCACTGATCCATCCATAATTGTAATGCAACGGTCTGCGCAGCATTTTTTTTCTGAGGCACAGGTTCTCTATAAGAGCTAGAGAAGCTTGCATATTGATTCGTCACCTGACGTCTAGGAGATGTCAGGTGAGATGCATCACGAAGATCACCTTGCATACATCTCATACTTGAGTGGCTTTGAAGTGTATGAACGCTTGGCTCTTCCTGTACAGATGTTGCTACATGACCAAAATTTACAGAGCTTGTTTCAGGTTCATTATGCTCATCTTCAGATTCAAGCGTTGGTAATGTATCGGGTTGCTCTTGTGAAGTACGTAGCGATCGATGAAAGAAAACAGCATCACCGTTTGTCGTTTGTACGCTCACGTCATAACGTTTTGTCTTGATGGTATCCATCAACGCCGACATCACCCGGCGAGTTGTTGATTTTTTTGCCATTTCCCCGTCAAATCGCGTCTCGCGGGTCGCGTAACGTCGTTGATGTCCTCCACGCCCTTCATCATTGATCGATAACAAAGCTGTAATACCAGGGTTTTCATCTTTTGGATAAAGCGTTGTAAAACTATGTTCAATAAAGCGTATGAGGGATGCAAGTGATTTTTTTTCTTCATTCATAAAATTAGGATTGTCTATTATCGATGTTAAGGTATTGGCTGCCGTATCCACGGCTTGTAAACTGCCTTCCATTTCTTCCATCATATTACTAAAAATACTTTGCATTTGCGGACTAACCCCTTCATGACTTGAGATGGTTTCTCCTGCACGCGAAAGTTTTTGATTAAATGTTCTAAACGCGTCTTTAATTTTATAAAGATAGTGAAGAAAAAAATGTTTGAACGCTGGTTCTTGTAAAAAAATCGGATCTAAATCACGTACCGCAGCAATGGCATCTAAAATTTTTACTAATTCAATTAATTGATCGGCTTCCAGGGGGAGCCTATGAATCTGGAGCATAAATGCCTGAGCAGATACCGTCATATGCTGGGTAAAAAGCTCAACACGCCAAGTAAAATAAGCGCTCTCCATGCCTTGTGCTTGCCTGGCTTGAAAATTAATCGCTTCAATTTGTTGCCGCCCTGTCCGCTGTACTTTTAATGTTGAATTGAGGTGCGAGCCCATATTTAATGTCGATCGTGAGGTCAGGTCCGATCGCTCACTTAAAGCTGAGCTTGCATTTAAGCCACCATTGAGGGGAGAATCAAATTCGAATTCATAATCAGAGTTTGATGCTGTAAGTATATTTTGTTCGTTTTTTGCTAGCTGGTAGCTGTTGCCTGTATCTACATCTGTCCGTAGTGCTGCCATCAGTAATGTAAAAAAAGGGATTAAACGTCGTCCTGTGATACGTGCTGAACGTGCGGTTTGATAGAATCGATTGGATTGATCTTGGCTTGCAATGGGTCGAATAAAACGAAACTCCAATGTTTCTAGACCTTCAGCAAATTTATCCCAGCTCGGTTCAGCACTTACAAGGGTCCGTTCTTTTAAAGCGGCAATCAAAGCAGCGCGATCATCATAAGGTAAGTGTGTGAAAATAATAAGAATATCAATGAGGGTTGTGACACGATTGTTCAGATAGGGGATATTATGGAATTTTTTATAATACGGCTGAAACCGATCAACAATGGCATTATTGCCTTGAAGAACCAGGGTTAATTCATCAAAACAGGACGATAGAAGATCGGCTGCACGATCGTCAGGCACCATCATCTTAGCCTCATGACTTTTGCGTTGATACAATAACTTAAACAGCGAGGTGTTTAAGGTTCCCAGCACACGATGTGACGTGTTGGTTAAATCAGCTAGGTTGATTGTATTGACTTGGTCATAACGGTACGCTAGGCGTAAATTTTTAACCAATAACTGAAAAGAGGTAATAAATTTAACCAAATGTTGTGATTCTTCGTGAACACGCCCAAACATGTCGGTATGCACGAGAAAAGGTGCCTCTTGCGGGTTTAAGAGTGAGTTCAATAAAATAAGCACGCGTTCACAGTATTTGATACACTGATCGATGGAGACGTGATGCCCTGTTTTTAAGTCGCCGGGATGCTGAAGGTTCCACAATAAGTTGCCTAGCGTTATCATAATAAAACGCGCTGAACGCCAATTGTTTAAAAAATTTCCTTTTTCAGCGACGTACTTACCCGCTGACAGCAAGGTATATCGCTTATAATATTCAAAAGCTCGCTCGATACCTTCCAAAGCTTCGGGTAATTTAATCCGTAAAAACGTATCAATCAGGGTGCGTACTCGGTCCACCGCATTCATGCTTGCGAGCGGCTTCAAGACTTTGGTATCCATGGTATAAAACGGAAGAACAAAATACATCGTTTTTGCACCGGGTTCCGCGGCTTCAATTCGTCGAATACCTGAGTAACGCATGAGCCATAATTCTTTTTCAAGCTCAAGGTAATAGGATCGAATTAATTTTTGTTCAAACGTCGGTTTAGGCGTCACACCCGATTCACGGACACCAAACATGGAGACTTGTTCAATGATTTCTTCTTCGAGTTTTGCATGTTTTTCGCCAACCGTTTTCCAGCTTTTTGAGACCACGCTTACGGCACCAACAAGGCCAAGCACAACGCCACCAGCAACAATGGCTGCTGCGGTTTGATTGTGTGCAATGATGGACGTGACGCTCATCGCGCCTTCTCGGAAGGTTTCGAAACGCTCTTCTACTTTGGCTTGCAACCCCTCCAATGGCGGAGGGGTTCTACCTGGGCTTTGATTCACGGCGGCGCGATAGGCCATTTGTAACATACGTGCTTCGAGTGTACTCGTCATACATTCATCCTTGAATAGTATTAAAAATATCCTAATATCCTACTATCCAACAGATTTTTGTGTGTTGTCAATGTTGTGTACGATGTTTTTGTTTTTAAGTGACGTACTTATTATTTTCATGTGGTTCATGTAGAATATTTATATTGTTATCTGGCTGATGTACCCCATATTATTATGCTCAGTGTTGTTATTATCACAAAAAATGAAGCACATCGTATTTCACGATGCTTAGAATCCGTGCATTGGGCGGACGAAATTATTGTGCTTGATTCCGGTAGTACCGATACAACCGTTGAGATTGCCAAAACGTTTACCCAGCATGTATTTATTAACACCGATTGGCAGGGGTACGGTGTTCAAAAGCAGCGTGCTTTATCCAAAGCGACCGGTGATTGGGTGCTTCATCTTGATGCCGATGAGTGGGTGGATACACAACTTAAAACACTCTTTTTGAAAATTATAAAAGAAGATAAGCATGACGCTTACCGTGTGCCGATTCGTTTATGTTTTTACGGTAAACCGTTACGCTATTCATCGAGCCCGACCCGTCATGCGCGCTTGTTTAAACGCGAGGGTGCAAAATTTAGTGATGATTTAGTGCACGAGAAAATTATATTACCCGACCGTGCGCGTATCGGGCAGTTGAAAACACCACTGCTGCACGATTCATTTTTAGATATCAGTCATGCCATTCAAAAAATGAATCGTTATTCTTCGTATTCTGCACGTATTAGTTTAACTGAAAAAAAGCATATGAGCCTATCTCGCGCGTGCTTAAGCGCGGGTTGGATGTTTTTACGTTGTTATTTTCTGCAACGAGGTTTCTTGGACGGCCGCTCAGGCTTTATACTCGCAATTTTAAATGCACAGGGGAGCTTTTATCGTGGCATTAAACAAATTTACCCTGACCAATCGGGTTGATACACATGCTAGAAGCTTGAGGAGTTTGTCGTTTTGGTCGTCTTTTTTTATTGTGATGACGGCTTTTATGATTCCCATTAGTTCAACGCTTCGGGGCGTTGGTGTTATCTTAAGCATGATTTTATTGCTTGTCGATTCATCGTGTCGTACGGAGTTAAAAAAGCTATTTAAACATAATACGGTGAAGTTCGCCGTTGGTTTTTTTATGTTTTCAGTTTTAGCATGCTTGTGGAGTGCCGCAAGCCTAGCTGAGCAATGGATCGTGCTCGGTAAGTACAGTAAATTAGTGTGTTTACCGTTTTTTATGCTTGTTTTTCGTGACTCACGTACCCGTAATTTTGCACTTCATGCTTTTTTATTAGCGATGTTAATCACGTGCGTGCTTTTATTATTAAAAGCCGTTGGATTGGTGCATTACGGGGGGGATGATCCGGGTGAAATGTTCCGTAATCATATTATGACCGGGTACATGATGGTTTTTGCGGCGTATTTAGCGGCGTATTTAGCTTATCACGCATCATGCCTTCGTCATCGAATTGCCTACGGATGTTTAGCGTTGCTGTTGAGCTACCAAGTGTTGTTTACAGGCACGGGCCGCATGGCTTACATCGCTTATGCAGTGTTAGCCGCGTTGTGGATATTTCAGATTTTTTCTTGGCGAAAAGCGCTGGTTTTAGCTGGAATAGGGGGCGTTTTGTTAGCGGGCGCATATGCTATGAATCCAACCATGCAGTTTTTGGCGCATCAAGTGAAAGATGATTGGGGTTTGTATCATCATAATAAGCGAGACACATCGCTTGGTTTTCGTCTGCAGTTTCATACCTATGCGTATGATTTGTTTAAGCGTCATCCGTGGTTGGGTAATGGAACGGGAAGTTTTTCACATACCTTTCAAATTGAAAACCCCGTGCCTGAATGGAGTGCATCTCGCTCTAAGCTTTTAGAACCTCATAGCCAGTATTGGATGGTGGCATCCGAACTGGGTATTGCGGGGTTGTTCTTATTTGTTTTATTGCTTGGGAGTTTATGTGTGAGCTGTTGGCGAACACCCGAGACGCGTGCACTGGGTTGCGCCGTATTATTACCGATGTTGCTCGGAAACTTCACCGATTCGCTGCTGCTTTATTCAGGAACCGGTTATTTTTTCTTATTGTTTGCAGCACTCTCACTCGCGTCTCACCCTAAAATTTCCAGCACGTTGTGTAATCAAGCTGCCTCATCGGATGCTGTAAGGCCTCCTCTGTTACAAGCCAAGGCTGGCGCGATTCAAACATAAATGCCAGGGTGTTTTGGTATTGCTGGGGCTTAAGCGCTTCTTGTGTTGCTAAGCGATAGGTCTCGGCATCAGGTCCATGTGGTGTCATGCAATTATGAATGCTGGCGCCACCCACTAAAAATCCATCGTGTTTTGCGTCGTATTCTCCAGCAATAAGCCCCATCAGCTCACTCATAATATTTCGATGAAAATACGGAGGCCTAAACGTATGTTCGGCCACCATCCAGCGTGGAGGAAAAACCACAAAGTCTAAATGTGCCACACCCGGTGTATCACTGGGCGATGTAAGCACAGTAAATATCGATGGATCGGGATGATCAAAACTGACTGTACCCATGGTATTAAATAAGCTTAAATCATAGCTATACGGCGCATAATTACCATGCCAAGCAACAACATCTAAAGGCGAAGTATTGTTTTGAGATACCCATAATTTATCTTGGTATTTACAGATAAGTTCATGATGATGTGCTTCTGTTTCGTCACGTTTTTCAAAACATGCGGATGGATACATAAAGTGCCGAGGATGGGCCAGGCCGTTAGCACCCAAAGGTCCAAGTTCAGGCAGCCTAAGCGGTGCATCGCCATTTTCACAAAGATAACCGGCGGCATGTTTATCTAATACATCCACAGCAAAGCTTACGCCACGTGGAATCACAGCAATTTGGCCGGGTTTTATGTTTAAAATACCCATTTCAGTACGTAACACAAGCTCGCCTTGATAAGGCACGAATAATAACTCACCGTCACGATTACAAAAAAAACGGTGGTTTAAATCCATGGATTGCGTGCACTGATAAATAAATGTATTTAGATTTTGATTACCTGCAAGATGAAACAGTCCGTCAATAAAATCATACTGGGCATGAGCTCTGGGGTGTGGTGTTGGATGGGGTGACCAGCGCATTGGGTTTGGCGGTTGAGTGGATGAGTAGGGGCGTGTGAATTGTTTTGAATAAAGTACATAATCATGATGATCAGCAGAAGGCTTAAGGCGGTAAAGCCAGCTATGTAAATTATGGTTTCTTGCTTCTGTAAACGCGCTGCCGTTGATTTGTTCGGCAAACAAGCCCGCTGCGCAGTGCTGAGGTGAGTTTTGGTTACTAGGTAATGCGCCGGGTGATGCTTCTGTTGAATGATGATTTCCAAATCCGCTTAGCATCATGCTACTCTCCATTCTTCATCTATGTATCTTATGTTTAAAGCATACTATAATTCAAAAAAATTTATCTAAACAAGGGGTTTGCACGTGGCAGGGCATAGTAAGTGGGCAAATATTCGTCATCGTAAAAATGCGCAAGATGCAAAGCGTGGAAAAATTTTTACAAAATTGATTCGTGAAATCACGGTGTCAGCACGTCAAGGGGGTCCCGATGAGACCGCTAATTCACGTCTTCGCGATGCAGTAACCAAAGCACTCAAAGCGAACATGAAGCGCGATACAATTGATAATTCAATCAAACGTGGCGTAGGCGATCTGGATGGCGCTGAGATGATTGAAATGCGCTATGAAGGTTATGGTCCTGCAGGTGTTGCGATTTTAGTGGATTGCTTATCCGATAATAAAAATCGCACGGTGTCTGAAGTACGGCATGCTTTTACTAAATATGGCGGTAATTTAGGAACAGATGGATCAGTCGCTTATTTGTTTAATAAACAAGGTGAAATTTTATTAGCACCCACCGCTGAGCATGAGCGCGCGATGGATATTGCGATTGAAGCGGGTGCAGACGATGTATTATTGGAAGGTGAACAGCTTGAAGTGGTGACCCCAGAGGATAGTTACCATGCCGTACTGGCTGCGTTCGAATCGGCTGGATTTGAAGTGGAAGAGTCACAACTTACGATGCGCGCACAGACCTCGGTTGAATTGCCCGAAGATAAATTAGAAACATTAGAAAAATTGATTGATGCTTTGGAAGATCTTGATGATGTTCAAGAAGTGCATAGTAACGCCGATTTTCCGGTTGATGCATAAGAATTATTCACACTACAGTTCTCATTTATAGTGTGAATATATAGGTTTTACCTCGTTATGCGTAACGCCCTGTCACGTTTAAATCGTCCACGGCCATGAGGTTGTGTGTGATTTTCCTTGCCGCCAGGTCAGTCGTGACCTTAGTAATGACTACATTCTGATAAACCTAAAACTAGCGTCTACGCGACGATCTGAAAGCAAAATAGATTGCACTAAATAACAGCTTCAGCGCAAAGACGCCAAGAACCAAAATTCTTACCTTGACGAACACTTTTAATGTGTAAACTCGATTTGCAGGTAGTTACTACGCTTGCTTTAAAACAATCATGCAATACAATTATAGAACAGTAAGGATTTAAGTTAACAGCTTTTTAATTATTTTTCTCTAACACGATATTGAGGTGTATTGGCACATGACTAAAGGCATCAAATTATCAATGCACCACACATAGCGTAAGCCAATGATAGGAGAATGCTCCATGAATTTTCTAGAGATTAAAGAACGCATTCAGGACTTAGTCCGCAATGCCTCGGTACCGGTCGTGCGCACACTTCGAACCGATGTTGAGGAGGCTTGGGAGCGCTATATGCTTGAAAAGCTTTCTATTGCCTTTCAAGATGATACAGATGAGTCACAGTGTTTATCAAATGCTGAAGCGTTACTTCGAGATATTTGGCCTCTTATTCAAGGCACCTCGGTGAGTTATACAGCCAAGCCTGATTCAGAGCTAACTCAAGTTCTCGTAGCCATTGCAAAACTTATCTCACCTAAAAATCCACTTGAAAAACTCATGCCGGGCATTGCCTTGGCGTCGTTCTCAGATGATTACCCTGATTTACAAAAACTTCCAATTAAGCAGGTGCTTAAAACGTACGTTTTATCGGGTAGTGGTCAGTATCTTTATCCCGTAGCGTTGATAGCAGAATTAACACTGACGGACGAAAAAGAGGCCCTACCTTATAACCCATACTATGACTACCGTTTAGGTGAAGCAGACGTAAGGATGAATCCAGAAGAATGGAGCCGCCTTACAACACATTCGGCACAGACTGAAGCCGTGATGCAGACTAAAGCCAATTATCAAGCGTTAAGCACTCAGAACCATCATTTACTGGGTCAACTCACCATCTTAGTCCACCAGATGGCTTTAAACGATGCGCATGGCGGTCGAGGGACGCAAGAAGATGAGGCGGGACAGGCTTACCCAGCACTGCTTCAGTTTAAAAATTATTACGAAAAACTTCCTGAAGAAGAAATATCAAAGATTCCAAATAAAATACATGAAGCAATAGATTTTATCTTGGACGTAACCTTCAACCCCCAAAGCTCCGTTCGCGCTGAAAATCCCATTGAAACTTGCATTGGCTCAAGGCGCGAAGCACTTTATGCGTAAGTGTTCAGACCCCCACTTAAAACAGCCATCAATAATCCAATAATCGGTTATTAACGCCATAATCAATCGAGTACTCGACCGATTTTATCCAAGGAAAAATGAAAAATAAACAAAAAAAAGCTTGACATAGTTTTTGATGGTCAATTAAGGATTTCCCTTGGTTGTGGCAAAATTTCTTGTATAACACCGC
>Ga0209491_10006921_pt1 | contig 15319 bp, 22 predicted proteins | sample BON02_FD_187213 | JGI IMG/M metagenome (GOLD analysis project Ga0209491, IMG submission 187213) | Freshwater microbial communities from Lake Bonney liftoff mats and glacier meltwater in Antarctica - BON-02 (SPAdes) (version 2) | ecosystem: Environmental > Aquatic > Freshwater > Ice > Glacier...
CATTCATAGGCAACCTCACAGTCGTTCCCGGGCGCCTCCACTCACCGCCACGGCACAGTCATGCACCACAAGCAACAACACTCCCACAGTAGAGCCGGCATGCCCGGTCCTGCACGCGCATGCCACGTCCTGCACGCGCATGCCACTACGCACGGCCCGGCGGACCCGGTGTATCGGGACCCATGACTTACCACCCCTTGCTTCCAGCGAGCTACCCTTCCAGCACCACACACACACAGCACACCACCCGTGTCTCCTTTCAAGCACAAGCAAACTAGCGACCTCCCTGCACACGTGACCACGACCGCCAGAGCAGAAGAGGCGTTGGCCTGTGCTCAATCGATAGCGCACCATGCTCACCACCCCTCCTCTCTCTCCCTACACACCGACACAGACCACCACCATCCCTCTCCTTCAACCAAGCAAAAATGGCTTCCATCCTTCGCACCAACCGTCGCTTGGTCTTTATTTTCGGCCTGCTGATTTTCCTTGTGTGCTTCGTGTCGATGGGAGCTGGCAAGGTCGCTGCCAAGGGCAAGGCCGCGGCTGTCGTCGAGGAGGAGGAGTACGATGAGGAAGACCGAGAGCTGATGAAGGACTTTGACGAGGAAGAAGAGGAGGAGGACGAGGACGAGGATGGTGACTTCGAGGACTGGGATGAAGAGCAGGACATGGACGAGGACGAGGACGAGGAGGGGGAGAGCCGTAGGTTGGCGATGGATGATTTGGACGGCTTGATCGATGAGGAGGACCTGATGCGCCAGCTGGATGCGATGGGCTTGAGCATGGAGGTACGTTCTGGCGGGGAGATGGGAGAGGGGGCAGGGGGAGAGAGCCTCGTAGTCTGACATTGCTGACGGCGCCTTGAGAGGGAGAGGGAGCATGCTTCTCGCATTTTATAAAGGCTGCAAGAACCCAATCAACTCACTTCCTCCATCCCAACCCACCCACAACCCACAACAGGACGTCGAGATCTCTTTTGAAGTCATGGACAAGGACGAGGAGTTCGAGGAGGAGGAGGAGGATGAGATGGATCGCGACTTGGAGGGGGAGGACGAGTTCGATGAGGAAGAGGGGTTCGAGGAGGAGGAGGAGGATGAGATGGATCGCGACTTGGAGGGGGAAGACGAGTTCGATGAGGAAGAGGAGGAGGAGGAGGAGGAGGAGGAAGACCGTGACCTCGAAGAAGAGGAGGAGGAGGAGGAGGAGGAGGAGGAAGACCGTGACCTCGAAGAAGAGGAGGAGGAGGAGGACGAGGACGAGGACGAGTTCAGCGATGAGGAGGACGAGTTTGATGAGGAGGAGGAGGACGAGGAGGAGGAGTTTTAAGTGATCCAGCTGAATTTATTACACACAAGAGAGGAGGGGGAGAGAGAGACAGACCGGTAGCAATGAATTGGAAGGAAGAACAGATCGTAATTATTAATTTTGGTTCCGGAGAACGAAAGCAATTTAGAAAAAAAAAGAAGGGAGATTCGGAGAGCGAAAGAGAAAGAATGTAGGACGCACGCACGCAAAACAGAGAATGGGAAAAGTACATGAGATGGAACGACAGTCAGTGTGTAGGAAAGGGGACGCAACAACGGAAGCGCGAAGGCAAACGGAAGGCAGGGCAAGAAGCAAGACCAATCCAAAAAGAAGAAACACAGAATTGAGGAGAAAAGAAGACATTGAATGATTTGCATGTGACGTTTATTGCTTTTAGCCTATGCCCGATTCCTACCCGGAAGGCAGAGGGGCAGGAGGAGAGGCTGGAAAGCAATATGAAAACCCACGCCTAGTGTCTCAAAAGTCAAGGACAGACAACTACACAGGGCCTAGAACCTCGATGGCCTCGTGCTGGACCTTGTCGTGGTGGCGGTGGTGGTGTTTTCTTGAAAGGCCTGCGGCAAACGAGGCTCCAAAGCAGGTCGCTCACCCGCGTCATACAGCAAGCATCACCCAAGCTTACCCCTTTCCCAACACAACCACCCTACACACACAAAACACAGGACGACGCGCCACCCCCGATTTCAACAGCATGTGGCCATTGTCAAGTAGCAGCCCCCAGGCTCGGGCCAGGAGAAGACCACGGACCGCCGCCTCCTCCTCCTCCCCCTCATCAGCGGGCCTCCCTTTTCCCGTCCTGATGCTCGCTCTCGTCCTCCTCAGCGGTGCCTGCTGCTGCCACGCTGTCCAGCTCAACACACTCTCCAGCAGGCCATCGCGAACCCGTGCCTTACCATCAGCATCATGCAGCGCATTCGGTGCCCCGCATCCCTTCCTCCTCCGCCTCTCCTCCTCCTCCTCCCCACCCTCGCGCTCCCGCCCCTCCTCCTCCTCCTCCCCGCGCATCATGACCATGAAAGGCCTTCCCGACCCTCAACACACCATCAAACGCATCTGTGCCACCAATAAATATGCCAAGTCCTCTTATGAAATCGGCAAGAAATTCGAAGCGGGCATCTCTCTAGTAGGGACGGAAGTAGGTCCTGTTGCCTCAGGTCAATGCCAATTAAGAGACGCCTATTGCCGTGTGCGTGATGGGGAGCTATGGATTTACAATTTGTTCATTGGGCCGCATAAGACGACGGGGAAGTATTTCCAGCATGTGGAGAAGAGGCCGAGGCGCCTGTTGGTGCACAAGAAGGAGGTGTTGGAGTTGATGTATGCGTCGGCACGGGATGGGCAGACGATTGTCCCGCTAAAGATTTATTTGACGGCCACGCACAGGTACGTTATCGAGGGGAGGGAGGGAGGGGGTGAAAGGTAGGGAGAAGGGGATTTTTCAATCCTTGCTTTTTGTTGTTAGAGCGCTGTGTGCTTTGGTCGTCTCATCTCTCTCTTTCCTCCCTCCCTCCCCCCTCCCTCCTTCTCTCTCTGCAGGATAAAAGTGGAAGTGGCCATTGGCCGGGGAATCAAGAAGTACGACAAGCGCGAGGCGGTCAAGGAACGAGAGATCAAGCGGGGCTTCGAGAAGATTATGAAAAGCTTTTAAGCTCGGCTTGCTTGGGGCGGGAATGAGTGCAGGGAAATGAACAAGCAAATGAATCAAAATAAAGCTGAATGACTGAGAAAGGTCACTCTTACTTGCGGTCAGCAAATAGATTATCCTCGCCTTGATTTTCCAATGGCGGAGTGCTAAAATTGCGATTGCTTTGTACTCAGAGCCTTTGGCAAAGGCCAAAGAATAATGTGAACCATGTCAAAAATGATGCGAAAGAGGATATGATGATGCCCATGCCTTGCCTCCCCCTTGCCCCCTCCTTTAGTTTGACCTCGACACTCTGCCACCAACCCCGCGAACACAAGACAAATAGACACTCGGCACAGACAGACGTTCAATCTCACCCCTCCAGCTAAAAGGTGCCAGAGGGACAACTCGCTCAATTTGATTCAAGCAAGCCCGGCCGGGCCATGACGGCAAGCACAAGTCTCACACACCACTCCTCCCCGCACACATACACAGGCCGCAGCAAGCACAAACGATGCTCAAGGCCTTGGCCGCGGCCAGCAGCGGCGTGCCCTTGGCCAGCACCCTTGCGACCGCTTCGCAGCAGCTGTGGCAGCAAGGTCTCTTCCGCTCCACCACCCTACGCAAGCGCCTCGGACCCTTGCGGGCCGTTCTGACCTTTGTCCTCATTGTCCTGGCCTTGGAATCCCGCCGGCAGCAGCGTCGTCTCTCTGTGATTCTCCTGGCGCTACTCGGCACGCTGCAGCGGTCATTGGGGCCGTGCCAAGAACGGTGGGCACGACTGAAGCGACGGAATGGCGGCGGGTATCGCGCGCTCCTGTGGGCGGGCCGTGGAGGAGGCAAGCCTTTCTCAGGTGTCTTCTTTTGGGGTGGCGCCGGCGACGAGGATGGCAGTGGAGGTGCCACGTTGACGACGGGCGATGGGGAGGGCGGGCCGTTTACGCGGAGGGTGATGTTGGGGGACCGGGGGCGGGCACGGTGTTCGTGGATGGTGCGGCAGCAGTTTTTGCGGCATGCGTATTGCGACGTGACCTTTGTGGTGGAGGGACGGGCGTTCCCCGCGCATCGGTGTTGGGTGGCTGCGTTTAGTATGCCGTTGTGTGCGATGTTTAATAGCGGTATGCGGGAGAGTAAGGAGAGTCGGATTACGTTGCGGGATACGGACGCGGGGGCGTTTGAGTTGATGCTGAACTTTATTTATGGCGGGTACGTCTTGTGGGTGGTTGGAGAGAGGGTGGGAGGGTAAGTGGGAAGACAAGATCTGGTAGGTGTGCCGTTGTGCTGCAGACAGGTTGTAAAGAGCAAGCCTAAATATAAGTAGGTCTACTCCCTTTCTATATATGGCACTCTCTTCTTTCCTTCCCCCACACCCCCACACAAACAGGCCCGTGGAGCTTAATCAGGACAATATCGAATGCGCGCTGGAGCTTTCGGTGCGTTTTGCCGTGGGGATGCTGATTGAGCAATGCTGCAATTTTTTGGCTTCAGCCGTGGCGGTTGATACGGCCTGCGCCATTCTCATTCTGGCCGATGTAAGTTCTCATTGTTTTTGGGTATTTTATCGTAGTTTCCGGACATCGTTTTCTATGTAACTGTGTCCATGCTACTGCTATTGTGCACGCATTTTTCCGTGGCCTGCTGCTTGCATAGGCGACCCTTCCTCTCATTTCCCATTCCCTCCCTCACCACACCACTCCACCCACAATCAACATAGAAATACGACTGCCGCCCCCTCCGTCGCGACACCCTGTTGTACGTCGTTGCCCACCTCCCCCGCTGCTGGGCCACGGCCAAGACTCACTTTGCCCGGTTACCACAGGCGTTGTTGTTGGAGATTTTGTCACACGATGGTTTAGTGCATGGGGAGATGATGGCTTTTAATGCTGCTGTTTATTGGTTAGAGGAATGGCGTCGCTCTCGACCGGTGGAGCAGGACGAGGAGGAGAAGGAGGAAGAGGCGAGGTTGGTTGAGATGGTGTTGGGCCAGGTGAGGTTTCCGCATATGCCCGCTTGTTTACTGGTGGAGGAGGTGGAAGGGCATCCGATCATGCAAGCAGAAGCCTGTCAACGATTTGTCTTGGAAGCGTATAGGTATCAAGCGATTCTGCCACAGCAGCAGCAGCAGTACCAACAGCAGCAGCAGCAGGAAGGGGGGCAGCAGTGGCGACAGCTTCAGTTGCAGCTACCCCAGCAGGAGTTGCTGCAGAAGTATGCATTGGAGATGGGTGTGAGGGCACGGCCTCGTAGGAAGATAAGTGGTGGGGGAGTGAGTCAGTGTTTGTTGTTGGCGGCAGGGCGTAGCAGCAGCAGCAGTAGCAGCGGTAGTGGGAACAGCCAATGGCCGGAGCTGGAGGAGGAGAGGTGGGGGGAGGAGCTGTTGTTGCCTGGGGAGGGTGGAGGGATGGTGGGAAGGAGCAGTAGCAGCAGCAGTAGCAGTACGCCGATGATGACGACGATTACGAATCATCAGTTGGTTGGGCGTGTGGAGGAGATCGAGCCCCAGATGATGGGGTGTGAGGGGCGGGGAGGGAGGGAGGGAGGGAGGGGGGCGACGGCTTCTTATTCGCTTATTTCTACGACCACCACGACAAAGTACGATCTACGGATAGAAGACGAGGATGAGGGCAGCAGCTGTAGCAATTAAGAAAATAAAAGCAGCAGCAGCAGCAGCAGCAGCGGCAGGAGTATCAGTGTGGTGTAAAAGCGAAAGGAGGAGCCGAGGAAAGACATGTGTGTGTATGTAGATTTTGATATATGGCGCGGCCGGGAAAGGCGCGCCTGAAAAGAGAAGACGAAACAAGAAAGAAAAAGTATGCATGTATAAATGAGTTAAAAAAAGCCTGTCTGATCTTTTAGGAATGAATGTTCTTGATTCGTTTTCTGCTTCTTCTTCTCCTTTTTCGTTTCTTGGTTTGGTTGGTTGGTTTCGGTTACCGCCCGCACTTCCTTGTCGTTTGGATCATAGTCACTCTCAGTGGGACGTCGATTTTTTTTCTTCTTCTTGTTGTTGTTGTTTTATCTTTTCCCACTCCCTTCTTTTTCTTTCTCTTTCTTTTTTCTTTGATTTTGTTTTTCTGATTCCATTCCAGGGCGGAGAGCGCGCGATGCGTAAACGTACCACTGCTCTTCTTCCTCTGTTGTGTTTGTTTAGCCCGTCAAAAGTCTTTGATAGTACTTGAGCCACACTCATGAAACACTTCACACACGATCACGAACCCGCCCTCTCTCCCTTCTTTCTCGCATTGCACACATACACTCACTTCTTCTTCCTCTTCCTATTTCTCTTTCTCGGCCGTCTTCTCCCCTCCTCCTTCCTTCCTTCTTCTGGCACTATGACACACCACTCATACACGTACACAGACAGATAGATGGACACACAGAGATACACACATACTCATTTAATTAAGGCGCGACCCTGAGGGCCTGGATCTCGCCTAGAAAAATAAAGGTGCATGAATCCTACAACATAAATCCAAATGGGCACGTCTTTTAATTCCGCCTTCTCCCCTCCTCCCCCTTCCTCTCTTTTGCTTCTCTGCTTCTTATTCTTCCTTCCCTATTGGTCGATTCGTTTGTTTTACTACTAACAGGGCATGACCTGCTGCTGCTACTGCTGCTGCTTCTCTGTCTATAGGCTACCTATGGTTGTTCCTGTTCCTGCTTCTCTTAGCTGTTGTTCTGGTCTTGCCTTTCCTTCTTCCTCTCCCTCTCTCTCTCCCTCGCGCGATTTCTGCCTGTCGTTCCTCTACTTCTCTACGTATAAATGATGCATGAGTACAGACTGACTCTGCCCTTGCTCTGTTCTGATGACATACGCCCTCTCTTCCGATTTCCGTCACACGCACATACCCACCGCCTCAATTAAAAACAAATCCCTCCAATAGAAGGAGAACACAGGCACCGACATCGGCACCTACGCCCCCTCCCTCCCTCCCTCCCTCTACCTATCCCTGCGATCGAATCGCCTTACGCGTATGATGGTGGTGGTGGTGGTGGCCCACCAAAGGAGAAGGGGACTGAGGAGTCTTGTCCTTCTCCACGAGCTCCTTAGCATATTGCGTCAAGAACGCGCCAAACGCCGCGCTCGCCAAAGGAGGAACCCCCGCCGCCGTTGCTGCTGCCGTGGCTGCCGACGCTGCGATGGGGGCTGCTGCTGCTGCAGCTGCTGAGGAGAAGGAGGAGGAGGAGGAGGGCTGGGGGGAGGACGTGCCGGTGGCGGTTTGGGAAGAGATGGAAGCGGGGTTGTTGGTGCCCAGGGCCATGACTAATGTCTCGACCAATCGCCTCTTGTGCTCAGGGGAGAGGCCCGTCAGGCTCTGTTGCAGCGCTCCCAAATCCTGCCCTAAGGACGACAAGGCCGCCGCCTGCTGCTGCTGCTGCTGTTGCTGCTGTTGCTGTTGCTGCTGCTGTTGTTGTTGTTGTTGTTGCTGCGGCAGGTGCTGCAGCTGCGGTGGATTCGGAATGACGGACTGCGACACGGCATCGAGGCTGCTGAGGCTGCTGTTGCTGCTGCTGGTGGCCATGGAGCGAGGGGAACCAGGAGGAGAAGTCTCCATCGGGACCCCACCACCCAACAAACTATTCGCGTCATGACTGCTGCTCCCACTGCTGCTGCTCCGCCCCACCAAAGCCGGCGACCCCCCCATGCCCCGTGAGCTCTGCCGACGCAGCTGTTGCTGCTCGACGCCTCCCAGCTCCAAAATGCTCAGCGCAAAGTCCTCCTCTGGGCTAGTAGCCTTCCCCCCCCACCCGCCACCGCCCCCACCACCGGCGCCACGCCAGACACCCTTCCCTGCTCCTCCTCCTCCTCCTCCTCCTCCCCCCCCAAGAAAGGATCAAACGCCGGGGCCAACTTCACATCATCGTCCTCCCCCCCCGGGCCCGATAAAAACAGATGCCCATGCTCATCAAAAGCCAAGACAGGGTCCGTGCTGCAGCTGCTCGTGTCCAGCTCCCCCAAGCCCACCCCTCCATCTTCACACCCAAACTCCGGCTTAATCAAAGCACGCACCGCATCCAACCCCCCTTCTTCTACCTGCTGCTGCTGCTCCTCCTCCTCCTCCTCTTCACTATCCCTCTCCTCCTCCTCCTCCTCGCGCTCCTCCTCGTCCTCGTCCACCTCCTCGTCCACCTCCTCCTCCCGATACCCCCCCCTTCGCCCCCTCGGCAACAAACTCGACGCCGACGCCCGCCTCCCCCCCGCCCTTCCACCACCACTCCCCCTCCCCTGCGACGGCAACGGTCCCTCTAAAGCCGCCATCACTCTCGCCGCCGACGCCGCCGCCCGATCCGCAGACACCTTCCTCTTCTTGGGGTCGGTCCCGCCTTGCTCCATTTTTTCCAACATCAAGCCATTCACTAACGAAGTGAGACGATCAATATCCGACGACATTTCCTGGATCTTATCCTTGAGTTGCCCTACTTCCGACTTGAGATGCGAGACCTCTTGTTCGTTGCTGGCTCCGTGGGTGGCTCGGCGGATTTGCGCGAGGAGCTGGGGCTTCCCCCGGATGAACTTGTCGTGACGGAATTCCCACCATTTGTTGTTGTTGTTGCTGCTGCTGCTGCTACTGCTGCTGCTGCTGCTGCTGCTGGGGTTACTGCTGGTGGAAAGGGCGATGCTTCCGTTCTATGTTTGATGTGGGTGTGGAAGGAGGGAGGGGAGGAAGAGGGAGGGTGAGTATGGATGGTGATGGGTTATGCGCCATTTTTCATCGTACCCCCCCGATCACAACGACCACTCACATACAACAACCACAACACAAACAAAAGTATCAAGTAATAAGTATGCCCTATCATTCTCCTTCATCTAAAGAGGCTATCCCATACATACACGCGCAATTTTCCTATCCCTTCCTTTTCGTATCACCCCACCTTCCCTTCCTTCCCTGCCCTCCAACAACCAACAAACATACCTGCAACACCCGCACGTCCTGCTTGACCTTGCGGAAACCATAAAAATTCAGCTGCCGGACAAAGGACGAAAAATTGTTGTGACTGAAATACTGCGGGATCACCATCTGGGCAAAGCGGTCCGGGTCCTTGATCAAGAACGAATCGCCCTTGGCCGACCAGGCCGCAATGGCATTAGGGCACGACTCGAGCATCTGATACGTCTTGCGCAAGAACAAGGGTTGCTCCCGCCCGCCGGCACCACCGCTGCCCCCTCCTCCACCGCTGGTCGCCATGCTCACGCTTCCCCCGCCCGCACTGCTGGCCCCGTCATCATCGTCGTAATCCACGCCTTCGTCCGCAGAGCAGGACGCGGGCACCGGCGGAGGCGGCGGGGGCTGTTGTTGCTGTTGCTGTTGTTGCTGCTTGACGGCGGCCGTGGCCGAGCCTCGGAGGCTCCTCATTCCTGTATTGGTGCGTACCGTCGTGGTTCCTGTGGGTGGGCGTGTTGTGTGGAGGGGGGCGGGTGGTGAGCGCGTGGCACGAAAGGAAGAACAAACTCAAAAAAAAAACAAGGGAGTGATGACGGAGCCCGGCCTGTCAAGCCAAGGCTCATGCGCCAGCCCAGGGCGTGGGGCATGCAAGTCCCAACACCCAAAGACAAGGCAAAGAGGTGTGGGAACGCTCCTAAGAGGCGAGGCGTGCGTCTGTGGCTTGTGGGGATGGCACATGGGTGTGGAAGAATGCGAAGGCATGACGCTGCTGTGAATTCAAATCCTCCCTGTCTGAAGGATTCTTTCAATGGCAGCCATGCTCTGCCGCCAGCACTTGGTCAAAAGCCCTTATTATGCTGGTGACCTTTCCTCCTAGCCATTGCCATGCACACGACGGTCGCTGGTCGAATGGTCAGAGAGCGAGGACGTGGTAAGAATAAGAAGGAGGAGTGTGACCTCTCTTTTCATGGAAAGTTGCTTTTGGCGATCGTTCTTTGCGAATCAGGGTTTCTTGTCCTCGTGAGCTTTCAAATGCCTTGCCATGCACGCACAGGCTGCGCCTTTTTACTCTTTAAGGATGAATCACATTTCAAAGCCAGGCAGAATTTTCCCTAACCTTGGTGCTGTCCTTTTCAAGCCGTGAAAGCACAACCACAAATCAAAAGATCATGTTCTGCGCACGACGGGAGGATCGGAACGTAGAGAGAGAGAAAAAATTCACAAAATAAATTAATAGAAAACAAAATAAACCACTGGCACAAAATAAAGCCTTCGCGTCCTTTCGACCACAAAAACTTCACACGAATCTCAATTTTCTGCCGGCCTCCCAACCACCGCATTTATCCAAAATAATTATCTAAATGAATATGTTCTTTCTTCATACGTGCCCCCACCCTGCCTCCTCCCTCATTAATCCGACTCCTCAGGCAAATTCAACTCAATCTCCTGCCGTCTACTCCCCAAAATCTCCGGCTTGGTCATAAATGTCTTGGCCGACGGCACCTTCACCCCTCGATCCCTCAACTCCTGCAAGCTCTTCGCCATCCCATCTTGCAAGTATTGCGAATCAAAAGTCAAATCATCGTAATACCCCAAATCCGCCTCGTCGTCATACAAACTCACCAACTCCACATCATACACAATCTCGCCCACTGGGTCGTTTGTCTCGGCTTTCTCTAGTTCTCTTACAAGAATTTTGCGGCGAAACGCATTGGGAGGGAGGGGCCCCAGGCCTGTTTTCGTGTACCCTAGCTCAAGCGGCACGACGATACGTCGCAACCCTCCTAGTTTCATGGTATGCAGCCCTTCGTCCAACCCACGAATGACACGACCATTCCCATGTTTGACCAAGTAGGGGGTTTTGCGGGCGTAGGTGTCGTCGAAGAGGACGAGTTTGGAAAAGGGCGAGGCACGTACATAGCCCTCGTATTGGATAATGGCGACTTGACCCCACTTGGGGCTGACGCCTTCGCCTTTCCGCACGTCGTAGTACCGCAGCCCGCTCTTGGTTTTGAAGGCCACGGGCGGCAGGTCTGAGTCTTGCACGCTGTTGGTGGCAGCAAGGGCTGAGGGGGGTTGGGAGGAGGGGGAGGAGGAGGAGATGCCCATGGCTGCTGCTGTCACAGCCAGCAGGCCACGTCGCAAGGCACCGCTGCGTGTGGTGGACTGTATGGGAGAGATCGGTCTTCTTCTTGCCGTCGTTGGGGTGGTGGGAATAACGAGGGGGGTGGTGGTGCTGCTGCTACTGCTACTGCAACTTGGGGAGGAGGCAGGGTCGACATCGTCGTCTGATGCGGCTGCTGACAGGGAATTCGAAGCAGTAAATCTAGAACTTCGGGCGCCGGCAGTGCTGTGTAGGGGACGGAGGGTGCCAAAAGCAGAGACAGGGGAGGGCAAGCAGGCCAGCACGACGACGACGAGGAGGAGGAGGAGGGGGAGGAGGCTGGGCGATATCCGTGTCGGTGCTTGGCGTCGGGAGGAGGCCGTCATGGTATTCGGAAGGGACAAACAACGGCGCGGCAAGGCACCTGTGGTTGTAGGGAAGCTGATGCGTGAGCTGGGCGTGTCGTTGGGGTGGGTTTGGGTGTGCATTTGCTGTGCTGGCGGGTGTGCGGCTCCGCTTTTGTGATGAAAGAGGCACGCACCACCGTCGCGAATCGCCTGAATTCACTGTGTTCTTCGAGTCCCAAAAAGCACCCACACACTCACGCTCTAATACACACAACACACACACACGCAAAGCTTCTACCTGCAGTAGCAGCAGTAGCGGCAGCAGCAGGATGGAGCGCTTCTTCGGCAGCTTTGTCCCCACGACGCGCGAGGTACGTTTTCCCCTCCCCTCCCTCTCCTCCCCCATTTCTCCTTCCTCATGCCTCCCTCACACACAACCTTCCCTAAACGCGACCGCGACACCTACAGTACGTGACGTTCAAGGCCGGGCGGTGCGATGTGGAGGACAAGGGCAACAACAAGTTCCTCATCACGTCGGACCGGCGCAAGGGCCAATTGACCCTCCTCAAGCACGTGGACGAGCTCACGCACCTGCAGTGGAAAGACCGGACGACCAACACGGTGATTGAGGACGTGATTGTCATGCCTCACGACGCCTACTTTGCGCGAGTCAACACGGGGCGGACCAAGGACCGCGTGTATATCCTGCAGTACCAGGGAGGGTCTTCCCGTCGCTTCTTTTTCTGGATGCAGAGCGCCTCGGACGAGAAGGACGAGGAGCTCGTGACGCGCCTGAACGAATGCATGACCGAGCCGTCCCCCGATGACGCCGTGGGAGGCAGCGCCGGTGGGGCTGGTGGAGGAGGGGCGGGGGGCGCGCCGGCTTCGCAGCAAAATGTGGAAGACTTGCTTTCGTCCATGTTGGGTGGTGGGACCACTGGCGGCGAAAGCAGTGTGCCCGCCCCCTCGGCTGCTGTCACGGCTCCCGCCTCGGTTAGCAGCAGCGCCGGCGCCGCAGGGCGTGGAGGGCAATTGACTGCGGCAGATTTGCAGCGGGCCATGATGAATTTGACGGGGATGCAGCAGCAGCAGCAGCAGCAGCGGTCGGTGTCTTTGACCGAAGTAATTAATGCGGATGAGGTGTTGCGTTCGGGCTTGCTTGCTGACCCGGCGGTGCAAGAACAGTTGATTCCCCTGTTGGCGGAGGGACAGCAGACCCCGGAGCAGCTGGAGGCGATTATGCATAGCCCGCAATTGAGGTCGAGTCTGGGAAGTCTGACGGGGGCGTTGCAAACGGATAATTTTAATTCAATCATGTCCAATTTTGGCTTGGACCCGAGCAGGGGGATGGAGGCCTTGGCGGCGGGCAATAACGTGGAAGCGTTTCTGCAGGCGCTGTTGGCGTTGCAGCAGTCGGAGGAGGGAGGGGCCGGGGGAGGGGCGGCGGGGGAGGAGAAGATGGAGGAGGGGAAGGAGGAGGAGAAGGAGTAAGAAGGACAGAGTGGCTTTGGCTTGGTAAGGGGTTATGGTAAAATAGAGGAAGGAAGAGAGAGGATGGGAAGGTTAGGCGGAGGGCCAAGGGAAGGAATGTAGAAATACACACGAGAGATAAACCAGACACGAAAAAAAGAAGAAGCAACGATACGGAAGAAGCATAAGAAGTAGAGAAGGAACAAAGCATGCGTGTGTGTGTGTATGCGTGTGTTCTCTGCGGTTGTTTTATTTCTTCTTTCGTCCGTTCGATCGTTCTTTCTTGCAATTGTTTTCTGCCTCTCTCACTTCACAAAATCGCCTCCTACTTCTTCTTCTTCTTGTCGCTCACCCCAAGGAAACACAAGCAACCCAAAACATCCACGGTGCCCGCCCTTCCTTCCCTCCCTCCCTCCCTCCCTCCCTCCCCTCCTCCTCCTTCCACCTTACGCAAACTCCCTGCTCTTCGTCCGGTCGGGCATACGAATATAAGGCGGATACTGATTAGTGCCCTTGTCATCCGCAGAATAAATGTCCTTAAACAACTCCTCCAACGGCGGCTGGGACCCGGCCTTAGCCTTCTTCAATGCATCTTGGACCTCCTTCCTGATTTCCTTCTCCATCTCCTTGACATCATCCGAGGACAACAAAGAGTGATCGATCAAATTCTTCTTCACCCACTCAATCGGATCGCGCGTAGAGCGAGTCTGGACAATCTCATCTCGATTACGATAGGTCGTGCCAGGGTCAGACATCGAATGCCCATGATACCGATACGTGTTCATCTCAACATAAATCGGTCCATTCCCCGAGCCGACATAATCCTTCACGAACTTCATCCCCTCCCTAACAGCCACGACATTCATGCCATCCATGCGAATCCCCGGAATCTTGTTCCCCATCGTGTAATACTTCGTATTACTCGACGACCTCTCAATCGACGTCCCCATCCCATACTGGTTATTCTCAATGCAAAAAATCATGGGCAACTTCCACAGCGCCGCCATATTAGCAGCCTCCCAGATCTGGCCCTGATTCGCCGCCCCATCTCCGTACATCGCAATTGCCACAGGCATATTCTCCCCTGGCGGAGTCTTATACTTGTTCGCGAACGCCAAGCCCGTCCCCACTGGCACCTGCGCCCCGACAATCCCCTGCCCGCCATAGAAGTTGTACTTCTTGCTATAGAAATGCATCGAGCCACCCTTCCCCTTGACCGTCCCCTCCTTAAACCCAAAAAGCTCCGAGATGATCTGCTCCACCGTCGACCCGCGGGAGAGCGCCACGCAATGGCATCGGTAAGAGGTAATCCACGAATCATTAAAGTCCAACGCCGAGTTCACGCCCACAGCCACGGCTTCCTGCCCGTCATACAAATGGCAAAACCCACGGATGGTCCGGGCCTTGTACTCGGTGTCGCACGTGATCTCCATGCGACGCATTGTGTACATGAGTCGGAGGTACTCGACCAGCTCTTCTTTGGTGGCCGTGGCCTCGGTGGGGGGCCCCACTTCCAGGTCTAAAGAAGAGAGAGGGAAAAGGACGAGCGTAAGACTTTGGGCTAGAACGAGAGGGGTGCAACATAACACACGCAATCAAGGGCATTCAATGTACGTACTGTGCAAGTCAAAGGCCTTGGAGAGGTCGACCGTGATGGAGGCACCCGACGAGAAGGCAGCCTTCGGCGCCATGCTACGAGCCGCCGCCACCGCCGCCGCGCTGCTGCCGCTGCTGGCCTTGCGTCCGAGGACCTGGAGTCCACGTCGCATGGTGAACATCCTGTGGTGTTGTGATGGCGGTGTGGGCATGAGTGAGGATAGAGCGAGAGACGCACGAGAAGACGAAGGAGCAAGAGGATGAACGGAGAGCGTCGAAAAGCACACAGTCAAAGAGACACCAGGACAGGCGCATCACCCCAACCACGTCGCTCCCGACCATGCTAAGCTATTTATAGCGGGCGCAGAGGGCGTGGTGGACTTGGTTGTGGTCAAGTGGTCAGGTTTTTAGGCTCATTCACGCGCTCTCGTCCGTTGCAAAAGAGATTATGAGAAGCAACAGCTGCCGCATTCGTGGCCGCCTTTGGAAGCAAAGCAAGCTTTGATTGTTGTTCATTGTCTTCTAGCTTGTTTTTAGTTCTTTGCCGTGCCTCTAGCTAGCTCCTAATCTAGTCATTCTTACGTTCTCCTCCCGCCCCGCCTCTGCCACGGCCTCGTCCTCGTCCCCCACCCAAACTCCCCCCCCTCTCCCCTCCCCCTCGACCTCCCCACCCTCCTCCTGCACCACCCCTCCTAAACCCTCCTCCTCCTCCACCGCCTCCTCCTCGCCCAAAAGCTCCCGCCCCACCCGCACCACCCGCCGCGCCTTCCATCCTGCCAGCGCTGCTGCTGCTGCCCTCCGAAGAAGGCCACCGCTGCCCTTGCCCGCCCGTCGGAGACGCAAACCGATTCCCCCCCGCAAAATTGCTGCTGCCTCCAGCCCCACCCCCACCACCACGCCTGTCATCTCCCCTTCCTCCACCGCGGCCAGGGCCACCATACTGGCCGTCACGATCCCTCCCGCC
>Ga0209491_10006924_pt1 | contig 15314 bp, 21 predicted proteins | sample BON02_FD_187213 | JGI IMG/M metagenome (GOLD analysis project Ga0209491, IMG submission 187213) | Freshwater microbial communities from Lake Bonney liftoff mats and glacier meltwater in Antarctica - BON-02 (SPAdes) (version 2) | ecosystem: Environmental > Aquatic > Freshwater > Ice > Glacier...
TCGGAGGGGTCCATCCGGACTGGGGGGAGGGAGGGAGGGAGGGAGGAAAGGGAGGGAGGGTGAGTGTTTGCGCGTGGCTGTGTGTATTTGTCTAGTTCAAAGAGGCAGGTGGAGCGGTTGGCGTAGTAGACGGACTCGGAGGGGTCCATGCGGACTTGGGGGGAGGGAAGAGGGAGGGAGGGAGGGAGGGAAGGAGGAAGGGTGAGTCACAGGTGGTCATGGGCCAACTGTGTTGTTGACGACATGAGGGGATGGAGGAGGGAGGGAAAGAGAGGTGTTATGGGATGTGCACGAGATAGGAGCGCGCCTGCAGAAGCTCGACTACTCGGATGAGGGAGGGAGGGTGGGTCAGACACACAAGCATGCGGGACATGAAGACGGCTGCTCGTCTTTCCGGGCCAAAAGATCGGGGCAAGCTTGGCATGGCAGGGATAAGAGAGAGACATGCAATAAAGTCCAACACTTGATGGTGTGGCCATATCCAGCCTTAGGCCTCCCGGACAATTACTCCCCTCCCACCCAAACCCTATCATCATCAGCAGGACGTACCGGCCTCTTCATAGCACTCCAACGCAGACCGGAGGCGGCCATTCCGAAAGCGCTCATTTCCCTCTGCCTTGACCTCAAAAGCCGCGTTCTTGCGGGCCAGGCGACCTGACCGTGCTTCCATGGCTGTGTTGGAGAGGTGGAGCGGCTCCTAAGGCGTGGATGATGGTGGCGTTTGGGAAAAACTAGCGCTTCGCCTGAGCGGCTTGGAGAGACAGGTGATGCAAATGCTGCTCCGTCCCGGCGTGCGTCGTCGTGTCCCCTTGACAGGTCCTTGACAGGTACCGCAGGCCTCGGTCGTTCACGTGCGTGGGGTCTCTGTGGAATGTGTGGATGTGGGTGGATGTTGAGATGAGTCCAGGGTTAAGCGGACAGGACAAAGGCAGAGGCACCCGAAGTGAGCACTCGTTCATTCATGTCCGAGAGCTGCTGCTCGTGCCATGTGGCTTTTAGCTAGGATGCACGGGGCATCTCATGACCAGCAGAGTTTTGGTGCCTAGAGGTGTGGTGGGCTTTGTTTGGCGTGCCGTGTGCTGGTGTATTGCCTCCCCACTGCCGCCTACCCCGAGGAGGCAAACGAACGAGTGAGTTGAGGGTCCAGAAGCTCCACATCTCCTCGCTCGCAGTCGGTAAGCATTGACGAACGAGTCAGTCCCCTCGTGAAAGCCCGCCTGCTTGTGCATGCAGCGATACGAAGCACGTCAAATCAATGAGCAAACAAGCACTTCCTAGGCGTTATGCGTGTGACGGAGCATGGAAGGGAAGAAAGGCGCTGTTTTAGCTCGCAAATGCCTCGAGACGACACGCATCTAAAGCCAAAAAAAAGGAGAACTTGGGGGCCGAGCTTTTGCGTTGGTACGCGATTTCGGGGTGATTTTGGGCCGTTTATGGGGGAGTGGTGGGCGTGGTATTGCCGTCGATCATGTTGAGGGTTGGGGTTGGAGGGTTGGTTGGTGTGGCTGTGTGAGGTGCGTGGTATGAAATATAGGGCTGTACAAAAAGAGGACTGACGTAAGTGAAGAGAAAAAAGTGCTCACGTGGCCCAGGTTTTCATTTCAACTCGTGCGTCAGGGTTTAGGATGGAGCGAGGAGGGTGGAGAAACACCAGCAGCAGCGTACCTACCATACATCCAAGCCATACAGGGGGCGGCTTTCCTCTGCGGCTTTCATTTTTGACTGCCCTGTTTTGGAATAGAAAATGGCACAATTTCAAAGCTTTTATGGAAGACAAAGTGCTCTTTTCCGAGACTGCAGTGAAAAAATTGCCTCTAAAAATGGGCCCGCGGCAGCTTATTGGTCGGCTACTTTCGCAGCAGTGTGTTGAAAGTGTTGGGGATGCCTATACTTCCCCTTACATTTATGTGAAATGATTTGACTGTACGTGAATTCGAAGTGTATGTCGTGTTTCCTGCTTGCCTCTACCTTTGGATGAGTGTGACTTGCTGATCCCTTTAAAGAGACCAAAGAAGAAGTGAGGGGCTTCGCAAGGCTTTACAAGGACTTGCTGAATTGATTTCTACACGGGAAAAAGTTGGTGTCTGAAAAGAGTAGGCACCAGTACCTACGCTTTCCAAAATGCGGAGACTTCTTCCGACCTGTGGCCTTCGCCGTTCCCTATATGTAAGCTCAAATTCCGTGTATTTTGGGCGGTAAGGAGAGACTGGTTGTTTGTATGCCATTTGTGCCTTTGGTTTGGCCCAAGCCACAACCGCAAACACCCAACCCACCCTCGCCCCTTGTTCTCTCAGCTCAGTGCATGCTGCCTGAAGTGGTGGCGAGGCGTGGGTGTGTGTGCAAGCCCCTGCACTTTTTTGGGCAACAAGCCCCCCGCTTCCCTCTTGTTCGTTTTCGCTACCCTTTTTTCCTCCCCCTCTTGTCCCGCACACCCATCACCCCACAGCTGCGTGCCCTCACCTGCCCCACGTGCGCACAGGCCATTGCCATGCGGTGGGAGGCGCCGGGGGCCGCGCAGAGGCCGTGGTTTGACGAGCCCGCCGTCTTTCGCGTTTGCCGAAAAGAGGGTGGACATCATGAAGGTAGGCGACGCGCAACTTGCTCTGGCTCGTGTGGGAGGAGGGAGGAAGTGGTGTGCTCGTTTGATTGTATGCCTCTGTCCTCTCGCCCCCTTTCACCCGCACCAAATCACTCATTTCCCTCTACACGCCTTTTCCCACCCTCCTAAATAGGTTTGTCGTGCCAACGGACCCATGAATAAGAAGGGGTTCAAGGCCCTCACGCACGGAGAAATTTACCGACGAGTTCCAGAGGACGTGCGCCGCGACAGTTCCGCCAATCTTGTCCTCGTCCGTCTCGAGGAGAATCGGAAATACTTCCGGTTTCCCCGGATGACATGGCCTGGCACCTCACCCTAGAGGGTATGCAGTACCTCCAAGTTCTCGTAAGTTGCTGGGGCAAAGGCATGGCGGTGCTTGACTAGTACGTCGTCCTCCATACTCATCAAACTTCGACCACCCAACACTTACAGCAACGCAGGGAAACCGAGAAGCAAGCCGCCCCTATCACCGTCTCTGACATCGGAAAGACCATGAAGGAGGTACGTTCGCCCTCCCTCCCTTCCTCCCTTCCTCAATCCTTCCCTCCCTCCCTCCCTCCCTCCCTCCCTCGCTTGTCCTGGGTTCCCTCAATGCCCTCGTTTTCAAACTGGTACCGACCTGCACCTCTTTATAAAACTGCTCGAAGAGCTTCCTTTAGAGCTGCGGGACCCCTACCTGGAAGCGTGCATCCTCTACTGGTCCAAATTAAACAACTGCCGCCGCCCCCTGACGCAATTGGTATCACACCCCGTGCAAGGCGAGCCCCAAGCACCCCCAGTCCTGACGGCGAGCCAACGAGAGGCGCGACTAAATATCCTGCAGCTAACGGTGCGGAAGAAGATTCTGGTCACGCCGCAGGAGCTCGGCCCAAACCAAACCTCGGCCGAGCAAAAGGTGGGAGCTGAGCCAAGGCGTCCCGGTACTTGACTTGGAACTCAGGGCTGAACTTGTGATTGTGATAGTATTTGCCACCCTGTAAGAATGAAGGAGGGATAGAGGGAGGGAGGGAGGGATGGAGGGGTGAGTCAAAGCGTGCTAGGTGTTGGGTTTGGGGTTTCTGTTGCTCGTGCTGTTCTGGAGGGAGGAAGGTGAGTGAGGATTGGGTGGAGGGTGGGAGGGAGGGGCGGAGGGAGGGTATTACACTACCACTAGTTAATAAAGGAAGAGGAGTGCCTGCATAGACAGAGACCACCCTTCTGCCCTCCCGCCCTCCCTCCCTCCCTCCCTCCCTCCTCATCATTCCTACCAAGGGCTGTGCTCGCCGAGGGTAGCTGCAGCTCCAGCAGTAGCACCACCACTACCGTAAAGAAATAATAGAAAGAGGAGTGCCTGCATAGAGAGAGACCACCCATCTGCCCTCCCTCCCTGCCGCCCTTCTTACCTGCTGATTGCGCTCGCCATCGTCAAATCGGCGGGCAGGACGATGCATTTTGACTTGCTCAATCCTGTATATTGCACAGCAAAATTCGTCCCAGGATCTCGACCAGCGCCCTTTCATATTGTGGCAAATCACCATCGTGTTTATCATCAAGAAGAAAGCACACAAGCGGCTGTACCGAGCCCAAAAAGGGCCGAACCAGGGGGCGTATGGAATGGCGTGGTGGCGCATTTTGCTCGCGTTCTCTTTGCTGCCAGGCGCTCGCGTTCTCTTTGCTGCCAGGCACGGGACCCGCCGAGCAAAGTTGGCGTGTGCAAAGAGGGGATTACTGGAGGTCCTAAGTGCGCGCTTAAAGCTGCGGTGGTTGTCAAAAGGACATCCGCTAATTTGGGTAAAGAAAGGGCGCTTGGAGGCAGGAGGTTGCTTTGCGGAAAATTTCAACAGCAGCCTTCCATTTTGACATGGCCTTGTCCTAACAACCCACATTGCCACCCACAAACACAAACATGCAGACGTACACAGACAGGACGACCAGGACGACGCAGGCGCACGTCCTTGTCGGGGCAACGGGGCAGGAGCCGCTTTCAAAGAAAGGCACACAAGACACCCCTTGCTTTATCATCACAATGCTCCATCTCACCCCCATCCCACCAACACCAAACACACAGGGTGGAGCCTGACAGCCACAGCGACAGCGGCGTCAATCTACCTCCTCCTCAGGCGCACGAGGAGCCGCAGCATCGACAGGCGCCACCGCTGCTGCCCCATCCCTCGATTCCGCCTTATCGTCCTCGGGTTGCTCCTGCAGCAGCAGCAGCACCACCATCGCAGCTACCACCACCGCAGCAGCAGGCAACAACACCTTACAACTCTGTCAATGCACCGGCTGCTGCTCCCCGCCCCCCGATTCCCCGCTATCGTCCCGGCGTCCCCTCGGCTGCACCACCACCACCATCATCGCAGCTACCACCGCAGCAGCCGCCAATAAGCAGTCCGCCCGACATGCAGGGCTATTCTTTGCCCGCCGTTGCTCAGGCGGCGGCTGCCCCACGTCCCATTCCTCCGTATCGCCTAGGTGTCCCACCCAAGGCACCAGCAGTGTCGTTGCCACCACCACCACCACCACCCCAGCAGCACCCGCAACCAAACAGCAGGACCCAAGTTGTTATGCAGCCCGCTCTACCTTATCGTACACCCGCCGCTGCCACTGCTGCTGCCGCCACGCCACGACTACTGCAGCTAACACCACCACCACCACAACAGCAGCAGCAGCCAGAAAGCAGCAGTCTTGTTGGATTGCAGCCTTCTCCGCCGCAGCATCCTCCTGCCGCCGCTGGCACTGCTGCCATTGTGCCACGTCCACCACCACCACCGCAGCAACAGCAGCAGCAGCAGCCACCAAGCGTGCTCGAAAGCATCCAAGCCAAGATGCAGAGCCTTCAACACCTCCCTCTCCACGAAGTCATTTCCGTCGCGCAAGCCCTCCTACCATCAGGGACCATCCTTGACCCCTCCCTCCTCCCCGCCCTCGGCAACGGCCTCCCTCTCCCTCCGAATCTTCCTGCCAGCATGGGCGCCATCACCACCCTTCTCCCTCCCTACCTCCCCTCGAATCCCAATGCTCCCGCGCCCCCGACCCTCCCCCCCTGCTGGCACTGCAAACATGAAATGGAGACCCGCGACCCAACATATTTCTTTCGCTACCGGTGCAAGCTCTTCCCCTTTTGCCCGGGGCAACGCCGCACCTTTAAACCAAACCCAGCAGTGTTCCTCCAACTCCGCCACCCCGAGCTGACAGAACTGCGTGTCTCCTTCCCCGACATGCCTGAAGCCGCTGTTGCCTTTGGTGCTAACTGGCTTCGGGCCTTTTTGAAGAAACATAATTTGAAAGAGGCCGTGCTTGATAAGATGAAGGCTATTCGTCCTGTTGCTGCGAAGGATCGAGGGAGGGGGGGTCCGTGGGAGGTGGTGTTGGATGTGCAGGAATGCGAGATCTTGACAAGGATTTTGAGGACTCACCTATTTCTTGATTTGGTGAGGGAAGTGCCTTTGTCCACGCTGCGGTTTGCGATGCAGATGCACGATGCCGAGGCTACAGCAGCAGCAGCAGCAGCAGCAGGAGGAGGAGCAGGAGCAGGAGCAGCAGGAGGGGAAGAGGGAGGAGGGGCTGGGTTTTATGCGAGTTCGGGGGAGGTGGAGAGAAGGTATGCTTTGTTGCCTCGACGGTTTCAGAAGAGTTTGTTTAAATTTCAGAAGGAGGGGGTTAGGTTTGCTTTGAGGCGGAATGGGAGGTGTTTGATTGGGGATGAGATGGGGACGGGAAAAACGTTGCAGGCGCTGGCGATTATGGCGTGTTATCAGGAGGAATGGCCGTTGTTGATCGTTGTGCCGGCGTCATTGAGGTTGCAGTGGGCGGAGGTGGTGGAGGATTGGATTCCTTTCTTGAGGCCGGCGGATATTCATGTGGTTTTTGGGAATACGGACAAGATCTTCGCGACGAGTGAGTGTCCGCCTGTGGTGATTACGTCGTATGAGATGCTGCGGAATTTGGAGGCATCCATGACGCATATCGGGTTTAATTGCATAATCTTTGATGAGTCGCACAAGATGGCAACGTCTCGCACGCATGCCCCTCCTAATAAAGTCACTGCTGCCTCTCTGCGTGTCGCGAGTCTGGCGAGTCGCGTCTTGCTCTTGTCGGGGACGCCCTCCCTCAGTCGGCCCTTTGAAATGTACGATCAAGTCCGCCTGCTTCATTCTGATCTGCTCAGCATGCCCCAGAAACCAGGGGAGACACGAACGAGTAAATGGGACTACGGACGGAATTACTGTACAGGGGTCTATTGGCAAGTGCGGATGGCAGGCCCACCAGTCCCAGTCGCTGAATATGATGGAGTGAGATGTGGGGAGGAGCTTCATTTCTTGCTAACAAATGCAGTGATGATTCGGAGGTTGAAAAAAGATGTCTTGGCTGAGCTCCCTCCGCTGTCGCGGACGATTGTCAGGATTGAGGAAGGGAAGAAGAGCAAGATGTTGGGGCAGGTGCTGAGTGATCGAGGGAGGGCGGGAGGGAGGGCGGGAGGGAGGGCGGGAGGGGGGAGGGTAGTTGTGGATGGCGGGGCGCCGCTTGATGTCACGGCAGCCGCAGGACGGGCAGCAATAGAGGGAGCAGCAGCAGCCGTAGCAGCAGCAGCAGCAGGAGGAGGAGCAGCAGTAGGAGCAGCAGCAGCAGCAGCAGTAACAGCAGCATCAGCAGCAACAGTAGCAGCAGTCATGGCCGGTCAGAGCAGCAACGGCGGCTTGAAGCGCACCTCTACCGTGACTAGCACAACCAGCAGCTATCATGAGTACAGCCAGGAGGAGCTGCTGCAGCTCGAGGAGGAAGTCCGTTTGGAGGAGGGGGAGGAGAGGGGGGAGGAGGAGGAGAAAAGGAAGTTTGTGTGTCGAAGCGATTACCACGAGCTGGGAAGGGTTAAGCTGGGCGGGGCGGAGGAATGGTTGGAAGATCGTTTTTTGGAGGGGTGGTTGGATGCAGGCGAGGGGGACGGGCAGGCGGGGCAGGCATCCGTGTCAGTGGAAGCAGATGCGCCTAAGTACGTGATTTTTGCGCATCACCTCTCTGTGCTTGACAGCCTTCGAGCGACGATTGACGCTGTTCTTCGGAAGCACCAAGCCCAACGCCAATTACCTTTTGCTTGGTCCCAAATCGGCATTCAAGGCTCTACCCCCGCCGATACACGCACTGACCTCGTCAAGCGTTTCACACACGACCCTCGGTGTCGCGTAGCACTCATCGGAATTACTGCGGGAGGGGTGGGGTTGGACCTAGCTGCAGCATCAACAGCCATCTTTGTCGAGCTGCCTAACTCCCCCTCTTGGTTACGACAGGCTGAAGATAGGTTGCACCGGCGGGGACAGAAAGAAAAGGTGCAAGTGTATTATCTGGTCTTGCCGCCTGGAAGTTTGGAGGATAAGGTGTGGGAGAACATGAGGAGGCTATTGAGAGAGAATACGGCGGTGGTCAATTCGAGGGAGAAGGCAGAAGAGCTGGAGGTAGAGCGAGTACAGGAATTAGGAGCGGCGGAGTCGCAGCCCTTGGACCCGGAAACGGTCCAGGGGCTTCTGCATGAGGGATTCGTGAATCATCAGACGCAGGCGGGAGGTGGGGGGAGGTGGGGGAAGTGGAGGGGGAGGGATAGGGCGGAGGAGGAGGGGATGTCAGACGACGAGGGGGAGGTGGTGCTGGCTGCTGCTGCTGCTGGTGGTGGTGGTGGTGGTGGTGGTGCTGCTGTTGTTGCTTTTCTTTCTTCAGTATCGGCGATGGAGGTGGAGGGGCCTGCTACTGCGCCCCCTTTGCCTGCTGCCTGCGCTGCTGATGGTACTGTTTCTTCCGCTCTCGCCCATGGAGATTGGGTAGGGGTACCTCCTGCTAGTGACGGCGGTGGTCGTATCGATTCAAGTCCTCCTCCTCCTCCTCCTTCCTCTCTTCTTCTTTTTCCTCCCTCCCCTCCTGCTACTGGCAGTGTAAGCGTGTTGGATTACGAGCGGGAGCTGGAGGCGGAAGCGGGCATGACGCAAGAGGACGAGGATGAGGAGGAGGGCGAGGAGGAGGAGGAGGAGGAGGAGAACACGCTTTTGGCACAGCCTGACAACGACGACGAGACGGTCGATGAGCGATTCGAAGGAGAGCAGGAAGAAGAGCTAGGAGCAGCAGCAGCAGCAGCAGCAGCAGCAGCAGTAGTGTCAGGAGCAGGAGCAGCAGCAGGAGCAGGAGCAGCAGGGGGGGAGGAGCAGAGGCAGCCAGCCGGGTTTAAGAACGATCAAGTGCTCTCCTCCAGCCAACTGCAACGACGAGAGCAGCGGCAGACGTTCCCCTCCTCCCTCCCTCCCACCCCTTCCAAGCCCGCCCAGCAGCAGCATCAGCTCGACGCCACGACCGACACCAAAGACGGGATGGAACAAAACCAGGAAGAGCAAGAGCAGCAACAGCAGCAGCAGCAGGAGGAGGAGGACGAGAAGCTGCTGGAGAGCGACGAGAAGCTGCTGGAGAGCGACAATGAGGGGGAAACACCTAAGATCACCATCCTCCGCAACCTCTGCTTCGAAGTCAGCAAGCACACGGGCTGGGTCCACCTCCACGAAAGCCAAGACGGGAGCAAGCCCCTCGGCGTGCACGTGGATCCTCTCGATTATCACCACCTAATCAGCCTCGCCGAAGCCGCCCTCTCCTCCCTCCCCCTCCTCCAGCACATCCGCGTCCAGGCAGAAGAAATAACACTGGAAGGCCTGCCCCCCCACACCCAAGTCGCGCCTGGGGAGAAATGGCAACTGCTCAAACTCCTGACTCAATTCCAAAAACAAAGCGCTCGCATCCGTAACCAAGTGTATGGGTATGTCCTCCAACCCGTTGATGGTGGTTTGCCTGAATGGATTCGCTTGCACCGGCCCACGGCGCAGGGGAAGGGAAGGAAGGGAGGGAGGAAGGGGGGGATCCCCCCGCGGGTGTTGTCGCTTTGGGACCCGGCTTTGGGCTATCGAAGGCATTTGACGAGTCAGGAGCTGTTTGATCCATCGAGGCATAGTAGGTTGACACGGCATGTGGTTGTGAGATTCGGGTTGTATTGGCAGAAGGATATTTATCAGCCGTTGGATGTGAGGACGCATGAGCCACTGTGTTTTTGTTGTGGACGGGTGTTTGGGTTCCCGGGGGGGCCGAAGACGTTGCAGGATTTGGTGTGTTCGGCGGATTGCTTGGCCTATTTTTCGTGTTTGTCCCAGGGGGGGTTTAGGAGGCAGGTGGGGAGGAGGGATAGGGGTGTGTGTGAGATGTGTGGGTTGGATACGTTGAGGCTGTTGGAGCGAATTAGAATGATTGGGTGTTTGAAGGCACGGGAGGAGGCGATTTTGGAGGATGTGCCTAAGTTTAAGGAAAGGCCTGTGTTGCTTGCTAGGTTGGTGAGGGACCCCAAGGAGGGGTATGTCTGGAATGCGGATCATATCGAGATGGTGGCGGAGGGGGGGGGGTTGTGTGATACTACTAATGGAAGGGCCTTGTGTGTGTTGTGTCATTATGAAGTGACTAATGAGCAGGCCCGATTGGGGTTGGGGAGGAAGAGAAGCGCGAGGCAGAGGAGGGTGGAGGAGGTGCGGAGGGAGGAGTGGGAGATGACGCAGGCGTTTGTGATAGAGGAGCAGATTAAGGAAGAGATGGAGGAGGTAGGGAGGGAGGAGGGTGAGAAGAAGGAGGATGGTAAGACGGAGAAGGCGCCGAGGAAGAAGAGGGAGAAGGAGCCGAGGGAATTCTTGGAGCCGGAGCCGCTGGGGGTGGAGGAGGGGGAGGAAGGGAGGGAGGACGGGAAGAAGGTGGATGAAATGCAGGAGGAAGAGAAGGGGGGAGGGGAGACGAAGGAGGCAGAGAAGAAGAAGGAGAGGGAGCCGAGGGTGTTTTTGCAGCCTGAGTCGTTGTGGATGGAGGAAGGGGAGGAAGGGGAGGAAGGGAGGGAGGACGGGAAGGAGGCGGGCGAGGAGGAAACAGAGGACCAGAACAACAAGGAGACTGAGGATAGCAGTAGTAGCAGTGAGAGCGACGACAAGGAAGAGGGGATGGATGCACGCCAGCGGAAGCGCGGGCGAGGTCATGGTGGAACCAGCCTAAGAAGAAGGAGACGAAGGGGAAGGTTTAAAAGAAGATGACGGGGGCGAATCAGAAGATGATGGAGGAGGAGAAGAAGAAGCAGCGCCGAGGTTAAAATAGGAATTTCAATGTATTTGTAGGCATGTGACTGCAAGTTGACAAATAGAGGATTGTAAAGAAAGTAAGCCAGCAAGTAAGCCAAGGAGAGACAAGTCCAGTCGCCGCGGGTGTGCACATTTCTTCATTGTCACTTACTTCTTTACAAAATCTTGCCAGCAAAACTTTCCTTCCTTTCATATACAAATACTAATATCACCATCCTCCGCCCCCTCCTCCCCCGCCCGCCTCAACACCCGACTCCTTCCATACTCCCAAGCCAAAAACCCCAAGCTCGTCGGAAGCGCCGCCGAGCTAATCGTCCTTAGTTGGGGTAACCCATACCTTCGAATCGACGCCGTCAAACTCCCCACGCCCTCCGTTTCCCAATGTGGCGTCAAATGCGACACCGCCTCTTCACACAACCCTGCCAGCCCACCCGCAACCCCCACCATAGCCACTCCCAAGGGCTCCTCATGCCTCGCCCCTGTCAAAGAAAGAAGAGCATCTTTCATCACTTCAAAAGAACCAAACAACGATGCATGCGCCAGGGAATGAGCGAAGGCAGTGCCCCCCCACACATTCGTCACTGCATACTGCGAACTCACCAATCGTCGTCCATGTTCCCATCCAACATACATAATTCCATGACACGCTCCCGCAAACCCCCCACCTACCACCGCTGTCGCCGGCAACAACAACGTTCCTTTCCACGTGTTCGTCGTTGCCGCGGCCTCTGCATCGGGATCAAGACCCAAAGCCTCGTCCAGAGTGTCCTTGGTCGACTCATACAGTTCAAAGACCGCCGTCCCCAAAAGTCCACTCTTGATCAACGCCGGCGCCGCACCTCGTAGTGTCTGTCCGAAGACTTGGGCCTTGTGCCAAGCGGCGGCTCCGTGACCCTCCTTGTGCTGCTGCTGCTGCTGCTGCTTGCTGTCCGTCGTAGTCACCTCTTTGTGCGAGCCCCTCAGCACAGAATAGGCATCCCACGCCGTCGACGCTTGATCCGTCATCTTGGCCACAGCCTTGAGTGGCACCCGGCGGGGAAAGGAACCGAACAAAATGGATCGATAGATGCTGATGGAGCTTCGAATAGCCGCCCGCACGAGTCCTGCCTCGGTGACACCCTCGTCGTCCCCCTCGTCGTTCTCTTTGGACGATGGTGGTGGGTTTGGTGAGGAGGCCAGGGATGGGATGGACGAGGCGGGCGGCATGATTGTCTTGGTCGTGAAAGGGGGGGGTGGGATGGGATGGACGAGGCGGGGCGGCAGTGACTGATCTCGAGGTGGTCGTGGAAAGGGGGGGTGGGAGGTCGAGAGCCTTCTATTTCTGCTGTGATCTACCACGTCCAGCGGCTTGATTCAGCAAGCCCAAGCTAATGCATTGCCTGTGTTGTTTGTGTGTGTGTGTGTATAGGGTGGTCAGCGCTGTGTGCCGTCGCACTGTCACTGCGCTGCCGCGCCTCGCTAATGGCCTGCTTGAAGGCTCAAGGAAGCAACGGCACGGCGACAAGGCCCCTAAACCACATGTCTCACATTTCAAAATCATATCTCACAATACACACACAGTGCTGGACGCCCGCCGCTGCCGCACCTCGCCAGCATGCGTCCCGACCTCGTCCAGCTCTTGGTCCTGCCGGCTGGCATGCCTTCCTCGTCGCAACAGCAGCAGCAGCAGCAGCAGCAACGACCCTGGTACGTCTCCCACATGCGGTGCTGAGCTCTCATTTGCGGCTCTGGGACACTCTCTAACATGCTCTATACACCCACACAGCTCGACCAGCCAAGTGCCCGGCACAGCGACGGCGGCGCGGAACCTCTGTGCGCCCTTGATGCTGATGTCGATGCCCTCCTTGCTCGCACTCAGTCCCGCTGCTGCTCCTTCGCCGGGGGGTGCGCCGCACCAAGAGAGTACACTTAAGAAGGTAAGAAAAGAAACAGGCAACGTCGTATTGAGCGATGCACAGTCTTTAAGGCATATTTGTGGTTGTACTTGAATGCCGAGCAAATGTGGCGGGCCTGCCTGTTGTACACGTGCATGCCTCGTCGTGACACAAAAAAGGCGTCTTGACACCTCTTCCTTTCACGGCCCCGCCCGACTGCTATACGTTTAGTCATGACCTCTACTCATTGCCTCGAAGCAAGCAATGTATAACATGCCTAGCTTCGAAAATAGGAGGTTGTACCATCCTAACCCCTCATCTCACCCAACCCCCCTCCCTCCCTCCCTCCCTCCCTCCCCCTAGTTCATCGTCAGTGGCACCGTGGCCTGGATCTACGAATTCGGCATCGGGCACTTCCTAGAGTTCACCAAGGTCCTGAAACAAACCAAGCAAGGCTCCTACCTCCAGCTGGTCAAGGGGATCATGAGCGAGAAGGGCGTGGTGGGTGTGTGGGATGGTTTCTTCCCCTGGGGGTCCATTCAGGCGATTGCTAAAGGTAGGAAACGAGAGGGGGTGGACTTGGGCTGGCTCGTGTGTGTGTTAGTGTATGAAAGTGGGTGCAAGGCTCGTACCTCCAGCTGGTCAAGGGGATCATGAGCGAAAAGGGGATTGTGGGTGTGTGGAATGGATTCCTTCCCTGGGGCTCCATTCAGGCGATTGCTAAAGGTATGTGTATATGTGTGTGTGTGTGTGTGTGTGTGTGTGTGTGTGTGTGAGATGCTCTTTGGTTACCCTGATTCCCCCCCCTCACTTGCTGGAAAGGAAGCAAAAAAAGCAGCATAAAGCCTATGAGCAAACGTCTCACGTCCTCCTTCCCCCCCTTCCTCCTTTCCCCCTTCTCCAGGCGCGGTGTTTGGGGGGGCGCATGCCTTGGCTTTGGGGCAGGTTGCGCCTTTCGTGGAGCGAGGAGACCTGAGTCCGCTGGTGGCTGAGACGGTGGCGGGTGGGATTGGAGGAGGATTCCAAGGGTTGGTGCTGTCCCCGACGTTGTTGCTCAAGGTAGGATTTCCCATTTCTTTCTATTTTTATTTTCTGAAGTCACTCAACCCCCCCCTCCCTCCCTCCCTCCCTCCCCCTTCAGACCCGTTGCATGACTGACCCAATCTTCCGTCAAAAAATGAGCATGTGGGAAACCAGCAAGCAATCCGCACGGGTCGGGCTCAGAGTAATTTCAAACGAAGGCCTAGCCGCGCTAATGAAAGGCAGCTTGACCTTCTCCCTTAAGCGTGTCGCTGACTGGGGGACGCGTTTTTATTTCGCTGTTTTGTCAGAAGACTTGCTCTTTCAAAAGGGAGACTCAGCCTACGTCCTGTCGAACCAAGAGAGACTGGCTTCTTCCCTGATTGGAGGTGGGTTATCCTCTCTTCTCACGCTGCCGCTAGATGTGATGGTGGCTCAGATTCAGCAAGCGAGCAAGGCAGGGCAGAAGGTGTCGGTGCTAGCGACGTTCCAGGCGGAGTTTAAGAAAGGAGGATGGGAGAGAGTGGCGGGATTTGCGACGAAGGGCTTTGTGGCACGCACGCTGCATGTGGCCTTGACGACGGGTAAGTCGAAGGAGGGAGGGAGGGAGGACGAGAATGTAGATTGAAGTAGAAGAATATCATTAGTCAAGCACCATACTCAACCCCCCCCTTCCTCCCTCCCTTCCTCCATCCCTCCTTCCCCAGCGCTAATGAAAACGTTGACGTCGGTGGTGTACGAGAAAATCTACGGAGCTCCTCCCCCCGTCCCTGCTACGAAGCCTTAAGGGGAGGGAGGGAGGGAGGGAGGGAGGGAGGGAGGAACGGAATATCAGCTTTTGACTTTATTAACAACTAGAAATGAAGATGCCTTTTTCGTGGTAAGGGAGGCGCGGAGGGAGGGAGGGAGGGAGGGAGGGAGGGAGGGAGGGGCAGTGGAATGGAGGGATGGAAGAACATTTTTGTACGTGTGTCAGCAAGCAAGCAAGTCAATGATCAAAACAAATGAAAACACAGAGTTATATCGTGGTGGTGGTGGTGAACTGGAAAAGAGAGGAAGGATAGTAGGGGTAGAAATAAAGGTAAAGGCAAAGCACGCGCGAAAGCGAGAGAACACGAAACGAAAGGAAAGGGAACAATGTGGTGGGGTTTCTCGATAGGAACGATACAAAAGAATGAATGGTCCCTGTACAGTCTTATCTCTGCTCCTCCTCCTCGTTCCTCTCTTCCCTCCCTCCTTCTCCTCTTTCTGTGATTCTTGGTCTCTTCAGTCCGTGTCCTCCTGCTCCTCCTGCTCCTCCTTTTCCACCTCATCTCTTTCGTGCTTGTCTCTTTGTTGATCATTTCTTCTTTCTCTTTCCGAGTCCTTTCAGTCGTGTTCTTCTTCTTCTTCTTCTTTTGATTGTATTCGGTATTCTGCTGGTGTGAGTGCTGCTCCTTCCCTCCCTACGTATCTCTTCACCCACACACCCCTCTCCCCACCTACTACTATTATGAATTTCCTCCCTCCTGCTCCTGCTCCGCTCTCCTCCGTCCACACAAAAGCCTTCTTCGTTTTCTTCTCTTTTCTTTCTCAGTGTCTTATGTGGCCTTTTTGGACTTGCCTGATGAGAAGGATTGTTCTTGCTGCCGCTTCTTCACGGGAGAGCTCAGGGGGCTCTTGATCCCCCGCGCTTTGCTGTGGGAAGGAAGGAAGGGAGGGAGG
>Ga0209491_10006926_pt1 | contig 15311 bp, 7 predicted proteins | sample BON02_FD_187213 | JGI IMG/M metagenome (GOLD analysis project Ga0209491, IMG submission 187213) | Freshwater microbial communities from Lake Bonney liftoff mats and glacier meltwater in Antarctica - BON-02 (SPAdes) (version 2) | ecosystem: Environmental > Aquatic > Freshwater > Ice > Glacier...
TAATGTTGATCATGCTGACATCTGCGGCAGTTAATCCCTATCTTATCTCTTTCAAACTTAAAGTGCTCTCTACACGATAATTCGGTATCAAATTGGGCAGTAAAGCTAAATACATTCATAATCAATTATTTGCTTTAAAGTTAATCAATTATTGGCAATTGCGGATATACATACAAATTTATTCCGTTTTAAAAAATATATGAGGTTTAAAAAAATCAGTAACAATCAATAAAACGATACTTAAATTATTTTTTTTCTAGCAAACTAATTCTTTCTTCTAATTTTTTTATCAGTTCTTGTTGTTCCTGTATGGCCTTCACCAATGGAACAACAAATTCCGAATAACGCAAACCATAGTTGTCTTTATCATTTTGAGGAGCATCAACACCACTAAAATCGTATCCTAATTTTTTGGCTGCTAGTTCTACTTCTTGGGCAATAAAACCAGTTTGCAGAATCTCTGCTGCTTTGCGTTCTGATTCCTCTAAACGAAGGCTATCTGGTGTTTCATTAAAACTGGCAATAGCATCCATATCAAGATTGTATGTTACAGGACGAAGTGCCATAATGAAATCTAAACCAATTACTTTCTCTTCTATATTTTTCTTAAAACGTGCATCGGAAACATTAGTCCAACCTCTGTAACCACCAATACTGGTAACAGAGCTATTGCCTATCCTTACTTGATTGTTCGCCGTTCTTGCTGTACTGTAACCTATAACCGTGGTATTGGAGAAATTACCAAAATAGCCCGCATGATACCCAAGAGCTGTGTTAGAATTTCCAGTGGTGCTTTTAGCTAGGGCTGCATATCCTGTGGCTGTGTTGTTATCTCCTGTTGTGTTATCTGCGAGTGCCCATGTCCCTAATGCGGTGTTAGTAGATCCAGTCGTGTTTAAACGCAGGGCATAAAGCCCCATAGCGGAGTTATTCATCCCTGTGGTGTTTTTATTTAAGGAGGAAAACCCAATGGCTGTGTTAAGGGTTCCTGTGGTGTTAGCCTCCATAGAAAGATCTCCAACAACAGTATTGGCAAATCTATTAGAGTTTCCTTTTCCAATGGTTAGACCATTTATTTTTGCATCCTGAACAGTTGTAAAAGTGGTGCCATTGTTGCTCACGTTTGAGGTGGCAATCCAATTTGTACCATTGTGATAAATCGTTTGATTGGATGTTCCTGTAATCGAAAAACCCGGAGCGGACCAAGAAAGAGCGCCTGATCCATCAGTGGATAACACCTGGCCTGAATTTCCATCCGTGTTTGGATACGTTACGGCTCCTGCTGTTAGAGTTCCGCTGGTGATAACAGCTACCACAGAAGTATTTCCGAGTTGCATGGTATTAGAAGCGTTTACCGTTGCATTGTTACCAATAGCAGTTGCGTTGGCCAACCCCCCACTCGCCACGTTGGCATTATAGCCAATTGCTGTGTTAAAGCTTCCTGTGACGTTGTTAAACAGGGACCTCATTCCCGATGATGTATTGTAGTTTCCTGACAAATTGCTGTTTAGAGCTTCCTTTCCTGTAGCAGTGTTTTCTCTTCCTGTTGTGTTCAACATTAAAGAGGATCTCCCTGTTGCTGTATTTTGTTGTCCTGAAGTGTTTGAGTTAAGGGCTAAATCTCCAACAACAGTATTGGCAAATCTATTAGAGTTTCCTTTTCCAATGGTTAGACCATTTATTTTTGCATCCTGAACAGTTGTAAAAGTGGTGCCATTGTTGCTCACGTTTGAGGTGGCAATCCAATTTGTACCATTGTGATAAATCGTTTGATTGGATGTTCCTGTAATCGAAAAACCCGGAGCGGACCAAGAAAGAGCGCCTGATCCATCAGTGGATAACACCTGGCCTGAATTTCCATCCGTGTTTGGATACGTTACGGCTCCTGCTGTTAGAGTTCCGCTGGTGATAACAGCTACCACAGAAGTATTTCCGAGTTGCATGGTATTAGAAGCGTTTACCGTTGCATTGTTACCAATAGCAGTTGCGTTGGCCAACCCCCCACTCGCCACGTTGGCATTATAGCCAATTGCTGTGTTATTATCTCCTGTGGTGTTTGAAGTTAGGGCATAATTTCCTGCGGCTGTGTTATGAGTTCCCGTGGTGTTTGAAGATAGGGCAAGCACTCCTGAGGCTGTGTTTGCATATCCCGTAGTGTTTGAAAATAAGGCTTGATATCCTGAGGTTGTATTGCTATCTCCTGTGGTGTTTGAAAATAGAGCTTGATATCCTGAGGCTGTATTGCCATCTCCTGTGGTGTTTGAATACAAGGATCTGTTTCCTATGCCTGTGTTAGAACTTCCTGTAATATTTGAAGATAGAGCTTGATATCCTGAGGCTGTATTCTTATTTCCTGTGGTGGTGTTCTTTAGTGATTGAAATCCTGTAGCTGTATTCTTCTCACCTACTGTATTTACTTCCAATGCTGAGTTTCCAACTGCGGTGTTATATTCCCCTGTGGTGTTAGCCATCATAGAATTATATCCAATGGCTGTGTTATTCCCTCCCGTTGTGTTAGCCTCCATAGATTTATATCCAATAGCTGTATTTCTTTCCCCTACTGTATTTGCTTCCAATGCTGAGTATCCAACTCCGGTGTTATTGACTCCTGTGGTGTTAGCCTCCATAGAATGATATCCAATAGCTGTATTTGTCACGCGATTTGATGCTCCTGTACCAACAGTAAGTCCATTTATAGTTGCATCTGCAAGAGTTGTAAGAGTAGTTCCATCATTGCTCACGTTTGAGGTGGCAATCCAATTTGTGCCATCATATCTTAAGGTTTGATTTGCAGTGCCTGCCACTAAAGGACCAACTGGACCTACTGCCCCGGCAACTCCTGCTGGACCTACTGCTCCTGGTGCTCCTATTGCTCCGACAACACCTGCTGGACCTACTGCTCCTGGTGCTCCGGCAACTCCTGCTGGACCTACTGCTCCTGGTGCTCCGGCAACTCCTGCTGGACCTACTACTCCTGGTGCTCCTATTGCTCCGACAACTCCTGCTGGACCTACTGCTCCGGCTGGACCTACTGCTCCTGGTGCTCCGGCAACTCCTGCTGCACCTATTGCTCCGGCAATTCCATCCATCCCATTGGTTCCGTCCGTTCCATTAGTTCCATCAAGTCCGTTTGTTCCATCAATCCCAGCTACACCGTTTATTCCATCGATCCCGGCTACTCCATTAGTTCCATCTGTCCCATTGGTTCCATCAATCCCAGCTACTCCATCAATCCCATTTGCTCCATTGGTTCCATCAATCCCATCTACTCCATTGGTTCCGTCAGTTCCATTGGTTCCATCAAGTCCGTTTGTTCAATCTGTCCCATCTACTCCATTGGTTCCGTCCGTTCCATTAGTTCCATCAACCCCATCTACTCCATTGGTTCCATCTGTCCCATCTGTCCCATTGGTTCCATTGGTTCCATCAATCCCATCTACTCCATTTATTCCATCGATCCCAGCTACTCCATTGGTTCCATCAACCCCATCTACTCCATTTATTCCATCGATCCCAGCTACTCCATTAGTTCCATCAAGTCCGTTTGTTCCATCAATCCCAGCTACTCCATTGGTTCCATCAACCCCATCTACTCCATTTATTCCATCGATCCCAGCTACTCCATCAATCCCATCTATTCCATTGGTTCCGTCCGTTCCATTAGTTCCATCAACCCCATCTACTCCATCTACTCCATTGGTTCCATCTGTCCCATTGGTCCCATTGGTTCCATTGGTTCCATTGGTTCCATCAATCCCATCTACTCCATTTATTCCATCGATCCCAGCTACTCCATCAATCCCATCTGCACCATTTATTCCATCGATCCCATTGGTTCCATCTACCCCAGATACTCCAGCTACTCCATCGGTTCCTGCCACTCCAGTATCACCCTTTAATCCTTGTATTCCTGCAATGCCTTGTGGTCCTGCCACCCCAGGATCGCCTTTTGCTCCTTGAGGACCTGCAGCGGCACCGCCAACAATACTATCTGCTGTATTGGCATGTAAAGAATACGGCACACTCATGAGCTGGCTCGTCTCCGTTACTGTATAAAATGTACCACCTGTAGGATCTGCTTCTGTTTTTATAAAGTAGGGACCATTACTCCAATCTATGCTGCTAAATGCACCTAAAACAACCGTCCCAGTGCCAAGCTCCAAACTCACCAAACCATTAATATTTGAGGTGGGTGAGTGTATTTCGACATAAATTGAGTTACCAAAAACAGAACCTTGCAGTATGCTTATTTGCATGCCCAATTGCTGACTCGTTAAAAGGGTATTGTCAGCATCACGGACTACTCCCTGATAACTCATTTTTTCGGGTGCTTGAGCAAAGGCAAACGCTGTTAGTATTAATGCAGCTAAAAAAAGAAATATTTTTTTCATTGATTATAATTTTTCGATAATTCGATATTTAGATCGTGTAAAGTTGTAGTTTTCGTACATTCAACAAGTAAGCTATAACTTACAACTATTTTATAACCATTAATTTACGTTTTCAATTACTAGCTTACTAATTAATAACTTGCCCACAATAATAGTATAGTTGATATGATGCCTCCCAATACTCAATTTGATGATATTATTTGATAGGTTAAACTTTTAAAGCTACCGCAATCTGCATTAGTTTCAAGTTAATAACAGTAACTCGCTATGTAATAAATTGTTTTTTTTCTAAATTGGAAATTTAGTGATTTTAATAAGTAGATCTGTGATTTCAAAACAAAAAGAACAAAAATAAAAAAGCTACTGAAATATTTATTTAACTTCTTAGATTTCTTAATTCCAATTATTTATGGCATAATAATTTACCTTGAGACAGCTATTTATTTATAATAAAAATGTTAAAAAAATGAAAACTATCACACTAAGACAGAAGCTTAAATACAAATTTTAAGGTATAAAAAAACAGGTCATCTTTCATTAAAAATCATATTTGACATTTATCGATAACTTTTTGTTCCTCTAATTAGAAATTAAAGTTCCGTCGGTTACTGCATGAAACATAAAGGGAAAAAATCATTCTCTGCATTTAATTTACATTCAATGGCAACTCCACTTCTCATTTTATTAATACTCCTAAACTTTGAACGAATGGTCTATAACTTCTTCTCGATAATATCCGCTTTCCAATCATTATTTCGCCTAATTTAAATGGATGTGGGATTTTAATTTAAAAAAAGTTGCGGTTGGCTCTCTGTCTACTTGTTGACTTAGAAAAATATTCCCCCGCATCTTGCCTGCAGTACTCCAATAAAAGCGAATAACACGTGAAGCATCCCCATAAAATTATAAAACACACTACCAAACAACACTTAAGCTGTTTATTTCAAATCTTCCTTAATTAACGTTTGCACGCCGTCCCGTTCAGTAGGTAATAAATCCTCATTTAAAATAGGAATTTAACCTCAGAATATAAAAAAATGGTGGTGTTACATCTCGAAAAAAAATACACCGTTTAGTCTTATGTTAACGGAAAAAAAGATCTTTTCGCTCTTGCAATTGACAAGGGATTGTATTCAGGACTCGAAGTAAAGAGAATCAATCGGCAAATAAAATAAATTAGTTAGTTTATTATTTATATTTTAGTCTGGAATGCAGGAATCTAATTCCAAAAATTTATCCTAAAATACACTTGAATCCTACATTTACTGTTCTGCCGTTTTAAGCTTACAAGAGTTATATTTACACCATTATATTGATTCTATGAAAACAATAACAACACTATTAACTTTGCTCATCCTAACTCAACTATCCAGTCAATCGCTGGATACTAACTTCTTCCCACAATTTATTCCCTATTCTCAAAATCCAATAATAAACTATGGAGATGAACTATTCGGTTGTCCATGGAATGACCCTTGTGTGTTAAAAGAGAATGGGCAATACATCATGTACACCATGGGGGTAGAAGGAGGCTTGAATCATCCAACTGATACCATTGGTATTTATCGTTGGCTTTCTAATGATGGGTACTCGTGGTCGCTTAACCCTACTTTACCCGTTTTAGATGCTGTTGCAGGAACATATTACGAGGGAGGTATTGAGACCCCAAGTGTCGTTTTTTACAAAGGAGAGTACCACATGTACAATACCGTTTACCTTGTTCAATCAAATCCGTACGATTATAAGATTTCTCATGCTACTTCACCTGATGGAATTACTTGGCAAATAGATTCCACCTTTGTATTGGAACCTGCATCTAATTTAACTTGGATGGATACCATCGTTGCAGAACCTGGTGTTATGATAAAAGAAGATACCTTGTACCTTTTTTATACTGCTGCTAGCTCTATAGGAGGTCAAAGCATTGGCCTTGTTCGGAGTCTCGACGGGACTACTTTTATAGATACCATCTTAACGGCAACACTTCCAACAGATGTCTATCAAAATGGAAATAATTATGTTGGTTTATCCACTCCATCACCAATTCTGATTGGAGATACCATTTACCTCTTTACGGATGTTGCACAAAATGTGTTTGGTAGTAACTGGATGCAAGTCGCTCTTCATCAGTTCAAGTCTTATGGCGACATTACTAAATGGTACCATGATAGTGTTCCTATACATACCCGAAGTGATTTTCCTTGGACCAACGGAAATTACTTGGCTGAAATTAGATCAATAACTCCTCTATTGGATGGCAACAGGTTAAGAATATGGTATGCAGGCCATAACATTTCTGAAATTGATACGGTGTTGAATGACACTATAAATCACGTTCACTTTATAGGAAATGAATTGCATGTGGATAGCGGTTATTGGGGAATCGGCACTTCTGAGTTTATTTTTAGAGACCCTATTGGATTAGATGAAGTAACTCCCAATCAAACCATTTCAATTCTTTACAATGAAAATTATGGAATTGTTGAAACGAAAAATCAAGTTCCTTCAGCACTGCAAATTTATGCTGTGAATGGTCAGTTATTGTTTGAAAAAAATTTACCGCTAGCCTACATTTTAATATTGACTACCATGGTTTAGTTTTTATAAAGGTTACCAACGGCAATTCGATTCTCACAAAAAAATATTTTTCATTTTAAAATCAGTTAAATTATTGTAATTACAATACGTATTTCCTTAGTTCCGTTACAGGTAGAATAAATAAGGAGCGAACTTGCCCTACTTTCTTTCCCCCTAGGGTTTCTCTTAGTTTAGAATATACTCTGCTAATCCATTAAAGGCGTGCTGCCCTTGTTTCGTTTACAACTGAAATTATGCCATAAAAAATTATCTGTGAATCGATTGGATTATTTTCAAGTGTTCTGAGTAAATCAGTCCTAAAAAAAACTTCATGTTAAACATGAGGCATCAAGGATCTTTTAATAATTTCCAAATGCTGTCTCTTATTAGTACATTTATCTTATAAATAGGCTAAAGTCTTCCCAAACCTTGTCTAACTAAACTAAAAAAGACCCTCACGCAGCGAAAAACAATCACATACTCTACTTACTTATGAAGCTGAGAAAAATAATCACGTTAACAATTACATTTTTATTTTTTACCTTAACAGCATTAAATCAATCAACTGCTACTTCAACTCCTTTTTTTGAAAAAAATAAAATAGATCAAGATTCTACGCTACATGTTGATTTGAATAAAATTGACTTGCCTTACGATTCACTGTTCAGCTTAAAGCTTTATTTTGAACGATCCGGCGAGATAAAAGACTCTCTCCTGCTTGTTAGTATCTTCCAAGTGGCGCTAGATTCAGATACAATAGATGAGCAACTTGTCTATTCGAAAATTGTTGACTTCTCAAAAAAGACAGAATTTACCTGTAAAATAACATACGCAGGTTACAACGACATTGCATATGAATTTAGTGCTAGCGATTTATCCTATGTAAATAGAACTGCTATTATTCCTTTAGAAAGAACAACTCCAAAAACTGCACAGGAGTTACAAATGAAAAAAGACGCATTTATATTTATAGGATCAATCTATGAGGAGAAGACCAAGTTAAGGTTGCCAGGTGTGCGGATTATCATTCAAGATAAGTTTAACCCAAACAAACAATTCGTAGAAATTACTGATGTCTATGGCACATTTAAAGATAGTGTATTCGGCTATAAATTAAACGAATACCTGCTATTTGAAATCTATCTAAAAAAGGAAGGTTACATTTCTAAGTCTTTTGTTTTTGAAGAAAAGTTGACAGAATATGGAGTAATCGACTTGGTAGAGTATTTGAAAAAGATAAAATTAACAAAGGCTGAAGTGGGAGTTGAAATTGGGAAAGCAGCCAACCTTTACCCGATTTATTTTGACCTAGATAAATCAGATATTAGAAGGAATGCCGCGAAAGAATTAAATAAAGTCGTGGCCATTATGAACGAACTACCTGATATTAAAATTGAACTAAGTTCTCATACAGACTCAAGGGCTACCGATCGCTATAATCTTGCTTTATCACAAAGGAGGTCCAATTCATCTAAAAACTACCTTATTTCAAAGGGAATAAGACCTACAAGAATTAAATCTGTGGGTTATGGTGAAAAACAATTGGCAAATAACTGTTCAAACGGAGTTGACTGTTCTGAAGAACAACACAGCATGAATAGAAGAACTGAGTTTAAAATTGTACACATGGGGGAGGTTTCAAGTCCAACTACTCCTGCGAAAAACACCAAAACAACTGCTACTAATGCACCGTTAACGAACCTAAACCAGCCCATTAAAACAAACGATAAGACACTGTTTTTTAAAGGCCAAATTGTAGATAGTAAGGCGGGAAAACCCATACCTTTTGTTGAAATTGTAGCGACAAATATTCTAATTAAAAGTGAACTATACACCGCTAAAGCCGACAAAAATGGAAATTTTACACTTGAGACCCGAGGATATCATCTCGGGGATAAATTGTACCTCGATTTTTTACTCTCAAAAAATGGATACATCAGTAAAACTTTCGATTACCGGGAAAAAGTAAAATCAGTGTTAGATCCAATTGATTTGAACAAACAATTCAATGATTTTAAATTGGTTTTAATTGATTTGAATGTTGACATTGGTAAAGCGTCGAATATAGCTCCTATTTTATTTGAGCTAGGCAAAGCTGATATTAATAAAGAAGCGGCAAAGGAGCTGTATCAAATAGCGGCCATTCTAGTAGAACAACCCAACTTAAGAATTGAATTAGGATCACATTCAGATAGTAGAGGCGACGATGCCTCTAACTTAAAATTATCTCAAGAAAGAGCAAATTCAACCATGCATTATCTTGTTTCTCAAGAAATTTCGTATAGTAGAATTAAAGCGGTTGGCTATGGCGAGCAGCAGCCTGTAAACAACTGTATTAATGGTGTTGAATGTAGTGAAGAAGAACATGCTGCGAATCGAAGAACTGAGTTTGTCATCACAAGAATGAGGTAGAGGAATTTTAAATTCACTCTAAAATGAAACTTAATCCGTAGCTTTAATCTCATCGAAAAATCCGTAGCAGAAATACATCAGGTTCCCGCTGAAGTTGAGTCAAGAAGATTGGCAGACTATGCCATTGGTCTATTTTCGAACGCTCCAACAAAATCTGCGATAAAAAAAGCCATAAAAAAAGGCTTGTTACGAGTGGACAACAAAGAAACCACCACAGCACACTTCATAAGAGGTAACGAAGTAATTACCTGCAGTAAAGAAGCTACCGAAAGCACCAATAAATCGTTTCAATTAAAACTAGAGGTAGTGAGGGAAGACGAGTACCTTGCTGTAATTCATAAGCCTGCCGGAATATTGGTTAGCGGAAATTCATTTAAAACAATTGATAATGCTTTAGTTCAAAATTTAAAACGTTCGGCTTTTCCCGATGCGTGCCGACCGAGACCAGTACATAGGTTAGATTACCAAACTACGGGCTTGTTGCTGGTTGGAAAAACAAAAGCTGCCATTACAGCATTAAATCAATTATTTGAAACCAAGCAGATTCAAAAAAAATACCTCGCAATTACCATTGGAAAAATGGAACCTCAAGGGTCCATTGTAGAGCCGATAGATGGTAAAATCGCAACATCAAATTACAAGTGCATAGCCACAGTTGATTCTAAAAGGTTTGACTGTTTGAATTTTGTGTTACTAGAACCAAAGACTGGTCGCAGGCATCAATTAAGAAAACATTTAGCTGCAATTGGTAATGGCATTTTAGGAGATAGAGAATATGGCAAACCTGAGCTACTCTTAAAAGGCAAGGGAATGTATTTGCATGCTTACTCTCTTGCGTTTATTCATCCGCTTTCAAGTGAAAAGCTTTTAGTTCAAACAGCAATTCCAACGCGGTTTCAAAAAATAATTGGCCTTAAAACGGATTTTGAACCTAACTCATTTTCTTTCTCTTCAATAGAAAAGGCAACAATACCTGATTAAAGTCTTTGCCAATATCTGCAGCAACGTAATCAATTCCATATTGACCACATTTTAGTTGTAACTCCTTTTCACGAGCTCTCACTTCTTTCACATATTCTACCTTTACCTCATTGGGGTTGAGCTTTACCTCTTCCCCTGTTTCCATGTCTACAAAACGATACGGACGGTTTTCAAACTCAAAATCTAATTCTTTAGCCTTATCTACTACATGAAATAGAATTACTTCATGCTTGTTGTGTTTTAAGTGTTGAAGCGCATGGATTAAATCATTTTCTCGCTCCGAATTATCAAACATGTCACTAAAAATAACGACTAGTGAACGCTTGTGAATCATTTCAGAAATATGATGCAAACTATCTACCGCACTGGTAGCCTTTTGAGTACTTTCAGCATCCAATATTTTTTCCAATTCATTAAAAACCAACCGTTGGTGCGTCGCATTTGATTTTGCTTCTGAATGGAATTCAATCTTTTCAGAGAAGGTACTTAAACCATAAGCATCTCGCTGTCGCCGAAGCAATTCTACCATAGCAGCAGCAGCGTAAATAGAAAACTCCAATTTATTGTGCTTCCCTTTTTCAACTTTTTCAGGAAAAAGCATAGAGCTCGAAACATCCAAAATAATTCGGCAACGTAAATTTGTTTCCTCTTCGTATCGTTTTACAAACAGTTTGTCAGTTTTCGCAAATAACTTCCAATCTAAATGCCTTGTCGATTCTCCAGTATTATAAAGTCTATGCTCAGCAAATTCAACAGAAAACCCGTGAAATGGACTCTTGTGCAATCCAGTAATAAATCCTTCTACAACTTGCTTCGCAAGCAACTCTAATTTACTGTATGCTTGAATCCTTGTTCTATCAATAATTGCCATGGGTTAAAGATACTTTTTTATAAGATATTAGACCGATTCACAAATGGTTTTGAGCGATTGGTCCGCTCCTTTGACACGTCAGAAGTAAGGCCCTGTTCCTTTGGGGTGCTGTAGGTTAAATGGTGGAAGATAGAAGTTAAATGATGTGCTTATTTTTCATTTAACGCAACGGACTACTTTCGAGCTATGGAAAAATAAATCAATCAAAAGTGAATACCACATAGCCACAAGGTTGACCCTTTACATTTCATTCTACGACACAAAAAAACCTTGCCTTTGTTTAACACTTCAACTAGTCCTAAATGTTACAAAGACAAGGTTTTATTTCGTTTAAATTAATTTTTCAGCCTTAAGGTGTACCCTTCCGGCTTCAAAATCTTACGCCATAGCTGCATCTAATTTTCCTGCGTATGCAGATTTTGCTGCTGCTCCAACTTGTTTATCAACAATTTCGCCATCTTTAAAAAACAATACTGTTGGAATGTTTCTAATCCCGTACTTGGCAGAAATTTCAGGATTGTGATCTACATTTACTTTCCCTACTACTGCCTTGCCTTCGTAATCTGCTGATAACTCTTCGACAACTGGCCCAACCATTCTACACGGTCCACACCATTCTGCCCAAAAATCAACCAATACAGGCTTATCTGACTTCAATACTATTTCTTCAAAATTTGCATCTGTTATTTCTACTGCCATAATTCCTATTTTAAATTTATTTTTTTATTCCGTTTGCACGTTCAAAGGTACTTCGGTTTTAATTCTTTTTCAACGCTCGTACGTCAAATACTTCACCAAATTAATCCACACGACAAATTGGCATTAATTTACTTTAAATTCAATGTTTGGCCATTTCTGAACTGCTTCAATGAAGGAATTTGTCAAATTCACTTTAATTTCTCGAGACTTTAGCTGAACTGTGTTTTTATTTTTTCGATCTACCAAGGCAATGCTTAACGTGCACTTTCCTAATTTTTCCTTTCCTAACTCCTTCAGCCAATCTACCATTTCTTCGTTAACCGAATCGTATTCCATTTTTAGCGTAACGCTTTTCGCCAATTTATCCCTCAACTCAGATAGCAACTCAATGGAAGAAATTTTGAATTCCAAATCGTCTCCCCATGCTCTTTTCTGAGATTTACCTTTCATAAAAAGAAACCAACCATTGTTTAAATAACCTTTAAACTTCACATAGTCATCTCCAAATATGAAAAAGCTATGTGAATCCTCGTAGCCCTCAAAATCGAGTATGCCAAAGGGTTTACCTGTTTTAGTCATTCGATGCTGCACCGCTGTTACAATGCCCGCCATTCGCATTTCACCTTTTTTAGAAGCTAATTCTAGACTCTGTAAATCTTTAATCTTTGCATTACAAAAACTATTAATCTCAAATTTAAAATCGTCTAACGGGTGCCCAGAAAGATATATTCCGACCACCTCTTTTTCTTTCGAAAGTTTTTCCATTGTTCCCCACTCTTCACAGGTAGGAATATCCGGTTCTGGAATACTCACTTCAGACTCGCCTCCAAATAGCGAGGCCTGTGCTGAGTTCTCAGATTCTTGGTGATTGGCTCCGTACTTAATTGCCTTTTCAATAAAAGGCGCTGATCCGTCTACTGAATGAAAATATTGCGCCCGATGAATTCCTTCAAAAGAATCAAATCCGCCTGCTAGGGCTAAACTTTCAAAGGCCTTTTTATTGGCTGATCGTAGGTTAATTCGTTTTGTGGCATCAAATATCGACTCGTATTTACCATTCTCCTTTCGCTCATTTACAATTGCTTCAACTGCCCCTTCTCCTACTCCTTTTAGCGCACCAATTCCAAAACGGATTTCTTTGTTTTTATTGACTGCAAATTTAAAGGTACTCTCATTAATGTCAGGCCCTAGAACCTTTGTCCCCATTCGACGACATTCTTCCATAAAGAAAGTAATTTTCTTGATGTCGTTCATGTTGTTTGTCATTACCGCAGCCATATACTCTGCTGGGTAATTTGCTTTTAAGTAACCCGTTTGAAATGCCACTACCGAATAAGCAGCTGAATGTGACCGGTTAAATCCATACTCAGCAAACTTTAGCATGATGTCGAAAACACTTTCGGAATGCTTCTTCTCCACTCCATTAAGTTTTTCGGCACCTTCAACAAACTTTATTTTTTGCTCCTGCATGACGTCCATCTTCTTCTTACCCATGGCTCTTCGAAGAATATCCGCTTCTCCTAAGGAGTAGCCTGCCATAATTTGAGCCGCCTGCATAATCTGTTCTTGGTACACCATAATACCGTAGGTGTTTTTTAGCAAATCAGTCAGTAAATCATGCGGGTATTCTACCGCTACATCTCCTCGTTTTCTCGAAATAAACAAATCAATAAATTGCATTGGTCCCGGACGATACAGGGCGTTCATCGCAATTAAATCCTCAATATCAGTAGGTTTTAGATTTTTTAAGTGTTTCTGCATCCCTGCAGATTCAAATTGAAATGTGCCATTTGTCTCACCTCGCTGGTACAATTCATAGGTCTTTACATCATCAAGCGGAATTTCATCTATATCAATTTCGATTCCGTGATTCTCCTTAATCAATGCTATGGCATCTTTAATAATGGTCAAGGTCTTAAGACCCAAGAAATCCATTTTTAGCAGGCCGGCCTCTTCCACTACCTTATTATCAAATTGCGTTAAAAGCAAGTCCGAATCTCTGGATGTGCAAACTGGCACGTAATTCGTTATATCGTCAGGTGAAATAATAATACCACACGCGTGAACTCCCGTGTTTCGCACAGAACCCTCCAAGGTTTTGGCATAGTTCAATGTCTGTCCTGTTAAATCATCTACCTCTATTAATCGCCTTAATTCTTGTGCCTGAATAAATTCCTCGGCATTCAACCTCTGCTTTAGCTCTTTTTCTTCCGATCCAAAAATCTTTGCCAAGGAAGTATTTGGAACCATTTTGGCTACTTTATCCACTTCCGATAATGGTAAATCTAATACCCGACCAACATCTCGAATGGACGACTTCGCCGCCATAGAACCATAGGTAATAATTTGTGCTACTTGGTTTCTTCCATACTTATCTACCACGTAATCAATGATTTTAGAGCGGCCTTCATCGTCGAAATCAATATCAATATCAGGCATAGATACCCTTTCCGGATTCAAGAACCGTTCGAAAAGTAAGTTGTACTTAATGGGGTCGATATTTGTAATTCCGACACAATACGCTACAGCTGAACCTGCTGCAGAGCCCCTTCCCGGACCAACAGATACTCCAATTTCTCGGGCAACAGTGGTAAAATCTTGTACAATTAAAAAATAACCGGGAAAACCCATGTTGGCGATAATCTTTAACTCAAAATCCAATCGTTCTTGAATTTCAGCAGTTAATTCTCCGTATCGTTTGTGAGCCCCTTGGAAGGTTAAAAACCGCAAATACTCGTCTTGCGTTTTAAAATTAGCAGGTAGGGTATAGTTTGGCAACAAAATATCGCGCTTTAACTCGGGCGGGGTTATTTTATCTACAATCAAATTGGTATTGTCCAATGCATGAGGAACATCTTTAAAGAGTTCCCCCATTTCTGCTTGTGTTTTAAAGTAGAAATTGGAATTCGGAAACCCAAAACGATAGCCTTTGCCATAGCCTTTTGGCGTGCTCATTTTATCGCCGGTGTTCACACACAATAAAATATCATGCGCCGTCCAATCTTCTTCTTCCACATAATGCGAATCATTGGTAGCAATAAGCGGAACATTATACTTTTCTGACCATTTAATCAGAATTTGATTGACATCTTCTTGCGTCTTACCTGTTCCGTCAATTTCCCCAATACCATGGCGTTGAAGTTCTATGTAATAATCATCGCCAAATAAATTCCACCACTCAACAAAGGTTTTCTCGGCATCTTCTTCACTTTTAAAAAGGATGGCTTGCTGAATGACCGATGCAATGCAACATGTAGTTGCAATTAAGCCTTCTTTGTATTGCTTTAGCAACTCTAAATCAATCCGAGGATATTTAGAATACAAGCCTTCCATGTACCCTAAAGAGCAAAGCTTCGAAAGGTTCTCGTACCCTCGCTGAT
>Ga0209491_10006927_pt1 | contig 15309 bp, 19 predicted proteins | sample BON02_FD_187213 | JGI IMG/M metagenome (GOLD analysis project Ga0209491, IMG submission 187213) | Freshwater microbial communities from Lake Bonney liftoff mats and glacier meltwater in Antarctica - BON-02 (SPAdes) (version 2) | ecosystem: Environmental > Aquatic > Freshwater > Ice > Glacier...
GTACACGTGCGAGGATTGGAAAACCCAGTACTGTGTGATATGATGTGGTGGGTTGTAAGCGACATATTTTCTTATGGTACGTGAAATTAATATGTGCATTAAAAATTAAGCGACATATAAATGAAATATAAAAAGTGTATCTATGTCTTTTTAAAATTCAAGGACATATATTGTCATTTACGAAACATTTGTATGTCCCTTAATTTTATAATTCTGTTTATATGTTAAATTAAAAAAAAAATGTGTTTATATGTCGTATAAAAAAAAAATTCGTTTTTATATGTCATTTAAAATTAAACGACATATATATACAAGCGTAATTTCCTGATGTTGTGTGCGCATGCCTTGCACCTGCATTCGCGTATCTTCACCTTGCTTGCACGTGTCCTTCTTGCGAGAATGCACTGCACTTGCCTGCGCATGCCTTGCCCGTGCCTGCGAGTGTGATTTGCCTTGAATTTGGTACCTCGAGCGTAGACGTGTCGACCATAGCCGCAAGAAAAGCAATGTGGATGTGCAGTGATGCACCAACATCATCAACAGTGGTCACAGTGATGGTGGCAGTCATCCTTCTGGTGGTAACTGCACAGAGCGAGCCGGCTCCAGGAAGCAAAGTAACGCAAAGGGAGCGCACAGAGCCAAAAGGACAACGACCGTCAGCGGGGAGAGACCCCATGACACAGTGGGAGCGTACAGAGTCAAATGGGAAACGGCGAACAGCGGGGATCTCATCAGCAGCGGGGAGATCACGACACAAGGATACTGACGGCAGCAGGGAGCCAGGTACTATCAAGGAGTTGATGTCATTTTTGGAGGAACAGCAGCATCACGATCTTGAAGTCACGCACACCGGGGACGCTGAGCATGGCAACAGCGGGGAGTCAGCTACTATCAAACAAAAACAGCCATCTCTTAATATTGAAGTCATGCGTAGCGGGGACATCAAGTTCGGCAACAGCGGGGAGTCTTGTACTGTCGCAAACGGACTAGCGGGGAGCGTTCAAGGGCGGCAAGGTCGAACAAGATCGTGAAAAGGGCATTATGCGACTGAGTCAAGAGTTGCAACTTCATTCATCGAGTCAGGAAAATTGCTGCGGGAGACAAGCCTGAGGTCAAGCTTTGTACGAACCCAGGTGAGTATCAGCCAGCAGACGTCTTCACCAAGGGACTGTCTCGAGTGGTTTTCAAGCATCATCGCCGCACTATCATGGGCGAGTAAGCTTATACCATATATATAACATGAGCGGGTGAGCTCGTCTGTCATGTGATTCATGACTTATGATCGTGATGTAATTATTTTTTCAAGTATCTATGTGAGACGTGCACATAAGACACTTGTTGCCAGTGTCTGTACGTACATGTCACAATACATATTATTTATATATGTGCGCTATAGCATGACTGCTTGTGATACCCTATAGCGTCATAATGCATATGGTATTATACGTATTTCATGCGTGAACGTGACTTTAAAACCCCTCATACTGCAAGGCAGCGGGGATGATGGAATCTAGCGTGATTTTTGTCTATACCTCTTGTAGAGGAGGAGGATTTATTCACCCGTCACAGTTCGCGAGATTTGACAACTTCATGGAGAGGTATAGACAGTCAGTTAGCCAACTCGACAGAATAATTAAAAAAGATAGATATGGTGTCTATTGCGTGTTTGTGTAATACTTGGAATATCTACATATGAACCACCACCACTGCGAATCAGCGGGATGATGGAATCTGGCGGGAACGATATATAGGTATGCTTCTTGTGGAGGAGGATTCATATAACCGCAACGATCGTGTATTCTGGGACAGTTGGAAATCAATAAACTATCTGAAAACAATGGATTTGGCACGTCGCACCTGCGGCAAGCTAGATGTGCGTTGCAGTTCATAGATAACCATGAATGCTGGATCTCAGCTTCCATCAACTTAGAACTGTCGGTGAGTTTCTTTATTCCGATTTGGATTTTGTTTTTCATTCCGATGACTATTTCAATTGGGAAAAAAAAATCTTATCTTCGGCTGTGTTCTTTTGGAATAAATTAGACTTTACCGAAAAGGTAGTACAGTGAATTCGATTTAGTTTTCTTTCTTTCCTGGGTTCTATCTCTTTCTTTCTTTCTTTCTTTCTCCAAGGGCATGTATTCTGAAGTCCGATTGGACCATTAAGGACTTTCAGGACTGGAGTCAAAGTGTATCTGTTACAATCCCACTGCACTAGGGGGATACAATACCCAAAACAAATCGAAAGGACATTGACAGGGTCAAGGTTACTGCCAAGTTTTTACACCAAACATCAATAACACCCATGAAATCTATGTTAAGATGAACAAGTTGCAAATGTGTCCTGGATGATTGTTGATATAAAATTCAATATAGTATCAACGATGAAACAGCGCAAATCAGAGCCTGAGTTGTGAAGGTACCTTAGCAGAGAAGGTACCATACCCTCTCTATCTCTTTCAAAACATCAACGTCAGGAATGGCTGTTGTTGTGATGCCACGGAGAACGGGGGCGCGCCTGGCTAAGGGCGTGGCCAAGGGCACTGGATACGTGTGCGCAACCGTCTTCCTGACCCGCGTCGCTTCACTGAAGAACGTCCCGCCGCACGCATCAGTGCGCTCGTTAGGGCTGTTCTTCACCATTGTGGAGGGTCGTATTTCTCTGGTGGCCAACTCTATTGAAGTAGATGTGGCACGGGCGCAGACAGGAATCTATGGTTGATCGTACGGCAGGTGTTTTGGCAACAAAGTGGCTCGCCACTGCCTGGAACGGGCCTGCACGCGTTGCCTTGGCCAGCGTTTGCTTTTGTTCGGGCCGCACGCGACCGTGCCCGGGGGCTTGGGGGTTGGGAGGCGGAGGTGGTGCGGGGCGCAACGGGGCCAATTGATGGACTCGAGGTCTGTGGGCAGTGGCGGCCGCGCTGCTCACATGTGCCACCCTGCGACCTCGTTGATGCACCAAGCGATGATCCGGATTCGGAGAACTTGCTGTAACCAAGACAAGCGACTCCGACAAAGACGTTGACATGCCTGGTGCCATCACCCAGGTGTTTGCGCTGAATGCCCCTTTGTGTGCGCATGCCCGGAAAGGGCATTGGAAAAAGATGACCATAATGCAGAATGTTAAATCCACAACAGCCTAACCGCTGAGTGGTCGCTGCAGCTGCATGTTTTGCCCAATCCCTTTGCGCTCGATGCAATACTTGTGCACGGCTTATATGTTATCACCTAATGAGTCCCAACAGGCCGCCGAAGGATGTTCGTATGGTTACACCCCTACCCAAGCGTTCCTTTTGTTTATTGGGTGTCTTGGTGTCAGAGTCGTAAATACGGGCCTTATACACGAGCAATATGTTAGGACCCTTGATGTATATTTTAACTCCTCGACACGACGTCCCACGAAGCTTGCTGAAGTCTGGATGGCGTGAATCCCGGCCAGGTATTTGATAGTTCTCCAGTTTTGCTTTTTTCCCCGGAATGATCAACTATGCTCAAACTACAATACATATAACTACAAAGGAGCACTAGAACGAGCACTCATCTGAAAATTACACTAGTATCTATATATCGCTTAACAAAACATTATATGTCGTATAAGGCCTTATAAGACATATACATGTTTTATAACACTATCTTGCGTTGTTATGTTGTTTAAGGCTTATCCGACATACATATGTTTCTTATCCGACATATCTATGTTTCTTATCCGACATGTTTTTTAAACGACATATTCTGTTCAACAACATATTATACTAAACAACATAATTTTCTTCAACAACATATATATGTTTTTAAACAACATACATATGTTTTTAAACAACATATATATGTCATATAATATTATCAGACATATGTATGTCATGCATCGTTTAACAACATATATGTGATACTTATGTAACATATTCTTGCATCTTTCCGCAGCCATCACGCCTTTCGTGGCGCTCTCAGGGACCAATCAGTAGTTCAATGGGCATGCCAATTTATTGTTTTCTCAAAACATTTCAATTGTACTATCTCGACTCTGTTCTTCCAGCGAGATGATGTTTTCGACCTCCTGTGTACACGTGCCTGAATGATGTTGCTCTTGCGCAACACTCAGAGGCGACTCTGACACCTGGGGTGATACATATATTTGAGTGTGTGTGTGTACTTGGTGAATGGGATCACTACTCCTTGTCTCGCAAAAAAATTGCACTCCGCACTCCCTCGTCTCGGGTCTGATTCATCCGGGTCGAATTTGAATCAACGCACACCGAAGTAGGGCTTGTCGGCGTGGGCAGCCTCGTAGCTTGGATTGAAGCGTGTGTACGCATCGCAGGAGACTTCCCACAGTAGTGGCCTTAAAGCGATTTGTCTCGGTTTGAGCCACTGGTCGAAAGTCGCACCTTCTTGTTTCGTGAGAGTAACCTCTCGTGTCTGCCAAGCGAATGCGTCACGCCCTGCCTGTCTGACCTACTTGAGTTTCGCCGTGCAAAATGTGTTCCATGGTTCGGAGACATCCTCGCATTTATTCTGATTGCCATCAGCGTCAATGGTGAATTTCAAGTTCGACTTCATGCCCTCCTTGTTGGCAAAGTCCCATTCGGAAGCTTCCCACACCATTTCAAAAAAGACCGCCCGATCCTGTCACACAAAACAAGTTCAGAACAGTTATGATACAACGGTACATGTACAAGACAACCCAAGTGGATGGACCGAATTACACAAAATTTTGTTGGTGGATTATGTATTAGGGATGGGTGAGATATAAATTGGACTATAAACTCACATCATAATTGAGCCAGTCAAAGGGACTCGTCTTCAACATAGGCATGAGGGACTTGTAGTTCTTCAATCGCCACTTGATGTAGATGGGGTCAGGGCTGTACAGCCAGTCCCATGCAAGACGGATGAAACATTCCATTTCTGGTTGAGACTTTACTCATGTCATAATCAATTTTTTGAATCGGACCTCGAGACTGCGTCTGAGGAGACCCAAGTCAAAAACCAGACAGGTACCGTCCCAACAAAAATCACACACCCCCCCCAATAGACACACACAAACATACCCGAGCTGTCAGCGTACCCACTATGACCACATCCTGAAACGGTTTTTTAGTAGTTACATGTGTAGAAGTCGAGAACATCAGCGATTCAGAGAAGTCTAGTTGCACTTCGTTGGCATGTGCGCTCATTTCCGGCACTCGCTCCCCCACATGCGTCTTTGCATTGATCGTCTGAGCGGTCACCGCTCCACGCCACTTTGAATCCTCCACACCCATTACCTTTTTCATTACACGAGCAATGTCGTTCGGTCCACTGGCTGTCATGTTGTCTTGGTACCTCCTTTTTGTACCTAGTGTTGTAGTGCTCGACTTCAGCACACATGTTGCCGTCCAGCGGAACAGTACCATCGCATCCTGCACTGCTTTGATGTCCTGCATGTCTATGTCTTGCAAAATGACGTGCAGCGACTGAATGCTCACGTGCATGAGCGTCTGCACCATGCGACCCCGCAGTTCGGAGCGATACCACTCCTCAAAGGAATCGAAATTGGTTATTTGAGAATGCAGAGCATTCGGCTTTGCCTTATCCCACATACTCGGCAAATACATGTGCATGACAATCATCTTCTACATGAGATGCACCTGAATAACATATTGATGTTCATGAAGTCAATCATCAATTGTGTGATCTGTTTTCTGAAAAACATATGTTGATTGACACATTTAATTAACAAATTATAAAGCATGTCAAGTAACCAACTCATGTCATGAAGACTTCTGGGTGCTAGCGATTTTGTTAAAGAACATATATATAATCTATTATCTTCAACGACGAGATTTTTTTTCAAGGAAAACAATTCGATCTACAATGATTGTTGATTTATTCATGTCATTAAGAGAAAGAGAATTCAACAGAGAGCAAGAGCATCCAACAAAGAGGAAGAGCAAGAGAAAAAGGAAAAGAAAAATAAAGGGAACTTAAGAGAGACAACGGGAGAAAGAGAGAGAGAAAGAGAAGGATAAAGATGCAGACAAAAACGAAAAACAAGAGAATTCAAGGGAAGGCAAGAGAAAGAGCAAGACACAGACAAAAGGAAAGACAAAGAAAAAGAGACAGACAATTCAACAGATAGATGGAGAAAGATAATTTCACACACCTTCGGTTTCTCATGGTCGGCAAGCCAAAAAAGAATTGAAGAAAGAGACAAATCAGAGGACACCTTCCTCGTTTCCAGGTATGCTTCCTACCCGGTCGAATTTGTTGAGTAATAGAACAAATAGAGCACGTTTAAAAGCCTTATTCTCTATACGATTGTTGTAGGAAGAGTGCATTGCTTGTGTTAAAATATTTACAATACTACCGTGCCGACAGACGACTAAAGGTGAGTTCCTCTGAATACATGCCATATTCTTAAGTTTGTTTTTGCACATATGACAGTTACATTGTTATTTTATAGAAAACTATAGCTGCTACGTGTGATAGTCACGCACTGGCTGTTGACTCGAGCCTGCATGAAATTGTCCAATGGGGGGACCGTGGTCTGAGGCCAGGAATGTCTAAGTTGACGGGCAGCTCGCAATCTCTACCCACCAAATCATTCATCTCTCCCCCCGTCCACAACCAATCCTTCATACAAGGCATGGAGGGACGCTGTTCGGTGGCTGAGGATGAGTCGTTGAGTAGGAGCCGCTAAGTCCAGTGATGCGAGCCAGCCCGTCAACTTGTAGGGTGTTGATGAAATTAAAACCGCAGTAACTAGAGGCAGAAATGAAAGCCACTCTAGGGGAGTGGGAGATCCAAAAAAACCCGAGGGAGAGAGACCCGCGCCAGAGAGGTCAAGGGCCCAAGTCCCTCCATGGCGAACCAAGTCTAGACTCGATTGGTAACCCGCTTAACCATTCTGGCTGTTTCTTTCTTGGGTTCAATCTCTTTCTTTCTTTCTTTCTTTCTCCAAGGGCATTTATTCTGAAGTCCGATTGGACCATTAAGGACTTTTAGGACTGGAGTCAAAGTGCATCTGTTATAATCCCACTGCACTAGGCGGATACAATACTCAAAACAAGGTGACAGGAGATTGACAGGGTCAAGGTTACTGCCTGATTTCCGCGGACGCGGTACGAGGACCAATTCCCCTAAAAACAAATCCAATCATCAGAGTCTTTGTTTGTTTGTTTGTGTATAACCCCCCCAAGCCGTTGAGAACGCATACGAATGGTGCGCAGTAATAGGGTAGCCCGGAAGCGCCCAGCCCGGGGGCACTCCCGCAATGGACCTTGGACACATGAATGTTGTTTTAAAGTGGTGTATTCATATGTTGAAAATACATCTAGAAATTGTAACTGGTGAAATTTTCAAGTTGTTTGATTTTTCTTCTTTCTTTTATCCTCCTTCTTTTTTCCCCCTGCGACTGACGCATGTCACTTCTCTGAACAAAACGGGTAACCTATGGTTCAAAACTCTTGAGTCCTTATACGTTTTCCGCCACTACTGCGTTCTCAATTTCTCGGGAGGGTTAGCGATGTGGTGGCTTTATATACAAATTTGAACAAACGAACAAACAGTAGTTGGCGGCGCGGGCTTTCTTCTACATCACGAGAAATCCTCCATGACGGGCAACATCTACTTTTCGATGCACCCACCAACACGTGCCAATCAGTCTCATTTGGGTACCCCTGGCCCAGGCTACTCGCAGGCCCTTGCCAGTGGTTACAGGACATTGGCAGCGCATGTCATCAACCTTGCTCACCTTGCTGCACCGCTGCCCGCCAGTCCTGCCGTGCCACAGGTGCAACTGACTCATAGTTCTCGGACTGGTGGTAAGGTTGGAAAAGTCCTTATTTGACAGAAGTTCCCCAGGTACTTGTATGTATGGTCCAAAACAAGACTTGTGTTTGTTGGGACATCATCAAATTGTGGCCCGGGGGTGATTGGTCCCGCAGGTAGTGTGTTGCTTTGTTGGCATTGTTACGGTCCCAGGATTTCCTCACAAGCGAATCAAGGGGGCATGCACCCACGATTCGGAATCACCAGCGTACCTCCTCACCCTGTCCTCCCTCAGACAACTATAGCAGGGTGGGCAGTTCGAATCAACTGAGGGCGCGGGGTTCTGTTTTGTTGCTGGCTCCTGAAGTCCAGCGGCCGGCTCCTAGAGCCCGACAGTTCTGCAGCTGCCGCCTCAACAAGCACAGCAATTGTCTCGCTTACCTGACTAGTCTATCACCTCCCGAGGAGTGAATAAAGGCAAGGTCACGTGAATGAAGAAAAGATGAGAAACCTACTTCCGCCATCCAGACGCTTGTGACACGTCAAACTATTCATAACATCTATGATATTTGATAAGTTTTGTACAATTGTTGAGTTTGTTTGTTTGTTTGTTTGTTGGAATAAAACCCGAAAAACCATACTCCACCTCCTGTGTTGGGAGGGAAGTAAACCCCCTGGTAGTGATCACACACGGGTAGAGGCACAAACCACGTGCGTACCAAAGACAGCGGCACATACCACGTACTTGTCAATCTATGGTCAACACCCTACAAGTTGACGGAGTTATAGTTTGTTTGACAACTGTGACACGAAAGTTCGTGACTGAAAGTTCTGTCTTTCATGGTGAGTCATGGTTCTAGTTGTGGACTGTGAATAGACCTATAGTTCTAGGTCCTATGACAACTGTGAAGACACGTGCGTTTTGTAGAAACAGTTGTGTGGATCGTGAGCAGACCTAATGGTTCTAGGTACGAGGGGTTACTAGTAGTAATTTTCATATTTCTACATAGGTTTTCCAACTGCTGAATACGACTTTCAACATAGTCTTGGAATTAGATTCAAAGTCGTTAGTTCAACTTTTGATGAGATTGATGCATGCGCGTGCGTTCGTTTGTTATCCATAACCTCCGGGGCGTTATCCAGGCTACATGCTTTATAACATGTAGTGAGCCGCTATTGTTTCAGACACTCTTTTATCTGTTTGAATCTCCATTGTCGATCTTGAACTCCACTTCTTCTGCCTTTGAGTTTGTCCAGAACAAACTCTCTACTCTAGTGCTGATAGCAGCTTGTCTGCCTTTAGACTAGAATATTAAGATGACATTTGTTCATATTCACATCTCCAGATCTATCACACTACAATGCCACTGAATGAAATGAAGGTCTTTTGGTCATGTTGAACCTGACGTACCTCATAATTAAAAATGGTGTAGGAAAACATGGTGTACCCACCACGTGTTCAAAACCTAGCCAACATACACATGTAGATGATCTAATATTGAGCGCGCGCATCAATTGTAAGGCACAAGACACTCTACATTTGTGCATATATGCGTAATTTCCTTTTTATTTTTCTTGCAGTTCTATGATGGGACTAAACAAAAGAACTATTTACATGGGTTCTTTTTTCTTCTACGAAATTCCAAAAATTGGTACGAATTTCAATGTTCTATCCGCGCGTTCGAACGCCCCAAATAACATATCGTAGGCGGAAATTAGTTCTCTTTCAGACATAAGAGAAATGGAATTTACAATCCGGTACAACCACGTCTAACCCACGCGCCGAGTGCACTGAAATCGCACTCCTGTTGACCACGAACCGCTGACATGAAGAAAAATGTGTTTCACGAAAACTGAATCAGTCCATCATAAGAACCGATGATGCAATATTTTAGTCACTTTCATATTTAAATTCAACTTGGGTCTATATTAGACTAAAATATATGTACTCAGTAATCTCAGTAAAGATCCATTCGCTACCTGGTAGTACCAGCCAATACTAAAAATCGGGAATCAACCCGTTCATAGCCAACCAGAAGTGCGATTTTTCCATCCTTGAGTGGTTGCAAATATTCCGCACTAAAATCTTCATGGAAGATTTCGGGTGACGAACCCGGTAACCAGGAAGGACCTGGCTGCTAGGACCTGTGGCGTGGCTATATTTCCTATTCCTCTTTTCGATACCTCTATCTCCTCATGACCATCTGATGGCGAGTTTACATGTCGGCGCCACTGCGCCAGCCGTTTCATGTGGTGGTGGTGAGGCCACGGGCGTCTTGTAGCCCTTGGTGGCGCGCTTGGAGGCGCTGGCACGGGCCTTGAAAATGGACGAATTGGCGTCGATAGCACGCACCAGGTGTGGTACATCAGTCATCAGTATGTCTCGGTGTACCCAGCAATTTTGCGACTGATCATAACCTTTCCACTCAAACCACAGTTCTGCCTGGCCCTTGTGTGTGCGTGCGTTGGAGATACGCTTGATCTCATAGCGCGCAGTACCATCCTTTGTGACCAAGGGAGTGGGAGGCAAGTATTACAACTTAGGCGCGCATCCCGTTCCTCGAAAAACTTCAACCAATTTATGTTGACCTTGTGATGAGCCTTACCAAAGGTTTCCGGTAGGTCAAGCGTGACCTGGGCCGCGGCACCTCGTGACTCCAGTACTTCAAACGGGCCAAACCAACACGCGGTGAGTTCGTAGGGGATGTCAACTGGGGTGTGTTTGGAATCTAACCACAGTTTGTCACCAGCTTTCACTGCAGATGGTGTTGAGAATTTCTCGAGAAGCTGTCCCATCTGGACCTGCGCTGCGGCCATGTGATCCGAAGCATCGTTGTGACGGTGAGCAATGCGCTTGGCCAGCGTGACTGCTTTTTAATCAGCGATTTCATCAGTCGATGTCACGGGGTCAGGCAATCCCATCATAAGGAAGACATGTGCGCGGAATCCATGGACAAACTCAAATGGGCTGACTTTGGTGTCAGCACTCATGTGTGTGTTCAATCCAAATGTCAAGTGGGGCAAGGCATCATCCCACTCGTCGTATTGCGCTGTGGTGGCAACAGCTTCTCTCAATGCCTCAAGTACTTGCTGATTTGCACGCTCTGCTGGGTCTGACTGCGGGTTATGGCTGGACGTGAAGCGCAATTTGGTACCGCACAAGTGCCAAAAACGATTTCCAGAGTGAGTTCACAAATTTGACATCATTGTCCATTATCAAATTGAGAAGAAGCCCGAAACGGCAAGAGATCTTGCGAAATGTCAGAAGTGCAATAGCCTCGGAGGACATGTCCGTGTCAGCTGCAGCCGCTGCGACAATGGTCTTTAACGTGCGATCAACCCAAGTCACAATCCATGTGTAAACCTTTTTTGAGGCAAGTAACGGTCCAATCAAGTCCATGGCCCAACTCGTGAAGGACTGCAACGGAATGGTGGAAAAGGATTCAGCACCCACACAAAGTTAGTTTGAGCTCTTCGAGGCTGCTCAAACATTGCAAGAACGCAGGAAGTGTGCGACGTCTGCAAACAGGCCAGACCAGTAGTACGCATCGTAGGACACGGCTGCATAGGTTCTGTCAATTTCAGGATGACCAGTCAAGACGCTGTCACCGTGTGCAGCACGCAGGAGGGCCTCGCAGCAGTCAGCCGGCACGCAGATTCTTGCCCTGACATCATCTGAGCGCCTGTAACAAAGCACCTTATTTTTATCCATGAAGAAATTTCGAAAGGAGATGTCATCTGAGGTGTTCACAGATTGAAAGACGCCACTGAGGAACCAATCAGTGAGGATACCCAGTTTGTTTGAAGACTTGATATTGTCAAGTAGACTCATGTTGGCTGTTGTCGTCTGCAGAACAGACACGATACCCATGCGCTCCAGGACGGGACCCCAATCAGATGGAAAAACGCCCCTGTTGCCCAATGCGCACCACACTCCAAAGTGTGGGAGACTCTAAAAATGAGGCAAATGCCATTGATGTCGGCAGGGCAAGGCTGTGGGAGCACACGGCGTGATAAGCCCCAATTGGCAGGTGCATCTTACAGGTGCATCCTGCTTTGTCGCAAAACCCTTCTCGCCAGAATTCAACGTTACCACTGCGCGCCACACACGATATGATAGGCTGCTTGCACTGCGCTGGCAGAATGGGGCGAAGGGCTCGGCGCACAGCTTGCACGGCTGTCTCATTTGGCGTCAAGTTGACTGCCCAAAGACCTGCTGCGCCATCACGGTGTTGCAACGCTACATGGCCTCACCATGACGGTAACACTATAACCAACAAATGTACCGAGCGCTGTAAACTGTGCAGACAGGACAGTCGTGGAGTGACTGGTTGCACCAATATGCGGAATGGAGAGGGGCTCTTGGATCCCTCCAATGGCCGAGAGAGGAAATCTGGTACCACGTTGTCCGGGCCAGGCACGTACTTAATCTCTTTGAAGTTGTACTCAGCCAGGAAGTCGCACAGGCGCAGAATTCGCTCAGAGGGTGACTTTTGCATGAAGAGAAACTGCAGACTGTCATGATCGGAATAGACTAAGAGGGTCCTGAGGGATTTTCGGTGATTCATCCGTCACCTTAGCTCAGTGGTGAAGAGCGCGGCACTTAAGAAATCTAGTTATCCGCAGGTCCCCGGTTCGATTCTGGCCGAAAACACGTCAACTCAGATTCACATGGATTTGAGCAAATAGACCCTCAACCAAGGGTTCTAAACTACTGTTTCCAGTAATAAAAGCATTTTAAATCAAATCGAAAGGTACACCATGGAGATTGGTGCGCCAAGTGAGTAGCGCCATCTGAATGGCGAGGGCTTCGATGTTGCGTGCATCATACTGGTATTAAGCATCAGCCAATTTCCGTGATATAAAGGCCACTAGCCGAGGATGGGATTCGCCAGTTTGCCATTGGAGCAAGACTGCTCCCACCGTTTTAATTACCATTGACGTGAACTGCTGTCCGCAGCCGCGGCGCGGGATCAAAGTGTTTCAAAACTGGCGCTGAAGTCAGCGTGGACTTGATGGAATTAAATGTGGTCTCACTCTCGACAGACCAGTTGACATTTTGAGCGCCAGAGGAGGCCATCAACAGGTCTGTGAGGGGCGCTGCCATTTCCAAGTAGGCGGGCATGATTGAGCGGAAGAAGTTGGCCATTCCCAGGAAGGAGCGCAGGTGTTTGACTGTTTCAGGCGCTGGCCAGTCTATACTGGCAGACAACTTTGACTCAGTCGGGGACCACCCCTCTGTGGAAACATTGAATCCGAGGAACCCCAACTGAGAACGGAACAGCTCGATCTTTGACCCCTTGATGAGGAGGTCATGTTCCCGCAGAGTGTCAAGAACTGCCGTGAGTTTGAGGAGGTGCTTGGCCAGGTTGTCAGATGCTTTACAGATCAAGAGGTCATCACAGTTGCACACGCAGTATCCTGCTGTGATGTGTTCATGGAGGATGTCATTCATTAGGCGCTGAAAGTAGCTGGGCGCGTTTCAGAGACCAAAAGGACATGTGACCCCCTCATACTGCCCACTGGTTGTCACAAACGCAGTTTTATGCTGGTCGCCCTCTCGGATGCGCAACTGGTGGAACCCACTCCAGAGGTCGAGTTTTGAAAACATGCGGGCTCCCTTTGTGCGTGCAATGAGGCCTGAGGCCACTGGTGTGGAATAACAGTCACGTTGCGTTGTCGATTGAGTTTGCAGTAATCAATACTTAACAGCAGTTTTCCATCCTTCTTTGGTGCAAACAAGATGGGTGCCCCGTATAGGCTGCGACTGCGGCGGATGATTCCAGCCTTCTTGAGTGCTGCAATTTGCTGATTCAGTTCACGCAAGTGCTGTGGGCCCACGGGGTATGGGCGGGCGGGCACGGGCCAGGCAGTGCATCACGCCAACCGCCCTGAGGTACTCGAAAGACATTGCACCTGTGACACGAGCAATGAACAAATTCGCAGGAGGGCCGAGTCTGATCACGCTGCAATGTTGGAGTAGAGCCAGATTGAGCAGATTTACGACGTGCCCATAGGGCCAATAGGTGCGCGGGTTCTCCTACGGAGACTAGAGAGATAATATTGTTTGTTGGAAAACCAAAAGGAAGATCAAAAATGATCTCCAATACCGAGACTACATATTGAGGGTTTGGTAGTGCAGATTCCTGCCCTTCTCTGTGACTCATGATACAATAGGCGAGGTACAGACAGAATGGGGGCAGGGCAAAGAGAGGGCAGACACGATTGTATTTGTTTAGTGGAAACAGAAACAGAAAAATTGACATCAGCGGTAGTGTCACACATTGCAGTTGAAAATTTTGCCAGGCTTGCATCATCCTCATCCTGGGCTCAACACTTGTCCAAATAGATCTGAAATGAGTCCAAGTGCTGTTGCATCATCTGAATGGGTACTACAGGCTGTGGCAGGGCAAAGTAATCATCGGGCACTGTATCTTCCAGTTCCATCCCCTCGATAGTCTCCAGAGGTTCAAGCACTTCCGGGATTGGTCCGAGTGGCTCGCCAATTGGTCTCGTGACAAGGTCATGGACAACCCAGTGTCCCGTCACGGATGCGTTAGGATCGACATCACTTTGGTGGCCAGAGGGCGGATCCAAAACAAAACAGACTCGCTTGTTGGGTCCACTGTCCAGTACCAGCGCTGGTCGTACCCGTTGGACTCGCATTGCAACCTGACAGGCATCACTGGCTTCCTTGGCAGATAAATAGACAATTTGGTCGCGTTGAGCACAGCAATTGTCTCGCACACCTGACTAGTCTATCACCTCCTGAAGAGCGTGCAAAGGCAAGGTCAAGTGATCGAAGAACGGCTCGTGCCGTTCCGGTATCATAGTATTATAACGCAATGAGATTACTCTAACTAAACCCCGTCTCTCTGTCACGCCTAGATACCGTTCCCGCCATCCCAACGCTTGTGACAATAACCTACCAACTTGAAAGAGACCTTGGAATCATGTCTCATGTGCACTTTTGTTTGTTTATTTGTTGTTATACAACCCGAAAATCCTTACTTCTCCTGGAGCCCGCCCTGGGCTCGAAGTAAAACCCCTGGGAATATATCCACTCGGGCCACGTAGCTCTTCCTGCGGTCCTACCAAAGGTAAACCACCGCCCAGAAACACTATACGTGCTAACTGAGGTTAACACTCTACAAGTTGACGGGTTTGCTTGCATCCCTGGACTTACGCAAGCCCCGCACATACGCTGTCTCAGCCACCGAATAGCATCCCGAGATCCCCCACGTCTGATCCTCTTAAGCACTAACACTGAAGGCAGTCGCATGCGTCTCATGCCTTAAGTACTAACACTTCATAAAGTCAGGGTGAAATAAAGGGGGAGGGGGTAACCCATGAACGATGTGGTAGTTGGAAAAAGCGGCCTCCCGACAACAAAGTAAAACTAAACCTAGACAATATGGACTCAACGTACCAGAGTCGGGAAAATTGTTGACATTTTGTTGATGATGATTGCTTTTATTACTATAAAAAGTAGTTTAGTACCCTTGATTGAGGGTCTATGCGCTCAAATCTATTTTAGATTTGAGATATCGGTGGTTTGCT
>Ga0209491_10006928_pt1 | contig 15308 bp, 16 predicted proteins | sample BON02_FD_187213 | JGI IMG/M metagenome (GOLD analysis project Ga0209491, IMG submission 187213) | Freshwater microbial communities from Lake Bonney liftoff mats and glacier meltwater in Antarctica - BON-02 (SPAdes) (version 2) | ecosystem: Environmental > Aquatic > Freshwater > Ice > Glacier...
AGGGGGTATGGGGGATTTTTTCGCCAACGTCCCAAATATCAATTCATTATAACTTGTTATTCCCGTTGAAATCCCCCTAGCCCTCCGCCGCGGCGGAGGGAGTCGCTGGAAATGAGATTTTGGTTGATTCATAGATGGTTTGCGTTATCATGCAATTACCCATTTGTTTCGGAAAGGATTAGCACCCACAAATCGTATTATTCTATAATCGATCTCAGGTTAATAAACTTTAGCATCATTTAGAAATAGCTGATTGTTCTGGTATTTCCTTATTTCAAAAATAAAAAAGCCCTGACTACTTTTTTAAAGTAATCAGGGCTTTTTTTGTGGAGCTGGCGGGTGAAACCATGATTATGATTTACATTCCTCAAACATATGTAATCAAAAATACAACGGTCATTTGAAAGATTTAGTTAAATTAGCAGGGGTAGAATCAAAAGCTGAATATATTTATTTTAAAAATGAGGTAAAAAAGACCTTCCAAAAATACAAATATGATTTGGTGGCTTCTCATACCTTCAGATGAACTTTTATAACCAATGCAATTATTAAAGGCATTCCGTTACACGTGATTCAAAGTATTACAGGCCACACCACCTTAAAACAGCTTAGTGAGTATGTTAATATTGCTGATAGTATTAAACAACAAGAAATGAATAAAATAAATGAATTGTTTAGGGTATGAGTAGTGAACCAAATATTGGAGATTATTTTGAATGGGATAAAGATAAAGGTTTCATCCATAAAGTAAAAATACTAATTAAAGATATACCGAAAGAGATATTTGAAAACGCTCCTGATAATACAAAATTTAATTTTATAGAAAAAGAAATAAATAATTATGATTTTAAAGATTATAATTTAAAAAACATTTTTATTATTTTTCATAATTGCAAAATTAGCGGAATAAAAATAAAAGCGATAAATTGCAGTTTTATTTTTACCAATTATAAAATAGAAAATGGAATTGGTCATTTAGATATTCAATATGAAAATGTGTCTAATAGTATTCAAATTCAAAATTCAGTGATCTCTGATTTCTATTTAAATAAATTAAATTTAGAAAAATTTTATATAATTAACTCAAAAATTAAAAGACTAAAATTGGATAATGAGTGTATTATAAAAGAATTTGATATTCAAGATTCAGTGAATAGTAATAGTGAAATAGATATAATTGAATTTGATAATTCAATTATATCCTCTATAATTATAAATAGATTGAAAAATTGTCGAACTATTAATTTCAATAAAGTAGAATCAAATAAAATAAATATTTTTTTTTCAGATGTTGAGCGAATTTTATTTCCCAATTATAATACTAATGAACTTATAATTGTGAACGGAAAAATAAGTTTAGTCGATATATATATTGAAAATGAAATAGAAATTGAATCAATCAAAACTTCTATAAATATTAAAAATATTTTTAGAAGTTTTGATTTTATAAATATAAATTCAGGTTATCTTAACGAACTTATTATAAATAGTACAGAATTCAATTCATTCGAAAAGGTCATTATTAAATGTTATAAAGTAAATTTAAAAACCCTAAGTACAAAGTTGTTAAAATTAAATGGAAATTTTAAAGAAGAATCAAAAATAATAAACTGCAAAATATCAAATTTAGAGTTTAATGGTTTTGATTCGGTAAAGAACTTTAAATTTGAAAATTTAAACGTATTTGATAATATACCATCCTTTAAAATAGAGAATTCAACACAAATTAACATTATTTTAAGTCCATCATTTTTACATAAGTTTAAATCAATTGAAATATCAAATAGCTCCTTTCAAGGAATTACTTTAAATAATTTTGAATTGATTGAACCTAAAATTATCATTGGTTCAGAAATGGATCACCAACAAAAAATTGACTTTGTTAGAGAGTTGAACGGTTTAATGCTCGCTAATCACCATAAACATTACTATACTATTTATAGGGCATTAGAACAGGATTTACGGTTAAAAAAAGATAATACCCTTAGGGGATTTGATAGATTTATTGTGACTCTTAATTCTCTTAGTAACAGCCATGGGACAAAACCACAAAAAGCTTTTGGTTGGTTTGTAGTAATATTTTTTATTCACATAGTTTGCGTAGGAATTGATTTAATTTATCTTAATGCTTCTTTTGACGCCGTTGAGTTTTTTGGAAATTATTATTCTTATTATTTCAAACCATTGACATTTATATCAGAACTTGATTTTAAGGAAAAGTTAAACCTCAAAAATCAATTTGAGTTTTCCGGATGGATAAAAGCTATGGATTTCGTTTATAAATTAGTATATGCGTATTTATTATATCAGTTTATTGCAGCATTTAGAAAATTTAACAAATAGTTTTAAAATTGAATTATATATCAGATAATAAAATGATAGATTTAAAAAACTTTGATATACATTCTAGTATGATTATGGAAGGAGGTAGCCTTTACAGTAATATATTCAAATTCGATAAAAATTTATTCAACCAATGGTGTATAGATAATTTCGAATATTATGGTGAGGTACACACATTTGAGGAAGCAGAACCTTCTGAAATACAATTTTCTAATTTCCAAAAATTAGGGTACCAACATTTAAATTCAGCGTGTCATTATTCTGCAAATGCAATATCCTTACTGGATTCAAACTATAAATCTATAACAGGATTTATCATTACTCAACTATCACCAAGCCCACTAATTACCCATAGTTTTAATTTTTTTGATAATCAAATAATAGACTTTTCAAGGTATCTTTTAAATGATTCATTTACATCAAGAGATAAGGACGGGTTGCCACATAAATACTTTGGAATAGAATTACCAATCAAATTTTTGAAAAAATATGAGGATGAAATCTTAGATAAAACGATGAATCCATTATTATATGAATTTTGTAGGGAATGCAATTTATTTTGGTGAATAATTAATTGAAAATTAGTTTGGTTTACAAGTCTAAGTTTTGCAATCCTCATTTCCTACAAGTCTTTATCTAAGGTGTCAATTCCCCTTTCTAAGGCTGTCTTTTGTCTGTGACACCTATCCAGGTTTGTAGGTTGGATTGCTCTTATTCAAAATGAGGTGCTAACCTGCGTGGGATAATATGATCCACCCCAACTCCTTCACTTACAATTTCCCACTGATTTCAAAGTTCACAAATTGGATTTATTTCAATGTAGTGTTTAAGTAAGGTTAACCAAGGTTTCCTTCTGTAAAAGTCTGTATCAAAACCCCAGCCTTTATTATTCCAATTTTTGTTATTTCCCATTAGTTCAAATTCATCAATATGTTAATAGGTGTGTTTCATTTGTACAAGACTATCCCACAACCAATTACAGTATTTTTACCTGCTTTAGCATAAGCCATTTCATAAGAATTTCTGTTTATATCACAACCTACATGCATAGCAAATACCCTTTCTTTAGAGCCTACAAACCATTCTTCATAGGATTGAGTATGTAAATGACCCTATACAATTAACTGAATTTCCTGCTTAACTCAAGTTTTAACTGTACCACCTTCACCATGTACATAAACTACACCGTCCAATCCAATTTCTTCTGTAAATGTCCATGTAGGGGTTTCAAATACTTCTTTGTAATCTCTAATCCATCTTTTGCTTAAACCTGCTGAAAATGCCTTTCTATGTATAATCCTGTCATGGTTACCGGTTACAACAGTAGCATTTGGAAAAGCTTTATGCCACTTCTTAATTTTTGAAACTGCCAAACTCAATTCATCCCCGGTCCCTAAACTGTCTGCATCTGATTCATGGTAACTGGAATAGTGGTTATCTATGATATCACCTATAAATACTACAGTACCGCAATTGTACCTTTCCTTTGTTTCTACACTAAAATCAAAGTAGGTATCTAAACAAAAAGGTTCATGTAAATCACATATTACAAGTACATTGTTTTTAGAATTTTCTTTGATATCTTTTAATAGTTTTAGTTCTGTATCAGATAAAGTAGTATTATTCATTTTAGTTTTTTTGTACATATTATGTTTTATTTAATAAATTGATTCTTTTTTTGATGATTTTGCAATGTCCTTTTTGATGATATTAATATCAGATTGAATAATAGATAGCTTTAAAAAATTGTCCAACTGGTTTTCATATTTTGATTGAATTTCCAGCTTTTTTTTTACAAGTTTTCTGGTGAGATAGATGTTGTAGATTTGAATACCTGCTTTTAAAATAATTAAAAATAATTCTGTCATTTTGATGTTATTTATTGTTAAAAACTAATTATAGTACAAATATAAATTAGGTAAATTTTATTTACAATTATATTTCCTAGTTATTTATAACACGGAATATGTTATACCTAATATTATTATGCCTATTTTTAACAAAAATAATTTGCCCATGCTTAAAATCATTTACATTAAATAAAAAATCAAATGAAAAATCAGATATTACTATTACTAATTACCTTTTTCCTCACTAGTTGCAATCAGGAAAAAATCATAGAACTTGAAAATACAATTAGTAAATTAGAAAGAAGGATTGCTTATTTAGAACAATTTGAACCTGATTTATCTATTCCACAATTTTCTAATGAAGAAGTAATAGGTTTATTAAAAAAATGATATATATTTCACTTGTCCAGAAGTTAAATTTAAAAATGTACAAGTAAGAAGAAATGGGGATAATCAATATGTGTTGTTATTTTTAGCCAATCATTCTTTATATATTTCTAGATCTTGGGATAGAACAATATATAATATTTCCATTAATTCAAGGAAAGATTACAGTGTTAATTATCAAAGTGGTGTAGTATGTAATTAAAATCTACCAATAATTAAAACACAATCAATAGAAGGTAGTAATAGTAGTAAGTAATTAGTATTGAATTGGATTCACACCTCTATAGTGTGCTGCCTTATATCTGTGTGTGTTGTTAATCTAATCCTTAATTTAAAAAAAATTGGCAGTTTGAATTAATAGGGGTATGGGATATCAGATTTGAATTGGGAATTTAGCTTAACCGTATACGCATTGAACTCTTTGTCCTTCATTTTTGCATCCATATTGAGTAAAAATTGTTTTTGAGTAGGAGGTTTGTCTACCACAAACTGTATGTACTCGCTGTAGCATTGGATCAGCTTGTTGTTATCCAATTCATGGGGCAGTAGCTTTCCATTCTTCTATGTATCGTCTCGGTATCACAAGTCGCTTTCAATCACTGTATTGACAATCACTTTCCATTTCGAATCCGTTTTGCCTTTTTTGTCCTTATCTGATGCTAATGCTACAGGGTAGTACGCTTTAGCTTGAAGCACTTTGAATAATACATCACTCAATTTTTCTTCCTGTACTTCTCTATCTAGTAAGTACCCAAGTCTCTGCAGTGCTGCTGTTTGCGGATAAGTCCTAGCGGTTTTCGTCAATGCTGGTACTTTCATTTCTTCTACTAATTCTGAAAGGATCGTAGACACGCGATTCAATCCGAATTGCGGATAGTACAACAAATCGAGCGCAGTAAGCTCAGGGGAAGAGACCAGTAGGTATCCAGCATCCGTTTTCTTTTCCACTACGTCATCTAAAGACCACTCTTTTTTCGTAAGGAAATTAATCTTCAATTTTTCAATTTCAATATCTCTTAGTGCCGGTTTCTGTGTAATGACGAAGTATTCCATAGGCTGTTGATGTCCTGCGCCATACAGTGCAGCAGCAGAAAGTACGCCCACATAATATTTTTTATTCAATTGCTTCATCATGTCATCAACGAAGAGATGAGGAGGGAGCATACCAAAAGAGGCGTACTCAGGTGTAATGATGGCATAGAACCCTTTCCCTATTCTGGCGATGCGATTTTTTGCTTTGAGTCGGTAAAGACTCTTTTTGATGGCCTGATCAGACAAATCAAATTCACCTTTCACTTCTTCTAGTGAAAAGATATACCGTCCTTTTGATCGTACGTTAATGACGAAGGCTTCTATATAATTGTACGTGAGGCTCTTTTTATTCATTTGCATAAGGGTACACAAAGCGTACCCTTATGCAAATTAAAGCTTTTATCTGACAGTAAGCTTATGATTTAAAATTTTTCTGTTATTTATATAACTTTTTCAGTGAAAAAGAAATGATGAAATGACTGCCTCAAGTTGGCATTAAAATAAGCCCTTGGTTCAAAAATAAAAAAACCCTGACTACCTTTTAAAGTAATCAGGGCTTCTTTTGTGGAGCTGGCGGGAGTCGAACCCGCGTCCAGATAGGGAAACACCGTACCGTCTACATGCTTAGTCAACTATTGGATTGTCGACCGAAAACCGCTGGTTGACACACCTACTTTCGGCTTATCTGCTTAATTTCGCACCTGCTTAGCAGCATCGCAAGCACTAGTCTTTTCTTATCGACACCCCAATATCAACCCCGAAAAGACACAGGGTTGCGGGATTATTTTAAGTTTATCCTTCTTTTTCTAAATCAGTTAAATATGGAGGAGGTACTAAAGACTGATAAATACAAAAAACGGGACTATCCCAGGGAGGTGGAAACCAATACCATTGTATTGGAAAAGGCAGAGGTAAAAATGCTCATCCATCATGACCCTAAAAATTTGAGATTGTCCAGGGTAAAAGACCTGTTTATGTTGTTAATTTATACAGGATTGAGATTTGGTGATGGGGTACGAATTTCCAATAGGTGGGTGGGTAATGGGATGCTGCATATCCATACCCAAAAGACGGATGAAAAGATCACCATTCCACTACATCCCAATTTGAAGGAGATACTTGAGAAATATGGGTACAACCTATCGAGCCTGGCCATATCCAATCAAAAGTTTAATAAATACGTAAAGGAGCTTTGCCAGGATGCAGGGATCAATGCAGATGTAGAGGTAATCAAATACCAGCATGGCATCAGGAAATACCATGTTTTCCCCAAGCACAAGCTGATAGCAAGCCATACGTGTAGGAGAACCTTTATTACCAATTCCATCCTGGAAGGGATTCAATTGTCAGTAATTCAACGAATTACAGGCCACAAAAAGTTGGTAACTCTTCAAAAATATGTCGATATTGCTGAAGGAATAAAGGTGGAGGAGATGGAGAAATTGAGTAGGTATTTTGAATAATTAATCTGGGATGAATTTTATCAGGATTCTCCCAGTTTAATTTGTCCTTTGTAATAAAACATAAGTATGCTTAATTTCTTAAAATCTAGGTATAATTAATAGTCAGATGTATTGATGATTCCTAATCTATAAAGAAACTTTAATACAATCTAATAAAATACTAGTTTCAAATAAATTGTCATTATAGCTATTTTACTAACATAAATAATTTTATCATGTCTACTTTGTTGTATTTGGGAGGGTTTTTTGTCATTCTTCTAATTTTGAAATTTGTTTATGATTCGTATTTAACAGATAACACAGAGAGAGAATGGCAAAAATATAAGTATTTGAATCCAGAAAAAGCAAAAAAAATTGAGGGCGTGGGTGTGAAATTTGATTCAAGGGAGGTTGATAAATCTTTTGATGAAATTGATAAAGAGAATTCAATGAAAAGATTAGCAGAAAAATACAGCTGCGAAGTATGGGAAGTTAAAGATAAAGTATTGAAGGAAGTTAGTGAAAATAAACTTGATGATCTTACCTATGCTGAATTCAAAGATTTTTTTAAAGAACAAATAGAAAAAGAGAGTAGGACATACCAAATTAAGCCTATTAATACTTCGTCAGAACAAATTTCTTTTTGGATTGAGGATTACTTATTTTCAAATAAATGGGAAAAAAATTCCGAAATTAAAAGTACTCCTGAAACATTCCTGCATTTTCTTTCTAAGCACGGAATAGACGTAAAACAAGATTTCGTTGGTTTAGATGAATTTTATAATTATCTAATAGAAAATATTGAGGAGGATTTAGATGATACTTCTGAATCTATCTACGAATATCTTGCCGAAAATTTTAGCGAAATTAATGATGAAGTAAAAAAAAGAATAATATTTATAGGGTTAAAACTTCCTAGCGATCCCTTTGTAAGAGGAACTCTAGTTCATGTGGTGACGGATATATTAAAAGCCGAGTTTTTTAAATCCGATGATTTACAGATATTGAAAAAACCTGAAATCTGGATTAAGGAGTGTTTAGTGTTATTGGATCATAAAGATAAAAATAACTACCAAATTCTTGCAGATCTATATAATCAATTGAACAACATCACTTCATTCAACGGAAATCAAGATGGTGCATTTATTTATTCTATGCGATCCACTCAATTTAAAATTTTACATGATAAAAATTCAAAATAATTCTGTTAATAGGTTTAAAAACCCAAATGTCTTAGGATGAAATTCACACAAAAAGATAAAAGAGAAGCGTTAAAGCAGCTCCGTGAAGAATGGGATTCTTTCAGACCTCCAAAAGAGATTGATGAAAGGATATTTTACCATTATTGTGAGGATAAAGGTCCTGATGCTATTATCAAAGCCATTCAGGAGGATTTTGGATTGAAGAATTGCTATGCCGGAAAATGCTGGTGGTACTCTACCAATCAGGCAGATTTCAGACCTGTAGCCAAAAGAATCGGGATGAACTTCAATTGTGGAGCCTGCACTGAGGATTGTGTTCCTGAAAGGTTTAAAGAGAAATCTAGTTAAGAATATTTTACCTAAATTGTATTTTCACTTTGTTCAGGTAATTCCCTTACCATGCTCCAAGAACTGATCAAAAACCTTCAATCCTCCTTAAAATCCCAATCAGGGACTGGCCCAGCAGAATCTGTTGGTAGACATTCCCTGGACCATGGTGGATGGAGATTTGATTTTGAAACGCTTTTGTTTAGTATTAAAATATTTAAATATTTCAGATTATCGGAAGTTTAATAGAAATGAGTAATTATATAATACTTTATTGGAAAATTATTGATCTAAAAAAAATTGAAAAATGGATGCTTTCTTGACTTTTATCGGAATTATTGCACTTTTATTTGTGGCTAAATTCATTTATGACTCTTACTTGACCAACAATACAGAAAAGGTTTTTGAAGAATACCAAAATAACAACCCCGAAGCGGCTGCTAGAATTGAAAGAAATAAAGGTTTTGACCTTAGTACTAAACCCAAAACGAGGTCAAAAGATAAGGAAGATAGTCTTTTAAGGATGGCAAGGAATATGGGATGTACGCCAGATGAAGTAAAAGAAGGGTATATCGAGGATTTGAAAAGCCAAAACCTTGATCAAAATAAATATTCAATGATGATTCAAATCCTAAAAGAGAAGAAATATGAAGAATCAAAATTATTGAATATTGACCCAGATGATACTTCCTCAGCTTATATGGAAAAGTGGACAAAAGAATATTTTAATAAAATTGATAATTTTCGAGAAACTAAATATGATTACGATAAAAACATTGAAAATGAAGAAGCATATTTCCTTAATGAAAAAGGGGAAGATAAACTATCTAAAGGGTCCTATAATGAGGCAATTGAGCTTTTTAGTTCTGCAATTCAATTACAACCTCAAGTAATATTTTTTCACAATAGGGCGGAGGGTTTTTATAAAAGTGGACAAAAGGAATTTGCTAAAGCGGATTATCTTGAAGTAGTAAAGCTTGAACCTGATAAAAATTACCGAAATGTGTTTTCTAAATTAACAAGAATTTATATGGAGGAGAATGATTTTGAAACTGCATTAATATACATTGATAAGGTTATTCAATTTTCCCCAGAAAGAAAGATTGCTCTTTATAATCGGGCGGTGGCACATTTAAACTTGGGAGACAGGGAAAGCGCAATAGAAGATCTAAAGCTGCTTGTTAAAGTTTTACCAAATTATGTAAATTCTTATATCCTTTTAGGGGACATTTATTTGAAGGAACAAAACCTAAATGGAGCACAGGAATGTATTGATGCCATTAATTTACGTGAATTTTATGAACCAAACTTTAATGTAAATGAAAAACAGGCAATGGCCATATCGCATCTTAAATTCAAATATTACGACAGCAAATTAGGAAATAATAAATAGGATTTATTCATAAAAGAAATCAAAATTTATTTACCAATAAATTAGCATAAGAATGTAGCTCTGGAATTACTCAAAAGCTAATCAATAATAAAATCAAAACCAGAAAGAAGACGAATTTAGTACAAAGTAAAAAGTTCTCAGAGATGCTTGATGGAGCCGTAAAGAACTATCAAAATAACCTGATCACCTCAGCCCAGGTAATTGAGGAGCTGATCAAACTGGCTAAAGAAATCAAGGAAGCTGACAGAAAAGGAGAAGAATTAGGTCTGGATTTTAGGGAGTATGCATTTTATACTGCCCTAGAAATCAATGACAGTGCAGTGAATGTATTAGGGGATGAAATTCCTAGGCACATAGCCAGAGAGTTGGTAGATACCGTCAGAAACAATACAAGCATAGACTGGACAGTCAGAGAGAATGTACAAGCTAAAATGCGCATAGCAGTCAAGCGTATACCCAGAAAACATGGCTACCCGCCAGACATGCAGGAAAAGGCCACAGAGACAGTACTAGAACAAGCCAAAATGATGGCAAATTTAATGGATAATGAAACTAAAACGTACCATTCACCACCAAGAGGAGAATTGGGAATAGCTGCTGAAGATTGATACTATGTATGATTTAACAAAAATACCGAAGGAGGAAAGTACCATTTATTTGGAGGAAGGCCAATTTCTAGGAGATGTAAAGACTAAATTCAATGACTTCAAAAAGGGATTGCCTGAAGGTATACTGAATAAACAATACACAGGTATAGGTGCTACAACGGTTGAGTTTAAGAGTGAACGGAAGTCCATTATAGTTTTCCCTTACCGTAAGATAGCTCAAGAGAAATTCCATAAATGGGAAAATTCAAAAAAAGTATTTTATGTGGGTACAAACGAAAATAATAAATCAAATTCTATTGAAGATATTGCCTATTTTGTAAAGGAAAATAGAGACGAGGATTTGAAGTTTTGCGTAGTAGCTGACAGTATAGATAAAGTTGTAAAAGGTATTGAAAAAGCTGAATTAGACCCTTATGGAGATGATTTTTTTCTAGTACTTGATGAAGTTGAGATTCTACAGCTACAATCTGGATTTAGGGGAAGATTACCTTTATGTTTTGACTATTTTAAAAAGTTTAAGAGGAAATGTTTGGTGTCTGCAACATTGCTGGACTTCTCCGACAAAGAAATCCAAAAACTACCTGTTTACCATGTAGAAAAAGTATTACTTGATAAAGAGATTGGACATATCAAATATAAAGAAAAAATAGATTTTAAGCAGTATAAATCAAATTTCCCGCATATAGAGGTTGCTCAAGATATACTATCCTTTTATAAAAAAGACCCGAATTATAGTAATTATAAATTTTTTATAGGTCTTAATTCCAAAGAAGCAATTAAGCAGTTTATTGAAGAAATTGAAAAAGTTAGTCCCGAAATAACAATTTCAGTGATCGTATCTGAACAAAGTTCAGATGACTTTTTTGATAAGTATACAAAGCCAAAAATTGTAAAAGGAAAACTACCTTGTCAGATCAATTTAAGTACATGCATCGCATGGAGTGGGATTGATATAGAAGAACAGTTTTTTTCTGTAGCTATTTCTCTTAATAATAAAGTCCATCATTCTTTCAGTATTGAGAACTTAATACAATTTTTTGGTAGATGTAGACTTCCTAGAGGTCAACAACTTTCAAAAACATTTGTAGTTGGTAAAGAGGTAGGGCTAAGATATATAAAACCAGATGGAGATTATATTGAAAGGATTGATAATTTAGAGTCTCTGATAAAATTTGTTGATAAAACAATAAAATCTAAAGCTGATAAAAATTTTTTATACAGCTCTTTAATGTCAGATAAGTACAATCTTATTTATTCAGATATTAAAAACAAACCTAAAGCCAATTGGCTCTTAAAAGATTTAGAAATATATACCTTAAACGTAGTAGATGATTATAAGGATATTGAATATGGACTTTTGAAAAAGCTTCAAGAAAGGTATACCATTGATAAAAAACCAACTTTATTCAAAGAAATTGAGATTTACGAAAAATCATCCGACGAAAAATTAGAGGAAAGGTTAGAAATACTTATATCAAATTTTGAGCATGATTATCCTAATTCCAAATTGATTAATCATGTGCGGAAAAACCGAATGCCAACACTAAGGCTGGCAGCTTTTTGGTACTTGTTTGGGAGAAAGGTTTTAAAGAATGATGAAGATGGACTGAAACTGGCTAAATATTATTCTGGTTTTGAAAATTATTTACCTACAAATTCATTACTACATATTACTAAAATAACATTGGATAGTATTTATCTATACCAATTTGAAAAACAATTATGGGAAGATTTGATAAATCAAATGAAGGCCTTATGTAAAGTAGGTAAAAAGAAAAATACAAAAGAATTTATTAGCATATTCAAGAGTTTAAGATTCTCTAATTATTTTCCTTCATTAATTTTTTCAAAAAACCAAGCTTCTTCTATTGGATTATTCATAAAGTTTATTCTAGGTGTTTCCAGGTCTGGTAAAAGTGGAGGCAGTGATACTTTTATGATTGAAGATGGTATAGCCTATATTCCAATGATCTATACCAATTATCCAAGTTTGGAATTACATTTGGGTAAAGTTTCAAAATTTCCAAAAGAAAAAGTAGGAGTTTCATTTGGTAAAGTTTCTATTCATAATATTCTTCAAGAAGATTTTATTAAATTATAAATAATTTACTGGTGGGCATTAACTTTTTATAGATTAGATTTAATGGCCACCTTATTTTAATGCCTTTATTTACCTATAGAAGATAATGATATTTATACGGTGTATTTTAGAATATTTCCACCAAATCAAAATAATGATGAGAAATTTTATTAGATTTTTTTTGATTCTAACATTAATCCTGATTTCTTGTAAAACAGAAGAATCGTTTTCTACTTATACACTTAATACTTCCACATCTCCAATTGAAGGGGGCAAGATCAACATTTCCCCCCAATCCAACATTTATAAAGAAGGGGATATTGTAACCTTAAGGCCTGAGCCCAATGAACATTGGATATTCCAAAATTGGGAAGGTGATGGAAGTGGGAATTCCAATCCATTAGAAATTATAATGTATTCTGATAAATCAGTTGTAGGAGTATTTTCAAATAGGGATTATCCACTAAGTTTAACGATCGAAGGCGAGGGCATCGTAGAAGAAAAAATTATAACTAATTATTCAGGTAGATAATACCCGTACGGTACTACTGTTGAACTCAACCCAATTCCCAAAGATGGATGGGAATTTGAAAGTTGGGGAGGAGATTTAACTGGAACTGAAACACCCAAAATAATCATAGTTGATAAAGAAAAAAAAGTTACCGTTAAATTCTCAAAATTTTTTCTGGAACAAAATGGAGTTACTTGTCTTTGTCCTAATTCTAGGCCTGGTGAAAAAGGAGTAATCAACGGAATTGTATACGAATCAGTCGATAACCAGCTTCTTGTTCAAAGAAGAGACGAAGGTGTTGATATGACGAAACTTTGCACTTCTTTAGTGACGGATATGAGTAAATTATTTTTTGATAGTGACTTTAACCAACCAATTGGAAGTTGGGACGTAAGTAATGTTTCTAATATGAATTTTTTGTTTGCTCAGTCTCAATTTAATCAACCCATTGGGGATTGGGATGTGGGGAAGGTAACATCTATGACCGAGATGTTTCAAGGTACGAAATTTAACCAACCTATAGGGAAATGGAATGTTGAAAATGTTGAAAATTTCGATTTAATGTTTGCATACACCCACTTCAATATGCCAATCGATGAGTGGAATGTAAGTAGTGGAAGGAATATGAGTAAAATGTTTTACGTTTCAAAATTTAATCAACCAATAGAAAATTGGGATGTAAATAAAGTGGCCTACATGAATTCAATGTTTGCGAGGTCTCAATTTAATCAACCCATTGGGAGCTGGAATGTTAGCAGTGTTATTAATATGGAAGCAATGTTTTGGAATTCTCCTTTTAATCAATCTATTACAAATTGGGAGGTGAGCAATGTGACTAACATGAGTTTCATGTTTTTTAATACCATATTCAACCAATATATTGGAGATTGGAATGTTAGTAATGTATCGAGTATGTATCAAATGTTTATGAATTCATTTTTTAACCAACCAATTGGAACTTGGGATGTTAGTAATGTTAAACAAATGTTTATGATGTTTTCTGGTTCTCAGTTTAACCAAAACATTTCAAAATGGTGTGTTTCAAAAATTATTTCTGACCCCGGAGAATTTGCTAAAAACAGCCCTCTTACAGAAGAAAATATGCCAGATTGGGGAACTTGCCCAAACTGAAGTAAACAAGACCTATTAATTTTTAATATTTGTGTTTTCATTTTTTTTATAGGCAAATGAATACACCAGCACTTAAATAACCCCCCCGTTAAAGTTTTTTTTGGGATACACCCCTAGCTGTTTTTCCTAAGGAGACTGTTATTGGGTAAACTATTTTTTCTTTAGTACACACCTATATTCCTATACAAAAAGTTTCAACATTAGTACTTCATTACTCTACTATACTCCTGGATCAGGATGTATTGATAAACCAACGTCTAATTCCAAATCAAAATCTTGGTATACGCATTCAGGCAGGTGGACATTTCACCTGCTTTTTTGCTTTGTACCGCTAAATAAATTTCTAACCATATAAGTAACATAGCACTTATGGAAAACCTAAATTTTAGAAAGGCTGCCAGACGGCAAGCCAAAATTAAAATTGGACTTTTGGGATGTAGTGGATCTGGGAAGTCGTATTCAAGCTTATTGCTAGCCCATGGCTTAGTTGGAGACTGGTCTAAAATTGCAGTGATAGACAGTGAAAACAGTTCTGCTGATCTGTATGCTCATTTAGGGGATTACAATGTAGTTCCTGTCACAGCTCCTTTTACCCCTGAAAAGTATTTGGAGGCTATACATCTTTGTTTACAGTACAAAATGGAAGCCATAGTCATTGACAGCATGTCACACGAATGGGAATACCTGGTAGATGCTCATTCTAAAATGCCAGGCAATACTTTCCAAAACTGGGGTAAAATTACTCCAAGACACAATGCCTTTGTCAATGGCATACTTCAGGCGCCTGTACATATTATAGGTACAATCAGATCAAAGCAGGACTATGTTATGTCAGAGAAGAATGGCAAACAGGTTCCTGAAAAAGTTGGGCTTAAAGGCATCACCAGAGATGGTATGGACTATGAAATGACCATTGTATTTGATATTGACACCAGGCATATGGCTAAAGTTTCAAAGGATAGGACTAATCTTTTTGTCAATAAACCAGATTTTCAAATTTCA
>Ga0209491_10006934_pt1 | contig 15299 bp, 12 predicted proteins | sample BON02_FD_187213 | JGI IMG/M metagenome (GOLD analysis project Ga0209491, IMG submission 187213) | Freshwater microbial communities from Lake Bonney liftoff mats and glacier meltwater in Antarctica - BON-02 (SPAdes) (version 2) | ecosystem: Environmental > Aquatic > Freshwater > Ice > Glacier...
TTCGACATCGGCGCAAACCTCCCCGATCCGTTGCGTTGGGAGGGCAGCGTGCAAGGTGCCTTCAATTGGATCGGCCCCACTCTACACACGCGAAGCAACGCCGGAAGCTCCGGCTATTGGAATCCGCAGGTGCCAAACACGTTGACCGCGTACGTCGGCGTGGAGTTCAACATCGGCGACAATGTGAACTATGGCTGGCTACAGGTCACCGTCGGCGGCATCGGCAACGGCGGGGTCATCAAGGATTGGGCCTACAACACGGTCCCCGGCGAAATGATCTTCGCCGGTCAAGTACCGGAACCCTCGACTTGGGTGCTGTTGATTTGCGGTGGATCGTTCCTTTGGTGGCGGTGCCGCAAAAGGATGTGTCACGCATGAACTGGATTGTCGCACTCACCTGCTGCGTGACGGTCCTGAACGCGACCGCCCAAGGCACGGTCGTCTATCACAACGAGGGTGACATACCGGTCTACTCTGATGGAGCGACAGGAGCCGGGCGTGAACTGGACCTCGATGGCAACGGAACCGTGGATTACACCCTGATCGCCGCGTTTGGGTTCTGGGTTGTACCGGCTGGTGCCAATCAGGTCGTTGGAGTACCAGAGGGTGGATTTGATTTGGGAAGCTATGTCTGGCCTTTGTCTCCGCAAGAGAGTGTATCATCTGTTGTTTTGGCACCACTTCAATGGACTGGAACTGAGACGTATGTTTCACCTGGTGGGTCCGTTTCACTTATCTATCCGTCCTTTCATTTGCGCACAACGACAGGCACGGCGGGCCCGTGGCGGGACGGGGTGGACGCCTACATCGGCGTGAGGTTTCTAATTGATGATGAGACGCACTACGGCTGGATCAATCTGGATATTCCGGACGTCTACCCCGAGAACACGCTCAACGGCGGGGTCATCAAGGATTGGGCCTACAACACGGTCCCCGGCGAAATGATCTTCGCCGGTCAAGTACCGGAACCCTCGACCTGGGTGCTGCTCATCGCAGGTGGATCATTGCTGTGGTGGCGGTGCCGCAAAAGGATGTGTCACGCATGAACTGGATCGTCGCACTCACCTGCTGCGCGTTGGTTCCGGACGCGGCAGCCAGAAATGGTATCCCTGGGCGTTGAACGGTTACAGTCCGCAACTTGCTGCCACCAACAACATCAACCATCTGGACAACGTCGAGCAGGTGATCATCAACAACCCCTCCACCAATCTGCACACCATCATCCTGAACCACACCGGCGATATTCGGGACGCCGGGTCGGGCGGCAATCTGACCAACCAGTGGGTCTCGGTCATCATTACCGGCATTCAGACCGTTCCCAAGCCCCAGCCGGTGATCCTGGATTTTGGATCGGTGGGCGCCACCAACGCGGCGATCCTATGGTCCTCCGTTCCCGATTTGAGCTACCGCATCCAGCACATCGACGAGGTGACCGCGTCAGACTGGACGGACGAGGGCGCGCCCTACACGGCGACCACCAACAACGTGGCCGCGACCGTGACCTACACGAACGCCAACGCGCAGAGATTCTATCGGGTGATCACGGACAACTGACGATCAACCGACCGGCCCGCAACCCCACGGGCACCCGCCGTCCTCCGGGACGGCGGGATGCGGGGGAGCCCCGGACATGCTACTTTTGCAGATCATGAACACACGAACCTTACCGATCTTTGCCGCCGCGCTCGCGTTCGGCTTGGCACCAACGAACACCAACGCTCAAGGCACGGTCGTCTATCACAACGAGGGTGACATACCGGTCTACTCTGATGGAGCGACAGGAGCCGGGCGTGAACTGGACCTCGATGGCAACGGAACCGTCGATTATACCGTAATCACCGCATTTGGATTCTGGATTGTACCGGCTGGCTCGAATGAAATTATGGGACGACCCGTGGGAGGATTTGATCTGGGAAGCTATGTCTGGCCTTTGCCTGAGCAAGCGGACATATCGTCCGCTTCAGCACAACCGCTCCAATGGACTGGAACCGAGACGCATGTTTTTTCTGACGGCTCGACCGCCGTTCTATATCCGTATTTTCACGCTCGTTCCACATCGGGAACTTCCGGCCCGTGGCAGGATGGAGTGGACGCGTATATCGGTGTGCGGTTCTTGATTGATGACCAGACGCACTACGGGTGGATCAATTTGGAAATTCCGGACATCTACCCGGAGAACACGCTCAACGGCGGGGTCATCAAGGACTGGGCCTACAACACGGTCCCCGGCGAGATGATCTTCGCAGGTCAAGTTCCCGAGCCCTCGACCTGGGTGCTGTTGATTTGCGGTGGTGGGTTGCTGTGGTGGTGCTGCCGACGGCACGCACGGCGGGAAAATTGACAGAGTTCAAGTAACACCCATAACGGCAGGTAGCCATTTCCGGAACACGTTTCTTGCAGTGATCCTCCTGCCCGCCTTCGCGCGAGGGAATTTGGCCCAAATGGCCTCAACGGGCAGTCAGCTTTTTCCCGGCCGCCCAGTCCAGTGCGCTGAGAACGGTGCCGGGCGTCAGCGCTTCCGGAAGGAGTTTAGGTTCCTGCGTCGCGTCGGCCGAATAGACCAGCACCAACGGCACACCGGCCCGGCCGAACTTCTGCAGTTCGGCATAGATCAACGGATCTTCGACCGTGAAATCACCGAGCAACGTGACCGCGTTGATCTCCTTCAATTTCTTGCGGACAGACTCGATTTCAATGCTGGTCTTCTTGTTGACCTGACAGGTCACACACCAGTCGGCCGTGAAATCGACGAAGACCGGACGCCCCGCAGCCTGTGCCTTGGCGACGGCTTCGGATGACCAGGGTTGCCAGGCGATCCCGCCAGACTCGATTGTCGCATTCGAAGCAGACGCCACCGGCTTCACCCGCCAATGAAGCTGGCCTTCCAAAGTGAAAACGTAACCCATCAAAACGACCATCGCGGCAATGATCCCCGCGATCATTCGCGCCTTCCGACCGCGTTGAACAAATTCGCCGTAGATCCACGCGCCCAACGCGAGGAGCACGAGAAATAATCCGAGCCACAGCGTGCCCGATTTTCCGAACCGGTTTGACGCCAGCGAGAACAGCCAGAAAGCCGTCGCCAGCATCGGGAAGCCCATCGCGATTTTGAACTTCTCCATCCACGCACCGGGTTTCGGAAGAAATTTCAACCACGCTGGTTGGAAGCTCAGCACCACGTAAGGGAATGCCAGACCGGCCCCGATGGTCAGGAAGAACACCACGATCAATATCGGCGGTTGCGCGAACGCGAAGCCAAGCGCAGGCGCAAGAAACGGGGCAGTGCAGGGCGTCGCCAGAATGGTCGCCAGCACACCGTTGAAAAACGCACCGCCGGAACCTTCGCCGCCGCTGAGTTTGCTCGCGGCGTTCATCGCGCCGCCGCCAAGATTGAACTCAAACACGCCAAACAGGTTCATCGCGACCAGTGTGACCAACACGGTGATGACGACGAGGAACTGCGGGTTTTGAAATTGCATTCCCCATCCCGCCGCCTTGCCGGCCTGTTGCAATCCGATGACCACGGCGGCCAGCACGAGAAACGAAACGAGCACACCCAATCCGTAGATCAGGCCCAGCGTGCGGACGCGACCGGGCGATTCCTTGCTCTGTTGCACGAAGCCCAGAATCTTCAGCGAAATGACCGGCAACACGCACGGCATGATGTTCAGAATCAACCCGCCGAGAAACGCGTAGAACAGGTTCTGCCAGAGCGATCCGATTTTCGGCACCACAACCCCGGTGATCGTGTCACCGACCGGGCCGCCCGCCACTGTGCTCGCGACGGTTGCACCAGATTCAATTTTGCGCGTGATCTCGTAGGCCACGGCGTTGTCGCCTGCTTTGCCGACGAGGATGCCGTTGATCGCGGTCGGCCACGCGTCCTCTTCGAAGACCAGCACCTTTTTACGCAAGCGAACTTCAGAAGCGTTCTTTGAAACGACTTCGGTCGGCGCGCCGATTTCGTAACCTGATTTCAGGTAGGGCAGAAAATCAGTGAGCACGGCCCCTTCCGGAAACTGCGATTGAATGATCAGCGGGCGTTCGTCCACTCCCGTGCTTTCCCAATGAGCGGAAACGCCGAGATCGTCCGCAGGTTGCGGCAGTTTTTTTTGCCACGTTTCCAAGACCGCCGCGTTTGACGACGACCGACCTGCCGCCGCAATCGTGAGCGACGCGTTCACGTCGCCACCGCCGGGAAGGCAAACCTCCTTGCACTCGAGCCATTTTACCTTGGCGCGAATTTCCGTCGGCCCCATCGGCGCGTCGGCAGAAACCGTTAGCGGAACGAGTAGCACCACCTCGTCATGATAGACGTAGGTGTAAAATCCTTCCGACTCGTACTTCTCGGGAATCGGCCACCGGATCTCGCCAGCCGTGACGCCTTTCGGGAGTTGCCAGTCAATCTCGGTGGCCATGCCGGAGTCGCCCGGGTTTCGCCAATACGTGTGCCATCCGTCGGGCATCGTCAGGCGAACACCGGCAAGAATTTGCGACCCCGGCGCGGCGACTTCGTTGCCCAACAGAAGGTCGGCTTTCGTTTGAGTAGCGGCCGAGACGGGGGCGACCGCCAGCGTCAGGATCGTCGCCAAAACAAGTTTCAATAAATGACTCACGATAATGTAGATGCCTGAACCCGGAGATTATTTGATATTTTTCAGAATTGCCGCCGTTTACGAACTGACGGCGGGGAACCGGAGTGCCAGTTCCAACGTGGCGAGCCTCTCCGTATGGCCTCGTCCCCGGCAATAAAATGTCGATGCCCTGAAAAGTCGATCTTCTAAAAAGGGCGGTGTGCCCCACACCTGCGTGTCAGGCACGGCAGATCGATCCAACGTCGGCGCAGCGCTCAAGGCGATTCGTGGGTCGTGGACTTTCGATCTGATCTACCACGCGACGAAAACGCAGCTGGTAGAGTCCGGCCGGATCGTGATCTCAGCCGCCGCGTTTGAGACCGTCAGGCAACTCTCTGAATGGCGTTAATCGCACGGGAACGTTGGCAGGATTCCGACGGCAGAATTTCGGGCCGAATTAAACGATTGGCAAGAAGGGAACCGTTGTGGTAGAAGGCGGCCAATGAAAGATGGAGCGGATGGATTTTCAGAGGACGCACCCAACCACGTGGGCGGGTTTTCGGCAGGACAGCTTGTGGGAGCCGGGAGGTTCCGGTTGATCCGACTGCTTGGCCAGGGCGGCATGGGGGTTGTCTGGCTGGCCCATGATTCCCGGCTCGACGAGGAGGTGGCGCTAAAATTTTTGCGCGGAGAGATTTCTCACGACGCCGAGGCGCTGGACGACATGCGGCGCGAGACTCGCAAGAGCCGGAAACTCAGCCACCCGAGCATCATTCGCATCCACGATCTGTTTGAGGCCGACGGCGAACCGCCCTTCATTTCCATGGAATTCGTTGAAGGCACGTCGATGGCCTCGTTGAAAGCCCAGCAACCCCACCGGCTGTTCTCCTGGAGTTTTCTCACGCCGTTGATCCGGCAACTCTGCGACGCACTCGAATACGCCCATTCGGAACGCGTTGTTCACCGCGACCTCAAACCCGCGAACATGTTGTTGGATGGGAATGGGAGATTGCGACTCGCCGATTTCGGCATCGCGGCCACGGCGACGGACTCGATCAGCCGGCTGACCCGGCAATGGGGCAGCAGCGGGACACCCGTGTACATGAGCCCCCAGCAGATGCACAGCGCGGCACCGCGTCCGAGTGATGACATCTATTCAATCGGCGCGACGCTCTATGAATTGCTCACCAGCAAGCCGCCGTTTTATACGGGAGACATCTACCGGCAGGTGCAGGAAGTGTCGGCGACTCCGATCGAGGATCGTCTGGCGGATCTGGAACTGGAAAACGACGTGCCACCCGATGTCTCCGCTTTGATTCTCGCCTGTCTCGCGAAGAACGCGGAAGAACGACCCCAATCGGTGACGGCAGTTGCGGCATGGATCGGTCTGGGAAGGCCGGCAGACGAAGCTCACGCTGTTCTTGGCAACAGAACCGGGGACTATCAACGGTCGGACGAAGTGCATGAACCGGTCGGTTACGAACCCACGGCAGACTCCGAGGGGACATCCAAGAAAATCGTTGGTGTGGTTCTTGCCGTGATGCTTGTCCTTGCCATTGGTGGCTTTGGTTGGAGGTTTTTATCGTCGTCCCAAAATTCCGAAAAACGAAGTGTGTCGGGCGTTCTCGACATTCAGACCGACACGATCGACAAGGAGGCGCTGACGCCGGAACCTAAGCTAGCTGCCATCGAGTCGCCGGCAGAAGTTGGCTTCGTGTCGCTATTCAACGGGAGGGATTTGACCGGCTGGAGTGGTGATCCACGGTACTGGTCAGTGAAAGATGGCGCCATTGTTGGCGAAGCCAACGACACGAAGGATAACAGTTTTCTCATCTGGACAAACGGCACTCCCGCGAATTTTGAGCTGCGGTTTTCGTTCACCTTTCCCGAGGGCAACTCCGGCGTGGCCTATCGTGGAGAGGATCTTGGCAACTGGGCGGTGTTTGGTTACCAATATGTCGTCGTGGACCACAACAACAAGGGCAGTGAGATCGGCAATCTGTTTGAATCCGGCGCGAAGGGAGCGCGCCCGGAATATAAATCTGGTCGTGGCGGGCTGGGAATCTTTGGGGCGCGAACTGCGGTCGCTCCAATCCCTTGGGACGGGAAAGGGAAACCCAACCGGCGGGTAGACAACCTCGGCCAGCTCGACGTCAGTGCCAATCTGATTCGTGCCAGTGTCAATCAGAACGGCTGGAATGAAGGTGCGGTGATTGCTCGGGGCAACAAGGTGACACATATGTTAAACGGGCAGGTCTGCGCGGTCGTTGAGGACAACATGCCCGGCGCGCGACCGGTCAGTGGCGTCATCGGACTCGCGATCGCACCTGGGGCGCGGATCTCGTTCAAGGACATCCGGATTGTGTCTTTTCCGGAGGATTCGGCTGCGGAGTCCGGTCGTCCGGTGGGGCAGCATTCGCTTGATGACAATGCACGAGAAAGCCCGCCGACATTCGTTGCCAGAAATTCGTACGCGAACTTCAAGTCGATCGGGTTGACGCCCCAAAGGTTGCCACTGGACTCCGGGGCGATACTCGCCCGCGCTTACGGAGATTTCTTTGGGCGAGGTGCAACCGATATGTTTGCGGCCGTGCCTACTTATGACTCCAACAAGCCCATTGAGGAGGCGACGCCGAGCGACACGGGGTTCTGGATGCGCCAGTCGGACGGTTCGTTTCAACCGAAGCCCGGCCTGTTGATTCACGGGAAGGGCGGGATTCATCCGCGCAAAGCGATTGTAGCCGATTTCAATCGGGACGGTCGCCCGGATGTGTTTGTCGCCTGCCACGGATATGACAGGCCTCCGTATCCGGGTGAGCGCAACAAGGTTGTTCTTAGCCAACCCAACGGCACCTTTCAAGTTAGAGATGCCGCGCGCGACATTGGTTTTTTTCACGGGGCGACCGCTGCCGACGTCAACAACGATGGGGCGGTGGATGTATTGGCCGTCAACAGCAATGCCCAGGAACCATTCACCGTGTTTTTGAATGAGGGGCTGGGCTCGTTCAAGCGGGATCCTGTGAGACGATTTCCAGACGCCATATCGCAAAAGCATTTCTACTCGATAGATCTTGTGGATGTGACGGGCGACGGGAAGCTTGACCTGCTTCTGGGTGGTCACGAATTCGGAGACGTTCCGACGGTAGTTCTCACAAATCCTGGAAATTTCAATTTCGTCAACGCCACTGTTACAATCATCCCTCCCTTGTTGAAGAGCGGTGTTGTGCTTGATTTTACCATCACGGGACAGATCAAGGATCGGGCCATCTGGTTGCTTCGCTCGTCTCCAAAATACGACAGCATCGTCGTTCAGCGTGTGCAGTGGCCTAGCTTGGCGTCAGCAGTGGTCTATGAAAAGGAGACTCCACAATGGATGCCATGGTTGATTCCAGTTTTAGAGAACGGTCGTCATTCGGTCGCGAGTGACGACGTCAGCTACGGGGTGGAAATTTCATTGTAGTCAACTCTGCCCGTACCGCTAATTTGGGTTTGAGCACTCAAAGACGTTCGTACAGGGCATCCAGAACTTCGTTTCCTTTCACCCCACGAAAGGACGATTCAAATCGAAAGCCTGATTTAACTCGTTGTGTTTGGTGGAGATGGAAACAGCGGTGCTCACCACGGTGTCATCCAACAGCCCGGCCAGCCTGCCGCTTGCGAGCACTTGTCCGGATTCCGCCGCCGAGCAGAGACGCGAGGCCATGTTGACAGCGTCACCAATGACGGTGAACTCCATCCGTTCGTCGGCACCGATGAAGCCGTGCAACACTTCGCCGCAGTGAATTCCAATTCCAATGTCACACGCGGCTTTCCCTTCGGCCCGTCGCCGTGAGTTGATGGTGTTCATGGCATCGCGCATTTCCAGCGCCGCTGCTGCGGCTTTTTGGTGCTGGAGCGGGTCCGCTTCCGGCGATCCAAACACCGCGAGGATGGCGTCTCCCATGAATTTGTCCACCGTACCGTCATGCTTGAATATCGCATCTACGAGTGCCGAGAAATATTCGTTCAGCATTTCCACCACGGCGTCCGTGCCAAGCTCGGTTGTGGTTCGGGTGAAACCTCTCAAATCAGAGAACAGTATCGTCACGTCGGATTTTTTCCCGCCCGGCCGCAAACGCCCGGCCTTGGCGTGGTCCATCAGTGTCCCCCGGAGTTTTGGTGAAAAACTGGCCAGCAGATGCTGCAACGTCCGGTTGCTTTGCTCGATGTCGTGACGCAACAAATGGTTCGCGATGGCTGAGGCCGCGTAGTGGCCCACTGCCATCAAAAACTTGAGGTCCTTGGCGTCGAAGGCGCTGCCTCGTTCGGGGTTGTCGACACTGAGCACGCCGACGGGCGAACCATGCCACATCAGGGCGGCATACATGCCCGTCTTGATGCCGTAATTCCGGACGCTTTGTGAAACATCCACGTCGTCTGTGGCTGACCAGATGAAGCCGCCTTCCTCCGTGATCGCCCGCTGGACCAGCGTGCGGCTGATCGGCGGATCATCCTGCGGGATGGCAGCCCGCAGCGCGAGCTTGCCAGAGACCGGATCGAGCACCATCAGAGTACCTCGGTGCGCCCCCTCGATCAGGTCCACCACGCGGTGGAGGATGAGGTCATAGAGTTTTCCCAGATCGCTCTCGGAGGCAAATTGGAGGGGCAGTTCGTACAGCAATTGCAACCGTGCCTGCATTCGACCCGTGAAATCCGCAAAGGGCAGCTCCGTCGGGCGGTTTGTTTTTACTGTGTCCGAGATCCTGATGGGATTCGCTTCCATACGGAGGTGCCGGAGAATTTGTCAAACGCAGGAGTCTTCAACAAGTATGCAATGGGGGAAGTTGCGGGAAGCTTGCCCGCATCTACAGAATAAAAAAGCCGGGCGTTTCCGCCCGGCTTCGTGAATTTGATTTCGATCAACTCTTACGACATCACGTCGTAAATACCTGGCAGCGGGACGTCATACATTCCGTCCGGTCCGGGTAATGATTTTGGCAGGGCGTCCCAGGCGAGCTTGTCCGGGAAGTAGTTCTTCTCCGATTTGAGCGCCTCTTCCATCGTGATCTCCTTGCCGGAGTAGGTACACATGCGACCGAGCAACGCGGTCATCGTGCTCATCGCGCCGCGCTCCGCTTCGTTGTAGTCCTTGTTGTTGCGGATGGCGGTGAACAGCTCGTTGTGCTCCTGCTGGTAAGGGTTGGTATCGCCCTTGGAATCATGACGCCAGCGTTCGGTGCCCTTGATCTGGAACCGGCTGATGTCCGCGATGCCTTTGCTGCCGTGGGCGTGCTCGGAAACACTGTTCCAGCAACCGACGATGTGACGGCACTGGCTGTACATCCGGCTGTCGTCATCGAAGATGAACTCGACGGCGTGATGGTCAAAAATTTCCCCGTAGTCCGGTCCTTTGCGAACCTGTACTCCGCCCATGCCGTTCGCGCGGACCGGGTATTTGCCCTTTACCCAGTTGCCGACGTCGATGTTGTGGATGTGCTGCTCGTTGATATGATCACCACACATCCAGACGAAGTAATACCAGTTGCGCATCTGGTATTCCATTTCAGTGAGTTTTCGACCGTATTGCTTGTCCAGATCAGCGCGCTTGCGGACCCACGGCGTGTTGCCGTTCCAGTAAACACGCAGGGCGTTGACGTCACCGATCTCGCCGTCCTGAATCCGTTTGATCGTTTCGAGGTAGCCTTTTTCATGATGGCGTTGCAGCCCGACGCCTACTTTCAGACCCTTTTTCTTCGACTCTTCGGCCGCCTTCAACACCCTGCGGATGCCGGGCGAATCGGTGGCGACGGGTTTTTCCATGAACACGTGTTTGCCCTGCCGCACGGCCTCTTCAAAATGATAGGGGCGGAAACCGGGAGGCGTGGCGAGAATGACGACGTCGGCCAAGCTGATGGCGTCCTTGTAGGCGTCAAATCCGATGAACTGTCGTTCTTTCGGGACATCCACCCGCGCACCGTGTTTTTCTTTCAAACCTTCCAGACTGCCGTTCAAATGATCTTCGAACGCATCGGCCATCGCGACGAGCTTGACCGGCCCGATCGACTGCGTGTTCAGCGCCTGATCCGCCGCACCAGACCCGCGTCCGCCGCAGCCAATGAGGGCGATCTTGATCTCGTCGGTGCTCGCCGCGTGCGCGGTCCGCTCGATGATCAGGCTGGAGAGCGCCGCTCCCGCAACCGCGGCGGAGGACGTTTTGAGAAAACCCCGACGATCGAGGATGCTTCTTGGGTCGGATTGTTTATCATTCATAAAGTGAACTGTTAATTTTTGGAGACGGTTCGACGTCGGGTGTTGAACAGCCTATTCAAACAGGCGCGAACCGGTGGGTCGTTCGGCAGTATTGGTCGATTTGCAGTATTGTCGATGATTTACACACCATGCGGACGCAGGCCGGAAGATCAGTCCTTCTTCGCGTTGCTGTTCCATATTTTCTCCATTTCCTCGGCTGAAGGCACCTCCAGCGGACGCACAATCCGGAATCCAAGGAACTGGGCATCGGTCAGATACCAGATGCTTTTCGGGAGTTGCGGGTCCTGCTGCTTCCACATCGGATTGGACACCCGGCGGACGGCGCTGCGAAGAACGAGCGGATCATCGTCGTCCCACGAACCACCGCGGGCGACCCGGTTGTACTCGGTCTGCGCTTCGTTCCAGGGATTGTCGAGACCGGCCTGGTTCTTCGCGTAGAATTCCGGGTCGTAACCGTCGAGCACCCATTCGGCAACATTGCCGTGCATGTCGCAGAGGCCGAATGCGTTGGGTTTCTTTTTGCCAACCTTCTGATACTTCCAGTCGCTGTTCATGCCATACCACGCGTAGTCTTCGATCTCCTCAATGTCGTCACCCCAATAATAGGCGGTGGTCGTGCCGGCGCGGCAGGCGTATTCCCATTCGGCTTCGGTGGGCAACCGATAGAACTGCCCGGTCTTCGCGCTCAGCCATTCGCAATATTTGTTGGCGGCGTGTTGCGTCATGCTGATCGCGGGATAGCCGTCCTTGCCCATGCCAAAACTCATTTCAACGTACGGCGATGTCGGACGGGCGAGGGCGTCGGTCATTTCGTTGAACTCGGGATCCAGCTTCTTCAGTTCGCGGACCATCTTTTCCTGATGCGGATACATGAACAGCTCAAACTCGTTCCAGGTGACCTCGGTCTTGCCCATCCAGAACGGATCAATCTTCACTTTGATCTGCGGGCCTTCGTCGGGCTTGTGCCCCTTCTCGGATTCCGGGCTGCCCATCACAAATTCTCCGGCAGGGATCGGTATCATGTTGAAATAGGCGTCGGACCCGGGAATCATTTCTTCATACTTCTTCATGTCGGCGGGGGAGACGTCTTTGTGGTTCGCCATGATGCGCTCGCGAACCAACCGCACTTTCTCGGTTTCGCTTCCGGCTTCGGCCAACGTCGCTTTGCGGGCCACTAGCGTCACGCCATCCGGCCACGGCGCGCCCTGCAAGATCCAGTTGCGCAGCAGGTTCGTCTTCTCCTCCGCCAGCGGACCTCCCTTTTTTGCGGGGGGCATCAGGTCATCATCATCTGCGTCGAGAACTGTCAGAAAATGAACCGCGCTTTTCTCTGCGTCGAAGGGAATGATGTTCGGTCCGTTGTCGCCGGTGGTGAAGGCGTCCTTTTTGTTGTCGAGAACCAGTCCGCCCTCGTCGTTTCCGGCGCGGTGACAGCTCACGCAGTTGAACTCGAGAATCGGCTGGATGTCCTCCACGAAATCAACCCGCGCACGCTGTTGGAGCGCGACGCCTTCCGGCCATTTCGCGCCCTCGGCAATCCATTCCTTCACGATGCCGACGATCTCTTTCGGCAGCGGACCGCCTTTGGAAGCGGGCGGCATCAGTTCGTCATCGTCCGCAGCCATGGTCAACGTCTCGAAGAGATAGCTCCCGTCCGGATCGCCCGGTTTGAGCACGTCGCCGCTGCTGCCGCCCTTGAGGATGCTCGCGAGCGACGTCATGTCGAGGTCGCCCTCGGTTTTGCCGGGCTTGTGGCAGGCAACACAGTTGGCCTCGAAGACCGGTCTGACCTGGGTTTGAAAATCAACGGCACCGGCGGTGCCTAGACTCGCCGCCAGCAGCGCGGGAATAAATATACCTTTGTTCATTCGGGACAATTTCAGTGTTGGACTCGGGCAAGACTGTTTCGATTGAACAAGACTTTGTCAAAGCCAAGCTCAGTTTCCGCGCCGATTCAGCTCATCCACCTGTTCGTTCAACGTGAGCAGGTCATAAACAAGTCCGACTCCGAGCAGCCCTCCGGTGAACAGATAGAGCAAACCGGTGAGTATTTTGCCCTGATAGAAACGGTGGATCCCGAAGATTCCGAGAAACACCAACAAAATCCAGGCGAGCGAATAGTCCGTGTCGCCCGCCGCATACCGCCGGTCCGCCTCGGCATCCATCGACGGGATCAGGAACAGATCGACAATCCAGCCGATAAAAAACAGTCCCAGTGTGAAGAACCACAGGATGCCGGTGAGCTTTTTCCCGTAGTAAAACCGGTGAGCTCCCATGAATCCGAAGATCCAGAGAATGTAGCCGATCATCTTGCTGTGCGTGTCGCTTGCTTGATTCATGTTGTTCATTTACTTCGGTACTACCCGGACCACCGCCTACAAGTCGCTGAAAATGTTGTAACTGAACAAATCGATGAATGGCGTCAATTCGCGAATGTGTTATCGTCGCCGCCGTGAGTTCGATCGCGCGACATCTTGGTTTCTGGCTCTTCCTGCTTTCCGGCGGGTTGCTCGTCCATGGATTCGATCCGGAAACTGACGGCATGCAGGGAATCAAGGATCTCGTGCGCAAACGGTTTCCCGACGTTCACCAGCTCCAGACCGGCGAACTTGCGGCCTGGTTGAGCGACACAAACCGCCCGCAACCCGTTCTGCTGGATGTCCGGGAAATTGAAGAATTCGAGGTCAGTCATTTACCCGATGCAAAGAACGTAAAACCGAACGCGAAGCTCAACGACATTAGGGCGATAGTTGCAACCGACCGCCCCGTCGTCGTGTATTGCTCCGTGGGCTACCGATCCTCGGCGCTTGCGCAACGCCTGGCGAAACTGGGGTTGACCAATGTGTTCAACTTGGAAGGCTCGATCTTTCAGTGGGCGAACGAAGGCCGGCCAATCGTAAAAGACAAAGCGGCTGAACCCGCGACCAAGGTTCATCCCTACAACAAGCGGTACGGTGTCCTTTTAAAACCGGCGCTCCGTTCGGAAGACTAGGTAATTATTTTATGGATTGGCAGCAATGGACAGGTTTGGCGGTGACGTGGTTGGTCATGTTGATCGGCACGCTCGGATGCGTGCTTCCCGCAGTGCCGGGAGCGCCCCTCGTATTTTTTGCGGCAGTTGCACACCGGCTCTACTTTGGCGCGGACCAAAGCGTGAACAACGTCGTCCTTGGAATCATTGTGGGACTGATGCTTTTTTCCCTGGTGCTCGATTATCTCGCGACGATGTACGGCGCCAAGAAACTGGGAGCGACGCGCTACGGCATCATCGGCTCCATCGTCGGCGGCCTCGTGGGGCTGATTTTTTTCAACATCCCCGGCGCGCTCATCGGCCCGTTTGTCGGCGCGCTTTCGTTTGAGCTGATCGGAGGAAAAGACTGGAAGACATCAAGCAAAGCGGGTCTCGGCGCAACTCTTGGTTTGCTCGGCGGCGCGGTCGGCAAGGTGGCCTGCAGCTTCGCGATGGCCGCAATCTTCAGCGTGAACGTTCTCTACCGGCTGTTCTGAGTCAGGCCTTCGCCTGAATTGTGCCCCTGATCGAGGACACCATTTTTCCCCAACTATTCCACGCTCCCTCCTGCCCATTCGTTAGAAAGCAAAGCGGAGTTTGATAGTCCATTTTGCTCGCGACCGCGACACATGAGGGAGCACTGCAAAACGGTGCGCGCAAACGGCTTCCACTGTCCAATTTCAATTTTTCCACCGGCGATTCCAAGTCACGACCCCACGTAAAAGCAACCTTCGTCCTGAATGCGGTGCGTTTTGAATTCGGTCACTCAAGCGGGCAACAAAAAAGCCCGCCTTCCTTGGTCGGAAAGCGGGCTGCGAAAGCTCGGTTATGTCAGGCGGTCACCGCCCGTTTACGCATGGCCAGGATGCCGGCCAAACCCAGACCCAGGAGCGCGGCGGCCGACCCGGAATCAGGAACACTGGCACCACCATTGCCTATGACGACCGTGATACCGACATTGGCAAGGCGGATCCCTCCGGCTCCAGCGCCGCTGGCGACCGCGTACAATTCGTAGCTGTATGTCGCGTCGCTCGCCAATGGCAACGCGCCGCCCGGGTAGTCACCAAAGGTCATGTTCTGAGAGTTCTGCGCGATGCCATAGCTTGAAGGAAACGCCGCATACTCCGCCGCATCCGCCGGCTCAACACCTGCGCCATTCGCGGTTCCCGAAGTTCCGTAGGAATTATCAACCCAGTGAAAGAGCGGATTTGCCAGGCTGTAGGCTATGCCGGCGGATGAATCCTGATCAACGCCGATGAAAAAATCGTACGTCGCGAGCACGGAGCTTCCGGAGTCGATCGAGAACTCGTAGTTAAATGAACCTCTTGCCCCTTCCAACGGAAGTGTCCCCTGAGTCGTTAAAAATTTGAGGTGGTGGTTGGTTCAACCACGCGAGAGCGTGGTGGTGACAAAACCAAAAAAACCAACCAACACCATGAACCACGAAATACTCAAAGCCGCCTTTT
>Ga0209491_10006935_pt1 | contig 15294 bp, 10 predicted proteins | sample BON02_FD_187213 | JGI IMG/M metagenome (GOLD analysis project Ga0209491, IMG submission 187213) | Freshwater microbial communities from Lake Bonney liftoff mats and glacier meltwater in Antarctica - BON-02 (SPAdes) (version 2) | ecosystem: Environmental > Aquatic > Freshwater > Ice > Glacier...
TGTTTATTCTCATGTAATTGATGCGGCAAATTTGAGAGAAGTAATTGAAAGAGAGGAATCTGAAGAATGAGCCTATTACCTAATAGTTATCTACTACCATTAGAGGAGAGATTTATTAATTTCAATGAGACAGCAAATAAATTAGTTAGTAATCCGTTAATTGCGAAGGATGTGTGGCAGACGATTGATGACTTAGGATTAACGGTTAATCAGCACCAAAAAGCTCTAACTATTAGCTTTAAATTAATTAGGCAAGATTGGCTAAAGCTATTATCTAAGTTGTATATTTTAGTCAGAAGTGGGCGTAAGCTATCAGCCATATATTTGAGGAATGATATATCTTATATCAATCGCTTCTCTCAATTCATTGAACAGAAATCAATTTTTATCCCAAGTCAGATCGACAACGAACTATTTGATGAATATGACTATTACCTGCACACATTGACAATATCAGAGCGGTCAATATCGTTACATTACATGACCTTAATTAACTTCTTTAACCTCTGTCGAGAAGAAGGATGGCTAGAAGTTAACACTTACTGGTTTAAAGGTAAATATAAAACCTCTCCCATTAAAAGGGATGAGATTGAGTACATTCCTGAAGAAGTATGGCAACAGCTAGACGAAAATCTATATCTCTTACCAGATCCGTTACAACGGATGGTACTGATAATTAGAGGTACTGGGTTGAGAATTGGGGAACTCCTAAATCTACCATTAGATTGTCTGCGGTATAGGGGAAAGCAATGGAGGCTAAGATTTTTAACTGAGAAATATCGAATAGTAGATGAACTACCTATTTGTGAAGAATTAGTAGTTATCGTTAAGGAACAACAGGATTATATCAGACAGCATTTTGGTGATGCTTACGACAAATTATGTAACAGTAATGATGGTAGTAACCATTACATCCCAGCCCCAAGAGTAATGAAGCTAGATAGCTTTAATCGCTGGCTGAATAAATTAGCTAAAGAACAAAATATCTCCACTCATGAAGGTCAAGTCTGGCACTTTAGATCTCACCAGTTCAGGAAGACACTAGCTACTGTAATGACAAATGCTGGAGTTAGAGATTTAATTATTCAGAAGTACCTCAGACATCGTTCTCTAGAAATGCAGGAATATTATAAGCATTTACTAAAAGAGGTTTTAGGAGAAGAGTATCAGGCGTTAATGAAAGGCACTAGCTATGTCGATAGTACAGGGAAGTTGGTAGCACAGCATCAACCTCAAAACTTAATTACCGAATTAGTTAGACGGAAGATGTATCAAATTACAACTCAGTATGGAGAGTGCCATCGCCCAATTTTAAAGTCTCCCTGTCAAACTGTGAATGCCTGTTGGCAGTGCGAACATTGGCTGACATCTACTGAAGATTTATCCGCTCTTAAAGATGATTTGCATAGGGTTGAAACAGAACTAGACTTGGCTTCTACGTTAGGTATGGTAAGGCAGCAACAGGGGTTAACGATAGACGTACAGAATTTGGTTATTCGGATTGAAGGATTGGAGAACATTGATGCTAGAGATTAACTGGAAACAGGACTATAAAAATGAGTTTATATGTCCATTATGTGAACAATCACAACTTGGTTTAGGTGGATTTAATCAAGGAAAAAGACAGTTTCAGCGCCCTAGCTGCAAAAGTAAACTATTAGCATCTATAAAGTTGAGCAGTCGTTCCAGATACTTAGATTCACGACTAAAGGATGAACATATAGATTGGGAAAAAGACTATCACGGTGAGTTTGTATGCCCTGAATGTGGTAAGCCAGGAATGTGTGCTTGGGGTATAAAGCAGCCAAATAATAAAAGGCAATTTAGGTGCCTCTCCTGTAAGAAAACTCAGCAGGACTCATTCACAATCGATAAGATTGAGGTAGTACAAGATCCTTTTATTAAGGGACTCAAATGGTATACTAATCATAAGATTAAAGGATTCATTTGTCCTGAGTGTAATGATGAAAATATATATTTAGCTCAAATTGATAAATTTGATAAAAAAATATTCAAGTGTCGTACATGTAGGAAACATGTATATGACTCAATTATTCTTAGTAAGGGCAATCTTACCTACTATAGTGATAATTCACTACCAGTTAAATCATTCAACTGGAAAGATGAGCAATGGGATCTAAGAGCAATTAATCCTAAGTTTGACGAGCGAGATAACAGCTATTATATTGCCAACTTCACAGAATTTGAATTAAATTGGTTCAAAGATGAGGTCAAAAAATACATTCAACATTTATGCAAAGCTGAAAATTCTCTGGGTACAATTGCACTCAGTCTATCGAGTCTAAGATTTTTTTCACGATATTTAGTAAAAGAAAACATATCTGGGTTTGATGAAATCAACCGCAGTCTTAGCCTCGATTACTTTACACAGGAAAAAAAACTACCAAAAGCAAAATTAGGAGCATTACGAAATTTCTTTGCAGTTGGCACTATTAAAGGCTGGTTCAACATCGACCAAGATATCATCCGTGATGTTGATTATCCCAAGCAATATCGTGGGAATCCCGACCCGATATCGGACAGAATAAGAGAGCAGATAGAACAAAATTTATACTTATTACCAGATCCCATTGCTCGAATGTGGCTGATTGGCTACTTCTCTGCTATGCGTCCCTCAGAATTAGCATTGCTGAAAAGAGATTGTTTAGTTCGAGAAGGACAACATTGGAAATTAGTTTGGCAACGAAAAAAAGGTAAAGACGAACACGAAGTACCAATTAGTAGAACTATTGCTGAAGTTGTTCAACAGCAGCAAGAATATATTAAAAACCTTTGGACTGATGAATGGGATTACTTGTTCTGCCACTACCATAACTTATCTAGTACAGATCCATCGCAGCCTAAGTTAGAAGCAGTTAAGAAAATTCTCCCGACTCATAAGTCACACCCCTTATTAATGGGTATCAGAAGTCTAATTACAGCCCTCGATATCCGTGATGAGAATGGGCAATTAGCTAAGTTTCAATCTAAGCTGCTCAGACCTACTCGTTTAACCGAACTATTCGCCAAAGGACACGATTTATCAGTAGTTAGTGCCTGGGCTGGACACAAACACTTTGCCACGACTAGTGCCTATTATACCGAGGTTAGTTGCGAACTGATGGATAAGGAAGCCGGACACATTCAAAGAGCATTGGTGAATAGTAATGGTCATCGCGTCCCCTATGAATCCTTTCCCAAATCGTTCTGGGAACATCCCACCGCGCACAAACTAGAACTCAGTGGTACTCACATCAACACGCCCATCTATGGCTATTGTGGACTACCCCTCGACCAGGACTGTCATAAGTTCCGCGCTTGTTATACCTGTCAATCTTTCGCCGCTACCCTTGAAAAACTTCCCCAATATACCAAGACTCGTGACGAGCTTCGAGTCAAACAATCCAAAGCCACGTCCGCCGGACAAGAGGTATTAGTCGAACAGTTTGGCAAGCAAGCCGACCGACTAGACGAAATTATCATAGGTCTACAACAGGAGGCAGCATGAGTAAAGAAGATACTAAAGAGGCAAGAATCAATATCCTCAAGGAGACACAGGCAGCCCGAAAGGATGATTCAGCCGATCGAGTATACAAAGCGATCGATCGCCTCCAAAAAATCGATGCCAAGATTAACTTTACTACCATTGCCAAGGAAGCTAATGTCAGTGTTTCCTACCTGTATAAATACCCAGAGATCAAACTACGCATAGCCGAAGTCAGAAATAAGCAAAGGTCTTTCCCTACAGCCCCAGTCGCTCAACCTAACTCATCTTCAACTGCTAAAATCATTACTCGTCTAAAAGATAAAATTCATCAGCTAGACAAAGAAAACACAGAACTCAAACGTAAGCATGAAGCTCTTGCTGGTCAAGTCTATCGAGTACATTACCTCCAAGAGCAGGTCGAACGACAACAGCAAATTATTGAAGATCTCCAAAGTCGGATTAAGGAGCAGCAAGGAGCGAGTAAAGTTACGCCGATATCATCGAAGCGAAAGACTGCTGTTTCCGAGCAAATTCAAAGCCAATTAGACGATCTGTGTATTGACTTAAATCCTACTCTAACTAAGACAATTCAATTTGCTGATGAAGCTACCGTCCTAGCTGCAATCCAAGCGATGAGAGAGCAACTGAGTAAGAAAGACATCCCTAACCCTGGTGGTTGGCTCAATCAAGCGATTAAAGAAGGTTGGACTAAACCGGAGATAATCCCGCAAACATCATCGCCTAAACCCGCGCATCAATTAGTTACAGCCGATCGCCAACCAGCCAAAGAACTACTCAGTTTCGATAAACTTCAAGAACTCAGCAGTATATTTATTAAGAAACATGAATAGTGATATTCTCCCCAGTAATATCGAGGCAGAAGAAAGTATTTTAGGTGGGATTCTCCTAGACCCATCAGCGATCGGTAGAGTCATGGATCTACTAACTCCAGAGTCATTTTACATTGTCGCTCATGCTACTATTTACCGCGCTGCTGTGGAGCTTTACCAGCAAGACAAGCCTACAGACTTAATTAGTTTGACCAGCCACCTAACCGATCGCAAGCAACTCAAACAAGTTGGTGGTCAAGCCAAGTTAATTCAGCTACTAGAACGGACGGTATCAGCGATCAATATCGACAATCTTGCCTCTTTGGTAGTTAATAAGTACAAGCGACGGGAATTAATCGCAGCAGGTTACGATCTAGTGAAGTTAGGTTATGACACTACTCTCGAACTAGAATCGATTTTCGATCGATCTGAGGCGAAGATATTTAATCTGACAGCGAATAAGCAAGACCAGTTCAAGCCTAAACCGATCGGTGAATGTTTAGCTACTGTTGTTGATAACTTATCAAAAGGAAGCTCACCCGCCTACCCGACTGGTTTGGCAGATTTAGACACTTTAATTGGTGGTTTGGTCAAGCAAGATTTGATTGTCGTCGCGGCTAGAGCGAGTATGGGTAAGACTTGGCTGGCTTGTCATTTAGCAAATCATGTTGCTGCGACTCAAAATCAGCCTGTCGTTTTCTTCAGTGCGGAGATGTCCTACGAGGGTTTGACGAAACGGTTGTTGTCGATGCACTCTGGGATCGATTCCCATCGGTTGATTCACAATCAGGTGTATGAAGATGACTACGATGCGATCAAGCAAGGCTTGGAGAGCTTAGGTAAACTATCGATTATTATTGATGATACTCCTGCTTCTGCCCTGACTCCGACTAAGATCCGATCGGTATTGCGCCAAATCCGCCATGAGCGAGGTGAATTGGGGTTAGTCGTCCTTGACTATATCCAAAAGTTGGGAGACAGAGCAGCGGGAAATAGAGCGCAAGCTGTGGGTAAGTTCTCTGGCGCGTTCAAGGATATAGCGAAAGAGTTTGATGTGCCGTTTGTGGCTTTGGCGCAGATCAATCGTGGGGTGGAGAGTCAAGCGAATAAGCGTCCTGGGATGGCGGATATTAAAGACTCTGGTGATATCGAGCAAGATATGGACTTGGGATTATTGCTGTATCGGGATGAGTATTACAATTCCGATAGCTCAGATCTAGGGGTGATGGAGATCATCGTTAGTAAGAATCGGAATGGAAGCGTTGGTACCTGTAAGGTTGATTTTGACCCAAGTGTGGGAAAATTTAGTAGCCTTAACTAAGTTAGATTAGTGATCCAAAAATCTGCGTATTTTCGTAGATCATCAAGCAGAATTTGAAAAGTGAATTGGGTAAACAATGTTGATGACCGAGAAAAGAGCCAGCCGTAAATCCAAACCAACAGTACTCGATATTTTTTGTGGTGCGGGTGGTATGAGTTTGGGCTTTAAAAATGCTGGGTGTGATATTTTAGGCGGGATTGACCATAATCGATATGCAATCGAGACTCACCATCAAAACTTCCCTTCATCCAAGCTAAAGTTACCGCATCAAGATATCCGAAACATCCAGGATCTCAATAAATTAGGTTTGAATACTGGTGAAATAGATATTTTGGTGGGTGGCCCACCTTGCCAAGTATTCTCTCTTGTTGGCATTGGAAAAATGCGACAACTTGGTAGAGATATAGCATCCGATCACAGAAATTTTCTATATAAGGAATTTGTGAGATTTGTTGCTCACTATAAACCTTTATGCTTTGTAATGGAGAATGTTGATAATTTAGTAAAAAAAGAGGAAATTATTTTACAAATCCAGAAAGATTTCAGTAGTAGTGATTGTAAAAGCTATCCTGGTTATAAAGTTGAATATAAAGTTTTGAATGCCGCTGATTTTGGTGTGCCACAGAAAAGAAAGCGACTTTTCATTATTGGAATACGTTCTGATTTGGGAATTGAGCCGCCTTTTCCAGATCGGCATGAAATTTTACCGATATCAGTGGGTGAAGCGATTCACGACCTTCCAGAACTAGAGCCTGTTGTTAGGGCGTTAGGAACAAAGGCTCATGGATCTAAACAAAAAGATTTAGAGTGTGGATATAAATGTTCTCCTCAGTCAGGTTATCAAGAAAAGATGAGAAAGCAGAAGAAAGAAGGCGAAGGAGTTTGGAATCATCTTTGTCGTTCTCATAATGACAAGGATATTGCAATTTTTGAATTTTTAGAACAAGGTGGTAAATACAGAGATTTACCAAAAGAAATGATGCGCTATCGAGATGATATTTTCGATGATAAATATAGACGTTTAATTTGGAATCAGCCAGCCTGGACACTAACTGCTCATATGAGGAAAGATGGATTAGCATATATTCATCCTTTACAGAATCGCAGTATATCTGTTCGCGAAGCTGCCAGAATTCAAAGCTTTCCTGATGACTTTGTTTTCCATGCACCCATGACTAGAATGTTTGAATTAGTGGGGAACTCTGTGCCTCCGCTCCTTGCTGAGGCAATTGCGGAGCCTTTAGTCGAACTAGTTCAATCTTATCGTCAGAGTTAGAAATATGGCTGTTCTTGGTCTTTTTAAGGGCATCTTAGATTGATAGCCTCACTTTTACTAAATTCCTTGTCATGGGCTTAGATGCTAGCAATATTCCTGAATTGATGTATGACATAGCTGAACCTCGCGCTTCGGCTATGGTTGAATCTTTGCGTGCATTTGGCTACAACATGCAGACTGCGATCGCCGATCTGATCGATAACAGTATTTCGGCTGGTGCTAAAAATGTCTGGCTGAGTTTTTACTGGGATGGTGCTAATTCCCATGTGTCTATTCGGGATGATGGACGCGGTATGACAGAAGCGCAACTGATCGATGCTATGCGCCCAGGTAGTCAGAGTCTGATGATGGAAAGAGATCCTCTGGATCTGGGACGATTTGGTTTGGGACTCAAAACAGCATCTTTCTCGCAATGCCGACGATTAACGGTTGCTTCACGTTCGGAAAATCATCAAGTGGCTACTAGGCGATGGGATCTGGATTATGTAAATCAAGTTGATGAATGGAGGCTACTTCGCTCTCCAGTAGGAGGTTCGGCTGAAAAGTTAAATACATTGGAAAGTATGATTCATGGCACGATCGTACTGTGGGAATGTCTAGACCGGGTAGTGGGTGAAGCAAAAACAAACGACCAAAAAGCTCAAGACGATTTTTTTGAAACTATCGAGGTCATAGAAAATCATCTTGCAATGGTGTTTCATCGATTTTTAGAAAAGCGCGATTGCCTCAAAATTTGGATCGGTAAACATTCTATAAAACCTTGGAATCCTTTTTTACTAGATGCTCAAACAACTCAATTTTTGCCTGTAGAACTTCTCTTCTTCAAAGGTGAAGTAGTTACAGTTCGACCTTATGTTTTACCTCATCATTCTAAAATTACCCCAGATACTTATAACAAAGCGGCGGGGGTCAATGGTTGGAATGCTCAACAGGGTTTTTATGTATATCGGAACGAACGATTGCTGGTTGCTGGTGATTGGTTGAGCTTGGGATATCACCAAGATGAACACCATAAGCTAGCTCGGATTCAGGTAGATCTACCAAATTCTATGGATAGTGATTGGAATATTGATGTTAAAAAATCTAGGGCACGTCCACCTGCATCACTAAAAGCAGATCTGAAAAGGATTGCGAGACTAACTCGTCATAGGGCGGCTGAGATTTACCGTCACCGTGGCAAAGTTTTAGCACGGGAAAGTGCCGATAAGTATGTATTCCCTTGGGATAGAAAGCTCAGGCGTGGGAAGGTTTTTTATGCTGTTAATCAAGAACACCCTCTGGTGGAAGAGGTGCTTAACTTACCAGATATTTACCAGCCTGCTATTCGAGCATTACTTCGATTGCTTGAAGAAACGGTTCCAGTACAGCAAATTTGGATAGACAACTCAACTGAACCAGAAAAGCAAACCCAACCCTTTGACGGAACTCCCTCTGAGGAGGTTGTAGAGGTTATGATTCAGATTTACCATGCACTTAGAAAAAGTGGAATGATGGAGGATCAAGCCCGCGATCGGATCTTGACAATGGAACCCTTCCAAAACTTTGAAACTCTAGTTACATCTCTGTCAGATTCGCTTATTCAAGGAGACATAGTATGACTAATTACCAAACGGCAAGGAACTTGGTTCAAGACTTTATCGGAGAAGAACGAACTCCTTCAATAGAGTTGATACGAGAAAAAGTGCAGATAGCTTTGTCAATGCTTCGTAGCGGAGGTTTAGCCGAAGGTATAGAAGAAGAATCTCTGATAAGAGATCTTGAAACTGTTTATAGTGTTTGGCAATCTAAAGGAACATACTTGGAAAATAATCAGGGGCATATTGCCTGGTTGCCTGATTGTAAAGCTCAGGTGGACTGGGACTTTTGGGATCGCTATCGTCGCTATCTGGAAGCAAGGAAAGGATGGGCACCTGCCACAGTTAATCGCTTAGAACAGCTTACAGACTCTATTTTAGAACGCTTAGAGAATCCAGAACGTGCTGGGGAATGGAGTCGTCGCGGAATGGTAGTTGGACAGGTGCAGTCAGGGAAAACATCTAATTACACTGGGCTAATTTGTAAGGCAGTTGATGCTGGTTACAAGCTGATTATTGTTCTGGCGGGATCGCACAATAGTCTCCGTAGTCAGACCCAACTACGTCTTGATGAGGGATTTCTCGGTTGGGATTCTCAGAATAATAGAGCCTTTGATACCGGAAATCGTTTTATTGGCGTAGGTCTAATTCCTACTGGCAAACAACTTAGACCACTTCCTGTGACAAGTAGTGCGGAAACAGGAGATTTTAATAAAAAGATTGCCGATCAGTGCGGCGCGGCTCCGGGCGGTACCGATCCAATTTTGATGGTAGTCAAAAAGAATTCACGGGTGCTCACTCATTTAGTTAAGTGGGCATTAAATTGGGCAGATACAGATAAGCAGGGAAGGAAAATTATCAGAAATTCTCCTTTACTCATTATTGATGACGAAGCAGATAATGCCTCTGTTAACACAAAAGAAGTAAGGCTAGATGCAACGGGCATTCCCCGTGAAGAACAAGAAGCCACTGCAATTAACAAGCTGATTAGGCAACTGATGCACAGTTTTGAAAAAACTGCCTATGTAGGCTATACAGCAACTCCTTTTGCTAATATTTTTATTCATCCCCAAGTCAAAACGGCTGAACACGGCGAAGATCTATTTCCTCGACACTTTATCATCAACCTTCCTGCTCCTTCCAACTATATTGGACCTGTTCAGGTTTTTGGTCTAGATTCTACCTCAGCAGTGGATTTGGAAAGTGTAACTGGATTGGATATTGTCCGAATTGTTGAAGATCAGGATGAGTGGATGCCAACATGTCACAAAAAAGATCATGTTCCACCTTATCTACCAACGTCATTGAAAGAAGCAATCCGAGTATTCATTCTTTCCTGTGCTGTCAGACTTTGGAGAGGACATACAACAGCCCATAATTCAATGCTGGTACATGTTACTCGTTTTATAGATGTACAAGAATTGGTAAACCAATTGGTTAAAGATGAACTTACAGCCTTACAGCGACGATTACGCTACAGCGAAGGGATTGCGCTAAATCAAGTTTTGAGTGAGTTTGAATATCTCTGGAATAAAGATTTTGTTCCAACCAGTGAATCGATTGTTGGTACCGAACTCCAACCATTCGTACAAATTCCCACATGGGAAAATATCAATCCTCTCCTACATCAGGTGGCTGCAAAAATTCAAGTCAAAAAAATTAATGGCACTGCGAAAGATATATTGGACTATTGGGGAAGTCCAAATGGTTTAAATGTAATTGCGATCGGCGGTAATAAGTTGTCTCGTGGATTGACGCTTGAAGGGCTAAGTGTGAGTTACTACCTAAGAGCATCTAAAATGTACGACACCTTAATGCAGATGGGACGATGGTTTGGATATCGTCCTGACTATCTTGATGTCTGTCGTCTATATACAACGGATGAATTAGTAGAGTGGTATCAGCACATTACCGTTGCGAGTGAGGAACTTCGCAACGAGTTTGACTATATGGCAAATATGAGTGCCACCCCAGAAGAGTTTGGATTTAAGGTAAGAACTCATCCATCTGGATTGATTATCACTGGAGCTAACAAAATGAGAAATTGTACCAAGATGCAACTCTCATTTGCAGGGACAATTAGTGAAACATACCTATTTCATAAGAATGAAAATATTATTCGCCAAAACCTGAAAGCCACGGAAGATTTAATTTCAGGTTTAGGATCTTATATTATTGCTAAAAACAACTTTATATGGAAACAAGTTTCCAGTAGTAAAATAATTGATTTTCTAACAAATTATCAATCCCATCCTAACGCAAGATTGGCAAACATCAGAATTATAGTTGATTATATCCAATTACAAAACAAGCAGAATGAGCTAGTATCTTGGGCGGTTGCTTTAATCTCAAAGACCAAAGCTGAAAATAGTTATACAATTGCCGCATTAGAAGTTGGCTTAACACAACGAGAGAATATTGCTGATAGCTCATTACCGGAATACCGCCTATCTAAATCTCGGTTATTGAACCCTCCAGATGAGATGTTAGATTTCCCCATACCTATGCAGGAGGAAATTATCACTATTACAAAAGAGCGTAGACGAGATGCTGGAAAACCAGAAAACAAGAGCAGAACACCTGATGGCAAAGTGATTCGAGAAAAGCGAAATCCTCGAAACGGACTACTTTTGCTTTATCCCCTAGATCCGAAAGCCATCAATGGTGAAGTACCTGTAATCGGCTTTGGTATTAGTTTTCCTAATAGTAACTCTGCTAGATCTGTGGAATACGAAGTGAATAATGTTTATTGGGAACAAGAGTTTCTAGATAGCTATGAAGATTGAAGATGTCTGGAAATTTTTAGAGCAAGATGGAAGTAATACTAGTTCTGGCTATTTGACTCGTCGGATTTTGCCTGAAGTAAATTATGATATCTATCTTGCGATCGAGAAACCATCAAACACTCGATTATTAATCCTCCGTTTCAAGAGTGCATTGCTCGATCGGAAAACGATCTACCCGTCTTCCCGCAGTTTTGTTGTGAATCGAATAGCCTTACAACAAGATAGTGAAGAGTATGCGACTCTCCAACTCGTTTTGACCAATCCTAGACATAAGGATATTTTCAGAACACTGATTCAAGATATTGTCGATTCTCTTGCTCTAGTATCCGAAGAACGAGCCGCTGTTTCAGAATTTATTACCCGTCTCAAACGATGGCAAACTTTTCTAGAAAAAAACAATCCAGAAGGTTTGAGTGAAATCGCCCAACAGGGTTTGTATGGAGAATTATGGTTTTTGAGACAAGTAGTATTTCCCAACTTAGAATCGGTTAAAGGACTCCGCTGCTGGACTGGGCCAAAAGCAACTCAGCAAGATTTTCAGTTTCCTGGATGTGCTGTTGAGGTCAAAACAACCAGTAGTAAGCAACATCAGACACTATCGATTGCTAGCGAACGGCAACTTGATGATACTGGGATAGGGAAGATCGTGCTGCTTCATTTGTCACTCGATCTGCGCCAGGATCGAGGAGAGACATTAACTGAAATGGTTGCTATTGTCCGATCTCTTGTTGCCCATGAGGCGATCGCAAAAGACGAACTAGAAAATCTTTTATTTGAAGTCGGATACCTGGATATTCATACTACTCGCTATGAAAATACTGGCTACAGCATTCGAGAACATAATTACTTCAAGGTTGGTGAAGGCTTTCCCAGGATTATTGAATCTGACCTTCGGAATGGGATCGGAGATGTTCGTTATACCATCAGTGTTGCTGAGTGCAAACGCTTTTCAGTTGGCGAGTTAGAAGTCATATCTTTGATTGGAGGTCAGCTATGAATAACGATGATTTAGAACTGACTCGATTTATCGAAAACCTCCATCAGGAAGTAATTACAAATTCGGAAGGTAGCAACGCAGAAGGAGATAAAGGTTCTTTCAAAGAGGAAGAATTTACCCGTCTCATGATCGACTACCTAATCGAAGCAGGTGAAATTGAAGATGGACAAGTCTGCTATCACAGTGCCCGTGGTATCAAAATCAATGGCTATAACATCCAAGAAGACGAGGGACGGCTCGATCTATTCATCTCCATCTATACCCAGAACGTCTCTCTTACAACCATTCGTAAGGATGCTGTCGAAGCTGCTTTTAATCAATTGCTCAAATTTCTGAATAAAGTTTATGGTGGCTATCATAAATCTATTGAAGAAGCATCTCCTGTATTCGACATGGCACAATTGATTCATAGTCAACATAGCCAATTCAACCATGTCCGTTTGTTTCTCTTCACTGATGGATTGACTACCTCACAAGCTATCACCAAATTAAAAACTCAGCAAAATCAGCAAGAAGAGGGCGTTAACTACTCCTTCAACATTTGGGATCTCCGCCGAACTCAACGTTGTGTCACATCAGGGCAAAAACGAGAAGCAATTGAAATTGATTTTCAAGCCGAGTATGACTCTGTGATTCCCTGTCTTGCCATGCCAGCATCACAAGCAGATTACAGTGCTTATGTTGCCATCGTTCCTGGCGAAATTCTCTACAAAATCTATGCTGAACATGGATCGAGACTATTAGAACGTAACGTTCGCTCCTTCCTGCAAGCAAAAGGAAATGTGAACAAAGGTATCCGCAAAACAATCTTAAAAGAACCTCATCGTTTTCTTGCTTATAACAACGGCATTTCTGCAACTGCCGCATCTGTGAAACTTATCGATTTACCCAACGGCGGACAAGCAATTGCTGGAATTTGTGATTTCCAGATTGTCAACGGTGGACAGACCACGGCATCGCTTTATCAGGCAGTTAGAAAAGACAAAGCGGACATTTCTGGAATCTACGTCCAGACTAAGCTGACTGTGGTAGATCGCGATCGAATTGATGAAATTGTGCCGCTCATATCCCGATACGCCAACAACCAAAATAAAGTCAGTGAAGCCGACTTCTCTGCTAATGACCCATTTCACATTCGTATCGAAGAACTGTCCCGCACTATTTGGGCACCTGCTTTCGATGGTAGTCAACGCCAAACTCGCTGGTTCTATGAACGGGCAAGAGGACAATACGCTGATGCAAAAAATAGTGAATTAACTCCTTCCAAACAGAAAGCCTTCACTAGTAATAACCCAAGTACTCAAAAATTTACTAAGACTGACCTCGCAAAATTTGAGCATACATGGGAGCGACTCCCTCACATTGTTAGCCTTGGTGCTCAGAAGAATTTCTCTAGATTTACATTACTTCTTGCTGAAAATGGAAAGTTTGAGGCAGACGACACTTTCTTTACCAATCTGATCGCGAAGGCAATCTTGTTCAAAACTACAGAGAAACTTGTCGATCGTGAAAAGTTTGGTGGCTACCGCGCCAACATTGTCACTTACACACTTGCCTATCTCAGTTTTATAGATGAGAAGCATGTTGATTTGAATTTAATTTGGAGATATCAGAGCGTTTCACATGACTTACAGCAGACGATAGCGATCATCTCTAGAAAAGTCCACGCAGTCATTACTAACCCTCCTGATGGTCGTAATGTCACAGAATGGTGTAAAAAAGAAGCTTGCTGGCAAGCTATTCAGAGAATAGATGTTTGAGATGTACTAACCTTTAGAAACGAGGCTTGGAATTTGTTGTAGAATACAGGCACAACAAAAATCTGGCTCTAGGAGCTAAATTCAGAAATTTTGTATAAGATAATGTTGGCTTAAAAGAGTTCTTAACAACGAACGAAGGTGTAGCCGTTCCTATCCCACAGTTTTATCGAAAGGCTCAAGGTAGATTAGCTCGTCAACAACGAAAGTTAGTTAGAAAACAAAAAGGGTCGCATCACTATTTAAAGCAACAAAATAAAATTGCTAGAATCCATCAACAAATTGGGAGGCAAAGACAAGATTTTCATTACAATACTTCACACTATCTAGTTAAAAACTATGACTTAGTTGCCGTTGAAGATCTCAACATTAAGGGACTGGCTAAAAGTCGCTTGAGTAAATCAATTTTGGATGCAGCGTGGGGTGCTTTCATCAATATATTGGATGCAGTGGCGGTCAAACGCGGCGTTCATGTGCTGAAAGTCAATCCGCATGGTACAAGTCAGAATTGCTCTAGTTGTGGCACAAAAGTTCCGAAAACATTGTCTGTTCGCTTACATGAATGTCCGAAATGCGGACTCAGTATGGATCGTGATGAAAATGCGGCGGTTAACATTCTCAATCGAGCATTAAACGAGGTGGGACTCATCTCGTCTGCGCGTGGAGGCTTCGGGAATACCCAGCCATTGAAGCGTGAAAACCTTGAAGGAAGCCCCCATCAACGCTTGAGCGTATGATGGTGGGTAACGTCACAATTAAGGTTGTACTTGCGCCTAACGATACTCACTTTCAGCGGCTATCCCAACGAAATCGATCTCGTTACTCTTAAAGTACCCATAAGTTGCTAATAATCTCGCTTACTGTCGGAATATTGAAATTAGTAGTGAGGATTGACAATTGCGCTTGTCTACATGTCGGTACAAAAGATCGGTAGATTCAGATCGCCGATCTTTTGCACGATACTGGGATTGTCAAGAAAAACCCTAATATTGGGGTTAGGCTTCGATCGTCACTCGGAGATTACCGCGCTTTTTTAGGACTCGGCACGAAGTAGTCGCGCGGACGCAATCGCCTTCGGCATCGTGTTCGCGGGTAAAGCCTAGATCGATGAGAGTGGCTCCCACACGCAAATTCTTGAATGTGAGTTGATTGATGCTCGCTGGTAAAGCTGGATCGAGAATCCGGAGATAGTTACTTGGAGCATCGGGGACTAAATTCACCATCATTTGCATCAACTGAAAAATTGTGCCAGTTGCCCAAGCTTGG
>Ga0209491_10006936_pt1 | contig 15290 bp, 14 predicted proteins | sample BON02_FD_187213 | JGI IMG/M metagenome (GOLD analysis project Ga0209491, IMG submission 187213) | Freshwater microbial communities from Lake Bonney liftoff mats and glacier meltwater in Antarctica - BON-02 (SPAdes) (version 2) | ecosystem: Environmental > Aquatic > Freshwater > Ice > Glacier...
ACTTTTGATGGACAAACGCCACAGGAAGTTTATAGTCATATTGCAGCGTAAATATTTTTACTATTTATAATAGCAGATTATACCTTAATTATGCTGCAATCCGGTCCAACCGATGGGGACCACCTCTCCTAATGCCAAGTTTAATAAGTCTGATATAGATTCCGTAAAATCTTTATTTGATCTAATACTTACCAATTATTTAGATTTCTCTGATTTAACATTTAGTAATGATAAAAAAGAATTAGAAGATGTCGGGCTAGATATGGTTAGAAGAACAATAGCTACTTCTCTAGTTTCTAACAAAGATATCTTAGATATAGCTAAGTTACTTCTACATAATAAAATTAGTAATACTACTTCCAATGACGATGAAAGTTTATCTGTATCAAAAATAGAACGCCTTATTGAGTACATGAATAATCCGTCTCTAAAAAAGGAATTAGATAAATATTTAGTCAATCCTAATACTTGGAAGTTTCTTGATGAGAAAGAGTAATGCTTACTACCGATTCAATATTGGATTATTTAAACGATAAAAAATCCACCCTTTTAGCCAAACAATCTTTTTATGAATTTATAAAACAGGCTTGGCATGTAATCGAAGGAAAAACCCCTTTTGTAGATAGTTGGCATATTAAAGCTATAGCCGAGCATTTAGAAGCTTGTTATAGGCGAGAGATCAAAAAACTTCTAATCAATATTCCTCCCAGAACTAGTAAATCTACTATAATTTCTATCATGTTTCCGGTATGGGTTTGGCTACAAAATTCTGAAGAGAAATTTTTGTACTCTTCCTATTCTCGTAATTTAGCCGGTTCACATGCTTTACAGAGTAGAAGACTAATTGAGAGTAATTGGTTTGCGCAAAGGTGGGGACATTATCTTAAAATTGCTAAGGATAAAAAAGGCACTATGTACTTTGAGAACAATAAAGGAGGTTGTCGTAAAATAACCTCGGTTGCAGGTAGTGCAACGGGAGAGGGGGGTAGTTTTATAATAGCTGATGATCCTAATTCTACCGGTGAATATAATAGCGATGCAAAGCGACTAAGTGCTAATGAATGGTGGGATAGCGTTTGGCTAACCAGACTAAATAATCCTAAGAAAGACGTAATGATTATTGTCCAACAAAGACTCCATGAGAAAGACATTTCAGGTCATGTTATGGCTAATGATATTGATAATGAATGGGTAAAACTTATTATTTCCATGGAGTTTGAAGAGAAGCGGAAAGCCAGAACTATTATATTACCTTCTACAAACGGTCAAATATGGGAAGACCCTAGGAAAAAAGAAGGTCAGCTGCTTTGTGAAGAACGTTTGTCGCAAAAAGAGGTAAATGATAAAAAACGAGAAATGGGATCTTATCTATATGCAGGACAGTACCAACAAAGACCAAGTCCTTTAGGCGGCGGTCATATTAAGAAAATATGGTTTAAAAAATGGGTTATGCCTAATCCTCCCAAATATGAGATTATACTACAAAGCTGGGATACGGCTTTTTCAGATAAACTCGATGCTTCTTATTCAGCCTGTACTACTTGGGGAATATGGAAAAGTAATGATGATAGCGAGATACAGAATATAATGTTATTATCTATGTGGCGAGGAAGAGTAGGCTATCCAGAACTTAGAGATAGGGCTAAAAGACTTGTTCGTGATTACAAAGATACAGGCGTACATCAAAATATGTATCCCGCAATCGGTAGAGTAGATAGATGTATTATTGAAGCTAAAGCAACAGGCGATCCTTTAATTAGAGATCTTAGAAATGCGAATATACCTGCTATACCTTATATACCTAAAGGAGATAAGAATAGTCGAGTACAAATAGTATTACCTTACATAGAAAGCGGTTTAGTTTGGCTTCCTACCGAGCCTAAAAATGAAGATAGGTTGTTGCCTTTTGCCGATGAATTCGTCGAAGCCGTAAGCAGCTTTCCAAATGCTGAATCAAGAGATTTAGTCGATACTATGACTCAAGCTTTAAGTTACATAAGAGATCATGTTCATCTAAGACATCCGAAAGACGAATATGAAAAAGAAATAGAGCAACCTCGTAGAAGATTATATTAGTAGAATTTATAGGAAAAATTTCCATCCGAGACGGGTCTGTCCGATTGATTGTGTAAATTCTCATAAGTTATAATCAGAAAAATTATAATTTAGGAGAAAAAATATGACTAAGGATTTAGAAATTGCAAAAATCAATGCAGCAGTAGATCTACTAATTGAAAGTGACGTAGATTTATCTAAGGCTCTAGAAAAAGACGGTTTAATTAAACAACTAAGTAAACGCATCTTAGAGCGTGCTTTAGAAGCCGAAATGGACAATCATTTGGGATATGGTCGTTATGATAGATCCAACGTTCAAAATGCTCGTAACGGTGGGTTTGCTAAAAATCTTGTTACGGATAATGGAGTAATAGAACTTAGCGTGCCAAGAGATCGTAACGGTGATTTTGAGCCGATTATCGTTAAAAAGAAGCAAAGCAGAATAGACGGATTAGATCAAAAAATAATATCGTTATATGCAAAAGGGATGAGTTTATCTGATATTAAAACTCAAATACAAGAGTTGTATGGTGCTGATATTAGTGAATCTTTGATTAGTAAAATTACTGATAGCGTAGCAGAAGAAGTTAAAGCTTGGCAAAGTAGGGCTCTTGAAGCTATATACGGCATAGTATTTTTTGATTGTCTGGTAGTTAAGGTTAGGCATGAAAAACGTATTATCAACAAGTCTGTCTATGTGGCTTTAGGGATTGATCTATCAGGTCACAAAGATATTTTAGGCTTATGGATTAGCGAAAATGAAGGAGCTAAATTTTGGTTAAACAATTTAACCGAAATGAAAAATAGAGGGATGGCCGATATGTTAATTGCCTGTACCGATAATTTAACAGGTATGTCCGAGGCTATCTCTGCCGTGTATCCAAAATGTGAACATCAATTATGTATAGTGCATCAGATCAGAAATAGTTTGAAATATGTATCCTATAAAGATCGTAAAGAACTGGTTGCAGACCTTAAGCCTATATATCAAGCTTCAACCGAAGGTGCGGCTTATACGGCTCTTGAGGTTTTTGAGTCCAAGTGGAGTAAGCAGTATCCACAAATTGCTAAATCTTGGTACAATCATTGGGAAAATCTGGTATTATTTTTACAATATCCAGAATCCATTCGTAAAATTATTTATACCACGAATGCCATTGAATCACTTAATAGTCAGCTAAGGAGGGTAACAAAAAATAAGCGGGTATTTCCAAGTGATGAATCAGTTTTTAAGACGCTATACTTGACAATTAATTATATCACTGCAAAATGGACTATGCCGATTCAAAATTGGGGCGAAGCTATGGGTCATTTTTTGATAAAATTTGAAGATAGACTTCAGAACAATATTTAGGGGCTTATGTATGAATTTACACAATTGGATAGACAGAGCCTCCGAGACTTTCCATCCATTTGTATGTGCCCTATCCATAACCATTAGCGTTCATATAGTTTTTAACTACACCTGTTTTCATATTTTTAAATTTTTTAGTTTAATTTAAATAGCAAATGATGTTATCATTCTCAACTCAATTATGTATTGCCGTTTAAACCTGAAAGAGCGGCCTCAATTACACTCATTTGAAGAGCACTCATCATATCCATTTGAGATATTGCAGCATATTCACGTTCTAACTTAGCTACGAATTCATCTAAATCTTTTTTGATTGTTTCGGAATCTTTATTTAATTGTTCTATCTGTTCTTGAAGAAATTCTTTCTCCAATATTGTCGTGCCACTCATACCATCATCGCTAAACATTCTTCTAGCATCTTCTTGAATGAGATTTGCAAGACCGGGAGTATAATTTATTGTATTTATCTCAATTTCATTTACAGCTGTTTTAGGATCAATTGAAAACTCCCATCCTTCTAAGATTGATCCTTCTTTCTTAAAAGAAACATTGTATCGACCAGTTCCTTCATTATGATCCGTAGTATCAGCCCTAAAAGCTACTCCATTCACTATGACTTCAAAAAGGATTACAGTTCCTTGGTCAAAAATTGTACGAGTTACAATATCCTTACCGACAATTGATTGATCTGTTATTTGCTTATCAAATTCACCGGGTAAATATTGAATAGTCGATAAGTTTCCAGGAGTTGGAGTTATTTTCACGTCTGTAATAAAAACCTTGCGAATAGATTCAAAATCATCTTTAAATTTTTTGGTAAAAATGCTTTCATCCTCAAAATAAACCTCTTCGTATTCAACACCGTCTTTGTGACATTTTTTTAACCCCATCCCAAGTTCATAAATTGATTGTATGTCACCCTCTTTACCAAGTTTTGTAGTCGTGAATCTTTCCCAAATTTCACTTGCTTCAATCATTAAGGAAGATCCTCGAAGAGGTGAATCTGGGTTATCGTATGGGTTAAAAAGTTGAGTCGGATCGGCGTATTGATCCGCAGTATATGAGAATTGGTCTGCTTTAACTGGACGTGTAGATTGACTGTTTTTAGCAACAATGTGCGACAATTGGTTTAAAGAATTGCCGAAATCAACAATCATCTTTTTTACATTATTATTATCTACTTTAACTTTTACCGTATTATAATTAAGACCGCCGTAAATTGCATTTGCCGGAGCTGCATTAGCAGTATTTTTTCTTCCAGATAAGTCAAACGATAAACCTTCAACCACATTTAAAAATTCATTAGAAGGTTGCTCTCTTCGAATGCCGTTTATATACACTATTGCATTAACACCGTTTGCGTTACTTTGTGAGTGTAAACTACCTCCATTAAGAACAGCACCATGCCCTCTATCGTTATAAGTAACCCCGATAATTCCAACTCCGGTATTTTTTGCTCTAATCTCAATAAAGGCAGTATTGTTATCTCCTTCAACAAGAAAAGCTTCAAATTCATCTCTAGCCGTAAAAAATGAGTGATTAATTTTCCCTGTTATTTGCTCGACTGTATTTCCTACAACAATATCTATAACTCGTGGTTGTCCGCCTACGTTTAATGTCATAAGTCCGTCTTTGCCTAAAGCTACGCCTTTATTAAAACCGACATCATTTGCTAAAGAAAGAACAAGCTCTGAAGCCGTTGCGACCTGTTCTACGGCAATTTTTGTATCTCCTGCCAAAGTTTTGTCATCAACATGAATATTTGTTATGTAGTCGTCTGCATTACTTAAATCTTGCTGCGTACTTGTACTAAATGCTTTTCTATCAAAACCAGCTTGTAACGGATTAGTAAGACAAGAGGCTTTAGCTTTTATTTCACTTAAGACTCTTTGAAGTTGAGCAACCTCTCCTAATTTAGTTTCTTTGGCGTCAATTTTATCGCTTGTCTCAGCCTTAGAAAGTTCTAATTGTTCAGTCGCCTTTTTTATAAATTTGTCTTGTGGACCGAGCATACTTGCCAGTCCTATACCTTTTCCGATAGCGTCAGTTATACCCATATCAAATCTCACTAAATTAATAATTAATTTTCAGTATGTCATAAGGTGTCCCTCAACACAATACTGCTCACAAGATCTAATTGAGCAAAAACAATGCCAACACTTTTGTATTTGTAATAATTGAGCTTTTTCTCTTGATTTCAATTAGAGTATTTGATTAACTCAAATGGTATTAATTCAATATTAAATAAGTTTATCTATGAAACACAAAACAGTAGCTCAAAGATTTATCGATGAAATTAATTTGACTAGAGCTAAACTAATACAAATATTTGATCGTGCTATTTTTGAGGAGTTGCGACCAAATACAGCGTTTAAAGAAGAATTTACTAACCAAAGTTTTAAAAGTTTTATAACTCAACTAGTTGATAAAAAACACATTTCTTCTTTTTCACAAATATACGACATGATTATAGGTCAAATTAATTGGGCCTGTGAATCTTCTTTAGGACCATTAGCGCAATGTGATAGTGAATTATATTGGAGTAATTATACCTTACCTAATGATTTTATGAATCAATTTAAGCAAAACGGGATGTTGTCGACTTATTTTGAATATCCTGAAAATCGTGGGGAACTTAGTATATACAAACCTATTATATGGAAAAATAAAGGTCTGACAGCTTCAATAGTAAAAATACTTAACGAGTTGCCGGAGATTAAATCTATTCAAGACGAAATTCAAAAGCATGTGCAAGAGAATGTTCTTGTGCCAGATCATAATGAAGAACAAGAGAATGTTCTTGTGCCAGATCATAATGAAGAACAAGAGAATGATCTTGTAATTATTCATAACGAAGAACAAGAAAAATCTTTAATGGATGAGCTAATAAGTGATATCCAAACTGAAAAAGAAAAAAACGATGACCCAGAGTTAAGTGAAAGAATAGATGAAATGCTTTTAAATATAGAGTCTATTTCCCCGTCTCCAATCAAATCTTCTGCTAATTCAGAAGCAAAGGCGCAAAACGTCAAAGAATTGGAATGGATAAAGTCTATATTACAGCTACATACTAAACAAATAGAAGACATTAACTCTAAACAAGAAGTTCTTGAGAGTTCTTTTAGTGCTCAACAAAATAATGCGTTACAAGATTATTATAAAGGGTTTATTAATGAGTTTAGTAAAGCATTTACTTCGGCGCAAGCAGTTCTCGGTGGACAGTTAAAAATAGAAGGTACGAAAGCAATCAGTGTTAAACTGACAAGTCAATTAGCTAAATTTATACCTCTCCTCGGTGACGGTATATCAAGCGCGATACAAGAGGGGGCTAATTATAAAGTTAATGTTGAAGAGCAACATAAGTGTTTGAACATTAGTAAGTTTGGCATAACTAATGCAAATCTTGAGAGATTATCAAAATACATAGCAAAGTCTATAGCTTCAGATCCCAAAATGAAGGGGTTTATTGAAAATTATAATCCAACAGAAGCAGCCGGATTTTTTAACAAAATTGGAAAAGTCGCTAATAAAGTAAAGAATGATTTTGATAATAAACTAGATAAATTAAACACCGTATTATCTCCTCAAGAGTTATTAGGTCATGAGCACGCAGCTCAAATACTAAAAGATTATATTAGTAACGGATCTTTTAAAGATAGTACGCTAGACGAAATAGTGAATTTATTTATATCGGTAATTCTTCCAGAGAATATACAAGAAGAGAATGCTAATATACCGCCACTTCAATTTATTCAACAGGACGAGGAGGAAAAGAATCAAGATGAAGATGATGACTTCAACGTTTCTAAGGTTGTAAATCAGATACAAGTTGAGCAAGAATTAACTCCACGTAAAAAAGCAATGCTGGAGAAAATAGCTATGCTTGAAGAGCTTCTTGCGCAAAAAGATAACTCCATTCAAAAGTTACAAAATGCCCAACTTCTAACGATAAACACAGATGTGATTAGTCGGTCTGAAGTGGAGGAAATCATAGCAACCAATCAAATTGTTATTAGAGAAAAAGATGAACAAATGCAGAAGATGTCAGAGGATTTTATTATAGTACAGCAAGAATCCTTTACCCAGAATCAAATCATTAGAGATCAGGATAATGTTAATCAAGAGCAAAAAAGTGAACTTAGTAAGGCTCATAAGACTATAACAAAAAAAGATAAAATAATCTTAAATAAAAATCAAATAATCTTAGATAAAGATCATACTATTGTTAAACAAGAAAAAACTATAGAAGATTTGCAATCAGATAAACTTTATTTTAAAAAACAAACCGAAAAATTAGAACTTAAAGTTGAAAAATTTGAAAAATTAGATGAAGAAAAAACTGAAAAGATAAATAAACTCAAAAATAAAGTATCTGAATTACAATCATTCAATAAATCGCATAATAACACGGTAATAATCAACCTTTCTGATGTAAATGATAGTGATATACTAGACATGAATAAAAATCACATTAATGAATTCGAACAGCAAATGATGGGTCAAAATAGTGGCGCTGACCAAATAAATGATTTATAATTAAATTAACTAAACATAAAAAAAAGAGGATATTATGAGTGCTATTAACAGTGTAAATGATAGAATATTTCTATTATCTAATCCCAATATTGAGCAACAAAATAGAGTTCGTCAGGTTAATAATCAACGACAAATAGCTCATATTGATAGAGAAATTGATATTAGGACTGATTATAGAAATACGTTAGTAGAATCTAGAGATGCTCACATAGAATCTAGAGATGCTCACATAGAATCTAGAGATGCTTGGATAAATTATGCTACTCTTCTAGAGCAAAATATTGCTAGTAACAATGAACTAATATCTCTTTATAAAGAATCACGTGAGTTGGACAGAAAGCGCATGAGTCTGATGGGGCAGCAGATAAAATTATTACAAGAATCTAAAGAAATATTACAAAATACAAACGATAAGTTGCAAGCTTTATTGGATCGAGGTCAAGGTCGAAGAACAGTTAGTGCTGAGCCAATAGTTCAGAAGAGATCTGTAGAACTGAATGATTTAGATAGAAAGTTGACCTATTTGTCCAAGCAAGAATCTGTTGTTAAGGAACAAACAGCTCTCGTTGATGCTAAAGCCGATAAGTTGGCTATTAAAGTCGAGCATACTAAGAAACAATTAGCCAAGCATGAAGCTGAAGTTAATAATACAGGATTTACTACTCCTCAAGAAAAGGCAGTATCTGAAAGAGACGCTTCTAGGATTTCCTCTACCTACAAACCTTTTGCCAATCAACGCTTAAATAATTACGTAGAAGATAATACAACTAAAGAAAAATCAGTTGTAGATCTCAAGGCTCTTGAGCAAACAGTATATAATTCGCAAAAAAATATTTACGAAAGTATAGTTAAGTAAACGGCTTGCTAAACTAGTGTAAATATTTTGTACGTAATATTTACGAGTGGGATTTAATTAATTCAGCATCCCACTTTTCTATAAATTTCAGAACATCAATAACAAACTCTCGTTCAACAACTATGAACTGATTGTCAGTTGTACATTTTAACCATTCAGATAGACTATGCGTTGAAACTTCTCTGAGTGAGCCGGTATATAGATCTAGTATTTTCGACCGTGGAATGAAATAGATTTTCATAATCTCTATACCTCGCTTGTGTCTTTAGAAACACCCGCCGTAAATTCTATTTGCTGACCTTGCGTAAATAAGTCTATTTTACGGATGATATTGTTAGATATGCTTTGTATGTCAAGGGTTGTAATCTCATTAGAAGGTATAGGAATATCTAAAAGTATTGCTTGAGCTAGCACTGTGCTTGTGAAAGATGCTTTACTCGAGGGGGAATTTTGGCTATCATGCATATGATTCTCCTGTTTATGGTTGAGTTAAAACTGTTGAGAATATCTGACCCTGCAAAAGTAAAAATATTCTCGATAACAAAATATTAAAACGTCTTAAGTTAGTAGCTTAGGGCGTTTTTTTATTTCTTGTTATAAGTGTTAGTGTAGATGAAAAAATAAATTTGTCAAGACTTATTATAAAATAATATTGACATATTAATTTAGGGACACGTTTAGCGCGTCTTTTTATAAGAGTTTAATATAAAATCTATTTTCTCCTGCTGTATTTTGAAAGCTCCTTTAGTATCTGTATCTTTAACAATTAAACCGTCTATTTGTAAAACATTTAATGTTGCATAAATCGTAGGACGCATTACTCCAGTTTGTTTATTTAATTTTGTCACAGGGGTATAGACTAAATTATCAACAGAATTTTCAATTAATGCGCACAATATCTTAATTTGATTATCTGTGTACTTGCCATATGCTTCAATCGCTTGTTTATACATTGTCATATCTTCTTTGTTTGCCATAATTCCCTATATATAATAAATATTCTGAGTATGTCAAATTCTATTCTGAATTAGTATTGACGTTATAGAAAAATATCTATACCTTTATCAGAACAATAACTTATAGCTGATTTATGATTTATTAGCATACTAAAATTCAAGATCTACAAATTAACTAGACACTAATTTGTATTAAGACACTAAAGAGAGAGGAAGGTTTTTTAACTTAGCAGCAAACCTACAAAACTGACTAACTAGACATTTGTCAGAATAAGACTTTTTACCCAAAGAGTCAATAGGTTTGTCCTCTATTAAATAAAATTAATATAGTAAAGACAAAGAATTATGGCAAAAGTGTACCAAAATGAAGACTATGAGCTAAACTACCCAAATCTTAGGTTTACCTTAAAAAGTGCGCAAGTCTATTACAACGACTTTAATTCTGAACAAAAAGAATCTAAATTTACTATTACCCAACACGACTGGAATATAATCTTACGTAATTGCGACTCTAGTAAAACACTCTCAAATAAAGCAAAAACTCTAATGGGTAATATCAAGAATATGATAAATAGCTCACCTAGTGCAAAGGCTTATCTATCATATGATGCAATTGACGACATTATTGATTGTAAAAAATGGCAGATCCTTCAATTGAGAAAACAATTTGCTCATATATTTCATAGCAAATGCAGAAAGATTGTAAAGATTGATGGTGTTATAAGGCGGAATGTTATCGTTTTTCAATACACCTTAAATGGTAGAGATATACTAGACAACTCGTGGAAATATTACAAAAGTATTAAAGCGTGTGGTTTTCCACACGCTTCTATATATAAGGATGAAAATATAAAAGAATATAGATCTAATACGCAAGCGCAGAGATCTAATTTTTTGCTAGATTCTGATTCTTCGATACAAACAAAAACCATTGAGTTTGTTGAAACAAAAAAAAATGTTGCCAGTGAAGAAAGTCCGACTGCTAGTAATTCCAACAGATCAACTACCATTAAGCAGCTAACAAAGAATAAACCAATACCCAATAAACGTAAAAAACCAACCAATTCAAGCATAAAAGCAAAAATTATTAAGCTAGTTTCCTACTCTAAGCCAAAGAGTCTGGGGGAAATGCACCAACTTCTAGACCAAGCGATGTATGATGAATTACGCTCTAAGTCTGGTCGTGAGTTTAGTAATAACTTCATTGCACAGAAAGTTTTAGCAATGTCTAAAAACCCCAAGATAACTGCTAGTTTTAGGTATAAAGCGGGATTTATATCATACATGTCGATAGCTCTGAGGCATGAGATGCATGATACGGTGAAGACTTCTGGTGAGAGTTTTAGGCTTAGGGTGAACATGACCGAAGAGGATCGGCAAGATGGTGAGGTTGAGAAGTTTTTAACCGGCATTGAGCAAGAGGCAATACGACATGTTTGCCCTGAAAATCAGCTAAAGGCAAAGCTGGCTAATACATTAGAGAAAACTAAGGCGTATCAGCTATTATCGAGATTCAGGGAGTTCAAAGTGTCTGGTGACACGGTACAAATACGCCTAAATCGAGTTTTAAGCCTCACTGAGAGCGAAAAAGCACTTATCCTAGCAGAAGTACAGGCAACGTATGAAACTGTTGATTTTAACGGTAATTACCAATCTATTAAGCATTTGGAATTTTTGGTAGAAAAATCCGCACAAGATTTTGGCTTAACAAAGTCTTGTAACTCCAATATTCAGGGAAGGAACTTAGGATCGAATCGGTCAGAACCTTTGAATTTACCGAAAGGAGTTTGGGGCGAAGCGTTACAAAAACTAATTTCAGAATACGGTGTAGATACCTACAAGCACTGGTTTAGCAAACTAACGGCTACAGTTGATGAGTTTACGAAGATTATCGAATTAAAAGCAAGTAGTAGCATGATTCAAGAATGGATTGATAACAATTACGGGGAATCCTTAACACGTATATTCATTGGTATGAATATGAGATTTAATGGAATAAAAAGATGACTCCACACAAAGCACCTACTTTACCTAAATCATGTTCTTTTGATGAATATCCTCATTATGCTAAATTGTCTTACTGGACTAAAACGGAAGCTATAATGTTAAAACATGAAATACGTCCTAAAGAAGATTTGTCAATAGCGAGGACAATGGAATATATCATGAATACCGGTAACGATATACCCGATATGGAGGTATTAAATCGTTCTATAGAATGTAAAGAAATTGCTTCTTGGGTAAATGAACGTAAGGAGGTTTGTATCAAACCATTAGACTTCATAAATTGGTGCAGGGACAAAGATATATTCTTAGCAGAAGAATTAAAACTATTAGTAAAGAATCATCATGCTAATTTCAACAATAAAGTAGATTTTAAAATTGAAAATAATCAACAGAGGGAAAAAATTACTCTTTTAGAGGAAGAGAATACAAAACTTAAGAAAGAGTTAGAACAAAAATTTTTGCATAAAACAACGGAAATATCGTATCAAAAGTTGTTAGCTATGATATGCGCTGCGTTTAAGTTATCAAAAGAACAATTCAATGCTTATCAGATTTATACACTTGCTTCTAATTGCAAATTAAAATTCCCACTTTTATCACAAAGTAGAATAGCAAAATATCTAAAAACTCCTCGATCATTACTGGATTTGCCAGAAACACAGGCTAAATCTAAAAATACCGCCATAAAATAATTGTCCTATAAAAAATTTCTAACGAAATAAAGAAGAAAAACCCTTTTGTTTTAAATGATTTAAATACCTACGCAAATTTGCATAGGTATCAAATGTACCCAAAGAATTTTTGCTACTCTATTTTTTATATAAAAGGGTCGGTACAATGCTTGGTCGATATACCCAATCAAGGGATATCGACCAACACAAAGAAATCGAAGAAAGATTTTTTGAGCGAATTATTAACTGAAGAAAGGTTAGTAATTCAAGTAGATGAAGGACGAATATCAAAAAGAACGGCAAGTTTTTTATTTATTCGAGATTTGTAGAATAGTGCATTTTTCACAAGATGTAAATTACTTTGAGATTATAGATACTACTTGAAAAGTATCTATGCCGTACCATGCACATTATCCTCTATCATTCTTAAAAGGCTTGATTATCTTTGTGTTGATTTAATTTTTAAATCAAGAGAGTTGATAATGTCATACCAATTACAAGAATTGCTACAGAATAAAAACCCCCATTTCAGAGGGTGTAAAACACTTACCGGTGAATGGACAATTATTGACGGCGAGTGGATTTTCGTTCCTTTACAAAGAGGACATGAAAGTGAATAAACAAAACAATATAAATAAATTTCCTACGAGTAATAAGAAAGATGAAAATCTAACTTTTCATCAAGAATTTAAAGATTTTTTTATTGAAAAATCAGATACCTCCAATATTGATATTACACAAATAAATATTGCTACTGATGCGACTATAGATTTTGTACATCATTCGTTTAGCAAAAATATCGATAAAATACAGTTACATAAAATCGATACTGAATATGTTGATATATACCTTTCTGGAGAAACTTTAAAACCTCAAAATTCAAAAAATACTATTGCGGCAGACGGTTTTAGAATCGATGTTAATATTCCGCCTAATATCATTTCTGATACGGTTATAAATTACCCCTCGTCTTTAACTATCGTTAAAGAACAAGTTCCTCTTATAATTAAAGAAGATAATGTTCAGGCTATAGTACCTACAATATCAATAAGTGACGATCTTAGAACGGCACTGAATCCTGAGCAAAATTACTTTTTTAAAACGCCGCACCGTAATCAAATTATTTACGAACAATCAGTGTTTGAAGCACCTATTGCAACAGATAGTAATGTTACTACAATATCGGTAATAGATACCGAGTATCAAGATTATATTAGTTTACAAGCTAGTATGTGTAGGTTAAGCGATAGTGATTTTCAAGATAGAGGGAATTATGTCAATTTCTTCAATGAATTTAAAAATGAACTAGAGACTAACCGTAAGTTAGATTTACTAAAAATAATTAAAACTCCGAGTATGTATTCTAGCTTTATAGCCAAAAACTCTCTCGGTGAATTTGATTGGAACGTTTTTGAGGGGGCGGTTTCAAGGGATTTTAAACATCAATCTCAAGTCTTACTATCTACGCAAATAAAAAACGCCTTATCTCTGGAGAAAGGACAAATTTTCTTAAGTCCAAAAATCGAAGAGATAAGAACTGCATATAAGAATATGTATCCTGACAAGTCTCATAACTTTAAAGATTATCCGTTACTTAGTAAAGGATTTGTATTACTAGATGAACTTAGCACTAAAGGCGTTGAATCAACTATTACTCGTTTTGACGAATATGAAGAATATGCTAAAGAAAGTGCTACATTAAAAACTCACAATATCACTTTAGTTACATTTTTCGGCGTTGTAGATATTTTAAAAGCCTTTACAGATAGCTTGTTACAAGAAGATATCAAAGAATTAATTCACAAAGGTAAATTGGAGCAGGATAAACGCTTAAAATCTGTTAATTGGAAGGTGGAAAAAAACTCCGATATTCGTACTTTTAATGCGGGAGTACAACCTAAATGGATAATTACCCATAACGGAATATCGTATAAGGTAAAAATATCGGTTATTGATGCTACAGCAACTCACGGTTTAGCGTCGTTAAACGACCTGTTTATCAATTCAGGTATTGATAATGAATATAAAAAAGCCTTAGATAAATATAAATCTTGTATGTTAGAAGCTTTAATATTAGAGCCTGAACTATACCATGAATATGCTCTAGGAGATGTTCGCATTTATGAAGCTTTAATAGCTTACAATGATAAATTAAAAAAAGATATATATCGAAGTTTAGATATTACTGATTATTTCAAGGAATTAAAACTTACTATAGGCAGTACCGTAAATGACTTAATACAGGCTAAAATCTTTCAAAAAATGGGAATTAGTCCCGTTCAAAGAGATAAAATGAATGAAGAGCAATTAAAGAATTTTTTTGCTAGTCATACATTGTTGGCAAGTCCTCAATTCTTACAAGAATATTCTTTAAATACACCACAAAATTTCCATTTATTCAATGGTGAAACTAAAAGTTACAATAGATTTTTACTAGCAAAATGTGATGGCGGTAGGTGTCATTGTTATATTCCTTGTATGTCTTTATTTTCAAAACACTTTACTCTTTGCGATATAGATATTAGCGGAGCTTATACATCGACACTCAGTAACCTTAATTTTTATATCGGCGATCCCTGTATTCAAATATTTCCTAAACAAGATAAAATGAGTTTAAGAAAAGTTGTTGAGAAATATAAAGAGGAACTTAGTAATGATAATTATTATATGCGAGTTTCAGGAGAACTAGAAAATGAGCAGGATTTAATAGTTTCTTTTATGGATGCAGAGAGGTGGTCCCCATCGGTTGGACCGGATTGCAGCATAATTAAGGTATAATCTGCTATTATAAATAGTAAAAATATTTACGCTGCAATATGACTATAAACTTCCTGTGGCGTTTGTCCATCAAAAGT
>Ga0209491_10006938_pt1 | contig 15290 bp, 8 predicted proteins | sample BON02_FD_187213 | JGI IMG/M metagenome (GOLD analysis project Ga0209491, IMG submission 187213) | Freshwater microbial communities from Lake Bonney liftoff mats and glacier meltwater in Antarctica - BON-02 (SPAdes) (version 2) | ecosystem: Environmental > Aquatic > Freshwater > Ice > Glacier...
GGGGGGGCAAATTGGCGCGCGTCGAGCATCCAGGTCTCACCTCGAGTAGGCCATCGCGCCCGGCTCTCTCCGGTCACGCCCCTCCCGCCCGCAGGCGCGGGTGTGTTTGAAGGGACACGTTTTCTCGCAAACCCGAGTCGGCGGCGGTTGGCGTCCGTGCGCGCGCGCGGCGCGGCGCGTTCACGAAGCGATGAACGACGAGGAATCGACGCGGCGCCACGCAACCACACAGGCGCCGACGCTGGGGGATGTGTGTAACTCGCACGAGCGACCGATGGCGGGCTTGAAACCTCGGCAGCGCTCGGGAACAACGGGCGGGGCGTTTCGCGTTTCGCCCGGACAGGGGCGGAAAGAGAGGCGTCGTTCCGTGTTTGATTGGGTAGGTTGCTTCAAAGTGGTCAACGGCTGGTCGCAATGATGTTTCGATGACGGAGTCGCGCTCGTATGAATTGACGTGTGCGTGCTCGATGACGTGCGCGCTTTCTCCTCCTCCTCTCACGAGAGTGGCCACTCCTCCTGGGCCCCAATCTCATAAATATCCCGGACCCCCTCCCTGTTCGGCTAACCTTTGATGCGCCCACACCGCCACACCGACCTAATCTCCCCTACATCTTCGACCCATCGACCCCCCTAGGTCGCTGAGAAGCAGCACGCACGCGCCCGCCTTTGCAAAACACCAAAAGCACTCGCCCACAGGGAAACGTCCTCGTCTCTCTCCTCCTCCGGCTAAAGGCACGCGCGACCAGCCGATCGACGGTATCTCGATGCAGTCGCTCGCAGCCGCAGGCGCGCGGCAGCAGCAGCTGCTGGCGCGGAGGCCAGGTGCCGCACCCGCGGCCGTGCCGTCGACGCCGCGGCTGCGCCGCTCGCCGCCGTCGCCGTTCGCCGGGGGCTGCTGCCGCGCCAGGGCCCGCCGGCCTGCCGCCACGGCCGACGAGGCGCAGGTCAGCAGCAAGCCCGAAGAGCTCGACCTCGAGGAGGAGGTGGAGCGCTTCATGCTCAGGCAGGCCGAGCTCGAGTCGGGAGGTGAGAGAGAGAGAGAAGGAGGGAGAGAGAGAGGACGGAGGCGACGCCCGGTCGATCGGACGGCGGACGGCCCGGATTTTGGGGGCAATTGATTTGTTGCGCGCGATCTCCGCCGCCTTTAATTCTCTCGCACCGTCACACAAACACGCAGCTCACCCGCACGCGACAAACAACACATCAAAACAATAAACAAATCAACAACAATCAGCCGCCTTTGCCCGCACGCGCGACCTCGGCCCCGCCTCTGCGGTGATCGGCGCCGACGCCGTCCCCGACGACGAGGCCAAGCGCTACTGCCGCGCCATCGTCGAGGCCCTGCGCACGCTGAAAGAGACGCGCGACATGTCCGTCGCCGAGATCAAGCTGGTCGTCAGCATCGACGACCCGCGCGCGCGCGAGCGGGCGGTCGAGCTCGACATCGAGGACGGCCGCGGCGTCAGCCGGGACGAGATGGCGGGCGCGCTGGCCGAGGTGGCCGAGGGGCGCGTGCCGCGCGACCGCATCGCCCTGCGCTGCCTGCACGACGAGGTTCTGGGCTGGCCCTTTTTGAACGACAGCGCGGCGAGCGTGCCGACGGCCGCGGGCGTCGCCGCCGCCGCCGCCGCTGCCAAGCGCGCCGCCGCCGGCGAGTCGCGCGCGCCGCCGACCGCCGCCGACTACGCCTCGCTGGCCGAGGCCGGCGGCGTCGCCAGGCCCTACGTCATGGGCAAGGACGCGCGCCAGGGCGACAAGCCGCAGGGGCTCGCGGACCTGCTGCCCGACTGGGTGGGGTTCGGCGCGCTCTACGGCATCAGCGCCATCCCCGTGTTTCTGGCGGTGGGCGCCGTGCTGGTGCTGTTTTACAACTCGCTGAGGTAGACTACTTGATAGACGGGAAGTGGATATACTTTTAGGAGTGGATGTCTTCTTAGGAGCGCATCGCGGTGACGGATGATCGTGGTGCTATGATGGTGATGGTGATGTGATGGTCCGGGGGATGTGGCTGGGCGAGAGCGGGTGGCCGGGTCATTTTATTTCGATCTGGCGGCGGCCGTGAAGGGGCGGCGGCGGCGACAAGGAAGCGGGAGTGGCTTTTTTCGCCCTGAACTTCCCTACGTTCCCCTGCTTTCCTTCGAGAAGAGGCGCTCTCTCCTCCTAGCGCTCCTTCCGTCTCTTGCAAGACAGCATCTGAAAAACCACTAGCGGCGCGCGCGCGCAGCACCTGGGAAGACATGGCTCGCTGAGAAACTACACTTCGTCACAAGGAGGAGAACGAGGATCGGCAGCGGCAAAAGAGAAAAAAACGGCGACATCAAACAAGGATGGCGCGCAAACGCAGCAGCAGCAGCAGCGGCGCGGTCTTGTGGTTGTGCGCCTCGTCGCTTCTTTTGGTGACGCTGCCAGCGACCACCCCGCAAGCGCGAGCCCAGCGCCACCAGCAGCAGCGCGGAAGCAACAACAACAACGGCGACGGCGCCGGCGACGGCGACGGCGACGGCGACGCAAACGCAAACGCCCTCCTCCTGCCCTTTTTCTCGGCGCTCCCCGAACACGCGCTCGCTTCCGCGGGCGAGATTTACCGCGCGGCTGAGGCGCGCGCGCAGGGCGCCACGTTTGTGCAGCGCGCCCTGGGGCTCGATTGCTACGGTCGCGCGGTGCAGGCGCTCAAAGGCGGGTGCGACGCACTGTCGGGAGCGCCTGTCAGGAGCGGGAGCGGGAGCGGCGGGCACGGCGTCGCCGGCGCCGCCGCTTCGCACGTCGGCTCGTCCGACCTGCACGCGTGGCTCGCGCTGCAGTTTGCTCACTGCTTCCTGCGTGCGAGCGGCCTGCCCGGGATCTCTTGCGCGCGGTCCCTTGCCCCCCCCGAGCCCGGGCGCGCGGCGCGCTTCCGCTCCTGGGCGGCGGCCGTGTCGGCGCGGCTGGCGGGCGGCGGCGGCGGCGGCGGCGGCGGCGGCTCCACTACGCCCGCGCCGTCGTCGTCCGGCCGCGGCCTTGACGGCAATGGCGATCGAGCGTTCGACTACGCCGGCGAGGAAGACACGGAGGAAGACGGGGACGAGTACGACGGCGACCAGCAGCAGCAGGAGCAGGACAAGCAGGGGCAGCGGCAGCGCGGCAGCGGGGGCGGCGGCGGCCGGCGCCCCGGCCCCTCCCCGCCGCCGCCGCCGCCGCCGCTGGGCCGCCAGCGCGCGTGCATCGCAAACCTGGATTCCAAGGCTTTCACCGCGTACGGCCAGTTCTTCGCGCACCTCCCCTCGGCGTGCGTCTTCCTGCAGAACGCCGGCTTCGAGCGGCGCACGTCCGCCCTGCTGTCGCGCATGCACGCGGGCGTGGCCGCGTCCGACGCGGCGGTGCGGCGGGCGCGGCGCGACCTGGCGCGGCAGGCGGAGGCAGCGCGGCTCGCGGCCGAGGGGGCCGAGCGCGTCGAGCGGGCCGTGCGCGAGACGGGCGTCCAGGCGGCGGCGGCGCGCGCTGCGGCCGAGGCCCTGGAGAGGCCCATCCGGGAGGCGCGCGAGGCGGCAGAGGGGCTTGCAAAGGCTCAGCGGGCGGCGGTGATAGGCCTCGGCGCCGTCGCTCAGGCGGCCGCGGGCAGCGCCGAGGAGGCGCGGCGGCGGTGGGCGGCGGCGCTCGAGCAGCAGCGCGCCGAGTCGGCCGGGCGCGAGCGCGAGCGCGAGCGGGCGGACGCGGCCGGGCGCGAGCTGCTGCGGCGCGCCGAGGAGCTCGCGGCCGCGGCGGGGTCGCTGGCCGGCGCGCAGAGGTGGGCCGCCGCGCTGGCGGCGCGCGCCGAGCGGCGGCGCATGCGCTGGCGCGACGCGCTGTGGCACGCGGCGGCCACGGGCGGGGCGGCGGTGTCCGGGGCCCCCGCCGACTTGCGCCTGCCGCTGCTGGCGCTCGCGCTGGGCGGGGCGGCACTCGAGGGCAGGGCCGCAACGTGGCTAGCAGAGGGTTGGGCGGCGGCGGCGGCCTCGGCCTCGTCCTCGTCCTCGTCGGCGGCGCCGGACGCGTCGGCCGTCGAGGGCGCCGCGCGCCTCTGGCTGCGCGGCCTGCAGGCGGCCCTGGCGCTGTGGCTGGTCGCCTGGCGCTCGCGCGCCCGGCGGGCGGAGCGCCTGCGCGCCGAGGGGGCGCACCGCGCGCTTCTCGAGGAGCTCGCCGCGTTCCGCGCGCTGGTTGAGCAGGCGACATCGCGGCGACGGCAGTGGCAGCAGCAGCAGCAGCAGCAGCAGCAGCAGCAGCAGCAGCAGCAGCAGCAGCAGCAGCAGCAGCAGCAGCAGCAGCAGCAGCAGCAGCAGCAGCAGCAGCAGCAGCAGCAGCAGCAGCAGCAGCAGCAGCAGCAGACGCCGGCGCAGCACAAGGCGCCGCCGCTGCAGCGTCCGGCGGACGGGCACGACGATCAGATGGAGGAGGAGGAGGGAGAGGGAGAGGGAGAGGAGGGGGCGGCGCTGATGCTAACGACGCCCGCCGCGGCCCTCGCTTGCCCGCGGCCGCGGCCGCGGCAGCAGCAGCAGCCGCAGCAGCAGCAGCAGCAGCAGCAGCAGCAGCAGCAGCAGCAGCGCAAGCTGCCGCCACCGCCTGCGCCCGCGCCGCCGCCCAAAGCGGCTGCCGCCAGAGGGGGAGGACAACGGCCCGCGACGACAGCGGCGCGCAAGGCCCCTGCCGCGACGCAGAAGCGGGCGCCCGCCAAGCGCGCGCGGGGTGCCGCCGCCGCAGCAGCAGCTAACGACACGTCGCCGCCTCCGCCGCCGCCGCCCGCGCTGAACAAGTCGCCGCCCGCCGCCAGGACGGCCAAGCGCCGGCGGCGCGGCTGAGGAGTCGCGTCAATCGATCGGACAGATCTCAGTGCGTGTCTATAATTATAATTAGAATGTCAAGGGCAATCAACTCCACAACCGCTCAAGCGCCCTCGCCCTGCTTGTCGGCCTCGCGCGTCGCCGCGGCCTTTTCCCCCGCCCTCGCCATATCCCGCTCCCTTTCCCTCCCCCGCCGCGCCTGGGCCGCCCGCTGCGCGGCCCGCCGCAGCTGCCGCTGCAACCCCTCCTCCCGCCGCAGCGCCGCGCCCAGGTAGGCCTCGGGCGGCTGCGCCAGCATCGCCTCGGCCTCGCGCGCCGCGCGCTGCTGCAGCAGGAAGCTCGCCGCCGCCGACGTCGACTCGCGCGCGCTCGTCAGCACCAGGGCGAAGCATGGCAGCACGTGGAGCGCGTTGTGGGCGCCGAGCGCCAGGGCCACGGCCGCCACAGCCACGGCCGCGCCCACGTGCCACCCGGTCGCCCCGCCCTGCCCGGCGAGGACGCCGTCGCCCTTGTGCGCCGCGAAGAGCGCGATGGCGATCATGAAGCCGTACAGGAAGTAGGCCAGCTTTGCGATGGCGAGCAGCAGGCGGGGTCGGCCGAACCAGAAGAGCGCGTCGGCGCCGCCGCCCCCGTCGCCCGCCGAGACGGCAGAGGGCCCCGACGCTGATGCCGCCGCCGCCGCCGCCGCCGCCGCCGCTGACGTGGCCGGCGCCCCGCCTTTCAGATAACCGGCGAGGCCGAGGCGGTGGCGCATGTTGTCGTGCTGCCTGCCGATCTGGCGCGTCGTGCGCCGCAGCGCCGCCGCGGGCCGCGGGGATGGCGACGGCGAGGGCGAGCGCGCGGAGCCGAGCAGTCCGGAGGCAACGGCGGCGGCAGCTGCGGCCGCCGACACGCCCGAAGCCATTGGCGACGGCCAGCGCCCCGCGTCCCCGCCGCCGCCGCCCGCCCCAAACGCGGCGCGCTGCGCCTGCCGCACGCGCGCGGGGCTGCTGACGCGGGGCGCGGGGGCGGCGCTGCTGCTTGCCAGGCGGCGCAGGCCGCTTGGAGGGCCGCCGTCGCAGCTCGCGCCGCCGGGCGGCGTGGCGGAAAGAGGGGGCGGGCCCTCGTCGCCCCCTCCCACGGCCGCGAGCGTTGTCGATGTTGTCGTTGTCGCTGTCGTTGTTGTTGTCGTTGGCGGCGGCGGCTGCGGGGAGCCGAGCTCGGCCCCCCGCCGGATTGGGGCAATGCCTTCGGCGGCGGCGGCGGCGTGATTGGGCGCCACGATCCTCGCGCGCGCGTCGGCAGCGTCCGAGGGTGCCGCAAGCGTTGGCGCCGCGGGCGCGCCGCCGCTGGCGCCGCCGGCGGCCGTCGCCGACCCGAGCACGCCGGCCGCCGCCGCCCTCGCGGCAAAGCTGCCGTCCGCCCACTTGCCGCCGCCCCCTGGGCCGTCCTCGCTCGCCTTGGGCCGCCGCCACGCCGCCTCTTGACCCTCCTCCGGCCCCTCCTCTTCCTCTCCCTCCTCCTCCCCGTCGCCCTGGCCGCCGCCGCGCCGCCGCGACCGCGCGATCACCTCCTCGAGTTCGGCGACCAGGGCCTCGCGCCCGAAGAGGAAGTGGCTCTGAGCCGCCAGCTGCGTCACCACCAGCTGCAGCTTGGCGCCCACCGCCGCCATCATCGCCGCGGCCGCCAGCGCGGCGCCGGCCAGCACCCAGGCGCGCAGGGCAGGGGGCACGGCGACGATGGCGGCGCCGACAAACAGCAGGCTCGCCTCCACGTCGGTCATGCTCGCGAACTCGAGCTCGAAGGAGCGGCGGAGGAAGGCGTGGAAGTCGAACGCGAACGCGAGTTTGGGAGGCAAGGGCGAGGGGGGCGAGGCGGTGGCGGCGGCGGCGGCGGTAGCGGCGGCGGGCGAGGGGGAGACAGGGGCCGCCGCCGGCCCCTTGTCCCCCTCGCCCGCAGAGAGGGGCGAAGGGGTGGGGGAAGGCCGAGGAGGCGGGGCCGAGGGCTCAGAGGCAGCCGCGTGCGGCGCGGCCGGCGCACCCCTCCCGTCGCCGTCCACGCCCGCGGCAACCGCTGCAACCCCGGCAAGACCCGCGGCCCCGGCCGTCCCCACCGCCGCCCCTCCCGCTGCCGCCGCCGCTGCCTCTGCCGCCGCCTCTCGCTCTGCCGCCGCCTCTGCCTCTGCCGCTGCCTCTTCCGCTGCATCTGTCCCTGCCGCCGCCCCATCCGCCGCCGCCGCCGCCGCCGCCGCCGCCGCCGCCGCCGCCGCCGCCGCCGCCAGCCGCTCGAGGAACAGGCGCCGCAGCCCGAGGTACACCGGCTCCGTGATGCCCACGCGGTACTGGTTGACGCACGCGAGCAGGGACGCCTGGAGGCGGTTGCGCCCGAGCGCCGACACCACGCCCTCGTGCATGCGCATGACGCGGGCGGCGGGCACGAGGGCGCGGGCGCCGCTCTGTGCGCCGCCGCCGCCGCCCCCCCCGTCGCAGCGCCCGCGTCCCCCGCGGCAAAAGACCCGCCGAAAGGCCCGCGCGGCGCGCCCCTTGAGCGCTCTCGCGCCGTCGCCTTCGCCGCCGCCGCCCCCGGTGCTCGAGCGCCCCCTGCCGCCGCCGCCTCCTGCCGTCGAGTCGCCGCCGCCGCCCGTCTCCCCCAACCCGCCGCGCGCCTCCTCCTCCTCCCACCGGCGCCACCGCCCCAAGCGCCACAGGCAGAGGGCCATGGTCGCGGCGCTGTAGACGATCGTGCTTACGGCGACGAACAGCAGGAAGACGTGCGCGTCGTGGATCGACTCGGCGGTGTAGAGCGGCGCCTTGTCCGGCGGGCACTCGGCGGGCGGCCCGGCCGGGGCCGCCGACATCAGCGCGCGCCCGCGGCGGCGGCGCCGCAAGGCGTGGCTCGCGCCGCCGCCGCCGCCGCCCAGGCCGCCGCCGCCGTCGGCGCCGACGGCGCTGACGGGCACGCAGATGCGCGCGAGCGTGGGCGACGCGAACGACAGGGTGAGCGACAGCACGCCGAAGACCAGCAGCTCGTTCAGCGCCGACCGCAGGGCGCGCGAGAGGCCGAGCGAGCCGCGCCGCTCGAGGGCGCGCTCGAGGCGCTTTATGGTGCCTTCAAAGACGACAGACAGGGCCAGGAAGAGCAGGAAGAGCAGCGAGATGGGCCAGCCGGAGGACTGGGCCACGGGCTCGAGGTCGGAGAGGAACTCGGAGGCGGCGGCCGCCGCCGCCGCATCGCCGGGGGGCGCCGGCGACATAGAGAGTTGTGTGGGGGCCGGTGGCAACCGTTCGCCCGTCGGCCGTCGTCGGCCGTCGTCGGTTGCGCGCCGGCGTTTGGTTTCGCTCGGAGATTTCTTCTCCGCCGCCCCGGTCCGCCCGGCAATGTGGCGCTACGGGACCTGACGGACGTCGCGATGATAGGTACAAGGTTGCAGGCGGTTGTGTGCCCGTCCTCGGCGGACGCAGAGGGAACGAAGGAGTCGGGCGATGTCTATCCCCTGGCGAGAGTCTTTTTTTAGCAAACGTGCGTGGGCTGTGTCTCTTACATGTTGTTTCGAAAGAGAGAGATGGAGGAGTCACGTGTGGGGCATGAGGGACGTCGCAAGATGACAGATGGGGGAGCTTGAGCGGGTGAGACGTTCCTGTCAACAGGCAAAAGAGAGACACCCCCGCGGCGACGCGCCGCCGGCAGTGTCTTTTCCTTTCGATCGCGGCGGGTTTTTGTTGTTAAGAGTCGAGAGTGCTGGGTGGGCGGTAGAGACACACGTCGCCCACGAAAACGCGTCAGCACTCTCGAGACGTTGAGGTCGGTCGACAACAGAAAAAGAGAGGAGGAGGGGGAGGAGAGTCGCGAGGGAGGCAACTGACTCAATGCAAGGGAAAAGGGTTGGCGACCGATAAGAAAAACGGCTGGGGACAGGACAGAGAAAAAAAAACCCGAAAGCCGGAAACAAAACACAGAGATAGCGCGCGAGGACGACGTGGCGACCAACAGACGGGCGAGGGAAAGAAAGAGAGCGGGTGTTCTCACATCAGGGCGGCTGCGGAGAGGAGGGCGGGAGCGGGGAGGCCGGCGGCAAGGGAAGGATGGGGGGCGAGAGGAGCGCGCGGCGGCGCGGCGGCAAGAGCGGGAGCGGCAGCGGCGGCGGCGGCTGGGCCCTCGGCGGCGGCGGCGGACGCCGGGCCGGAGGCGGCAAACCGCCCCTTGACGCGCACGCGCCCGTCGGCGCGCTCCTGCCGCGCCTGGTAGCGGACGGGGGCCCGCTCGCCGGGGGCCAGGGCGGCGGCCGCCGCCTCGCGCCGCTGCCTGGACAGGCGCTTGAGCCGAAATCGCGCGACCGCCTCGGCGCGGCGCTCGGCCGGCGGCCGCGCCGGCGCCGTCGCTGCCGCCTCGCGCGCGGCGGCGGCGGCGGCGCGGCCCTCGGCGGCGTCCCCCGGCGGCCGGCCCGCCGTGGCGCGGGGCCGGGGCGCGGCGGCGGCGGCGGCGCCGCCGCATCCGGCCGCGAGAAGCGGGGGCGGGGCGCCCGCGCGCCGCGGCACGGCCGGCGGGCGGGCAGGGGCGGCAGCGGCGGCGGCGGGAGGAGGGGCGGGCGCGGCGGCGGAGAGGCCCGGCGGCGCCGCAAAGCCCGGGGGCAGGCTCGCGCTTGCGGCCGCGCGCATCGCGGCGGCGGCGGCGGCGGCCACGTCGCCGGCGGCCGTGAAGGGCGCCGCCGCGCCGCCGGGCATCATCCCCGCGAGAAGGGCCTGGAAGGGCGGCGGCCGCTTGCTGGGCGGGTTGGCGGCGGCGGCACCGGCGGCGGCCGACGCCGATGCCGGCGCCGAGCAGCGCGGCGGCGCGGCGGACAGCGGCAGGGCCGGCGCTGGGGCGTGCGACAGGCCAAACCCGCGCGGCACGAAGAGGGCGTGGTGGTGCTGGCGCTGCGTGACCAGCAGGGCCGTCTGCTGCTGCTGGACCTGGAGGCAGAGGCCCGGCGGCGGCGGCGGCGGCGGCGGCGGCGGCGGCAAGAGCAGGGCGCAGGCGGCGGCGGCGGGAACGGGAGCGGCCGCGGCCGCCGTCGCCGGCCGAGGACACGGCAGCGAAGCCTGCGGCGCGGCAGCCGGCGACCGGACGGCGCGCGGCGCCTTGGCCTTGACTGCTGCTGCTGCTTCTGCTGCTGCGGGCGGTGCTGCTGCAGCTGGCGGCGCGGCGACGAAACGGCTGCCGCCCGCGGCGGCGGCGCGCCCGCACCCGGCCACTGTCGCTGCTGCTGCTGCCGACGGCGTCGCCGCCGTCGCCGTGAGCCGCCCGTCATCGCCGAGGCGAAGGTCGATGCACAAGTCCGGCGGCGCGAGGGGCGGGTACGACGCGGCCAGCGCCGCGGCGGCCCCGCGCCCCGTGAGGCGCCGGCAGCCCGCTGCGTCGCCGCCGCCGCCGTCGCCGCCGCCGGGGGTCGCGGCGGCGGCGGCGTCGGCCTCGTCGTCGCCGTCGAGCAGCCGCAGCCACAGCTCGCCCTCGGGATCGGTGAGCGCGGCGGCGGCAAAGGCGTCGTCGTCCTCCTGCGCCCGCCGCCGCTGGAGCTGCTGCTGCTGCCGCCGCTGCTGCTGCCGCTGCTGCAGCTGCTGAGCGGCCGCCGCCGCTCGGCCCGCGGCGCCCGGCGGCCGGGCAGGAGGCGGCTGCGTCGCAATCCCGTCGGCCGACGCCGGTGCTGGTGATGGTTGCTCGTGCTGCTGCTGCTGCTGCCGCTCGCCGCCGTCGTCGCAGCGCAGCTCCGCCTCGGGCCCGGGCGACGTCGACTCGCCGCCCGCGTTCGCGTAAGCGCCGGCGTCGTCGTCGTCGTCGTCGCCGCCGCCGTCTCTGGCGCCGGGCCCGTCGGGCGCGCGCTCGTCAGCGGCGCCTCCGCCCTGGCTGCTGGCGCCGGCGGCGGCCCCGCCGCGGTGGCGGGTCCAACGGTGGAACAGCGAGGAGATGGCGGCCGCGTCGCCGCCGTCCTTGGGCATCATCATCGCGGAAACTCCGTTCCCGCCTCGCCTGCGTCCTCCAGCGAGGTCTTCCTCTTCTTCGTCCGCGCCGCGCCGGGCCGCGCAGCAGCCCGCCGCCCCGGCCTCGGCGTCGTCGAGCGCGGCCTTCGAACCCGCGCGCCGCATCGGAGGCGGAGCGGGAGGGGGAAGGGGGAGGGGAAGGGGCGGGCCGGAAGAATTTGTTCTTTTTTTGCTCTTGTTTTTGTCCGCCCCCTAGGGCAAGCCAAGGGGCGGCACAAGAAGCGTCCGCGATGCAGCGGCGGTGGGGCAAGCGTTCGAGGGTCTTCCCTCTGCGATGGGTGGTCCTTCAAGAACTGGGACGGGGTGGCGGGGCTGAAAGGAGCGGGAAGGGATTTTTATGAATCGCTGTCGGTGCCAGTTGCGTCGACCAAAGAAGTGTGGACGCGGCGCTCGCTCGCCGCCGCCCGCCGCCGCCGCCGTTGCCCCTCGTGTCTCGTTGGGTTTTTGTTTGCCACGTTCTCTAAGTTCTAAACAGCCTCCCGTTCACAAAGCTCGTGAGGGCTGCTGGCGCTCCTTGGTTGCTACTTGCTGGTGATTGGTCGCCGTGTATGGCGCCCGGGCGCTCTCCTCCTCCTCCTCCGCATCGTCGTCGTCGTCCTTTTTTTTCCAACCTGCCGTTTCCTTCCTCCCGGTCCCGTCCCGTCACGCCGCCGTGGCCTCGGCCTTTGGCTGGAACGCCTTCTTTGTCTGCTCGAGCGTCAGGAACATCACCACGTTCCACGAGCCCAGCCGCGCAAAGTTGGGCACGAACCCCTTGTAGAAGGCGCCGAGCCCCTCCTCGCGCGCCGTGCGCAAAAAGCAGTCGGCGACGCCGGAGAAGCGCCCTGTGCTGTCGCCTGTCGGTTTTGTTTGTATGTTTTTGTTTGTTTGTTTTTATTTTTGATGTCGATGTTGTTGTTGTCGCGTGCGTATCGAGGGCAGAGAGAGGGCGGGTTGTTGTCTTGTCACCAATTGCAGCGAGCGTGCGGAGACAAAAAAGAGAGGCAGGGCGTCGGCGGCATGGTCAGGCGCCGAAAAGCGTGAGCGCGAGAAAACCGGGAAGCGCGACGCGAGAAAAACGCAAGAGCGAGAAAGCGAAAGGATAAGAGATGCGGGCCGATCAACCAGCGCCCCGGCTACGAGGCAACTAAGGAGCACGGGGAGCAACTGTCCGGACCCCCCCAATCCCCCCGCCAAAAAAATAAACCGGCGGAGGGATGCATCATTTGAATTCGTGTGGGGGAATTTTCGTCCTCTGGCGTGGTGAGAAACCGATCGGCCCATTTTTGTGTTTTTCTTCCGGCAAAAGGAGGAGCGAGCGCCTGCGCGCGCCGCCGCGGCATTATAAGTTGCGACGCAGGCGGCGCGCGCGTATGTCGGCCCCCGCCCCCCCGGCTCCGCCGGAATGTCGCCGGCCGGAAAGTATGCACGCGCAAGTTTTGTTTTGTGTGTTGTCGCCCCCTGTTTTCCGCTGCGCGCAAAAACGCAAAACCGCAGAAACGCAAAAAAACAAACAAAAACGCCGACTCACCCATCACCCGGCTCTTGACCACGTCCACGGGCGACCCGATCGACACGGCGAAGAACCCCGCGCCCAGCCCGCTCACCAGGTGCGTCACCACGTTGTCCGTGAAGTATCCACTAGCCAGCAAGGACTGCTTGATCTGGTCGTAGGAGGCCAGCTCGGCCGCGTTGATGATGGCGTTTCGCGCCACGTTTGGCCCCAGGCCCTTCCACAGGCCGGCCACCCCTTCCTCGCGCGCGATGATGCCGTACGCGGCCAGCGCGCTGCTGTACCGCCGCGCGACCCCCGGCGCGAGCTTGCCCTCGCCCTGCATGCGCACTTTGACGAGGTCGGTCGGCGACGCCACGCAGATGGCGATCGCGCCGGTGGCCAGGCCGGCGCCGATCTTTGCGAGCAGGGGGACGTCTCCGACGTGATCTTTGCCGACGATCAGCCGCTTGACCGGGTCGTACAGGCCGATGCGCAGCCCTCCGTTGATGACCTGGCGGTGGAGGCCCGGCTCGAGACCCCGGTACAGCGCCGACACGCCCTCCTCGCGGGCGACGGTCGCGCACGTGCCCAGAAGGCCGCGGTACTTGGCCTCGCCGCCCTTTTGCAGCTGGAGCTTGACCTTGGCGGTGTCGAGGGGGAGGGTGGCGACCTGTTGACGGGTTTGTTTGTTTCGGTTTTTGGTTGTGTTGTTGTTGGCAGGGGTTGTTTAGGAGAGGCGTTCGTCTGGCGTCGAGCCGTCGCGCGCGCCGCGTCGATCGACCGCCGTCCGTCCGTTCCGCCTGTCTTCGCGCGTCTTGTCGCGATCGGCGCGATCGGACGCCGCTCTCCCTGCGCCGCTCCCCTCGCGCCACCGCTCGGGTGGTACTGCGGCATGCTGCAATGGGCACACACATCGAAGACGCGCCTGTCACGGGAAAAGAGAGAGGAATGGGGGGCGAAAGAGAGGAGGGCAAAACTCTCCAATATCTCGTCGCAAGTCGCGCATTCCTCCAAACCCCCTTTGCCCTCCAAAGAAACACACCTCGGCCACGCACGCCGCGATGGCGGACGCGGTGAAGAGTGATGTGAACGGCAGCGGCGGGCCGCTGCTGGGCGGCGCCATGCTTGGGGGCGCAACCCAAGCTCGTCAAAATTGTTCGATTGTCGCGCCCCTCAATCGCCCTCTCGTCGAGCTCCAAAATGTAGAACGGGCTGGCTTGCAAGGGTGCTGGTGTGGTGGGAGACGGAGGACAAGGGTGCGGCCGCGCGGCGTGATGTGCACTGTGCCGTGTGATGCCGGGCGTCATCAGAGCACTGAAGACGCGATCGTTCAAGAGTCGGCGTCGCCGCCCGTCGACGGACAAACATGTCGCCGCTCGCTCCTCCTCAAGCGGCCGTCGGCAGATGCTTGGTCGGCGGCGCCTGGTGCCCCTTGCGCCTGGCCTTGAAGCCCTTCTTGACCTTCCAGCCCCCCAGCGCCTCCATCAGCACCGAGTGCTGCTTTGGCCGGCGCTTGCCGATGGAAGCGAGCGCCGCCGCCTTTTTCTTGGCGGCGCGGCTGCCGCCGCCGGCCACCCCCGGCGCCTCGCCCGGCTGCTTGCGCTCTTTCTGCCGGGGCGGCATGTCGACCTCCATGGCCTCGCGGCGGGCGGTCGCGCGACCGCTGCGTCCGCGCGCCTGCTCGCCGGCGGCGGAGGAGGCCGCCGCCGCGGCCGCCGAGTCAGCGGCCGCCTCGACGGCCATGGCGCCGGGCGGCGGCGGCGGCCTGGGCGCGGCGGACAGCGCGGCGAGCGACGCGTACCGCTTGGCGTCCGCCTCCTCCTGCCAGGCGGCCACCCTGTCGCGCCGCTGCGTCCCGAGCATCTTCACGCGCTTGGAGCGCGAGCCCTTGGCCATGGTGTCGTCGCTGGTTGGTGTTGTCTTTTCTCGCGGTCTCGGTTTGCGGTGTCGAGGAAGGCGGCGCAAAGGCTGTTGAAAAGAGGGGAAAGGAGCGCGCGCGCGAGAGGCTGGGTACTGGGATGTGTGTGTGTTTTGAGTGATCAGATGCGTGTGTTTCGCTGTCGCTGGATTGGGAGTGATGGGGCGGGCGGGCGGAACGACCCGCCCGTTCTTGAACGAGACGTCCCGTGCGCGTAGCGGCGGCAAGAGTCGGCGGCGAACCGCGCTCGGCGGCCCCTGTTTTCTGACGCGCCGCAACACATGTTCCTCACCCTTCTCCTCCTATCGCTACTCCTACACCTCGTCAACAACGATTGCAGGGCTGTCTGATCGCGCATCGAGACACGGGCGAAAGAGAGAGCCGGTTGGCGTTTAAAATTGAGTGAGACGCCCCGGATGGTGTCTCTCCTGCGTCCGCTCGCCGCCCTCCGCAGGACCCTGGGCGCGCACAGGCGGGCCCTCTTGCCCTACTCGACGAGTCCTGCCGAGCCAACGCCCAAGGGCGCCTACGTCCTGCCCCTCCCAAAGCTCTCGCACCTCATGGCAAGCGGCGCCGTCGCCAAGTGGCGCGTCCGCGAGGGCGACGCCTTTCCCGCCTACGCGATTCTGGCAGAGGTGGACGCGGTCGGGCTGGTGGAGCCGTGCTACGCGCAGGGGGCCTTTGCCGGGCGCGTGCGCATGCTCATCGAGGCGCAGCAGGCCGGGGTGGTCGCGCGGATCATGGTGCCGGCGACGGACGCGGACGAGGACGGCGGCGGCGAGGCCACGGGCGCGCGCGCCGGCGGCGACGGAGGAGGAGACCTGCCCGTCGGCACGCCCATCGCGGTCGTCGTGGGCGAGGACGAGCTCGAGGACGCCGAGGCCGAGGCCGAGGCGCGCGGGGAGGACCCGGGAATCGCGCGCGAGCGCGCCGTGGCCGCAGCGCGCGCGTGGCTCGTGCCGTCAACAGACGTGCTAAACCGCGGGCAGCCGGCCGTGCCCGTGCTCGAGTGGCAGTCGTTCCTGGCGTCGGACAAGGGCGGGGGCGGGGGGGGCATGTGCGCGCCTGGGGCAGAGGGAGCGGGCGGCGGGGGCTGAGATTTGAGTGCGCGC